>Ga0209066_10000051_pt1 | contig 163928 bp, 123 predicted proteins | sample All_14_2_FD_187198 | JGI IMG/M metagenome (GOLD analysis project Ga0209066, IMG submission 187198) | Freshwater microbial communities in response to fracking from Pennsylvania, USA - Allegheny Zone_MetaG_DW_15 (SPAdes) (version 2) ...
ATCGGATAATGGAATGGGTTGCATTCATACTGTCATCATCCGTTATGGAAATTTGTACAGCGGATTGTTTACCGCCCAGCTCTTTCTATTCTCCACATTCACTCCCGCTGTTCATGCGTAAGCCCTGTGCCGCGGCCATGGTAGTAGGGGTTCATGCCGCGATCTTTGCCGTCGGGGCCTTCCTGCGTGAAGTAGGGATCGTTGCGCTTGTCTTTGACGGCATCCAGCGTGCGCACGTCGAGCACGCCGTTGATGTAGGCGCGGATGTATTTTGAGTCGTAGGTGAAGGCCAGGGTGCACCACTGCTCTTCGGGAACTTCGAGCTTAGTGGCTGCGTAGTCGGCGCACCAGGGGAACTTGCTGCCGTCGGCACGCATGGTCACGCCGCCTTCGCTGCTGATGTGGGGCACGAGATTGCGCGGGCCGCCGTAGGTGGGCATGTTCATGAGCAGCGCGTACTGGCGCGTGCCGGTGTCGTCGTTCGCGCCTTTGCCCTCGCTCCACATGCCGGCGATGGTGCGGCTCTTTTTGAGATCGACGATGCGCACGACGGCGAAGAGCGTCACCTGTGCGTCCTTGCCTGAGATGTTCAAATCACCTGTCTCGTGGTGCTTGATTTCAAAATACTGATGGCCGTTGAGGTCTGCCGAGAAACCGGAGAACGGCCCGCCTGCTGCGCGCTTGATGGGGCCGTTTACTTCAGTGAGCAGGTGTTTTTCCGGTGTGCTCTGTGAGGCGCGTTTTTGCCCTGCCTCCTCTCCGAAGGTCCAGAAGCCGACGAGGCCTGGAGTTTTCTCAATGACGGTGGCATCACCGGCAAAAGATGATGAAACAGCGAGGGCTAGTGCGGGGAGGAATCGGAACAGAGTGCGCATGGAATAGGAAGAGGATGGCAGGCACACCAAGGTTTGGGAAGAATGTTTTTGGACAGTAAAAAGAAGGAACGGACGTGGGGACAAAAGAGTCGTGGCTTCTGACACGTAGTTGGCTGCATACCATGCCTTCTTACCGTCCCGAATTTCGTCGTGCCTTTGTGGGCGCCTTGAGTGGTGGCGTGCTGGCATTGCTGCCTTCTGCTGTGCTGGCGGTGGATTATGAGAAGGAGATCAAGCCGCTGCTGAAGGAGCGCTGCTATGCCTGCCACGGGGCTTTGAAGCAGAAGGCAGGCCTGAGGCTGGACACTGCCACGGCCATGCGCAAGGGCGGCGACAATGGCAGTATTTTATCCGGTGATCCCGGGCTGCTGATGGAGCGGGTGACGACGGCTGACAAGGATGACCGCATGCCGCCGGAGGGTGAGGGCTCCATGTTCACGGCGGAGCAGGTGGCCAAACTTCAGGCCTGGGTGGCTAGCGGTGCTCCGGCGCCTGCGCAAGAAAAGCCGGAAGATGATCCGCGTGCGCACTGGGCCTATCAGCCGCCCCAATCGTCCGGGCATTCCATGGATGCGCTGCTGGCCGCGCGCCTAGCGGCGAAAGGCTTGAAGCCGCAGCCGGAAGTCGCGCCGGAGCTGTGGCTGCGCCGGGTTTATCTGGATCTCATTGGTCTGCCGCCCACACCCGCGCAGATCCAGGCCTTTTTGAAGGACACGTCGGGCCCTGCGAGGTTGCGGCTGGTGGATCAGCTCCTGAGCACACCTCAGTATGGCGAGCGCTGGGCGCGGCACTTCATGGACATCTGGCGCTACTGCGACTGGTATGGGCTGGGCGCGCAGCTCCGCCACAGCCAGAAGCATCTCTGGCACTGGCGCGACTGGATTGTGGAATCGCTCAATGCCGACAAGGGCTACGACCAGATGATCGTGCAGATGCTGGCGGCTGATGAACTTGCGCCGGAGGATCGCGACAACCTGCGCGCCACCGGCTTTCTGGCCCGCAGCTACTACCTTTTCAACCGCACCACCTGGCTGGACGAGACCATTGAGCACACCTGCCGCGCCTTCCTGGGGCTGACGATGCAGTGCGTGAAATGCCACGACCATAAGTATGATCCCATCGAGCAGACGGACTATTATCGCATGCGTGCCGTCTTTGAGCCGCTGCATGTGCGTCTTGATCCATGGGAAGGGGAATCTGACTTCGAGAAGAACGGGCTACCGCGCGTTTATGACCTGCACCTCGATCAGCCCACCTACCGACATGTGCGCGGCGACGAAAAGAATGAGGACAAGTCCAGGGCGTTGATGCCCGGGGTGCCGCGCGTGCTGGAGTTTGCGTCGTTTGAGCCCAAGGCGGTGAAGCTGCCACCAGCCTCGTCGCGTCCGGTGCTGCTGCCGTTTGTGCTGAAGGATCATCTTTCAGCGGCGGATCAGCAGCTCGCGCAGGCGCAGAAGGCGGGGGATGCCGGCGCCGTGAAGCTGGCGGGGCTCAGGCTGGCCATGATCCAGGCGGTTTATGCCGCTGATCTTGCCAAGGGTGACAAGGCCATCGCACAGGCGGCGGCACTGGCCGAGGCGCGTTATACCGAAGCCAAGGCGGAGGAGGATCTCGCCAAAGCAGAGGCGGCGCCTGCAGCCAAGGATGCGGATAAGAAGATCAAGGCGGCGCGTGAGGCGCTGGAGAAAGCCCGGACGAAGATGTCTGCGCCGGGCGATACCTACACCTCGCTGACTGCGAGTTTCAAGGCGCAGGAAGGCCCTGATGAGAATGGCAATTCCAAGGTGCAAACTTATCCTGAAACCAGCACGGGGCGCAGGCTGGCGCTGGCCCGATGGATCGCTGACAAGCGCAATCCGCTCACCGCGCGGGTGCTGGTGAATCACGTTTGGGCGCGGCATTTTGGGGTGCCGTTGGTCGGGGATGTGGGAGACTTCGGCCGCCGTGCTACAGCTCCGCTGCACCAGGATGTGCTGGACAGTCTGACGACCGGGTTCATGCAGAACGGCTGGAGCATGAAGTGGCTGCACCGCACGATGGTGCTGTCGGAGTTGTATCGGCGCAGTTCCTCCAACGCGGGCGCTGATCTCCAGACGCTCGCCGCAGATCCTGACAATCATTATCTCTGGCGCATGAATCCGCGTCGCATGGAAAGCCAGCTCGTGCGTGACAGCCTGCTGCATCTCGCCGGCCGGCTGGATCTCACCCTGGGCGGGCCAAGTCTGGATCCCGCCAAGGCTGAGACCAGTCCAAGACGCTCGCTCTATTTCATCCAGAACGCGGATGTGGAGCACCGCTTCCTGGCCGTTTTTGACAACAGCAACGTGTTGGAGTGCTACCGCCGGAATGAAAGTGTGGTGCCGCAGCAGGCGCTGGCACTGACGAACAGCGGGCTCAGCCGTGAATGTGCGAACGCGCTGGCTGCTTCGCTGAGCAAGCTCGATGCGCCAGCTTTTATCGACCAGGCGTTCCTTGGCATTTTGGGGCGCCTGCCGCTGGAGGCCGAGAGGCAAACCAGCCTCGAAGGCTTCCATGCCTTGAACGAGGACCGCAGCTTGTTTCTTCAGGCACTCATCAACCACAACGACTTCGTCACATTGCGATGACACCGCGCCTTCCACCCACGCCTTTTCTTCGCCGCGACATCCTCGGCGGGCTCGGCAGCATTGCTGTCGCATCTATGCTCAGGGCGGAGGAGGCGTGGCAACCGCCCGATGGTCTGCCGATGATTCCGCAGCGGACCAAGCGTGTGATCTGGCTTTTCATGCGCGGCGGGGTGAGCCACATGGAGAGCTTTGATCCGAAGCCCATGCTCACGAAGTATGCGGGCAAGTCCATTGGCGAGACACCTTACAAGGAGGTGCAGAATCCCGAGAAACTCAAGAAGGTACGCGTGGTGGTGGTGAACGACGCGAACGGCAAGCAGCGCAACGTCATCTATCCGCTGCAGACCGGCTACAAGCGCTACGGGCAGTGCGGGGTGGAGATCAGCGACTGGTTTCCGAACATCGGCTCATGCGCGGACGAGATCGCCTTCATCCGCAGCATGTGGACGACGGATGACAACCACGGGGCGCAGGTGCAGTTTCACAGTGGAAGGCACATGCTGGAGCCACGGGTGCCGACGCTCGGCGCCTGGGTGACCTATGGGCTGGGCTCAATGACGGACAACCTGCCATCCTTCATCAACATGGGGCCGCGTTTTTTTGACGTGAGGGACGGGCACTATCTTGGCCCCGCCTATGACGCGGTGAACTTGAAGGTGGACCCGAAGAATCCGCTCACCTATGCCGCGCCGGAATTTCAGATCGGCAGGACGCAGCAGGAGGCTCAGTTTGATCTCATCCACCGGCTCAATATGCTCAATGCGGAGCAGTATCCCGGAGACAAGACGCTCGCCGCGCGCATGAAGAGCTACCAGCTGGCCTACAACATGCAGACTGCGGTGCCGGAGACGATGAACCTGGATGCTGAGAGCGCGGAGACCAAGAAGCTGTACGGCATGGATGACAAAGTGGCGGAACCGTTTGCGCGGCAGCTCATGGTGGCGCGCCGTCTCGCGGAGCGCGGGGTGCGTTTTCTTCAACTCCAGCATGGCGATGGCGCTGCAGGCGCGTGGGATTCGCACTCCGGGCTGAAGAAGAACCATAGCAGTCTGGCGCAACAGGTGGACAAGCCCATCTCCGGCCTGCTGAAGGATCTGAAACAGCGCGGGATGCTGGATGACACGCTCGTCGTCTTTGCCACTGAATTTGGCCGCACGCCGGGCTCCCAGGGCAGCGATGGGCGTGATCATCATCCGTATGGCTTCAGTGTGTGGATGGCAGGCGGTGGAATCAAGGGCGGCACGATCCACGGCGGCACCGATGAACTCGGCTTTCACCCGGTGGAGCACCCGCACTATGTGACGGATGTGCATGCCACCATCCTGCATCTGCTGGGACTGGATCCACACCGTCTGGAGATCCCGGGACGCAAGCGGCTGGAGCGTGATTTCGGCCAGGTGATTCCGCAGATCCTGGCGTGAGGTGAAAATATCAGTTGCCGATTTAATGGACGAGTGTCCAATATATCGCCATAACCAACCATCATGAAAGCACTCGTCAAGGCACGGTCTGAACGCGGTCTCTGGCTCCAGGATGTCCCGGAGCCGCAAGTCGGCATCAATGATGTCCTCATCAAGGTCCGCAAAACAGGCATCTGCGGGACGGACCTGCACATTTACAAGTGGGATGCCTGGGCGCAGAAGACGATTCCGGTGCCGATGGTGGTGGGGCATGAGTTTGTGGGAGAGGTCGTTTCTGTGGGATCCAACGTGAACGACTTCCATCCGGGCGAGATCGTCAGCGCCGAAGGCCACGTGGTGTGCGGGCGTTGTCGAAACTGCCTCGCGGGCCGGCGTCACCTTTGCAAAGACACCGTCGGCATCGGCGTGAACCGGACCGGGGCCTTTGCTGAATACATCAGCGTGCCGATGACGAACGTCTGGCATCATCGGGAAGGGGTGGATGAGGAAGTCGCGAGCATCTTTGACCCCTTCGGCAATGCTGTGCACACGGCGCTGGCGTTTGAATGCCTCGGTGAGGATGTGCTCATCACGGGGGCGGGTCCGATTGGCATCATGGCGATCCCGGTTGTGAAGCATGCCGGAGCACGACATGTGGTCATCACGGATGTGAATGAGTACCGCCTCAAACTGGCACGCGAGATGGGCGCGACGCGTGCGGTGAATGTGGCGACCGAGAAAATTGAAGATGTACAGAAGCAGCTCGGGATGAAAGAGGGTTTCGATGTCGGCCTCGAAATGAGCGGGAACGCCGCCGCCTTCCGCAGCATGATCGACAACATGTGCCATGGCGGCAAGATCGCTATGCTGGGCATTCCGAGCGAGCAGATCGCCATCGACTGGAACAAGGTGATCTTCAACATGCTCACGATCCACGGCATCTACGGACGTGAGATGTATGAGACCTGGTACCAGATGAGCGTCATGCTTGAAAGCGGGCTCAACATCAAGCCAGTGATCACTCATCGCTTCCACTACACGGAGTTCGAAAAAGGCTTCGCCGCCATGGAGTCCGGCAACTGCGGCAAGGTGGTGCTAGACTGGTCTGCGTAAGGTTACTGCGCTTGCTATCATCTCAAAGTTCCCTTAGGAGGTGACTAAAGGATGAAGGCGAAACCCAATGCTTCTCAAAGAATCGGTGCGGCGGCCGAGTCTCCGGTGCGTCGTTACTTCAAAGAAGTGCGATTTCGGCAGATTCGGGCGCTGGTGGAGCTGTCACGTCAGGGCAGCTTTGCAGCGACTGCGGCGGCGATGAATCTGGCCGTGCCTTCTGTGTGGCAGCAAATTCGATCCCTGGAGGATGAATACGGCGTGCAGTTTGTCGTGGCGGAAGGCTCCAAGGTGTCGCTTACAGAGGATGGCCGTGCGCTGGTGGACCTGGCCGCGCCGTTGGTCGAATCCTTTGACGGACTGCGGGCGATGTTTGAGGATCAGCGCAGCACCGCCGCACGCACGCTGACCGTCGTGGCACCGTCTGCCATGCTCACCGGGGCGCTGCGGCGGCCCATCATCCTGTATCGTCAGCACCATCCCAATGTGAAGCTGGTGCTGCTGGACCGCCCTTCCTACCTGGCGAGGCGGGTGATCCAGCAGGAGGAGGCAGATCTGGCCATCATGGGCATGGCGACAGGGGATGAGGTGATGCCGCAGTTTCAGTATCAGCCGCTGGCGCGCTATGCCTTTTACCTCATGTGTCCGGCGGATCATGCGCTGGCGCGAGTGAAACAGCTGACGCTCGCGGGCATTGTCAGCCAACCATTGGTGCTGGCGCCGCAGGAAAGCAGCTCTCACCGGCAGATTCGTCAGGTGTTTGCCCAGGCAGGGCTGGCGGATCGCATGAATGTGACCATGACGGCCACGAACCGAGCCCTGCTGCTGAACTACGTCGCCATCGGGTTTGGCATCGCCATCGGCACCAGCGCGGCAAGCATCAAGCCGCCGAAGCGTGGGGCAGGAGAGGCGGAGGTGGTGGTGCGCGAAGCCGAGGCGCTCTTTGGCCATGAGGAAGTCTTTCTGGTGCAGCGCAAAGGCCGTTTTGAGCCCTCGCATGTGCGAGCCTTTCGTGAGCTGGTGCTGAAGGCGTTTTGAGCTGCGGTGCAGCCGAACGAGATGGTGAACTGGCGGGAATTCAAGGTGTGATCTGTTTCGCGGCGGGCGTATTCATCTGTGCAGATGCGTGTCTCGCTGGAAATTCTGTATTGCCAAAATACAGGACATGTGTCCAATATATCGACAGTCATGAATCCGACCTTTGCCGCACACCTCACTGCGCAACTTGATGCCATCCGCGCTGCGGGCACGTACAAACGAGAGAGGGTGCTCTCCACACCGCAGGGCACGCTGGTGCGCGCCAATGGTGGGGACGCGGTGCTGAACATGTGCGCGAACAACTACCTCGGTCTGGCGCAGCATCCGCAGGTGCGGCAGGCGGCGCATGAGGCGCTGGAGCAGTGGGGGTATGGGCTGGCCAGCGTGCGCTTCATCTGCGGCACACAGGGGGTGCACAAGGAACTGGAGGCCTCATTGTCGGACTTTCTGGGCACGGAGGACACCATCCTCTATGGCTCATGTTTCGATGCGAATGGCGGCCTGTTTGAGACGATCCTAGGGCCCGAGGACGCGATCATCAGCGACGAGCTCAACCATGCGTCCATCATCGACGGCGTGCGTTTGTGCAAGGCGCAGCGCTACCGCTACAAAAACTGCGACATGGCGGATCTGGAGGCGCAACTGATCGCGGCGGATGAAAAAGGCGCGCGGTTCAAGCTGATCGCCACCGACGGTGTGTTCTCGATGGACGGTTTTATCGCCCCGCTAAAGGCCATCTGCGATCTGGCGGACAAATACCACGCGCTGGTGATGGTAGACGACTCTCACGCCGTGGGTTTCATGGGCCAAACGGGACGTGGTACGCATGAGTACTGCGATGTCATGGGCCGCGTTGACATTCTGACTGGCACACTGGGCAAGGCGCTGGGCGGCGCCAGCGGCGGCTACACCAGCGGGCGGAGGGAAATCATTGAGCTGCTGCGGCAGCGTTCGCGGCCTTATCTGTTCTCCAACACGCTCTGCCCGAGCATCGCGGGTGCTTCCATCGCGGCGCTGAATCTGCTGAAGCAGTCCACGGAACTGCGCGACACGCTGGAGGCCAACACGCGGTTCTTTCGAGAACAGATGACGGCCGCAGGTTTTAGCATCGTGCCTGGGGAGCACCCCATTGTGCCCGTGATGCTGGGCGATGCGGCGCTGGCGGCGAAGTTTGCGGATGCGATGCTTGAGCAGGGTGTTTACGTCATCGGCTTCAGCTATCCCGTGGTACCGCAGGGCAGGGCACGCATCCGCACGCAGATCAGCGCTGCTCATACGCAGGCAGATTTGGAGCATTCGGTGCAGGCATTTGTCGCGGTCAAAGGGTTTCTGGGTGTCTGACCCGTCAAAGCCATGAATGCGGAACTTATTGATGTTGCAGTTGAGCTTGCGCGCAGGCTGCAACTGCGCGCCACGGAGCTGCAGACGCCTGCCGAAAAACGCCAGCAGGCGGAGCTGGACCGCATGCTGCAGACGCCTACTGACAAGGCGACTCTGGTGCAGCTTACGGATCAGGCTTTCCGCCCGAACTCGGCCGCGCGCGTGGCGGACCAGTTCACTCACATTTTGGATGTGCAGGGCGTGCCGCGTTTTTTCAGCCCGCTGGATCGGGCGATGCTGCGTGGGTTTCAGACCTTCGGGGGCTGGCTGCCGGGTGTGTCGGTGCCGATGGTGAAGGAGCACATGCAGCATGAGACGGCCAACGTCATCCTGCCTGCGGAGCCGGAGGTGCTGGCGGAGCATCTGCGCCAGCGGATCGAACAGGGCGTGCGCATGAACGTGAATTTTCTCGGCGAGGCCATCCTCAGCGAGGCGGAGGCGCAACGCAGGCTCACGCTGTATCTTGAAGCGATGCAGCACCCGGAGACGGAGGTGTTTTCGGTGAAGATTTCAACGCTTTACTCGCAGATGTCGCCGATGGCGCGTGAGCATACGATTGCGGTGTTGAGCGACCGGCTGGAGCGACTCTACCGCAGCGCGGCACGCGCGACCTTCACGCGGCGCGACGGCACGCAGGTGCCGAAGTTCATCTACCTCGACATGGAGGAGTATCGCGATCTCAGCCTCACGTGCGAAGTTTTCATGCGCACGCTGGAACGGCGCGGCTTGGAGCAGGTGAGCGCGGGCATTGTGCTGCAGGCTTACATTCCCGATTCATTCCTCTGGCAGCAGCGGCTGCATGCGTGGGCGCGTGAACGTGTTTCCAAAGGAGGTGCTGGCATCACCATGCGCATTGTGAAGGGGGCGAACATGGAGATGGAGCGCTTTGAGGCGGCGGTCAAAGGCTGGCCGCAGGCACCCTATGAAACGAAGACGGACACAGACGCGAACTACAAGCGCATGCTGCATGAGGGCTTTCGCGCAGAAAACCTGGCGGCGGTGAAGCTGGGTGTCGCTTCGCACAATTTGTTTGATGTTGCTTATGCGCTCACGCTTGCGCGGGCAAGGAATGCGATGGACCGCGTGCAGTTCGAGATGCTTGAGGGCATGGCCAATCATCAGCGGCGTGCGTTGTTTGAGGAGGCTCCGCATCTGCTGCTTTATGCGCCGGTGTGCCACAAGGAGCACTTTCTGAGCGCCATCGGCTACCTCATCCGGCGGTTGGATGAAAACACGGGGCCGGAGAATTTTTTGAGACATACGTTCAAGCTCGTGCCCGGCAGCGAGGACTGGCGCCAGTTGGAGCAGGGGTTTCGTGCTGCATTCATGCGGCTGGAGACACTGAAGGCGTCGCCGCGGCGCACGCAGGACCGTCGGCATGAGGTGGCCGCCGCCAGCAGGGCTGATGATTTCGTCAATGAGCCCGACACCGACTGGTCGCTGCCGCATCATGCTGAGTGGGCGCGGGGGATCATCACCACATGGGAGCAGCGTCGCGTCGAAGTGTCGCTGGTGATTGATGGCAGCGAGATTATCGGAGAACGCCGCACGCGTGATTGTCTCGATCCATCGCGGCCGGACGTCGTCGTGGGGCGTTATCGGCAGGCCAGTGGCGAAGACATCGAGCGGGCAGTCGAATGTGCTGCGCGTGATGATGACGGCTGGCGTGCCTTGTCTGCCCGGCAGCGGCAGGAGATCATGCGGCAGGTGGCAAACGAGCTGCGCCAGGCCCGTGCCGATCTGATGGGCGCGGCGCTCGCCAATTGCGGAAAGACGCTCGCGGAGTCCGATCCCGAAGTGAGCGAGGTCGTCGATTTCGTTGAGTTCTACGCGGGCAGCGCGCGCACGTTTTTTGAGCTGCCAAATGTCAGCGTGTCAGGCAAAGGCGTGGTGGTCGTTGTTTCGCCGTGGAATTTTCCCATCGCGATTCCGTGCGGAGGCATTGCTGCGGCACTGGCGGCGGGAAACACGGTGATTTTGAAACCTGCCTCCGATGCCGTGCTGCCCGCGTGGGAACTGTGCCAGTGCTTCTGGCATGGCGGTGTGTCGAAGAAGACGCTGCAGTTTGTGCCGTGCTCTGGAGGACAGGAGGGGGCGCAGCTTGTGCAGCACCCGCTGGTGAATGCAGTCATCCTGACCGGAGGCACCGAAACGGCGCTGGCCATGCTGCGGGCCAAACCATCGCTGCCGTTGAGCGCCGAAACTGGTGGTAAAAACGCGACCATCGTCACGGCCATGGCCGACCGCGATCTCGCGATTAAAAATGTGCTGCATTCGGCCTTCAGTCACGCGGGGCAGAAATGCTCCGCCACCTCGCTGCTGCTTCTGGAAGCCGAGGTCTATGATGACCCTGAATTCAAACGCTCGCTGGTCGAGTCGGCGCAGAGCATCACCGTTGGATCTGCGTGGGAGTTGCCCACCAAAATGGGACCGCTGATCCGGCCACCGTCAGGGGATCTGGAAAATGCCCTGCTTACCCTGGAGCAGGGGGAGTCCTGGGCGCTGATGCCGAGCAAGAATCAAGGCAACGAATGCTTGTGGGCTCCAGGCATCAAGTGGGGCGTGCGGCCGGGATCTTACACGCACATGACCGAGTTCTTCGGCCCCGTGCTCGGGGTGATGCGCTTCGAGAAACTGCATGAGGCCATCGCTTTGGTGAATCAAACGGGATATGGCCTGACCAGTGGGCTGGAAAGTCTGGATGACCGCGAACAGGCGGAATGGAAGGCCGGCATTCGTGCTGGCAATCTTTACATCAATCGCGGCACGACGGGCGCTGTCGTCTTGCGGCAGCCCTTTGGCGGCATGGGCAAAAGCGCCTTCGGCCCGGGCCTCAAGGCAGGCGGGCCGAACTATGTGGCGCAGCTCATGAAGTTTCAGGAAGCACTGATGCGGCCGGACGATGAACCTTTGAGCCATCCGGCGCTGGAACATCTATCTTTGAGCATCGTGAATGAATCCTGCGGCGTGCCTGAGGAGCAGTATTGGCGCACCTTGAAAGCCATCGAGAGCATTGACAGGTGGTGGCGCGCCGAGTTTGGCCGGGAACACGATCATTTTCGTCTGCTGGGGCAGGACAATGTGAGGCGTTATCTGCCGTTACGGACCGTGCAGGTGCGGGTGAGCCGGGAAGACAGCTTTTTTGAAATCTTTACTCGGGTGGCGGCTGCGAGAGTGACGGGGGCAAGAACGGTCGTCAGCAGCCCTCACGGGCTGGAAACAGACGAGCTGAGTCTTCTGGAAAAACTGACTCATGAATGGGCGGGTCTGATCGAATTCGTCCAAGAAAGCGACGAGGAACTCGCGGGTGCGATGGGCAGCGGACATTTGTGTCGCGTGCGCTACGCCGCTGCAGACCGTGTTTCCGAAATCGTCCGCCGTGCTGCGGCGGAGGCGTCCGTGTTCATCGCCGATGCTCCGGTGCTGGCTGAAGGCCGCGTGGAGCTGCTGTGGTATGTGCAGGAGCAGAGTGTGAGCTTTGACTATCACCGTTATGGGAATCTGGGCCCGAGGGCGGGGGAGGTGCGCGCTCCGCTGGTTGCGCCGGTGAAAAACATGGACTGAATGACCACATGGACACTCTCTCCGCCACCTTGCTGCTGATCACCATCATGGACCCGCTGGGAAATGTGGCCACGTTTGTGTCAGGGCTGCGCCCGGTGCCGCCGGAGCGGCGCATGCGCGTGATCGCGCGCGAGCTTGTCATTGCGCTGGTGATTCTCGTGCTGTTTCTCTTTCTTGGGCCGTGGGTGCTCGGTCTGCTGCACTTGAAGCAGGAGGCTTTGTTTATCAGTGGTGGCATTGTGCTTTTTCTTATCGCCCTGAAGATGATCTTTCCGCCTTCGCGACGGGAGGCGGAGGAGATGATGACGGAGCCCTTCATCGTGCCGCTCGCCGTGCCGATGATCGCGGGGCCTTCTGTGCTGGCGACGCTGCTGGTGCTCGTCAGCACGCATCCGGAGCAGATCTGGCGGTGGCTCTCTGCGTTGCTCATTGCCTGGGGAGTCACGGCTGCGGTATTGCTGTGTTCGCCAGCGATCGCCCGCGTGCTCAAGGAAAAGGGCGCGATGGCGGTCGAGCGCCTGATGGGCATGCTGCTGGTCATGGTGGCCGTGCAAATGCTGCTCAATGGCATTGAACATTACCTGAAGCCCTGAACCATGCCTCCCTGGATTGAATATTCCGCAGTTGCCGTTTGCGCCATCACCGCCGTGCTTGCGGCGGAAGGGAAGGAGATGGACCTGTTTGGCATCATGGTGCTGGCGCTCGTCACGGCGGTGGGAGGCGGCACAATCCGGGATCTCTGCCTGGGGGTGCGGCCCTTGTTCTGGATCGAGCAGCCCATGTATCTGTGGACGGCCTTGGGCGCTGCTGCAGCCACGTTTGTACTGGTTCGTTTTGTTCATCCTCCTCATCGCGTGCTTGCCGTGGCGGATGCCTTCGGTCTCGCCTTGTTTGGCATCGCGGGGACGGAGAAGGCGCTGATGTTTGGCACGCCGGCCATCGTGGCGGTGCTGCTCGGTATCGTCACCGGTGTGGCGGGAGGCATCCTGCGGGATGTGCTGCGTAATGAAGTCCCCTGGGTGTTCAGGTCTGAAGTGGACTTGTATGCCACAGCGGTGTTTGCAGGGGCGCTGGTGTTTGTGCTGCTGCGGCGGTTATTGCCGCCTTCGGAAAGTCACCGCTACATCGGCATGGGGGGCATTTTAGTGCTGCGGCTGGCGGCGATGCGCTGGAAACTGAAGCTGCCCCTGTTTCAGACACGGGCGAAGAGTTCTGGATAGGTCGGGCCTGCTGGCGCTGTTGATAAAAACATGAACCGCCGCCATTTCATCGCCACCACCGCCGCCACAGCTTTTACCGCTCCGTATGTGCGGGCGCAGGGCAAGACGTCTCTGAACGGGACCATCATCGGACATGGAGAGCACCGCTACCGGGTGGATCTGGAATGGTGCCAGGCGAAGCGGGAGCTGCATCCGGTGAAGAACTGCCATGAAATGGTCATGGATGCGCAGAAGCGCCTCATCATGATCACCGACGAGGCGAAGAACAACATCCTCATTTTCGACAAGGAGGGGAAGGTGCTCGATGCGTGGACGCTGAAGCTGCGCGGGGGGCACGGGCTGAGCCTGGATGCTCGCGATGGCAAAGAGCACCTGCTGCTGTGCGATCCGGCTGGTGGCCGCGTGGTGAAGACCACGCTCACAGGAGAAATCGTGCTGGAGCTGCCGCATGCGAAGGACTGCGGTGCGTATGATGCCGTGACGAAGTATGCGCCCACGGAGGCGGTGGCAGGTCCGAACGGTGACATCTACGTGGCGGACGGCTACGGCTCGCAGTTCATCCTGCAGTTTGACTCGACGGGGAAATTCATCCGGAAATTCGGCGGGAACAGCACGCAGGCGATGAACGCGGGCAAGTTCATGCAGGCGCACGGGGTCACGATCGACTCCCGCGGGGGGGTGCCGATGGTGGTGTGTACGGAGCGCATCCGCAATGAATTCCACTGGTATCAGCTTGATGGCAGCTACTCGCACTCCGTGTATCTCCCCGGCGCTTGCATGAGCCGGCCCGTGATCGCGGGAGATCTCCTGCTCTCCGGCGTGTGCTTTGGCATGAAGCCCAATGATTACCGCATGTGGCGCGAGCGCGGATTCATCATCATTTTGGACAAAAACAACCGCGTTGTCTCAGCACCCGGTGGTCAACAGCCGAAATATGAAGGAGATCAGCTCACTCTTCTTCTGCAGGACCAGCCTGTCTTCCGGAATGTTCATGATGTCTGTGTGGATGACGCAGGGGATTTGTACGGCTGCCAGTGGAACGCCGACCAAGTCTATCCTTACAAGCTGCACAAAATTTGACCCTCCAGATCTTAGGTGGTGTTCGCTTTGAAGATGCTGGCTGATTCATCGGCCTGCTTTTCCCAAGCGAGGATTTCGGATCCCGAGTCCGAAGTGTCTTGATTCGCGTCAATGATGAGGTGTGGATTGAGAGAGCCGCCGTCGGACACCCGTAATTGCACGTGCCCATGAATCCACGGCATCCAACCACGCCGATCAACCGCCGCGAATGGCTTCGCGCTGGCGGGCTGGGATGTCTGGGTCTTTCTCTGCCGTCGTTGCTCCAGGCAAAGCCGCCGAAAAGCAGAGATGGCTCGTTTGGCCGCGCGAAGAGCTGCATCCTGCTGTTTCTCAGCGGCGGTCCGCCGCAGCATGAGACGTTTGATCCGAAGCCGGATGCACCGCTGGAGATTCGTGGTGATTTCAAATCGATCCCGACCTCGGTGCCCGGCATTCATTTTTCCGAGGCACTGCCGCGCACCGCAAAGCTGATGCAGCACCTCGCGGTGATCCGCTCGATGACCACAGGCATCAGCGCTCATTCGACGAGCGGCTGTTTCATGCTCACCGGCTATGAACCGACGACCAAGGCCGAGAACGTGCCGGCGAGCGCGAATGACTGGCCCAGCATCGCGTCGGTGGTTGTCGCGTTGAAACCAAGCGATCGTTCACCGCTGACTTCGGTGGTTCTGCCAGAACGCATTGAAAACAACGGCCACATCGTCTGGCCGGGACAGAATGGCGGTTTCATGGGAGCACCGTGGCACCCGCAGTTGCTGCGCTGCGACCCTGCGGCGGGGCGTTTGAGAATCGAAGGCATGGCGCTGGCCGCAGGCATGACGGATCTGCGTTTCTCGGAGCGCGGCGCTTTGCTGAAGCAGCTCGATGTGCAGTTTCGCCGCTCGCTGGCAAATCCGCTGATGGAGGAGGCGGATGCGATGCAGCATCGCGCGTTTGATTTGATCCATTCCGAGACCAGCCGTGCCGCACTGGAAATCGAGCGTGAGCCTGCGGCGATGCGTGATCGCTATGGGCGCTGCAAGTTCGGCCAAAGCGTGCTGCTCGCGCGGCGGCTCGTCGAGGCCGGGGTGCGCATGGTGCAGGTGAACTGGCCGCGCGAAGCGGGAGATGAAGGTGCCGGGAGTCCGCTATGGGACACTCATCAGAAAAACGGACCACGTGTGCGCGAGGTGCTTGGTCCGCAGTTTGACCGCGCCTATTCCACGTTGATCGAGGATCTGCATGCGCGCGGCTTGCTCGATGAGACGCTCGTCGTCGTCATGGGCGAGTTCGGCCGTTCGCCGATCATCAACAAGAGCGGCGGTCGCGATCATTGGGGCAATGTGTTCTCGGTCGCCATGGCGGGTGCGGGCATTGCCGGCGGTCAAATCATAGGCGCGAGCGACACGACCGGCGGGTTTCCGGTGGATCGCCCTGTGCGCCCGCCGGATCTTGCCGCCACCATTTTTCATTTGCTCGGCATTCGTCCGAATCACGAATTCATGGACGGCGTGCAGCGCCCGCGCACTGTGACTGACGGCGGCGTGCCACTGCGCGAACTCGTCGGCGTCTGATTTCCTTTCCACCTCATGCGACATCTCATCCTCTCCCTGCTCCTCTCCGTCACCGCCTTTGCGGCGGAACTTCCCAAAGAACAGCGCATCGTCTTTCTGGGCGACAGCATCACCCAAGGTGGAGGGTACGTGGAGTTCATTGACGCCGCCTTGATCGCTCAGCACCCGGAAGTGACCAAGGAGATCATCCCGCTGGGACTTAGCAGTGAAACGGTGAGCGGCCTGAGCGAAGAGGGTCACGCGGGCGGCAAGTTTCCGCGTCCAGATTTGCATGAGCGCCTCGACCGCGCCCTCGAAAAGACGAAGCCGCAGCTTGTCTTTGCCTGCTACGGCATGAATGACGGCATCTACCTGCCCCTCGGCGCGGTGCGCACCAAGGCGTTCCAGGATGGCATGAAGAAGCTGCATGACAAAGTCATCGCCACGGGGGCGCGCATCGTGCATCTCACGCCGCCCGTGTTTGATCCGTTGCCGATCAAGGCGCGCGTGGTTCCTGGCGACCAGGTGAAACCCGGCCAGTTTTACCAGGGCTACAACGAGGTGCTCGATTTCTACAGCGACTGGCTGCTCGACATGCGCCAGAAAGGCTGGGAGGTGCTGGACATTCATGGGCCGATGAACGCCGCCATCGCTGAAAGGCGGAAGACGGACCCCGAATTTACCTTTTCCAAAGACGGTGTGCACCCCGGACCCGAAGGCCATCTGCTCATGGCCCATGCCGTGCTGGATGCCTGGGGCCTCAAAGTAAAGGCGGATGGCACGCCCGATCATCCCAATGGTGCCGCCATACTTGCCTTGGTGAAAAAGAAGCACGCCATCCTGCGTCCGGCCTGGCTGAGCTACGTGGGGCACAAGCGTCCTGGCAATGCGCCGGGTCTGCCGATTGAAGAAGCGACGGCCAAAGCTGCCGAACTGGATGCTGATGCCCGCAAGCTGGCCAACACCAAGGAGATTGTGTTCCCCAATCAGACCGGTGAGTGGAACGGCTATGCGAAGCACGAACTCACCATCGCAGGCAAGCCGGTGACGGTCGTCGTTCCGAAGACCGCCGCCCCGGGCCGTCCGTGGGTCTGGCATGGCGAATTCTTCGGGCACAAGCCCGCACCGGATGTTGCGCTGCTCGGCAAAGGCTTCCACATCGTCTATATGAAGATCAACGACATGCTCGGCTGCCCTGATGCCGTGAAGCTGTGGAACCAATGCTACGCCGAGCTCACCTCCAGCTATGGTCTGAGCAAGAAGCCCTCCCTCGTCGGCCTCAGCCGCGGCGGCTTGTACTGCTACAACTGGGCCATTGCGAATCCCGACAAAGTCTCCTGCATCTACGCGGATGCGCCGGTGTGCGACTTCAAGAGCTGGCCCGGCGGCAAGGGCAAAGGCAAGGGGGATGCGAAAAACTGGGCGCTCGTGCCCAGGCTGTGGGGCTTCAAGGATGAGGCCGAGGCGCTCGCCTACAAGGGCAATCCGGTGGACAATCTCGCCCCGCTGGCAAAGAATCATGTGCCTCTTCTGCATGTCTTTGGCGATGCCGATGACGTGGTTCCCTGGGACGAAAACACCGGCTTGATCGAAACACGCTACAAGGCGCTCGGCGGCAGCATCACCCTGATTCGCAAGCCCGGCGTGGGCCATCACCCGCATGGCCTCGATGACTCGACGCCGATCATCGAGTTCATCGAGAAGAACGCCAAATGAAGTGATGCGGGCACTCCTGCCTGCACTTCTTCAAAATAAATCTGCAGGAAGCTGTAACCGCTCCGCATCCTGCCCGTAGAAGCCGGGAAAGGATGTGTCATCGTGATTCCCAGCTTCCATGATTTTAACCGACAGCGAATCCCGTGCCTGCATGGCAGCGTGGCAGCGATGCAGCGACGAGGGCGCGGCGCGGGTGCTCGTGGAGGCGTTCCACCCTTTCGTGGCCAGCTTGATTCGTCGGCACGTCGCGGACGCGGGCTGCGTGGAAGATCTGGCGCAGCAGACATTCACGCGTTGCTTTGCCAAAGCCGAGCAGTGGGACGCATCGAGGCCGCTGGAACCGTGGCTGGCACGCATCGCTATCAATCAGTGTCGCGATCATTATCGCGCACGCCGCGTGAGGCCGGAGTTGCGTTGGAGCGATCTCACCGAAGGGGAGCAGGAGGCCATGGAGGCCACATTGACCGCTGCGGAGCCGAAAGCGGACGCTCTGAACGACGAATCACGCTCCCTCATGATGCGCCTTCTGGACACGCTGAGTGCGGGCGATCGCATGGTGCTCAGTCTGTTGCACCTCGACGGCAAAACGACCGACGAAATCGCCACCCTCACCGGCTGGAGCCGCACGCTGGTGAAAGTGCGCGCCTTCCGCGCCCGTCGCAAAATGCGCGCAGCCTTTGAGCAACTCGAAGCATCCCACTCATGAACGAAATCGACCAACGTCTCGAACAACTCGCCGCCCGCGCGCGAAACGCGACCGCACCTCCGCCTGCGGAGCTTCCTTTCGGACTCGCCACTCGTGCCATCGCCTCTGCGCGTGCGACCTCGGACACCTCCGCCTTGTGGACGCAGTTTTCACTCGCCGCACTGCCGGTGGCCACCGTGACGACTGCCGCCTGCCTTTGGTGGTCTGCCAGCGCCATGAGCGCTGATGCACATGATCTGGCGCAGGTCTTCATTCAAACACCGCTCTTCCCATGAAAAAGTTCTACATCATTTGCACCCTCTTCGGACTCTTCATTCTTGGCGCTTTGTGCGGCATTGGCCTTGCGTTCCCATTCGCAAAGAAACTCCTTAGTGAGGATCACTTCGTTAAGCAGCGCATGGCCGAAGAGGTGAAACGCCTCAAGCTCACGCCGGAGCAGGTGGAGAAATCAAAGCCGATCTACGACCAGCTCAGACAGGACCTTGCGAAGATCAAAACCGACACCCTGACGGCCATTGCCCAGGCCTCGATCCGGCAGTCCACCGAACTCGCCGCTCTGCTCACCCCGGAACAGATCGAGGAGTTCAAGAAGCTCGGTGACGAGCGCCGGGTGAAATTTGATAAATTCATGAAGCGATGAAAACGCCCCCATTCCTTCTCCTTGCCATCTGCCTCACCGCTGCTTCAGCGCAGGATGCCGATCTGCAAAAGAAACTCGAACAGGGTTTCACCACCTTCGACCAGGATCATGATTCAGCTCTCTGCACCACCGAGTTCAATGCCCTGAGCGAATACTCGCCCAAGCTGAAGGGCAAGCCGCAGGTGGTTGATTACCTGTTTCACACCCTCGACGCGAATAGTGACGGCAGGCTCTCGCATGATGAGTACATGAACATCGCGGCAATCAGCGGCGGTACCAAGCCTTCTCCTGACAAGCCCGCAGTCATCGAAAGCCAGAGCAGTGCGGAACAGATCGCGTTTTTCGAAAAGAAGATCCGTCCCGTGCTTGCTGAGAAATGCTACAAGTGCCACGCCAAAGATGCGGAAAAAATCAAAGGCGGCTTTGTGCTCGACACACGTGAAGGCATCCGTCGTGGCGGTGACAGCGGTCCTGGCGTTGTGCCAGGAGACCTCGAGAAGAGTCTCGTCCTCGAGTCACTTCATTACACCAACAAGGACATGCAGATGCCGCCTGAAAAGGTCGGCGGAATGCTTCCTGACTCTGTCATCGCTGACTTCGAGAAGTGGGTTCGCATGGGTGCGCCCGATCCGCGTGAGGGCACGGCCAGCGTCGTGAAATCCGAGTGGGACACCGAGAAGGCGAAGAATCATTGGGCCTATCAGCCGGTGAAACACGCAGCCGTGCCGGCTGTGAAGGACGTGGCCTGGCCGAAAAGCAACATCGACCGCTTTATCCTCTCCGGATTGGAGGCAAAGGGCCTCAAGCCCGTCGGCGATGCCCAGCCTGAGGCGCTGCTGCGCCGCGCTTGTTTTGATCTGACCGGCCTGCCGCCAACGCCTGAGCAGGTGGATTTCTTTGTGGCGAAGCATGATTCGCAGGCTTTCGAAAAAATCGTCGATGCACTGCTCCAATCACCGCGCTTTGGCGAGCGCTGGGGCCGTCATTGGCTGGACGTTGCGCGCTACGCTGAATCCACCGGCAAAGATGTGAACTGCCTGCTTCCTCATGCGTGGCGCTTTCGCGATTACGTCATTGAATGCTTCAATAACGACAAACCCTTCAATGAATTCATCCGCGAGCAGATCGCCGGTGACCTGATGCAGGCCAAAGAAAGCCGCGACCGTGCCATAAAGCAGATAGCGACCGGCTTCCTCGCCATCGGATCACGCAGTCTCAATGAGCGCAGTCCGAAGCAGTATGCGCTCGACACCGCCGACGAGCAGATTGACGCGATGTCGCAGGCTGTGCTTGGTCTTACCGTCGCCTGTGCACGCTGCCATGATCACAAGTTCGATCCCGTCTCGCAGAAGGATTATTACGCGCTAGCAGGCATCTTCCTCAGCACGGAGACCTTGTACGGCACCTCGCCCAATTTCCAGAACCTCAAATCCACACCGCTCATCGAACTGCCTACGGACTGCGGCCTGCCGCGCATGCCAATGATGCTCACACCGGAGCGCCGTGCCGAGGTCGAAAAAAATCTCACGAAAACCGAGCGCTATGGAATGATGCAGTTTTATGCCACAGCAGCGAAGGGAATGCTCACTGGCAGAGGCTTCGACATCAACAACGACCCGCAAAAGCTCGTCTTGTTTGTCGGTATCAATGCAAAGATCGGCGAATGCAAAACGGAGCTCGCCTCTTACGACAATGAGGGGCGTCAAAAACTGCTGGCAATGGGCGTGCGCGATTATTCGTCCACTCCCTCAGCCGGCCCGCCCACCAAGCCGAAATCAGTCGAGGAGGCATTTCAAATGATTGGGTGCCGTCCTGCACAGTTCAGTTCGATCAATGACAGTCCACTCTTTGCCCGTGGTGATGTTGATAAACCCGGTGCCAGTGTGCCGCGTGGATTTGTCAGCGTCATCGCCTCGAAAGCGCCTTCAATCCCATCAAAGGAGAGTGGTCGCCGTGAACTGGCCGACTGGCTTGTGGCTGACACCAACCCGCTCACATCGCGCGTGTTTGCCAACCGTGTCTGGCATTGGCTGTTTGGTCGGGGCATCGTCTCCACCGTTGATAATTTTGGCACGATGGGCCAGCCGCCGTCCAATCCTGCGTTGCTGGATCATCTGGCGCTGCGGCTGCAAAGCGGCGGCTGGTCGATGAAGTCACTCATCAAGGAAATCGTCATGAGCCACGCCTATCAGCTTGGCGCCACGTATGACGCGAAAAATTTTGAGACCGATCCCGAAAACGCGCTCGTCTGGCGCATGACTCCGCGCCGCCTCGATGCTGAATGCATTCGCGATGCGATGCTGGCCGTCAGCGGTGGTTTGAACATCGAGGCACCCGTCGGATCAGCCGTTGCTCAGAGCGGTGATGGCGCGATCGGCGGTTATCCCATCAAGAGCCTGCGCGCTCCGCTGAGTGATGAGCCGTTCCTCACCGCCAGCGGTGACATGCGCAGCGTCTATCTGGCCGTGCCGCGCAATGCCGTGCCTGACGCTCTCACGGTCTTTGATTTCGCCGAGCCCAGCGCCGTGAATGGCTGCCGAGAAGTGACCACGGTGCCATCACAGGCTTTGTACCTGCTGAACAACGACTTTGTCGCCCGGCAGGCCAAACGCTTTGCTGACAAACTTCGTCCTTTGCCCGAGGAACAGCGTGTTCCGACCGCCTTCAAACTCGCCTTTGCGCGAGCTCCCACGGCGAATGAAAGCAATGCTGCTCAGCGCTTCTTCGCCGACTACCCAAGGCTCGACAGCGACGCGCTGACGAGCTTTTGCCGCGCGCTGCTCGGCAGTGCTGAATTCCGCTCCATTGACTGATGCCATGAACACCCGACGTGAATTTCTCCACACCAGCGGTGTCGGCTTCGGCTGGCTCGCTTTTCAAGCACTGGCCCAGGCTGAGGCCGGCGCTCCGCTGGCCGTCAGGCAGCCGCATTTCAATGCCAGGGCCAAACGTGTGATCTTCCTCTGCATGCGAGGTGCGCCATCGCATGTGGACACCTTTGACTACAAGCCGAAGCTCATGGCAGCATCCGGCAAAGATGGCCGCGCACCGGGGACCAAGCTCCTAGGCTCACAGTGGAGGTTTTCGCCGCAGGGCAAAAGCGGGCTGCCGGTCAGCGAGCTTTTTCCGAATCTCTCCAAGCGTGCGGATGATTTGTGTCTCATCAATTCAATGCACACCGAACTGCCCGCGCATGCGCAGTCGTTTTTGAAATTGCACACGGGAAACTCGCAATTCGTGCGCCCATCGTTCGGCGCCTGGGCGCTCTACGGCCTCGGCACGGTGAATGAGAATCTTCCAGGGTTTGTTACCATCGCGCCGCCGTCGATGTTCGGTGGTGCGCAGAACTACGGCAGCGCATTCCTGCCAGCGATTTATCAAGGCACACGCGTTGGCGTCGATGCACGGCCGATTGCGAACGCGCAGGTGCGCAACATAGCGCCGCCCGTCAGCAGCATGGCGCAGCGCAAGGAGATCGAACTTGTCCAGGCATTGAATCGCGAAAAACTGCAACGTGACCAGTTCAATCCCGAGGTCGAGGGGGCCATCGAGTCTTTCGAACTCGCCTTTAAGATGCAGAGCGAGATGCCGAAGGTGATGGATCTGTCCAAAGAAATGAAGCAGACGCTGGACGCCTATGGCATCGGCGAAGGCAACACCACTGATGACTTCGGTCGCAAATGCCTGCTTGCTCGTCGCATGGTGGAGGCGGGCGTGCGCTTTGTTGAGGTCACGCACAGCGATTGGGATCATCACTTCAAAATCTCCAAAGACCTGCCTGCGACCTGTGAGGCGGTGGATCAGCCGATTGCCGCGCTGCTGGCGGATTTGGAATCGCGTGGCTTGCTCAAGGACACGCTCGTCATCTGGTCCGGTGAATTTGGCCGCACTCCGCACGGTCAAGGGGCCGACGGGCGCGACCATAACACCAAAGGCTTCACCGCATGGATGGCCGGTGGCGGTGTCAAAGGAGGCATGCGTTACGGCAGCACGGATGAGCTAGGTTACGAGGCGGCGGAAGACAAAATGCACACCCATGATTTCCACGCAACCATCCTCCACCTGCTTGGCCTCGACCATGAGAGGTTGACCTATCGCTACGCAGGCCGGGACTTCAGGCTCACGGATGTGAAAGGCAGCGTGGCGAAAAAAATCATCGCATAAGAAAGATGGATTCATCCGGCCCGTATTGAAACGGTATACCGAATGAGCCTTGCCCCAAATCCTGCCTTCCGCTCCGATTCCGCAGCCACCCGCTTGCGCACGGAAATCCTCAACGGCACCTCCGCGCCGGGTGCGCTGCTGGCGGAGTCCGCTGTGGCAAAGCGCCTGGGGGTCAGTCGTGTGCCGGTGCGTGAGGCCTTGTTTGCGCTCGAGCGTGAAGGACTGGTCGAGTTCAGTCCCACGGGTCGTGCATTCGTGAAAGCCCTGACGCCGCAGGATTTTGAAGAGCTTTATGTGCTGCGGCTTGCTCTGGAGCCTCTCGCCTCGCGTCTTGCTGCTCCGACCCTCAAAGCCGACATTTCAAAACTTGAAAAAAATCTGGCTGTCACTCGTCGTGCCCGCTCCGTGCAGGAGGTGACACTGCTGGACCTGGAGTTTCATCAGCTCATTCTCGAAGCTTCTGGCAATGCACGCCTGATGAAGCTCTGGTGCTCCCTGCGCGGCGAGTTGGAATTGTGGCTCGGCCGATTACACCGCAGTCATCAGCTCCAAACCAAGGAGACCCTGCAGGAGACGGTGGATGCGCATCAGTCCATTGTTGAAAGCTTCCGCACGCAAGCTCCCGCTGTCTGCGAGCGTCTTATGCGTGAGCACATCCTCGGCTGGCGTGAATGGCTGCCGCTGTCCTCATGAAACGCATTTTCCAGAGCATTGGCATCGGCATGTTCGCGCTTTCTGCGGCGCGTGCTGGCGATGACATGGCCTTCTTTGAAGCCAAGGTGCTGCCGCTGCTGCAAAGCCGCTGCTACGAATGCCATTCGCATGAGAAAAAGATCAAAGGCGGCCTCGCGCTCGATCTCAAATCTGGCTGGCAGACCGGCGGTGACAATGGGCCTGCCATCATTCCGGGGGATGTGGCTCAAAGTCACCTCATCACCGCGGTGCGCTACACCGATCCTGAAATGGAAATGCCGCCCAAGGGCAAGATGGCGGCGAGCGAAATCGAGATCTTGGAGAAGTGGGTGGCCATGGGTGCGCCTGATTCACGGGTGAAACAAGCCGCCGCCAAATCTGCGCGTGTGATCGATGTCGAGGAGGGTAAAAAATTCTGGGCCTTCCAGCCTGTGCGTCACGAGCAAGCTCCCGCAGTCCGCCAGACGAGCTGGGTGCTGGCCCCTGTGGATCGGTTTATCCTCGCCAAACTCGAAGAGCAAGGATTGCCCCCCTCTCCTGACTCGGATGATTCCACCTGGATGCGCCGTGTCTCGCTCGACCTCACCGGCCTGCCGCCGCAGCCGGAGGATCTGGCAGGTTTTGATGGATCTTCCGCATCCCGTGCCGCAGCTGTGGACCGCCTGCTGCAATCCGTGGCCTTCGGTGAACGGTGGGCGCGGCACTGGCTTGATCTTGTGGGTTACGCAGACCAAATCGGCACCTCCAACAATGTCTTTGCCGAGCATGCGTGGCGCTACCGCGACTACGTGATCGACGCCTTCAATTCAGACAAGCCCTTCGACCGTTTCATCCGCGAGCAAATCGCCGGAGACCTTCTGCCCGCCGCCACTCCACAGGAGCGTGCCGCAAACATCACCGCCACCGGCTTCCTAGTTCTGGGCGATGTTGAGATCGTTGCCGTGGACAAGCTCAAAATGGAGCATGATCTCGTGGATCAGCAGGTTAGCAAAATTGGCACCGCCTTCCTTGGCATGACACTTGGCTGCGTGCGCTGCCATGATCACAAGTTTGACCCCATCGCGCAGACAGACTACTACGCCATTGCCGGAATGTTCCGCAGCACCGATGCGACCTACAAGACGGACAACGGTGTCTGGAGCAGTGTCAACAAAAGCGAACTTCCGGAAACAGCGGCGCAAAAAAGGGGACGCGAGCAAATGCTTGCTGCCAACATGGCAAGGATTCACCAGTGGGAGAAAGAGCGCGACGAGGCGAATGAGGCCAAAACCGCGCTTGAACCCCGGATCGCCAACACTTCTCAAGAAGCAAAGCCCGGGCTCGAAAAGAAACGCGATGAACTGGCTGCCCGGATCAAGTCGCTCAATGGCCAGATCGAGCACGCCAAGTTCTTTGCTCCTCTCGCTCCAAAGGCGTTTGCGGTACATGATCGTGAAAATCCCGCCGACATGCGCATCACGATTCGTGGCAATCCGTATGCCATGGGAGATACGGTGAAGCGTGGTGCGCTGCGTGTGGCGTCATGGACCGCCTTTCCGCCGATACCTCCAAACCAAAGCGGCCGGGTGCAGCTTGCGGACTGGATTGCCGACGCACGCAATCCGCTGACGGCCCGTGTCACCGTGAACCGCATCTGGCAGAAGCTCTTTGGTGAAGGGCTGGTGCGCAGTGTCGATTACTTGGGCACCCGTGGCGAGACGCCCACGCATCCAGAGCTGCTGGACTACCTGGCCGCTCGTTTTATGCAGAATGGGTGGTCGCAAAAGCAACTCATCCGGGAGATCGTTCTCAGCCGCGCCTACGGCATGAGCAGCGCAAACAATGCTGCCGCTGCTGCCAAAGATCCCGACAACCGCCTGCTCTGGCGCATGAACCGGCAGCGTCTCGATGCCGAGGCGATTCGAGATTCCATGCTCGCCATAAGCGGCAGACTCACGCCTTCGGGCGGCGGCCCTGCGCTGCCGCTGGAGTTTCCTGAGAACGTCAGCAGCCTCAGCCCGAAGGCGGTGAATCCTCCCGCTTTTGCCTTCAAGAAGATGCGCCCTGTCCAGGACTTTGAGCGCACCATCTATCTGCCTGTCATTCGCACGGCGGCGCAGCCGGGCTCTGCCAAGCTGAGGGATGTTTTTGATTTTACCCAGCCTGCGCAGATCGCCGGAAGGCGTGCAGAGACTGCCGTGCCCACGCAAGCGCTGTTTCTTCTCAACAGCGACATTGTTCGCGCCCGTGCTGCTGAAACCGCAAAGCGACTCGCAGATGCGGAGCCCAACTCAGGGGCGCGCCTCGAAGCCCTCTGGCTTCGGGTTCTGAGCCGCCCAATCACCAGCACTGAACGTGAGGATGCAGTGAAGTTCCTCGATTCCATGCCTGGCGACAAGGCGTGGATCGAGCTGTGCCACGCGCTGCTGTCATCAAACGAATTTCTGATCCGCCTATGAACACAGCAACCCTCTCCCGCCGCTCCTGGCTCCAGCGCGCCGCCACCGGCTTTGGCGCGCTCGCCTTGCATGATCTGGTGCAAGCGGTACAAAGTCCGCTTGCGGGGAAGGCGCCGCGTTTTCCGGCGAAGGCGAAACGCGTGATCTTTTTGTTCATGTCAGGAGGCCCATCGCAGCCTGATTTGTTCGATCCAAAGGATTACATCAAGCGAATGCACGGGCAGAAGATCACGGCGCCGGTCAACACAAATGAACTGCGGGTCGGCACGGACAAATTTCTGGCGCTGGCAACCCAGGGCGGGGTGCGGCCGCGCGGACAATCCGGCATGATGATCTCCGACCTCCTGCCACATACGGCTTCCATCGCGGATGAGATCTGCCTGCTGCGTGCCGTGCACGCGGACAACAACCAGCATCAGCCCGCCGCGCTGCAGTTCCACACCGGCGTCACGGCAGATGTGCGCCCCTCCATGGGATCGTGGATCAGCTACGGCCTCGGCGCGGAAAATCAAAATCTGCCGAGTTTCATCAGCATTCATCCTGACAGCGACACGCGGCTTTACGGTTCGTCCTTTTTGCCTGCCGCGCATCAGGGCACCAAGGTCGTGATTCCCTCCAGCGAAAAGCAATCTCCCATCGACTACCTCGCTGATGTCTCCGGAGATGCGCAGGCACAGCGTGCGCGCATTGACTTCACCCAGCGCATGAACAAACGCCTGATCGAAAAGGCGGGCGCCGACGCCCGAATGGAGGGCATGATCGAGAGCATGGAGACCGCCTTTCGCATGCAGACCGCCGCGCCCGAGCTTGTGGACATCACCAATGAATCCGAGGCCACAAAGCAGCTCTACGGTGTCGGCGGCAAAGACACTGACAAAAACGCCCGCGCCTGCCTGCTGGCGCGCAAGATGAGTGAAGCCGGCGTGCGCTTTGTGCAGGTCACCATGGGCGGGTGGGATCACCACGGCAACATCCGCGATGCCCTTCCCAAAAGCTGCGCAGCCAGCGACCAGCCCTGCGCCGCGCTGATCAAGGATCTCAAATCACGCGGCCTGCTGGAGGATACGCTTGTTATCTGGAGCGGTGAGTTTGGCCGTACGCCTTGGAGCCAGGATCTCAGTGGCACCTCTCCCATCGATAAGCATGGCCGCGAGCACCAGCCGGAAAGCTTCTGCACCTGGATGGCAGGTGGCGGCATCAGGCCCGGCTTCACCTTCGGCGAGACCGATGACTTTGGATTCCGTCCCGTTTCGGGCAAGGTGCATCTGCATGATCTGCATGCGACTATCTTGAACCAACTCGGCCTCGACCATGAAAAGCTGACATGGCGGCACCTCGGCCGCGATTTCCGGCTTACGGATGTGTATGGCAATGTGGTGAAGGAGATTCTGGCATGAAGTTTTTCAGTTCAATCAATGCCGTCACGTTCGGCATGGCACTACATGGTATGGCGTTTGGCGCGGATGATTTTCAAAAGTCGATCCTGCCCCTGCTGAAAGAGCGGTGCAACTCATGCCATTCTGCGGAGAAGCAGAAGGGTGACCTTGATCTGGAGCGGTTTGGCACTGTTGCTGACATCAAGCGCGAGCCCATGATCTGGGAAGGCGTGCTGGAGCAAATTCACATGGGAGAGATGCCGCCGAAGAAGGAGCCGCAGCTTTCCGCTGAACAGAAGGCGCTGCTGACCGGCTGGGTGCAGGACCGGCTGGAGGAGGTCGCGCTCGCCAGCGCTGGCGATCCCGGTCCCGTCGTGCTGCGCCGTCTTTCGAACATGGAGTACACCTACACGCTGCGTGATTTGACGGGTGTGGGGTCGCTCGATCCGGCGAAGGAGTTTCCTGTTGATGGCGCTGCGGGCGAAGGTTTCACCAACGCCGGTGCGGCGCTTGTCATGTCGCCTGCGTTGCTGAGCAAATACCTCGATGCGGCCAAAGACATCGCCAGTCATGCGGTATTGACGCCACAGGGGCTGAACTTTTCTCCTGCCAATTCGCCTCGTGACTGGACGGATGAGTCCGTGGCGAAAATCCGTGCTTTTTATGCGCAGTTTGCTGTCTCGGGCAGCGGTTCGAGGCTGCAGACACAGGGTGTCAATCTCGATACTGGTGACAGCGGTGTGCTGCCTCTTGAGGCATATTTCGCGGCGACAAGGGATGAGCAAAATGCCGCGAAGCTAAATGCCAAATACCTCGGAAAGCTTCGCTCGGCTCTGGAAGGAAAAACGCCCAATGTCATTCTTGATCTCGTGCGCCAGCAGTGGCGCGCAGGGGCATCAGCGGCGCAGATGGCTGAAACCATCTCACAGTGGCAGAAGGCCTTGTGGCGATTCAGCAGCATCGGACACATTGGCAAGCTCAACGGGCCGAAATCCTGGCAGGTGCCGGTGCTGCCTTTGACGGCGAGTGAGACGCTGCGGGTTAAACTGCCTGCCGATGGCGTGAAGAAGCTTTATCTGGTTTCATTCTCCATCGGTCAGGCCGGTGCCATTTGGGAAAATGCGCGAATCGTCACACCAGGCCAGAAAGATCGCCCTGTCACGATCAGCGGTGACGAGGCCGTTCTTCCTGGAGAAATCGGCAAAGATGCTGAGTTTGTCATCAATGCCCGCCTTGATCCAGAGTCCCAGGGGGCTGTGCAAGTGAGGGTGCTGACCACCAAACCCATCACACCCCCTGTACTTGTGGCCAGCAAGGTGACCATCAACAAGCCTGCTAAAAAGGGCACATGGTCGGATGGAGAAAAGCCGCTGAGCTTTGATGCGCCGATCCTCGTGGGAGACAATAGCGACATGCGGGAGCGACTCACTGCCCAGATCGCTGAGTTCCGAGCGCTTTTCCCTGCCGCGCTTTGTTACACCAAGATTGTTCCTGCGGATGAAGTGGTGACGCTCACGCTGTTCTATCGCGAAGATGAGCCGCTGAAGCGGTTGATGCTTAACAAGGAGCAGATTGTCGAAATTGACCGGCTCTGGGACGAACTGCGTTTCATCAGTGAATCGCCGCTCAAGCAGGTCGATGTCTTTGAGCAGCTCTGGCAGTTTGCCACCCAGGACGCCGACCCCAAGGCATTTGAGCCGCTGCGTGAGCCGATTTATCGTGATGCCGACTTGTTCAAGCAGCAGCAGATTTCCGCCGAGTCTGGGCATGTGCAGGCCGCGCTCGACTTTGCCAGCCGAGCATGGCGCCGGCCGCTGAGCCATGCGGAGCAGCTTGAACTGCGTGGCTTGTATCAAAAACTGCGAAAGCAAGAGCTGCCTCATGCCGCGGCGGTGCGCATGCTGATCGCCCGCGTGCTTGTGGCACCCGCATTTCTCTATCGTGGTGAAAAGACCTCTCCGGGCATCAATCCTTCGCCTGTGAATGATCATGAAATCGCCACGCGCCTGAGCTACTTCCTCTGGTCATCCTGCCCGGATGATGAACTCGCGAAGCTCGCCGCGTCAGGGAAACTGCACAATCCCGCCGTGCTGTCTGCCCAAGCTGCGCGGATGCTGAAGGATGAAAAAATCCGCCGCCTTGCCACCGAGTTTGGCTGCCAGTGGCTGCATGTGCGCGATGTCGAATCACTGGATGAAAAGAGCGAGCGCCATTTCCCCACGTTCCTCGCTTTGCGCTCAGACATGCAGGAGGAGGTGGAGAGGTTCTTCATCGACCTGTTCCAAAATGACCGAAGCGTGCTCTCGCTGCTCAATGCTGATCACTCCTTTATCAACGCCAGTCTGGCCAAGCACTACGATCTTAGTGTGAAAGGAAACGACTGGCAGCGCATCGACGGTTTGCACACGCAGGGCAGGGGTGGCATCCTCGGATTCGCGGCCACGCTATCGAAGCAATCGGGTGCCTCGCGTACCAGCGCCATCTTGCGGGGTACTTGGCTCAGTGAGGTGATTTTGGGTGACAAGCTGCCTGTCCCGCCCAAGGGGGTGCCGGTTCTGCCCGAAGAGGCCCCTGCAAACCTCAGCGAACGGCAGCTCATCGAGCGCCACAGTCGCGATGAAAACTGCGCCGGCTGCCATCGTCGCATTGATCCCTTCGGCTTCGCGCTCGAAGGCTTCGACGCCATTGGTCGCGCTCGCAAGGCTGATACAAAAACCGTGCTGCCTGATGGCACGGCTGTGGATGGGCTGAATGATCTGCGTGACTACCTGCTCAACAAACGCGGCGATGATTTTCTGCGTCAGTTCTGCCGCAAGCTGGTCGGCTATGCCCTCGGCCGCAGCGTACAGCTTTCTGACCGCCCGTTGATTGATTCGATGGTCCGCAGCGACCGGCGGATCGGCACCTTGATCGATCTCATTGTCCGCAGCCCGCAGTTTCGCGAGGTGCGTGGAAAAGACGCCATCGCCCAACACTGATTCTTTTTTATGAGCACCCACCGCTACTCACGTCGCGCCTTCTTGCGCGGAACCGGCGTCTCCATGGCCCTGCCCTGGCTGGAGTCTTTCAATGTCTGGGGGGATGAACCCAAACGCGACAAGCCCGCCAGCGAAGCCCCCGTGCGTCTATGCGTCACATTCTCCGGCAACGGCTTCCACTCCAAGGAATGGTGGGCCAAAGGAGGGGGTAAATCAATGGAGCTGGGCAGGGTGCTGCAGCCGCTGCATGAGTTCCGCGAGAAGATGCTGTTTGTGCGTGGTCTTTATCACGAAGAAGCGAGGAAGGGGAACATCCATTCCTCGCAGACAGGGAACATGCTTTCGGGCGCGCCGATTGCCTCTGGTGGCGAGATTCGTTCTGGCACGAGTTTTGATCAGGTGCTCGCACAGACCTATGGCCGTAGCACCAAGGTGCCCAGCCTCGTGCTGGCTTGTGAGAAATCGAATCCGTCGGTGCATAAAAACTACTCGATGCTATACAGCTCGCACATTTCGTGGAGCTCACCGACGACCCCCACACCGCTGGAGCTCTACCCTGCGCTGGCCTTTGACCGTTTGTTCAAGGATGAGGCATCACCTGCTGACAAAAGCGTGCTGGATGCCGTGCTTGCCGATGCCCAGGACCTTCGGCGGGAAATCAGCCGCAACGATCAGCGCAAGCTCGACGAATACCTCGATTCCGTGCGTGATGTGGAGAAGCGCATCGAGAACGCCGGAAAGCGCGGTGAGCTGCAAGGCTGGCGGCCTACGCTCGACAAGCCCAACATCAAGCGTCCTGCCGATGGCATCCCTCAGGACATCGGCGAGCACATGCGGCTCATGATGGACCTGCTTGTGCTTGGTTTCCAGACCGACACCACACGCATCACCACCCTGAAGCTGAACAACGACCACAGTGCTCTGCGATTTCCGAATCTTCCCAGTGTGCAGCAGGCAGGCCATGGCATCGATTACATGATCCACCATTTGCTCTCGCACAGTGACGGTGAGGACTGGCTGAAGGTGAACCAGTTTTTCATGGAGCAGCTCGCCTATCTCGCGCGGAAGCTGGACTCCATCCAGGAAGGGCCGCGCACGCTGCTGGACAACACCATGATCATGCACTGCTCCAGCATGATGGCCGGGGCCAGGCACGACAACGACCAGCTTCCCATCATCGTTCTGGGTGGTGCGGGTGGGAGAATCAAGGGCGGACGCGCCCTCGATTACAAGGACAAGCCCGAGCGCCAGCTATGCCGCTTATTTATTTCGATGATGGATAAAATGGGCCAGTGTCCGAAGACTTTTGGCGATGCGAAAATGATGCTGGAAGAGGTTTGAAAAACACGCGTTTTCCTTGTCCACTTCTCATCTCAACCTATGCCCATCATCACCGCCGACAAGCTCCAGGATTCCTATGACGTGGTCATTGTTGGTTCCGGGGCAGGGGGCGGACAGACGGCTTACACACTGACGATGGAGGGCCTGAAGGTCCTCATTCTGGAGGCGGGGCGTTCCTTTGATGTGCAGTCTGAGGTGGCGATGCTGCAACTGCCCAGTCACGCTCCGCTGCGCGGTGAAAAGACACCGGACAAGCAGTACGGCTTCCACGACTGCTCGATCAACAGCGGCTGGGACATTCCTGGTGAGCCTTACACGAATGCGAACAAGGAACCGGAGAACCAGTTTCGCTGGTGGCGGCAGCGTATGATGGGCGGGCGCACCAACCACTGGGGACGCATCACGCTGCGCAACGGGCCGTATGACTTCAAACCACGCACGCGCTTTGACCTCGGCTTTGACTGGCCGATCAGCTACGACGACATCGCGCCGTACTACGACAGGGTGGAGATGCTGATCGGCGTCTTTGGCACGAACGAAGGGCTGGAAAATTCGCCCGATTCATCACCCGGCGTTTTGCAGCCCGCGCCCAAGCTGCGTGTGGGAGAACTCTACGCGCAGAAGCATGGCAAGAAAGTCGGTGCGCATGTGACCTCGATTCATCGTGCGGTGCTGACGCAGCCGCAGGATGCTAGCACGCTTCCCGGCAAGCTTCATCCGGGCAATGCGAAGGCGCAGAGCATTCTGGCGGACTCCATGCGCACACGTTCACCTTGCTTCTGGGCCACGGACTGCCATCGCGGCTGCGCCATCCGTGCAAACTACGATTCGCAGACGGTGCATCTGCGGCCCGCGCTGGCCACGGGAAACCTCGACATCCTGCCCAATGCGATGGCGCGTGAGGTCACGCTCGACAAACAGGGCAAGGCCACCGGCATCACTTTCATCAACAAAAAAGACGGCAGCGAAGGTCATGCCATGGGTCGTGCTGTGGTGCTGGCGGCGAGCTCTCAGGAGTCGGTGCGGTTGCTGCTGAACTCCAAGTCCGCTGCTTTCCCGCAGGGGCTCGCGAATTCCAGCGGCAAAGTGGGCAAATACATCACGGATTCGGTGTCGAGCAGTCTCAGCGGGCACATCCCCGCCTTTGAGGGCATGCCCATTCATAATGAAGACGGCGCGGGTGGGCCGCATGCCTATGTGCCATGGACGCGGCATGCGGAGAATGCCAAAGGCGAGTTCGGCTTCCCCGGTGGTTATCATCTGGAGTTTACCACGGGCAGGCAGATGCCTTCGCTGACGATGCTGAACGGCATCGAGAGCAAACTCGGGCACGAAGGTGTGCTGTTCGGCGCAAAGCTCAAAGAGGAAGCGCGGCGCTTCTACGGATGTCATCTCGGCTTCGGGGCTCAGGGCACCATGCTGCCCAATGACGGATCCTTCTGCGAACTCGATCCCGAGCTGAAGGATCAGTGGGGCATCCCGGTGCTGCGCTTTCATTGGAAGTGGACGGACTTCGAGCTCAACCAGGCCCGCCACCAACAGCAGCACATCCGCGAGCTTCTCGAAGCCATGGGCGGCAAAGTGTCCGCAAAGTCCACCACAGACGTGTCCAAGCTGCTGAAAAAGGGAGGCGAAGTGATCCATGAAGTCGGCGGTGCGATCATGGGTGCTGATCGCGAATCTTCGGTGACAAACCAGTGGAGCCAGACCTGGGACGTGAAGAATCTTTTCATGGCCGATGGCGCACCGTTTGCCAGCACGGCGGACAAAAACCCCACCCTCACCATCATGGCGCTGGCCTGGCGCATGGCCGACCACCTGATGGATGAAATGAAGAAAGGAAACATCTGATGAGCACTCCCGACGACCTCCCGCGCATGGACCGCCGCAAGGCGCTGCAATGGATGCTCTCCGCCACGGCGACCATGGCTGTGCGCGATCCCAGCCTCTTCGCGGCAGACGCCCCACCCGTCAAAGCGCAGGGCTACGGTCCTGATCCGGTGATGGTGAAGGTCTATAAACCCGGGGATGTCTGGCCGCTCACGCTGACGGAGTCCCAGCGCCGCACGACGGGTGCGCTGTGCGATGTCATCATGCCTGCGGATGAAACCTCCCCCAGCGCCTCATCTCTTGGCGTGCCGGACTTCATCGACGAATGGATCAGCTCACCCTATCCCGCTCAGGCGGGAGATCGCCGTCTCATTCTCGAAGGACTGCAATGGATCGACCAAGAGGCGACGACCCGCTTTGGCAAAGCTTTTGCCGATCTCACGCTCGAACAACAGACCGCCATCTGCACCGATCTCGCCGTCGCCAAACCGCAGGCGGCGCACAAAAAGGCCGCAGGGTTCTTCAAGCGTTTTCGCGATCTCACCGCCGGTGGCTACTACACCACGCCCGAAGGCATGAAGGCCATCGGCTACGTGGGCAACATGCCCTCCGGCTCTTTTGAAGGCCCACCCGTCGAGGCGCTGCGGCATGTGGGGCTCGCGTGATTTTTGCGTTCCTCCACGATCGTGAGATGATGTTGCTGACAAAAAATGGAAATCGGTGGTGTATTGAGACGATGTCACTGCTTCCTCGGCTTCTCCTTTTCGTTCTCGCTGTCTCCGCTGCTCATGCCGCCGTCGTGCGCGTGGAGGTGTTAGAGCGCTTGGACATGGGAACGACCGGCTATGAGCAGATCGTCGGACGCCTGCATTTCGAGATTGATCCGGCACAGCCGGGCAATGCCGTCATCGCCGATGTGGAGCTGGCTCCGGTGAATGCGGCAGGAAAGGTCAGTTTTTCGGCAGACCTGCGCCTTCTGAAGCCCAAGGATGCGGCGCGCAGCAATGGGGCCGCGTGGGTGGAAATACCGAATCGTGGCGGCAAGGCGGCGCTGAGTGATTGGATCGTGAAGCATGGATTCACCGTGCTCAATGTCGGCTGGGAGTTTGATGTGCCTGCGCAGCCCGGGAAAATGTGCCTTCAGGTGCCCTCGGCTAGAAACAAGGACGGCAGCCCGGTCCGTGGTGTGGTCAGCGCCACCTTCACGCTGGACAAGGCTGCAAACGAGTACCCGCTTACGGATCTGGCGGATTATCCACCTGTGAATGTGGACGGTCCTGAGAGCCGCCTGATCGTGCGCACGCGCATGGCCTATGCCGGTGGCAGTGAGGTGCCGCGAAAATCATGGAGCCTCAAGGACGGCCGCCTCCGTCTGGAAGGCGGCTTTGAACCGGGGGAAACGTATGAGATCTCTTATCTGGCCGAAGCTCCGCCGCTGGCCGGGCTAGGCTATGCCGCCATCCGCGATGCCGTGGCCTGGCTGAAGCATGATCCTGGCTCGCTGGCTCCGGTCAAACACGCGTATGCCTTTGGTGCTTCGCAGTGCGGGCGCTTTTTGCGCGACTTCGTTTATCTCGGCTTCAACACCGACGAGCAGGATCGTCAGGCTCTGGATGGTGTGATGGCCCATATCGCTGGCGCAGGCCGTCTGGTGCTGAACCAGCGCTGGTCCACTCCGCGTGCGCTGGCTGGTTTCTACACGGCCTCATATCCCTTTGCCGACACGGCCCAGGCAGATCCCGTCAGCGGACACTCAGAGGGGATTTTGGAAAATTCCCGTGTGAAGCATCCGCCCAAAATCTTCTACACAAACACCGCTGCTGAATACTGGGGCGCGGGCCGCGTGGCGGCGCTCACGCACACGACTCCGGATGGTGCCAAAGACATCGCCTTCCCGGAAAACGTGCGCTCCTACTTCTTTGCGGGCACGCAGCACGGCGCGGCCTCCTTTCCTCCCACGGCCCAGGCAAAAGACGCGCCGCTGGCCAATCCCGTCAATGCCAGTGCTGTGCTTACCACGCTTCGGCTGGCGATGCATCGCTGGGTGACGGAGGGCGCCGCCCCGCCGCCCAGTGTGTATCCAAAACTCACCGATGGCACGCTTGTCCCGGTTGCCGATGTACACTTTCCCAAAGTTCCCGGCTTGGGTGATCCACGGATTCTAAAAGCCGGAGGCCGTGTGCGCAATCCCCGGTGGGCGGACGGTGCCGGTGCGGGCGCGGAATTGCCGCTGCTGGTGCCGCAAGTGGATGAAGATGGCAATGACATCGCCGGCATCCGCATGCCCGATGTGGCGGTGCCGCTTGGCACGGCCACGGGCTGGGTATTTCGTTCGGCGTCGATGGGCTCGCCGCTTGAGCCTGTGCTGCTGCGCGGTGCCTGGGCTCCGCTGGCGGCCACGCGTGAGCAACGTGAAGCCGCGCATGATCCCCGCCCCGCATTGACAGAACGCTATGCCTCCCGTGAGGTCTATCTGTTGCAGGTGAAGAACGTGCTGCAAAAGCTCATCCGCCAGCAGTTCCTCAGCGAGGATGATCTCGAACCTCAGCTCAAACAGTCGGGCATCCGCTGGGACTGGGTGATGCACCAGCCTGCTCAGTGAGCTTCTTTTCAACCATTCAGCCTTATGTCATACCATCGTCTTCTCCTCGCTCTCGTCTTCGCCTTCGCAACCGTCCAAGCATCGGCGCAGACCAGCTACCATAAAGTGCTCTTCCTTGGCAACAGCATCACCAAGCACGGCCCGAAGAAGGACATCGACTGGTCGGGCAACTGGGGCATGGCGGCCACTGCGGAAGCAAACGACTACGTGCACCTCGTCACCAAGGCACTCACGGATAAAGCAGGCGCTGCGCCCGAGGCCATGGTGAAAAACATCGCCGACTTTGAGCGAGCCTATGCGGGCTACGACATCGCAGCCAAACTCAAGGACGCCATCGAGTTCAAGGCGGACCTCATCATCCTCGCCATTGGCGAAAACGTGCCAGCCTTGAAAACAGCCGAAGAGAAGGCGAAGCTACAGGCCAGCGTGACCGCGCTGCTGAAGGCCCTGAAAGCGGACAGAAAGCCCGCCATTCTTGTCCGCAGTTGCTTCTGGGCCAACGCTGCCAAGGACGAAGCGCTCCAGCAGTCCTGCACGGAAGTCGGCGGCATCTACGTCAACATCAGCAGCCTCGGAAAGGATGAGGCAAATTACGGACGCTCAGAGCGCCCTTACAAGCACGCCGGTGTCGCCAACCATCCCGGAGACAAAGGCATGGCCGCCATCGCCGCAGCCTTGGTGAAGGCTCTTCCGTGAGTTCTTACGGGAGCGATTTGAAATACTCCACGGCTGCTTGGCGAAACTCAGCCGTAGAGGGCGGTTTCTGTGTGCGGGCAATGCTGTCAGCGACATACCGTCGTGCCCATAGGTAATACAGTCGATGCGTTTCATAGACCGGCTGCTTCACCCCTTTGTCATCGACCATCCAGAAGCCACGCTGACGTCCGTCAGGCTCCAGTTCATTGTTATACAGCTCCCAGTAGAGGATGAACGGGCAGCCCCATTCCAGCGCCGCCTGGATTGTGACGCGTGAGAGCCGGTCCTGCTCTTGTGGCGAGTGGTGCGGCTTGCCATTGTGAAATACGGAGTAGCCGTATTCACCGATGAAGACTCGCCTGCCCGGAATCCCAGGCTTTGGCTTGAGCTGGGACTCAATGTAGCTCAGCGCTTTCTTGATCTCCTCTGGCTTGGGCACATTCGTCACGTCGTAGGCCGAGTAGGAGACAAAATCGACAGCTACATGCGGCAGCACCTCGTTGACCAAGGTCGGCCTGCCCTCACGCATGGAGATCGTCGGGTGGTTCAGCTCCGTGTAGTGCCACACTTGCACGTTCTGGTGCGGCGTGTCGCGTTTGGCGTCATCCACAGCGCGCTGGCGGGTTGTCAGCCAGTCGATCATGCCCTGCACTTTCTCAGGCGTCATCTTCGCGTCGGATTCTTTGCTGATGCTGCCTCTCAGCAGGTTGTCGCCCTCCCAGTGCCCGAGGTAGAAGGTCTTGCCGGTGCCGCTGTAGGTCTTCAACAGGTGCACCACCAGCGCGTAGATTTCCTGATACTCCAGATCGGCATGGGCTTTCGACAAGCCGTTCTTCCATGAGGTATTGGCAAAAGGCTCCGCCCAGAGCTGAAAATGGGCAAAGGGCATGTCCAGCACTTTGCGGTGGCTGGGTTCGTCGCGTGCCTGCTCGACCAGCGAACGGGCGCCAGGGTATTGCTTCGGTTTAGGCCGAAGGTCGAATTTCATGCAGCTCGCCCCCATGGCATGGACGACCTCCGCGGATTCCACCAGCGGGTCATGCTGGGTGAAGTTGTATTTGCCTCCGATGGCTTGGGTGCCCAGGATGTAGTTGTAGAGATCTGCCGGAGATGGCTCGGCGGCAGCGATTCCAGCCACAAGAAGTAGCAGAAGGGACACCGGAGGCTTGCAGCGGCAGGGGGACATAGGGGATCATTACCTATCAAGCGGCCCAGAAAGCACCGAAAAAAGGCGGGGATTTGCCAATTTTGTGTCCAAAAACGCCATTCTCAGACCTTTTACTCCTGACATGACACGGTTACGCCTTCCAGCCCTCCTTTTCGTTCTCACCTGCCACACTGCGGGTGCGGCTTTTGCTGCAGATGACGAAGCCGCCCGTGCCGGGATGAAGTTCTTCGAAAACGAGGTGCGCCCCATCCTGGTGAAACGCTGCTACGACTGCCACAGCAAGACCAAGCAGAAGGGCGGCCTGCGCGTGGACAATATCGGCTACCTCAAGACTGGCGGCGACACCGGGCCGGCGCTGATTCCCGGCCAGCCGGAGAAGTCGGCACTGGTCGAGGCGATCCATTGGACCAATGAGGAGTTTCAGATGCCGCCCAAAAACAATGGCGGCAAGATGCCCGATGCCGAGATCGCAACTCTCGAAAAATGGATCAAGCTCGGCGCCCCATGGCCGCAGGATGCGGCGGAGAAGGTCGTCGTGACCGAGGGTGGCTTCACTGAGGAGCAGCGCAACTACTGGTTCTTCAAGCCGGTGGCGAAGGTCTCCCCTCCCCAGGTGAAGAGCAAGTGGGTGCGCAATGACATCGACCGGTTCATTCTCGCGAAGCAGGCAGAGATGAAACTCGACCCGGCGGCGGAGGCAGACCGCAATGAGCTGGTGAGGCGCGTGTATTTTGATCTCCACGGACTGCCGCCCACGCGCGAGCAGATCGATGCCTTTGTGAATGACAAGGATCCGCGTGCGTATGAAAAGCTGGTGGATGAACTGCTGGCCAGCCCGCAATATGGCGAGCGCTGGGCGCAGCACTGGCTCGACCTTGTGCGCTACGCGGAGAGCGATGGCTACAATGCGGACGCCTATCGCCCGTCCGTGTGGCCCTACCGCGACTACGTCATCAAATCCTTCAACGACGACAAGCCCTATGACCAGTTCGTGCGCGAGCAGCTCGCCGGAGATGAGATCGCCCCGGATGATCCCAATGTGCTGATCGCCACCTGCTTCCTGCGCAATCCCGTCTATGAATGGAACCAGCGCGATGTGCGCGGTCAGTGGGACATCATTCTCACCGACATGACGGACACCACCGGCGAGCTCTTCCTGGGCCTGAGCATGGGCTGCGCGCACTGCCACAATCACAAGTTCGACCCCATCCTGCAGAAGGATTACTATCGCCTGCGCGCATTTTTGGCTCCCGTGCAATGGCGCGATGACCTGAAGCTGGCCACGCCCGCCGAAAAGAAAGCCTTCGACGAGCAGCAGGCCAAATGGGAGGCCGCCACCGCCGACATTCGTGGTAAGATGGACGCGATGACGAAGCCGATCCTGGAACCCCGGGTGGAACGTGCGCTGACGCGCTTCACGGATGACCTTCAGGAGATGGTGCGCAAGCCGGACGACAAGCGTGAGGCTTTGGAAAAGCAGCTCGCCGGTCTGTGCCAGCGGCAGATGGAGCAGGTGCGTGACACCTTTGATCCGATCAAGAGCCTCAAGACCGATGAACAGAAGGCGCAGTACAAAGCGCTGGCGGAAGAGCTGAAGAAATTCGACCACCTCAAGCCGAAGCCTCTGCTGGACGCCTTTGTCGCGACGGATGCGGGGCCCAAAGCTCCTTCGGTCGCGCTGAAGACGCGCAAGGGAGAGCAGGAAATCGCCCCAGGCTTCCTCACCTTGCTGGAGCCCAAGGAGCCCGAGATCAAGCCCATCGGCAATTCCACCGGTCGCCGCACCGTCCTGGCCAACTGGATCACGCGCCCCGACAACCGGCTTTCGACCCGCGTCATTGTGAACCGCATCTGGCAGTACCATTTCGGCCGCGGCATCGTCGCCACGGCGAGCGACTTCGGCAAGCTGGGCGAGGCACCCACCCACCCCGAACTGCTCGACTATCTCACCACCAAGTTCGTGGCGAACGGCTGGCATCTGAAGCCTCTGCACCGTGAGATCATGCTCTCCGCCACCTATCGCCAGACCGCCCGCCGCGAGCCCACAACGGCCATCGCCAAGATCGATCCGTCCAATCATTACCTATGGCACTTCAATCCGCGCCGCCTTGATGCGGAACAGGTGCGTGACGCGCTGCTGGCCGCGAGCGGTGAACTCGATGAGACCTCCGGTGGTCCCGCCGATGATGGCAACGGCACCCGCCGCTCCATCTACACGAAGAAAAAGCGCAACAATCAGAATGAACTGCTGCGTGCCCTGGATGCTCCTGCCGGATTCGCCAGCACCTCCGAACGCCAAAGCACCACGACGCCCACGCAGGCCCTGCAACTGCTCAACGGCGAATGGCTGCTGGCACGCGCACGCAAGCTGGCCGGGCGCGTGGAAAACATCGACGATGCCTGGCTTGCCGTGCTGGGCCGCCTGCCAACGAAGCTGGAGCGCGAGAAAGCAGAATCCTTTTTGAAGAAGCGCGCCGGCACCGCGACTGCGCCCGTCGCGGCGGACAATGCGGATGACAGCAGCAGCGCCTTCAAGGAGAACACCCCGCATGAACGCCTTGTCGTCCAAAACGGTGAGAAGGAGGGTGATGAATTCACCGTGGAAGCCATCGCGAGCCTGAACAGCATCGATGTGAACGCCTCTGTGCGAACCATCGCTTCGCGTTGGTTTGGCGGGAAGGACAGCCTGGAGGCCTTCGGTTGGAGCCTGGGCGTGACGGGTGAAAAATCACGCTACAAACCCCGCAACGTCATCATCCAGGTCGTGGGCGAGGATGAGAACGCAAACATCGGCTACCAGGTGGTGCCTTCGGACATTCATATCGAGCTGGGCCGCCGTTATCACATCGCCGCACGTGTTTCCTGCGTGGGTCATACGGTCACCTTTACGGTGCGTGATCTCGATACGCCGGGAGCCGCCGCGCAGACCGCCGTTGTTCCCATGGACATCCGTTCGAAGCTCAGCATGGGCTCTTCGCAGCTTGTGATTGGTGGTTTGCACAAACGCGCCCCCACACACCAGTGGGATGGCCGGATCGAGGCTCTGCGTGTGGCCGGCAGTGTGCTGGATGACAAAGAGCTCAATCAAGATGCGGAGAAATGGGCCGCTGGTCTCGTCATCTGGCGTTCTGCCGATCCGCTGACTTCGCAGCTTGCGTGGTCAGGTTCGGACGCGAAAACCGTCGAAGCGGACGATCCCTTCCATCAGGCCATGAATGATCTCTGCCAGGTCCTGCTGAACACGAACGAGTTCTTTTACCTCCACTAACACCATGAGCTGCAACCGATTCGATCTTCCCAACACGCGCCGCGAGTTCCTGCAAACCGCCGGCTGCGGCTTTGGCGCCCTGGCGCTGGCCGGTTTGATGGGCGGGCAAAACGCCACCGCGTCCACACCGCTGCCACAGCGAGCAGCGAAGGCCAAGAGCGTGATTTTCCTGTTCATGGAAGGCGGTCCCAGCCACCTCGACACCTTTGATTACAAGCCGCTTCTGAACAAGCTTGCTGGTCAGTCACTGCCTGCGAGCTTCAAGCCGCCGATCACCGCCATGGGTGAGTCCAAGTCCCCCCTGCTCGAATGCAAACGCACCTGGAAGCAGTATGGCCATGGCGGCTTGTGGATCTCGGATTGGTTTCAGAACGTGGCGCAGCATGCGGATGACCTCGCAGTGATCCATTCCTGCGCTTCGAGTGGTATCAATCACGCTGGTGGCGTGTGCTCCATGAACACCGGTTCCGTCTTCGGTGGGCGGCCTTCGCTCGGTGCCTGGGCTTCGTACGGTCTCGGTTCTGAGAATCAAAATCTGCCCGGCTTTGTCGTCATCAAAGACAGTGAAGCCACCGTGGTTAACGGCGTGCGCAACTGGGGCAACGGCTTCATGCCTGCGGTGTATCAGGGCGTGGAGTTCAACTCGGATGGCGTGCCGATCAAATACCTCGAAAATCCCAAAGGCGTAGATCGCAAGCGTCAGCGCGACAAGCTCGACCTGCTCGGTGAATTGAATCGCGACTACGGTGCCTCACGCGCCAGCAATACTGAGCTCGATGCGCGCATTCGCGGCTATGAGCTTGCCTACAAGATGCAGGCCGAGGCACCGCAGGCTGTCGACCTCAGCAAAGAATCCGAAGCCACGAAGCAGCTCTACGGCATGGACAACGAGGCTACCGCCGTGTTTGGCCGCAACTGCCTGCTCGCCCGCCGCCTTGTTGAAAGCGGCGTGCGCTTCATCCAGCTTTACAGCGGTGCCGGCAGCAAGTGGGACAGCCACAAGGGCATCGAGGTGAATCATTCACGCCTCTGCAATGCTGTCGATAAACCCATCGCCGGCCTCCTGGCTGATTTGAAAGCTCGTGGCCTGCTCGATGAAACACTCGTCATCTGGGGCGGTGAATTTGGTCGCACGCCGATGAGCGAGCAGGGCGACGGCCGCGACCACAATCCCACCGGCTTCACCATGTGGATGGCCGGCGGCGGCGTGAAAGGCGGCCAGGCCTACGGCGCCACCGACGAACTCGGCCTCTACGCCGTGGAGGACCGTTTGCATGTGCATGATCTGCATTCAACCATTCTCTATCTGATGGGCATCGATCACACCCGGCTCGTGTACAACCACAAAGGCCGGCCCGAACGCATCGACCAGAATGAGGGGCATCCGATGACCAAGCTGCTGGGCGTTTGATCGCCGAGGTGGTCATCCCTCTTCACCAGTGTGATTCCGTTGCAAACCCGTGTCCCGGTGGTCCGTTTGCTTCTGCTCATGGACATCCGACCTCTTGTCATCTGTTTCCCGCTGCTGCTCGCTTCCGCTCAGGCCCAAAACGGGCTGCAAAAGGCGGATGTCACGCTGACGCCGCCGAAAAATCTCAAAACGAAGCTCGCTCCGGGCTACACGATTCCCGTCGTTGACATCAGTGGCGAGAAGCAGCGCCAGGTCATCGTTGATCAGGAAAAGGGCCAGTATCTCGGCCACCCCACCACGCTCCTGCTTGAGGACAACAAGACCATGCTCATCGTGTATCCGAAGGGTCACGGTCGCGGTCCCATCGTTTACAAGCGGAGCAGCGACACCGGACTCACGTGGAGCGAGCGCCTCCCGACGCCGAAATCATGGGAGACTTCTGTCGAGGTGCCCACGCTGCATCGCGTGGTTGATGCCGATGGCAAAAAGCGCATCATAATGTTCAGCGGTCTCTATCCCATCCGCATGGCCGTCAGCGAAGATGATGGAGCGAACTGGAGTGAGCTGGCACCCATCGGCAACTTTGGCGGCATTGTCACCATGGGAACGGTGATCGATCTCAAGACACACGGCCACTACCTCGCCTTCTTCCATGATGATGGGCGCTTTATCCGTGGTGCCCCTGCCAAGCCTTGGCGCTTCTGGGTTTACACCACCCTTTCCAAAGACGGTGGCCTCACGTGGAGCGCGCCCACGCCCATCGCCATGCTGCCAGACGCCAACCTCTGCGAGCCCGGTGCGCTGCGCTCTCCTGACGGTAAACAGATTGCCGTGCTGCTGCGGGAGAATTCACGGAAGTACAATTCCTTCGTCATCTTCTCGAACGACGAAGGTCAGACTTGGACCGAGCCCAAAGAACTCCCCGCCGCCCTCACCGGAGATCGCCACGTCGCCAAATACACTCATGATGGCCGCCTCTTCATCAGCTTTCGCGACACCACCCACGTCAGCCCCACCAAAGGCGACTGGCTCGGCTGGGTGGGCAAATACGAGGACATCGTGAATGGCACCGAAGGCCAGTATCGCGTGCGCATCATGGACAACACCAAAGGCGCCGATTGCACCTATCCCGGCGTCGAAGTCCTGCCGGATGATTCCATCGTCACCACTACTTATGGCCATTGGACAGAAGGCGAAGCACCCTACATCGTCAGCGTACGCTTCACGCTGGGAGAGCTCGATGCAAAGGCGACCAAATAACTACCTCATTTCGACCATGAATCCATCCCCCAACCGCCGCCAGTTTCTGTCCACCCTTGCTCTTGGATCACTCGCCGCACGCGGCCAGGAGGCTCCCAAGTTTCCGCCCATGCGTGTGATCACCAAGGGGCCGGGCTTCCACTGGTTCGGCTATTACGACAAGCTCCAGTTCTCCCCGGACAACCACTTTGTGCTCAGCAACAAGGTCAGCTTTGAGCATCGTTCTCCCACTGCGGACGATGAAATCGAAGTCGGCATGGTCGATCTGCAGGAGAAGGACAAATGGATCCCTCTTGGCAAGACGCGTGCCTGGTGCTGGCAGCAGGGTTGCATGCTGCAATGGATTCCTGGCACCGAATCGAAGGTGATCTGGAATGACCGGGAAAAAGATCGCTTCGTCAGTCACATCCTCGATGTGAAGACCGGCGAGAAACACACCCTCCCGGCTCCCATCTACGCGCTGGCTCCGAACGGCAAGGAAGCCGTGAGCTGCGATTTTGCCCGTGTGGCCGACTGCCGGCCGGGGTATGGCTACGCTGGCCTTAAGGACCGCTTCTTCGATGAGATGGCCCCCGCCGGCAGCGGCGTCACCCACGTGAATCTCGAAACCGGCGCGGAGAAGCTCATCATTTCGCATGAACTGCTGTCCAAGACCGGCACGGTGATGGAAAACCATCTTGATTCGAAGCATCACGCCTACCACCTGCTGGTCAGTCCCGATGGCAAACGTTTCATCATGCTGCATCGCTGGACACAGCCCAAGGGCGGTCACCTGACGCGCCTGATCACGGCCAACATGGACGGCAGCGATCTGCGCATCGTCATTCCCAATGGCTACGCCTCCCACTTCATCTGGCGCGATGCCACCCACATCCTCTCCCAGGCCAAGAACTGGCTGGGCAACAAGGAATGGGGCGACTTCCTCTTCGAAGACAAAGACAGCGGAATCGTCGCAGAGATTGGTCACGGCGTGCTCGACAGCGGCGGGCACCTCACTTACCTCCATCACAATGAGTGGATCTTGAACGACACCTATCCGAAAGGCGTACGCCGCATCCAGACGCCGCACCTGTATCACATCGCCACCAACAAGCGCATCGACCTTGGCGAGTTCCACTCCCCCCGCGAATACACCGGCGAATGGCGGGTGGACAACCATCCACGCTCCAGCCGCGACGAACGCTGGGTTTGCATCGACGCTCCTCATGCGGATCAAGGACGCCAGCTTCACCTGATCGACATTCAAGGGATGCTGACTTGATCAACCCCGGCTCTTCGCAGCGTAGGTGTAAGCCATGATGAAACATTTTCTTCCTCTCGTTGCGGCTGCCTTCCTCAGCCAAACAGGCGACGCCTTCTCTCAGCAGGACACGCTCAAGCCGCTTCGTGCAGGGATCATCGGCCTGGATACGTCGCATGTGCCTGCTTTTACCAAGCTCTTCAACAATCCGAAGGCCGATGGCGATCTCGCGGGCATCAAGGTGGTGGCGGGTTATCCCGGCGGCACCGACATGCCGGCCAGCAAGGACCGCGTGGCGAAATTCACCGAGCAGGTTCGCAGCATGGGCGTGGAGATTGTGGATTCCATTCCGAAGCTGCTCGAAAAGGTCGATGTCGTTCTGATCGAAAGCGTCGATGGCCGCATTCATCTGAAAGAGGCGCGTGAGGTCTTCCAATCGGGCAAGCTCGTCTATATCGACAAACCCATCGCTGGAACTCTTCCTGAGGCCATCGCTCTGTTTGAACTCGCCAGGAAGCATCACGTCAAGACTTGGTCGAGTTCATCGTCACGCTTTGGGGCGGACCTTCTCGCCCTGAAAGGCAATGAGGAAATTGGCGACATCCTCGGCGTCACGACTTGGGGGCCATGTTCCTATCAGAGCGGCACGCCGGACTTGTTTTTCTACGCCATCCACGGCATCGAATCACTCTTCACACTCATGGGTGCCGGCTGCGAAACCGTTTCACGCACCAAGGGCCGCGTCACTGATCAGGTCACCGGCGTGTGGAAGGATGGGCGAATCGGCACGTATCGCGGCATCGTGAGGGGAAAGTCCGAATTCGGTGCCATAGTATATGGCAGCAAAGGCGTGCGGCAGGGGGCCAAAACCATCAGCTATGAGGCCTTGTGCCGGCAGATCGGGAAGTTCTTCCGCACGGGAGAGCCACCGGTGAGCGAAGCCGAGACCATCGAAATATTCACCTTCATGGAGGCGGCGGATGAAAGCCTGCGCCAGGGCGGCAAACCTGTTTCGCTGGCAGATGTGCTGGCGAAGGCAAAAGCAGAAGCTGCCAAGCTTGTTCCATGAACTCAGCGCCCCCTTCGATGCCCCTGCTCAATACCCGCCGCCGCTTTCTCGCCAGCTTTCCCGCCATCGGTTTAATCACGGCGCATGCCGCCGATGATGATCCCTTGCAGGACATCGTCTTTGGCTCCTGCCTCGACACGCATGAACACCCCATGCTGGACCGCACCCTTACGCTGCCGCGTGATCTGTTCATCTTCATGGGGGACAACATCTATGCGGACAAAGGCGGCATCCCCATGATGCAGGAAAAGTACGCGCTGCTCAAAAACAGCCGCTTTTTTCAAGGTCTGCAAAACAAGCCCATCCTTGCCACGTGGGATGATCACGACTTTGGCGAAAACGACGGTGGCGGAAGCTATCCGCACAAGAAGGAGGCGCAGGTCGAGTTCTGGAACTGGCTCGACGAACCCGCGACATCTCCACGCCGGCAGCAGGAGGGAGTGTATCACGCGCAGACCTTCGGCCCGGCCGGCAAGCGCGTGCAGGTGGTCATGCTGGACACACGCTACTTTCGCAGCGCGCTCAAAAAAGTGCCAAAGGAAAAGGCCATGCTCGGCGGTGCCTACGTGCCCACGGATGATATCTCCGCCACCATGCTTGGCGCCGCGCAATGGCGCTGGCTTGAGCAGGTGCTCCAGCAGCCGGCAGAACTGCGCCTGATCGTTTCCAGCATCCAGTTTGCCCCTGAAGTGCATGGTGGTGAATGCTGGGCCAACATGCCGCACGAGCAGCAGAAGATGTTGAAACTCCTGCGGGGGCAGACGGCGGTGATTTTGAGCGGCGACCGCCACTGGTGTGAGTTTTCCCACAATGGCGTTTTTGATTTCACCACCAGTTCGATGACGCAGAAGCATCCGCGTGGCACGCCTACGCCGAACAAGCACCGCTGCATTCCTCAAACTTACCATCTGCCGAACGTCGGCCATTTGCGCATCGACTGGAACGCCGCCACAATCACAGCGAAGGTTCTCGGTGAAGACGGGGGCACAAAGATAGAGCAGACTCTGCCCTTCCGCGAACTGCTGATCAGCTAGCCCATGCACCGTCTTATTTCATTTGCGCTTCTTGCCTGCAGCAGTGTCGTTGCTGCCGAAGTGCGCGTTGAATTCAATCGCGACATCCGCCCGATTCTCGCCGCGAAGTGCTACGCCTGCCATGGCCCCGATGAAGACAAGCGCGAGGCCGATCTGCGCCTGGACATACGTGCCGAGGCCGTGAAGACGGCCATCAAGCCTGGCAAGCCCGAGGCGAGCGAACTCTGGAAACGCATCACTCATGCCGATCCTGCAGACGTGATGCCGCCGCCTTCATCACCAAAGCAGCTCACCAAAGCCGAGCATGATCTTTTCCGCCGCTGGATCGCCGAAGGTGCAGAGTATCAAAACCACTGGGCCTTTGAGCCGATCAAGCGTCCCGCTGTGCCGAAGTCGAACAGCAAAAATCCCATCGATGCATTCATCGAGGCGAAACTTCGCACGAACGGCCTCAAGCCCGCACCCGCCGCCCCACCTGCCACGCTGATCCGCCGCGTTTATCTCGATCTCACCGGCCTGCCGCCTACTCCCTCCGATCTTGAGGTGTTATCCGACCGGTCTGATCAAACCTACGAGCAGCTCGTGGACCGCCTTCTCGCCTCACCCAATTTCGGCGAACGCTGGGCGCGTCACTGGCTGGACATGGCGCGTTACGCAGACTCCAACGGCTTCCTCGGCGATGGACTTCGCCCCCATGCGTATGTTTACCGCGACTGGGTCATCCATGCCTTCAACACCGATCTCCCCTATGACCAGTTCACCATTGAGCAGATCGCCGGTGACCTGCTGCCACAAGCCACGCCGGAGCAAATCACCGCCACGGGTTTTCATCGCAATGCCGCGCTGAACACTGAGGCCGGCGTGGACAAAGAAGAGGCGCGTTATCAAAATCTCGTCGATCGCGTGAACACCACCGGTCGCGTTTGGATGGGACTCACCGTGGGCTGCGCCCAATGCCACACGCACAAATACGATCCCATCACCATCCGCGACTACTACAGCTTCTACGCCTTCTTCGACAACACCGTGGACCGAGATGATGCGAAGACGAAGGCGCAGGCCCTGGCCGAGGCGGACAAGGATCGCCGTAGGACCTATGTCCATCTCGCGGGCGACTACACACGCCATGGCCCGGATGTCATTCCCGCCAGTCTTTCCGCGCTGCCGCCGATGGCAAAGCCTGTTCAGCCAGAGCCTGGCCGCCTTGATCTCGCACGCTGGCTCGTCTCGCCACAGCACCCGCTCACCAGCCGTGTTGCGGTGAATCACATCTGGAGCAAGCTCTTTGGCTTTGGCCTCGTGCGTACGCCGGATGACTTCGGCACCGCTGGCGAGTCCCCCTCGCATCCGGAACTCCTCGACTGGCTCGCCTCCGAATTCATGCGCAACGGCTGGAGCCGCAAGCAGCTCATCAAACTCATCGTGATGAGCGCAACCTACCGCCAGTCCTCCGCGCACCGTGAAGACATTGTCGAACTCGATCCTCTCAACTGCCTCCTCGCCCGCCAGAACCGCATTCGCCTTGATGCCGAAATTCTGAGAGATTCCGCGCTCGCCGTCAGCGGATTGCTCAAGCGTTCCATCGACGGTCCCAGCTTCCGCCCGCCGCTGCCGGAGGATGTCTTTGATGTGGGCCGATCTTCCAACTGGAAGGCCAGTCCGGGTGATGAAATCTATCGCCGCAGCCTGTACATCATTACTCTGCGCAGCGTGCTGTATCCCACGCTCACCACCTTTGATTCACCTGACGCCGCAGATGCCTGCGTGCGCCGCGAACGCAGCAACACGCCGCTCCAGGCTCTCGCCATGATGAACGACAGCGTTTTCGTCGAAGCCGCCCAGGCGCTCGCCTTGCGCACGATGCACGAGTCATCTCAGGACACAGCCGGACTCCTACGTCACCTTTTTGAATGCACGCTGAACCGGCCGCCACGTGCGGAGGAGCTGCAGCGGCTCACCGTCTTTCATGCCGCGCAACTGGCCAGCGTGCAGAAGGGTGGCGCGGAGGCCTTGCAGATCTTGGGCAGCACCAGCGCTTCCGTGCCCGTGCCCCGTCAGATCGAAGCCGCCGCGCTCGTCGCTGTCGCGCGGGTGCTCATGAATCTGGATGAATTCATCAATCGTGAATAGCCTCGTTTCCTCGCCACGCTACCGCAACACCTCGCGGCCTGCCGCCGTATAAACCCCATGCTCACCCTTTTTTCCAAGCAATCCTCCAACCGCTGCTGCGACGGACTGTCACGTCGCTCCTTTCTGCGAGTCGGCGGGCTTGGGCTGGGCGGATTGAGCCTCCCAGGACTGCTGCGCGCAGAGTCAGAGCAGGGGCGCGGGAAATCACAGAAGGCGCTTATCTTGGTTTATCTGCCCGGCGGTCCCCCACATCAGGATATGTATGACCTCAAAATGGATGCGCCTTCGGAGGTGCGCGGTCCGTTCAAACCCATCCGCACCAATGTCTCCGGCATCCAGATCAGCGAGCACCTGCCACGCATGGCGAAGATGGCGGACAAGCTCACCTTCATCCGCAGTGTGGTGGGCGCCAAGGACCGGCACGAAAGCTTTCAGTGCGTCACCGGCCGCCTCAGCAACAATGCACCTCCCGGCGGCTGGCCGGAGATCGGCAGCGTGGTGTCAAAGCTCAAAGGCGGCGCACTCACCGTGCCTGGTTATGTGAATCTTTCGCAGCAAATGAAGCACACGCCCTACAATCAGGGGCGTCCGAGTTTTCTTGGTGTGGCGCATGCGCCCTTCATGCCGCTGGAGCGTGGCAAGGAGGACATGTCCCTCAACGGCGTAAGCTTGGACCGCCTCGGAGATCGGCGGGGATTGCTCTCCGCTTTTGACACCTTCCGCCGCGAGACGGATGCCTCTGGCACCATGGCGGGCATCGATGTCTTCCGGCAGCAGGCGTATGGAATTCTCACCTCCTCGCAGCTGGTCGATGCGCTCGACCTTTCCAAAGAATCTCCCAAGGTCCGTGAGCGCTACGGCAAAGGCACGGAAAAGATCCAGGGCGATGCCGCGCCGCGGCTCAATGAGCAGTTTTTGCTGGCACGTCGTCTGGTGGAAGCCGGCGTACGAGTGGTGACACTCAGCTACAGTTTTTGGGACTGGCATGGGCAGAACTTCAAAAACGCCCAGGAAAACCTGCCCGACTTTGATCAGGCCATCTCCGCCTTGGTGCAAGATCTGCATGAACGCGGCATGGACAAGGATGTGACCGTGCTTGCCTGGGGCGAATTCGGGCGCACGCCGCGGGTGAATGACAAAGGGGGGCGTGATCACTGGCCCAATGTTTCCTGCGCCTTGCTCGCAGGCGGCGGCATGCAGAATGGCCAGGTCATCGGTGCCACGGACCGCCTGGGTGGTGAGGCCACGGACCGGCCTGTGCATTTTCAGGAGATCTTTGCCACACTCTACAACAATCTGGGCATCAATCCGCATACCAGCACGGTGTCTGACTTTTCCGGCCGCCCTCATTACCTAGTCGATAATGAATTCCAGTCGATCAAGGAGCTGGCCTGAACCGCATGTCACCGCAGGAATACATCACCCAGACGCGCCGCGATTTCCTCGCCACCAGTTCCTGCGGTCTTGGCACGCTCGCCCTGGCCTCCTTGCTGCGGCAGGATGGTCTGCTTGCTGCGGAGGCAGGCATTCCGGCTGATCCGCTCTCCACACGCATGCCGCATTTCGCGCCGAAGGCGGAGCGCTGCATTTTCATCTTTCTCGAAGGCGGCCCTTCGCAGATGGATCTCTTTGATCCCAAGCCGCTGCTCAACAAATACGATGGCCAGCCGCTGCCGGATTCCATTGTGGGAGATGCCAAGTTCGCCTTCCTGCAGAAGGACACCGCCACCGTCATGGGCACCAGCCGCGTCTTCAAAAAGCACGGGCAGTGCGGCATGGAAATCAGCGATCTGCTGCCGCACATCGCCACCTGCGCGGATGACATAGCATTGGTGCGCTCCATGCACACCAATCAATTCAATCATCTCCCCGGCCAGCTTATGCTGAACTGCGGCGAATCCCGGCTTGGCCGACCCAGCGTGGGTTCGTGGGTCACCTATGGCCTCGGCAATCCATCGCAGGAGCTGCCCTCATACGTCGTCATGGTCAGCAAAGGCCGCGGTCTGCCAGGCGGCAGCTCCACCTGGTCCAGCGGCTTCCTGCCGTCCTCCTATTCGGGGGTGATGTTTCGCAACGGGGCCTCGCCTGTTTTGAACCTGGGCAATCCCGCTGGCATCACTCCGGAGATGCAGTCCGCGAGCATTCGCGCTCTGAACGATCTCAACCGTCTCCAGCATCAGCACATCGGCGATCCGGAGATCGCTGCGCGCATCAACAGCTACGAACTCGCCTTCCGCATGCAGAGCGCTGCGCCGGAGCTGGTCGACCTCAGTGGCGAGTCCCAGGCCACGCTGGACGCCTATGGCGTGAACCGCATTGAGCCGCCCATCAAGAGCAACCTCGGCGGCATCGGCAACTACCAGACCTTTTCGCGGCATTGCCTGAATGCACGGCGCATGGTGGAGCGCGGCGTGCGCTTTGTGAACATCATCCATGCTTCCTGGGATCACCACAGCGCCCTTGATCCCCAGCTTGCGCACAATTGCGGGATGGTCGACCAGCCCATCGCCGCCCTGCTCAAGGACCTCAAACAACGCGGCCTGCTCGACACCACACTCGTCGTGTGGGGCAGCGAGTTTGGCCGCACCGCGCTGGGTGAAAATCGGAAAGGCTTCAAGAAGGTCACGGGTCGCGATCATCATCCCTACGCCTTCAGTCTCTGGATGGCTGGCGGTGGCATCAAAGGCGGGCAGGTCCATGGCGAGACGGATGACTTCGCTTGGCACGTCGCGCGTGATCCTGTCTCCATTCACGACTTCCACGCCACCATCCTGAACCTCTTCGGCCTCAATCATAACAAGCTCAGCTACCGCTTTCAGGGGCTCGACTTCCGCCTCACGGGTGTGAATCCGGCCAAGGTGGTCAAAGGGCTCATTGCTTAGGCGGGGAGACTTCGATCACCGAAGCGGGGCCGACCAAGAAAACCCGGTCACTCTGCGAAGGCCGAATGCCATGAGTGCCGGTGAATGAGCCGAAGGCAGGCAGGACGCCCACACGTGCGGAGAAGTGAAAACAGGGCGCACGAAGGGATGTTCCCATGCGTTCGCTCAAACGGAAGGACGGATGAAGATGCCCTGCGAGCACTGGCGCGTCCGGATCTTCCTGGGGTTCGTGCCGGCAGTGAAAAGGTCCCAGACGCCACGGGCCGCTCACACTGGGGATCCGCAAATCCTCGGGCAGTGCGCCCGCGTGGCGGTCATGATTTCCCTCCACCAGCACCATCTCTGTTGCGGCGTGGCTCTCCCGCCATGAGGCGAGCGTTGCAAACAGCTCCTCATTCCTTCCCGTCTTGGCGTGAAGAAAATCCCCCAGGATCACCAGCCGCTGCGCGTCGGTCATCATCAGCAGGTGCGACAGCCTTTCCAGATCGTCATCGTGTGAGGTTTCAGGCACGGGTATGCCTGCAAAGCGAAATGCCGCCGCTTTGCCGAAATGAGGATCAGCAATGAGCAGAGTCTTCTCTGCCGCCCACCACACCGCCCGCTCCGGAAGCAGCGCGAGCAACACTCCGCCCCATTTCAAGGTCGCATCCCCAGTCCTCATGTGCGCAATGCCTCGGCCTCCAGTTGTTCGCTCATCCGGCGCACCCGGTCAGCCCATTTTTCCGTGCTTACCTGGCCCTGCACCCACATGGCCCAAAGAGGGAACGAGAGCGGGGTGAGCCGCTCCGTCGGGCGCAAAGTCAGTTTCATGTTCTGCACCTGTGTGAGTGAGTCCTGCAGCCGGCGGACTTCCAACTGCCTTTCGATGACTTCGCGCCGTGCCTGGTCCAGCAGGCGGTTGTCTGGTTCGTAGCGGGCAAACATGTCATAGAACAAACCGCTGGAGGCCTGCACTTGCCGCGTGGATTTGGCGCTCCCGGGATAGCCCTGAAACACCAGGCCGGCAATGCGTGCTATCTCCCGGAATTGGCGGCGCGCCAGTTCGGTGGAGTTCAGGCAATCCAGAATGTCCTCAACCAGCATGGTGGGCGAAAGTACCTCCCGCCATGCTTTCTCATCGAAGTCGAGCGGCTCTGGAGTCATCAGCGCGAATCCATAATCGTTCATTGTCAGCGCGAATGATCGCGGAGAAATCTTGCCAATCCGGTGCGCCGTGAGCACCGCTAGTCCTTCATGCGCAAGACGCCCGGCGAAGGGGTAGATAAAATAGAGAAAGCCGTCCCGCGTCTCCGTCCACTCAATGAGCAGTTCGTCGGGCTCAGGGATAAGCGACCATGCCGACTGAATCTTGAGTACCGGTTCAGCGGCCTTCATTTCGGGCGAGTCAAAAGTCCCCCGCTTTGCCTCCGCGAGCTTTACCCGCACAGCGCGCGCCAATTGGGTCGAAAGCGGCATCTTGCCTCCCATCCATTGGGGCACGCGACGCGCGGTCTTTTTGCTCTTCCTCACCATCGCGGTCATGTCATGCACACGAACAAACTCGAGCTGGAATCCCGCGAAGGAAAAGCCATCGCCGGGCTTGAGCCGGGCGATGAACGACTCCTCAATGCTGCCAAGGTAGCTGCCGCGCATCATGCGCACCGACATCATGGCATCGCTCGTGATAGTGCCGATCGACATGCGGTGAAAGCGGGCGATGTCTGGCTGGTCCACGGTAAAGAAGTCCCCGTCCTGTCGCACGCGGCGAAACTGGGGATAGGCCTTCAGACTCTTCCCGCCACGGGTCACAAAGTCGATGACCCAGCTCCATTCCTCATCACTCAGATCGCGAAACGCATGGGTGGAGCGGATCTCCGCCCGTGCCTGCTCTTCATGAAAGCCGCCGCCCAGAGCGAGGGTGACCAGGTGCTGCACCAAAAGATCCAGCGGCCGTTCCACGGGCTCGCGGGCCTCCATCTCCCCGCGGGCAATTGCATCCCGCACGGCGGCGAACTCCACCAGCTCCAGGGCATGAGCCGGCACGCAATAGATGCGGCTGACCGCACCGGGTTGGTGGCCGCTTCGTCCGGCACGTTGCAGCATGCGCGCCACGCCTTTGGGTGCGCCCACTTGAATCACCTGCTCCACCGGGGAGAAATCGACGCCCAGATCCAGGCTGCCCGTGCAGACCACGCATTTCACTGTGCCGGCGCGCAGCCGCTCCTCCACCTCTTCCCGCTGTTTTCGATCCACCGAGCCGTGATGCAGGGCGATGTCCGCGCTCCAATCAGGGCGCGCGGCGTGCAGCGCCTGAAACCAGATCTCCACCTGGGAGCGCGTGTTCACAAAAAGCAGCGTGGTCCGGGATTTTTCAATGCGTTGAATGACCTGGGGCAGCAGGCTCAGGCCCACATGACCGCTCCACGGAAAGCGCTCCATGCTGCGCGGGAGCAGCGTTTTAAGCTCAAACTTTTTGTTCACGTGGGCGGAGATCAATCGGGACGTCTTCGTCTTGCGTGCAGCTCCTAGCAGCACATTCCGCGCCTCGTCGAGATTCCCCAATGTTGCTGACAGGCCCCAGACGCGCAGCCCTGGCAGCCACTGCCGCAATCGCGCCAGGCACAGTTCCGCCTGCACTCCGCGTTTCGTTCCCACCAGCTCATGCCATTCATCCACGATCACGCAGGACAGCGCGCCGAATTTTTCCCGGGTGTCCGCATGAGTGAGCAAAAGAGAGAGGCTTTCCGGTGTCGTCACCAGCGCCGTTGGGAAGCGCCGCCGCTGTTTCTGCCGCGCTGCGGTGCTCGTGTCACCCGTGCGCAGTTCCACGGACCAGGGCAGGCCCAGATCCACCAGGGGCGCGCGCAGAGATTCCGCCGTGTCATTGGCGAGCGCACGCAGAGGAGTGAGCCATAGCACGCGCAGGGGCTCGGTCTTTTTCGTCCACTTCGTCTGGTCTGGATTTTGCTCCAGCCATTCCAGCACCGGGCCGCCCCAGACTGCGTAGGTTTTTCCCAGCCCCGTCGGTGCGTGCACCAGTCCACTTTCGCCTGCTCGGAAGGCATCCCATGCCTCCTGCTGGAAGGGAAAAGGTTTCCAGCCTTTCTTTTTAAACCACTCCAGCCACCGCGACTTCATCCCTGCGCCCCCTCCAATGGCCTGAGGTGCGTGCTGCCTGCAGAATTAGGGGGTGTTGCTTTCAAGCGCATCAGGTCCGTGTGTATCTTTCGACGCGTTCAGCGAAGTAGATGCATGAAGTTATCGAGCCGCGCCCTCCTCTTTTGAAACGTGAACGGTGTAGGGCTGTAACTTCATCTGGGCAGAATCCTTTTGCCTGGCCGTTCCGAGGACGCGGCCCGCTTTCGATTTCCAGTCCACAGGATCCCCCAATTTGAATTCGTGTTTCATCGGCAGGTCATGAAACGCTCGGAACCGGGCTGAGGAGTTCAACTTTTTGCCTTCGGAGGTCAAAACAGGGCTCCTGTGTGCGTAATGTTCGGGTGCCAAACGCCCCGCTTCAAATCACCGCCACTCTGCTGCTGCTCTGCGCCATCGTGCAGGGAGCGGAGCCTGCGGCGATTGACTGGGCCAAGGCGCGACAGCACTGGTCCTTTGTACCACCGAAGAAGCAAGCTCTGCCGAAGGTGAAGGAAACCACCTGGCCGCGTGAGCGTGTGGATCACTTCATTCTCGCGAGTCTGGAGGCCGCCGACCTCACGCCCACACGTGAGGCCGATTCGCGCATCTTGATCCGCCGCGCCACTTTTGACCTCACCGGCCTGCCACCCACGCCGGAGGAAGTGCAGGACTTTGTGAATGACGAACGCCCGGACGCCTACGCCCGGCTGGTGGATGATCTGCTCGGCCGCCGCGCCTTTGGCGAGCGCATGGCTGCCATGTGGCTCAATCTCGCCCGCTATGCCGAAGATCAGGCGCATCAGGTCGGCAACAATTCCTCCTTCGCCTATCCGAATGCGTGGCGCTATCGCGACTGGGTCATCAGCGCCTTCAATGCCGACCTGCCTTACGACGCCTTTGTGCAGAAGCAGCTCGCGGTGGATTTGTTCGAGCCGCAGAACAAAGCCGATCTCGCTGCTCTCGGCTTCCTCGGTCTCGGGCACAAACTCTATGCCCGCGGCATGCTCGATGTGCAGGCGGAGGAATGGTCGGAGCAGGTGGACACCGTTTCACAGACCTTCCTTGGTCTCACCGTCGCCTGCGCACGCTGCCACGATCACAAGTTCGACCCCATCACCGCGCGCGATTATTACGCCATGGCCGGCGTCTTTGCCTCCATGCAGATGGTCAATCTGCGTCCCGATGGCAAGGATGAGGACGGCAAAACTCTCGCCGACAAAATGGACCCCGGCACCCTGCACATCGTGCGCGATGTGAACCCGCATGATCTCCCCGTCTATGATCGCGGCGATGTGAAGTCACCCGGCCCCAATGTCCCGCGTGGCTGGCTGCAGGTGCTCAGCAAGGATGAGCCCGTGAAGTTTCAGCAAGGCAGCGGCCGCGCCGAGCTCGCCCGCCAGATCACTGATCCCTCCAACACCCTCACTGCCCGCGTGATGGTGAACCGCATCTGGGATCTGCTCTTCGGCAAGCCGCTGGTGCGTACGCCGAGCAACTTTGGCACCACGGGAGACAAACCTACGCATCCTGAACTGCTCGATGATCTCGCGCTGCGCTTCATGCAAAACGGCTGGTCCGTGAAGCGCCTCATGCGCGAGCTCGTCATGTCCTCCACCTACCGCCAGGGAAGCAGGGGCAGCGCGGCGAATGCGCAGCTCGATGAAGCAAACGATCACCTCTGGCGCATGAACCGCCGCCAGCTCGGCATCGAGTCCTGGCGGGATGCCATCATGGCCACCGCAGGCACTCTCACGCCGGAGGGCGGCAAGTCGCAGAACCTCGACGAGCCCACGCATCACAAACGCACTATTTATTCCCGGGTGAGCCGACGTGAGCTGAACAAGACGCTCATGCTCTTTGACTACCCGGATGCCAACGTCCACGCAGCCCGCCGAAGCACCAGCACCACGCCCACCCAAAAGCTCTTTGTGCTGAACAGCCCCTTCATCATCGAACAGGCCAAACAACTCGCCCGCCGCATCCAGCAAATCAGTGGCGATGACGCCGCCCGCATCCGCCACGCCTACACACTCCTGTTTGCGCGTGAGCCCGAGGCGGAGGAACTCGCCATCGCCACGGAATTTCTAAAACAACCCGCCGCCGCTTCCGGCCCCAACGCGTGGGAGCAGCTTGCGCAGGCGCTGCTGGCCACCAACGAGATGCTCTATGTGGACTGAACCCAATCCCGCTCAGATGACTCGGCGTGAAGCCCTCCATCGCCTCTCGGCAGGCTTTGGTGCCATCGGCCTTGCAGGCATGTTGGGTTCGCAGGCCGGTGCCGCCGTGAAGCAGCAGATCACTCCGCGCGCCAAGCGGGTGATCTTCCTGTTCATGAACGGCGCGCCGTCGCACATCGACACCTTTGATCCCAAGCCCGCTCTGAAAAAATACGAAGGCCAGCAGCCCTCCGGCAAGCTCTACAAGGCGCCAAAGACCAGCGGCTTCATGTCATCCCCGCTGCAGTTTCACAAGTGCGGCCAGAGCGGCATCGAAGTCAGCGAGAGCCTGCCCGCATTGGGCAGCATCATCGACGACTGCTGCGTCATCCGCTCCATGCACACCAATGTGCCCAATCATGAGCCCGCGCTGCTCATGATGAACACCGGCAATCTTCAGCCCATCCGCCCCTCGCTTGGCTCGTGGGTGCTTTATGGGCTGGGCAGTGAAAATGAAAACCTGCCCGGCTTTGTGGTGCTGCGGCCCACGCCCAACATCGTGGTGGGCCCCGCTCTCTGGAGCAACTCCTTCCTGCCTTCGGAATACCAGGCCACGGGCGTCATCACCTCTGACATGGGCGTGGACAAGCTCGTCGCCAATGTGCGCAACTCCGTGCTTGCCCCCACGCAGCAGCGGCGGCAGATCGATCTCATTCAAAAGCTCAACCATCTCCATGCCGCCAAGCGCGAGCAGGACCTTGCGCTCGAAGGCCAGATCAAGGCCATGGAAACTGCCTACCGCATGCAGAGCGCCGCCAGCGATGCCTTCGACATCAGCCGCGAGCCCGCGAAAATGCGCGAGATGTATGGCGACACCCCCTTTGGCCGCTCCTGCCTCCTCGCGCGTCGTCTCGCCGAATCCGGTGTGCGCTACATCAGCGTTTACTACACCAGCAGCAGCAACCAGCCGTGGGACACGCATAGTGACCACTATAAGAACCACCCCAAACTCTGCGCCGACAGCGACCGCGCCTCCGCCGCACTCATCAGCGATCTGAAGCAACGCGGCCTGCTGGATGACACCCTCGTCGTCTGGACCGGTGAGTTTGGCCGCACGCCCTACTCGCAGGAAACGCAGGACAAAAACAAGCAGGTCGATCCCATGCGCCGCGGTCGCGATCATCACCACACCGCCTTCAGCACCCTGCTGGCCGGTGGCGGAATCAAAGGCGGCCTCGCCTATGGTGCGTCCGATGAACTCGGCATGAATGCCGTCGAGAAGAAGGTTCACGTTCACGATCTGCACGCTACCATCCTGCATCAGCTCGGCCTCGATCACGAACAGCTCACCTACCGCTACGCCGGGCGAGATTTCCGCCTCACCGACGTGTATGGTGATGTGGTGACTGGCATTCTTGCGTGAGGCCTATCATTCCATTATGCGCTATTTTAAGCCCTCATTTTTTGCTGCTCTCAGCATGGCCGCCGTCACGCTTTCGGCGGCCGAGCCTTTGGTGTTTATTTCCGCATTCGCCTCGGGTGACAAAGCTGGCATTCATGCATTTCGCTTCGACTCGAAGACAGGCGCTTTGCAGCCATTGCATCGAACCACTGATATCCAGAATCCGTTCTTTCTGGCGGTTTCGCCCGATCAACGCTTCCTCTATGCGATCAATGCCGAAAAGTTCGGTGGGGAGGATGATGAATTTGTGGCGGCCTACGCTCTTGAAGGTCGCACCGGCCGGCTGAAGAAGCTGAACCAGCAGTCTGCTCGCGGAACGGCTTCGTGTTATCTTGATGTCGATGCCACGGGTAAGACCGTGGTGGTGGCAAATTACGCTTCGGGCAGTGTGGCTTCACTGCCGGTGAAGGAGGATGGCAGCCTGGGCGCGGCAGCTTCGTTTATTCAGCACAGCGGTTCCAGTATTGATCCCCAGCGTCAGCAGGGACCCAACGCACACAGCATCGTGATCAGTCCGGACAACCGCTTCGCTCTCGCGGCCGATCTGGGCATCGACAAAATCCTGATCTATCAACTCGCTGCGGCCACGGCCAAACTCACACCCAATGCGGCCCAGCCCTTTGTGAAGATGCAGCCCGGCTCAGGCCCTCGCCACATCTCATTTCATCCCAATGGCAGGCACGTGTATGTGATCAACGAACTGGCCAACACCGTGACGTGTTTTGATTATACCACCGCATCCGGCATGCTCACCGAACTCCAGACCATTTCCACACTTCCCGTCGGATTCACTGGCAAGAGCTACACGGCTGACTTGAAAATCACCCCTGACGGCAAATTCCTCTACGGCACCAATCGGGGTCACGACAGCATCGCGTCGTATCGCATAGGTGACGATGGCAGGCTCACGCTGCTCTCCATCGATCCCAGCCTCGGCAAAGGGCCGCAGAACCTGCTCATCACCCCGGATGGACGCTGGCTCCTTTGCGCGAACATGCCGGGTAACAGCGTGGTCGTATTTCGGATTGATGCCACGAGCGGGAAGATCACAGCAACCGGCACTCCAGTCGAGATGCCGATGCCATCCTGCATTCGCTGGGTAAAGTGAACGTTTCACCCATCCTCATCATTTCTTGACCTCGCTCCGAACCTCCCACGCTGGCGGCAGTTCCTTCGATTCCGGCCCATACGTCTGTGATACGACGAAACCGCTCGCCTGCGAAGTGTAGAAGATACGGCCGTTGCTCACCACCGCGCCGAGGCACTCACGTGAATCAATAGCCGGACCCGTGGAGACCAGTTTGCCCTCCTGCGAGAGGTCGATCATGTCCATGTTCGCCCCCAGCACATACGGCTCGCTCATCGTGAAGCGGCAGCAGGCATAGTTCGTGAGGATGCTGTAGGTGACTTTGCCGGTGTTACGGTCAAAGATGTTGCCCTTGCCACGCAGCGCATTGGAGAAGATGAATCTCTCGCCGACGCTGACCACGTTCAGGGCCGAAGTCACGGCGTCGGATTTCCAGATGAGCTTTCCGGTGTTTGCATCGAGACACCAGACAAAGCGGTCTTCCGTGCCTGCGTCCGCCTTGTTGTACCCGCCGATGTAGAGCCTGCCATCGCGTGCGCTCAGCGTGCATTTGGCGGTGACGTAATAATCGTTTGTCTGCCAGAGGATTTTGCCGGACTTCGGCTCGATGCACACCGTGAGTCCGTTGTTTCCTACCGGCTGTCCGCGGCGCGCGCGCTGGTCGGCGTCATAGCCAAAGAACACGGAGTAATACAGCTTGCCGTCGAGGATGCAGATACCGCAGTCGTTGCCTCCCCGCCCTTGATCGGAAAAGTCTTTTTCCCACACTACCTTGCCGGTATCGAGATCCCAGGCCCAGACACGTGGGTGGTGGTTCGTCGGGTAGTATGGATTGTCGTTGGAGTAGATGAAGCTCATCACATCATGTCCGTCGGCGGGTTTGACCGGTGCTCCGCCAAAGGTCCATGGCTTCTCGCTTCCTTGCGGTGCGTAGTCGCCGGTGCCACTCGCATAGATCGCCACCTTGCCCGCGACCACCGGTGGAAACTGCCTGCTCCAGCTTGGGCTGCCGGTGAAGGGTGCTTTCCACAACATCTCTCCCGTCGCTGCATCCAGACAGCGCACAAAGGATTGTTTCATTCCTGCCTGCGGGACCAGGAGCTTGCCGTCGATGTAGAGCGGTGACGTGAAAGACAGATACACCCCCGGCCACCATTTGCGCCACAGCAGCCGGCCCGTGTCCTGCTCACAGGCGATGATCTGGCCCTCAGCCGTATGCGTGTAGATCCGTCCGCCGCCACACACAGGGAGATGCTTCACCGTGCCTTCGAGCCGCCGTGCCCACCGCATGCGCAGCGGTGGCGCGATGCCCTGGTTATTTGAGTTCTGCCCCGCGAAGTTGCCGTAGTTCGTGTACCAATCATACTCGGCGGCGGCCAGCTTGCCTGTCAGCGGGCTGCGGATTTTGGCGATGTCGTCCCGGTCGTGCCGTTCTTGCTTGGCTTTCCCTGGGCCAAACACATAGATCCGTCCGTCCTCGCTTGGTACATAGATCCGGCCGCCTGCCACCGCCACAGGGGCGGAGATCGGTGCGGCGGAGGCTTGTATCGATTGCGCTTTTGAAACAGAGGCATCTATGGGTTCAAGATGCAGCCATCCATTGAGATCACCCACAATGACGTGTTTCTTGGTGAGTACCGGCGGTGCGATAAATCCTCCCATCGTCAGCACTCCGCCTTTGTCCTCTTTGACTTCGATCCGGTGTCGCATGAGTCCCCGTTCACTTTCCGGACGCACCCGGTAAACGTCTTTTCCACGAATAGCCACCGGCGCAAAGCTCAGCAGACCGTCCATGCGGATGTTGGTGTCTGTGCCGGGCACGAAATCACCCGTTTTAAGCGTGTCACCTTCCAGCCGCATGATGTCCACACGGCCAGCATTGTCGCGGCGGTGCCACTGCACATACACGTTGCCGTCATCATCCGCGCTCTGCCCAAAGGTGGCGGGAAATTCCTTGCCGGACCACTCGGGAATCTCACCCGTGGCTTTCAGCTTCGGTGCTTCGCCCGTGTCTTCGATGAACAGCGTGCGGCCACCCGCAGGGATAACGACAGTGTTGCCCTTGATGAGGCAGATGTCCCGCGAGCAGACAAAGTGATCCTTCCACGTCACGCGGCCATCGCTGGAGGTGGGCTTGGCTCCCGGCTTGAGCGTGGCCAGCATTCGCTTCTCACAAAACTTCGCCCACTCCTCGCCGCTCCAGCGGTTGCCGTCGAAACGGACCACTTCCTTCACGAAGTCCCATTCCCATTTTACCTGGCCTTCGTTCGTGATCGCATAAACCTGCGCGCCGAGCGTGGCAAAATAGACACGGTCCTTGCCGATGACCGGCGTGCTGAAGATCGGCTCGCCGCAGTCGATCTCCTTCACGACCGCGCCGGTGCTGCTATCCAGCACGTAATAGATCCCCGCCGTGGTGCCGAAGTGCAAATACTGGCCCGCAATGGCCGGTGAACTCACGTTGTTCACATTCTGCTTCCCGCCCTTGCTTTGAAATCGCCACACCTCCTTGAGCGTGGCGGCGTCGAAACACGCGGCGCAGCCCGCGCTATCGACCACAAACACCCGGCCATCCGCGACCACCGGCGAGGTGTAGATGCCGTCTGTCATCCCCACCATGCCTTGCAGGCCGAGCTTTTCCGCGTCGATGTCGCGCCCGACTGCGTTGCCGGAATGCGCCGAGTTGAACATGAACTGCGGCCAGTCCTCGGCGGAGGCATTCAGGACCAGTAGGAATGTGGTGAGGACGAGGAGGCGATTCATGACCGTTGAATACGAAGTTGGCGGCCTGAACTCGCAACCAGATAACATCTTCTCATTCGGCACGTTCTTTACGAGCATGACTTTCCGCCCCAATCGCCGCCGGTGTTTTTCCCTCTTCGAACTTGGTGCTGGCCGACGTGCAGGCATCAGAAAAAGCCAGGGCTCAAAATCTTCTCAAAGTATCATGCCTGCTCTTCTCCTGCTCATTTCAGTCGCATGCGGATTCGTTTCGGCGTCGGAGCCGCCCGCCGTCACTGTCGGCAACATCCGCCGGGTGTTTCACAACGGTGAGCACAACGCCTTCACGGATCTCGTCCGCTTCCGCGACAAGCTCTATCTGACTTTCCGCAGTTGTCCGGATGGTCACATGGTCTTCAACACCGCCTCGGTGATCATCATGTGCAGCGCGGATGAGGGCGCGACGTGGCAGCAGGTGAACCGTTTTTCTGTCAAAGACCGCGACACGCGCGATCCACACTTCCTCGTCTTCAAAGACCGCCTCTTCGTCTATGCAGGCACTTGGTACAGCGGGCCCGGCAAGATCGAACCCAAAGACTATGACATGAACAAGATGCTCGGTTTCGCGGTGTCTTCGGATGATGGGGTCAAGTGGACAGATCCCGCGATGCTTGAAGGCACCTTCGGCCTCTATATCTGGCGTGCGGCCGAGTTTGGCGGCAAGGCCTACCTTTGTGGCCGGCGCAAACCCGGCTACGACATCGGACCAAAAGGTGAAGGCGAAAAGGTGCAATCCCTCATGCTCGAAAGCGACGACGGCCTGATCTGGAAGAAGTGCGCCTTCTTCCAAGAAACGGGTGGCGACGAGACCGCTTTCCTCTTCGAGCACGACGGTGGTGTTCTAGCCATTGGGCGCCACGGTGGCGGCAAGAACGCCCAACTCATTCGCTCGAAACCGCCCTACACCGACTGGAGCCGAAAGAGCCTCGAACGCGCCATCGGCGGCCCACTCGTGGTGAAATGGGGCGACAGCATCCTCGTTGGTGGACGCCACACGACAAAGGAGAACGGCGCTAAAACCTCGCTTTGCTGGCTCGTTGGCGATCAAGTGCAGGAGTTTGCCGAACTTCCCAGCGGCGGTGACAACTCCTATCCGGGCTTCATTGCCCTCTCGCCTACGCGTGCGCTTGTCTCGTGGTATTCGAGTCACGAGAAGGATGCTGATGGCAAGACCATCACCGCGATTTATATGGCTGAACTGTCATGCCTGCAGCGGCCATGAAGTGAGATGAGGCGTCCTTGGACAGAGTTTTGAAAGGAACGCCGCAGCAGACGGCTCATTTTTTAGAAGCAGCAAGCCGAGCTGTCTTTGCGGCGTATGGATTTCTCTCGATGCATACTTCCACCCGCCGCCGTTTCTTCGAAGACTCCCTCATGGCTGCCGCTGCCATCAGCCTGCCAGCTCCTCTGCTCGCGGCTGATTTAAATCCTGTCAGTGCGAATGAGAAAATCACCGCGGCGATCATCGGCTGTGGCATTCGCGGCAAGGCGCATGCCAAGGAACTGGCGAAGCTCGCCGACTGCGATGTGGCCTATGTATGCGATCCAGATTTGGACCGTGCAGATGAAGTGGGAGCCTTGCTTCTCGAACTCAAACGTCCGATGCCGAAGAAGGTGCAGGATTTGCGCAAGGTGCTCGAAGATAAATCGGTTGATGTCGTCTTCATCGCCTCACCGAATCACTGGCACTCTCTCTCTGCAATCTGGGCCATGCAGGCCGGCAAGGACGTCTATGTGGAAAAGCCGGTGAGTCACAATGTCGTCGAAGGCCGGCGCATGGTCCAGACGGCGCGGAAGCTGGGGCGCATCTGCCAGGGCGGCACCCAAAATCGTTCCCGGGGTGCTTTGGCCGAAGCCGTGAATTACATGCACTCGGGCAAACTCGGCGAGGTGAAGCTCGCGAAAAGCATCATCTACGGCGGGCGTGGCTCCATCGGCGGGCCGGCCGAATGCGCGATGCCGCCGCGCTGCGACTACAACCTCTGGGCAGGTCCTGCTGCGATGCCGAAGCTCAACCGGCCGAAGTTTCACTATGACTGGCATTGGTTCTGGAACACCGGCAGCGGCGAGATCGGCAACAACAACGTCCATTCACTCGACATCTGCCGCTGGGGCCTCGGTGTGACCGGACTGGGCCGCAGCGTGCTCAGCTACGGTGGCCGCTTAGGCTATACCGACGTGGCCGAGACACCGAATTCGCAGGTGGGCATCTTCGACTTTGGCGACAAGACCATCATCTCCGAAACTCGCGGCCTGAAATCCGCGCCGTTTCATCCGACCATCAAGTCGATGTGGTTCTTCTACGGCAGCGAAGGGATCATTGCCGACACGCACCTCTATGATCCGAAAGGCAATCTCATCCGCGCATTTGAGGGCAAGTCGGAGAACCATTTTGCCAATTTCCTCAATGCCGTGCGCAGCCGCAGGCAGGGCGATCTGAAAGCGGAGATCGAGGAGGGCCATCAAAGCAGTTCGCTCTGCCACATCGCCAACATCTCCTATCGTCTCGGTTCGCAGGCTTCGGTCAACGACATCACGAAGAACCTCGGCGAAATCAAGGTCCACGATGACGTGCAGGAGACGCTGGAGCGCACCCGCCATTACCTCAGCGATGCGGGTGTCGATCTGGACAAGACAAAACTCACCCTCGGCCAGCATCTCCGCGTGGACGGCGGCAAGGAATCCTTCCTCGACAACGCCCCTGCCAATGACCTCCTCGGGCGAGAGTATCGTGCGCCGTTCCTGCTGCCAAAGGAGTCGGAGATCTGATTTATGAGATCGCTCCTGTTGCTTCTTCTTGGATTCGTCACCCTGAAGGCCTCTGCTGCCGAGCCCGACTGGGTGCTTGAATCCAAAGCTGCCTGGCAGGCTCGCGATTCGCAGGCCGAGTGGGTGTTCAAAGACCAGCTTTGGATCGGTGGCGGCTGGTTTCAGTCGTTTGAGGAACCGCCGCGCGATGTGTGGGCCTCCGGCGATGGCAAAGCATGGAAGTTGATCACTCAAAATGCGCCGTGGCTGCACAGCGATCTCGCCATGAGCATCTCCTTTCATGACAGGATGTGGATCATGGGCGGCTGGCACAAAGGCCGTCTGCCAGGTCATTCGGCGAGCCATCAGGTATGGTCCTCTGCTGATGGCGCGAAATGGAACCAGGTCACTTCGAGCGCAGGCTGGTCACCACGCCTCGCGGCAGGGCTGGTGGAGCATCGCGGCCGTATGTGGGTGCTCGGCGGCACGGAGAACTATTACTTTGGCGATGATGCGAGCTTGAAGAACGATGTCTGGTCGTCTGCTGATGGCACAGAGTGGAAGCTTGAAACGGCAAAAGCGGCGTGGTCGCCGCGCGCGTACCACCAGGCCGTGGTATTGAACGACAAAATTTACGTACTTGGCGGTGGGAACTATGTGCCGGGCTATCAAGCCTGGAACGACGTGTGGTCATCCAGCGATGGTGTGAAATGGACCTGCGAAACGGAGTCGGCACCGTGGGCACCACGTCTCTGGTATAGCGCCACAGTTTATCGTGGGCGCATGTGGGTGCTCGGCGGCTGGTCGAAGGAGAAGGACAATTTTGGCGATGTCTGGCACAGCGCGGATGGAAAAAACTGGCAGCGTTTGGAAACGAAGACGTGCTGGAAGGAACGGCATGAGCACTCGGTGTTCGTGTTCCAAGACAAGCTCTGGCTCGCGGGCGGGCATGCAAGGCCGCTTTCGAATGAAGTGTGGTCACTCAATCTGCCGGCGGACTGGAAGCCATGACAAAAGCACCTCTTCAGCTCTGTATAAGATTCATGCGACCGTTTCTCTTCTCCCTCTTTGCTGTTGCCACTCTGCATGCTGCGGATGCCCCCAAGGCTCCTTTGATGGCCGGTGCCGCCACCAGCAACATCACGCCGGATCTCGGTGGCGAGGTCGTGGGCGGTTTCCTGCCCTATCCCTGCACGAACATTCACGATGAACTGCATGCGCGTTGTCTTGTGCTTGATGACGGCAAAACAAAGCTCGGCCTTGTCGTCTGCGATCTGCTCGGACTCCATCGCAGCGTCTCTGTGGCCGCGCGGGAGTTGATTGAAAAAGAAACCGGCATCCCGGCGGCAAATGTGGTGATCTCCGGCACGCACACACACTCGGCTGTGAATGCACTCGGCGGGCCGGTTCGTGGTTATTTCTCCGATTTGGAGCTGACCGACTACCAAAAATTCGTCGCCCGCCGCATCGCAGACGGCGTTCGCCGTGCGATCTATTTGCTGCGTCCGGCGGAGATCGCCTTCGGCACGGTGGATGTGCCGGAGCATGTGCATATCCGCCGCTGGTTTCTTCAGGAGGGCAAAATGCCGCCCAATCCTTTCGGCAAGATCGACAAGGTGAAGATGAATCCCGGCGCAGGCAATCCAGCGCTGGTCGAGCCCGCGGGCCAGCCCGATCCCACCGTCTCCTTCATTGCCCTGCGTGAGCCCGGCGGGCGCCTGATCTCCGTTTATTCGGCCTACTCACTGCACTACGTCGGTGGCGTCAATGGGGCTGACATCTCCGCAGATTACTACGGCATGTACTGCGAGGCCCTGAAGCGCCTGCAGGCAGGCGGCAGCGATGATCCGCCCTTTGTTGCGATGATGGCAAACGGCACCAGCGGTGACGCGAACAACATCAACTTCCGCAACCCGCAGCCACGCAAGAGGCCCTACGAGCAGATGCGCTACGTTGCCGAAGACTTGGCTTCGAAAGTCAACGCCGCCCTTGCAAAGGTGAGCTGGCAAAGCAGCGCGCCCCTCGCTGCCCGTTATCGCGAGCTACCCATCGCCTGGCGCAAAATTGATCCAGAACTCATTGCCTGGGCCAAAGAAACCGAGGCCAACACTCCCCGCATCCAGGGCAAGGCCGATCTGCGCCTCGCCTACGCCGGGCGCGTTCAGCGCCTGGCACAGGCCAGTCCTGCCACCAAGGCACCGGTGCAAATCCTGCGCATTGGCGACATCTGCATCGGCACCACCCCCACCGAAACCTTTGCTGAAACGGGTGTCGAATTCCGCAAGCGCAGCCCCTTCGCCAAATCCTTCATGATCGAACTCGCGCACGGCTACTACGGCTACATGCCCACCCCGCGTCATTTCGAACTCGGCGGCTACGAAACCTGGCCCGGCACCAACAATCTAGAACCCCAGGCCTCGGTGAAGATGATGGATGCTCTGCTAGAGATGGCGGCGGAGGTGAAGTGAGGGGTGTTATTTGCGCAGATTCCTGATCAGGCCCGGGCCGTAAAAATGGCTCACACCGGCGAACCCGCCGCCTTGGTGGATCCAGTAGCGTCCCGATGGCGCGTGGAGATAGACTTTGTATGAGAAGTAATCAGCCACGCCCTTGGGGGAAGGAACGTCATACACCTTATATTCAGCGATGTCATTCTCAACTGGAGCCGCCTTGTTGTGGTCCCGGCCCAGCCCTTTGACATCTAGGGTGCTCTCGCCCGTTTGGTGATGATCCAAAATCAGGCGCATCTCGGCGGTCGGCATCCCGTCTTTGGCGACTGTCTGCCCACAACAACACAGCATGAGTGCCGACCACGTCATCAAAATGAAAGCCCGGTTCATATACTCTTATGCTGATTTCAGATACAAGAGGCGGCAAGTGCAAACTTGCCCGGACAAGTCGGCAGACCAAGGTCGTATGTGCTACCCACTTGCATGAAATGCCGCTTCCTCCTGCTGTTTCCCATCCTCCTTCTGGTGGCGGCCCCGCTGCCTGCGGCAGAGACGCGGGGCATGTGGGTTTACAAGACGGATGAGATCGCCGCCTCCGCAGCGGCCGGCGATGCCCTGTTCGACTTCTGCGCTCAACGGCGCATCACCGATCTCTTCTGGCAGGTCCATTTTGAGCGGCTGCCAGACGGGAGTCGCCCGCTCAAAAACGCTGCGGCATCGCGCGCCTTCCTCCAGGGTGCCCACGCCCGCTCGCTCCGAATCCACGCCCTCTTTGGCGATCCCTCTCACGCGCTGCGTGCCAAACACGGCATCGTACTCGCCAGTGTGGACGGCATCCTTGCCTTCAATCGTGAAGGACCTGCGGACGCGCACTTCGACGGCGTGCATCTCGACATCGAGCCCCACGGCCTGCCCCGGTGGAAGAAGTCCGACCTCGCTCAAAAGTGCGATCTCCTGACGCAGTTTGTGGAGGTCAACCACAAAGCCGTCTCCCGGGCTCATGCCGCAGACCCCGGCTTGATCTACGGCGTGGACATCGTCTTCTGGCTCGACAAAACCAACCCCGAGGGAAAGCCCGCCTACCCGGTTACCTATCAGGGCATCGGCAAAGATGCCGCCAAGCACCTGCTCGATTGCGTCGATCAAGTTGCCATCATGAGCTATCGCGACACAGCCGATGGGAAAAACGGCATCATCTCCCTCGTCGCCAAAACTATCGCCTACGCAGACACCACCAAGGCCAAAGTCTTCGTCGGTGCAAAGATGGCGAACATCGGCCCGAAGACGGAAGGCTTCTACGGCAAGACCGAAACCCAGATGATGGCAGCCCTGAAAGCCGTGGACGACGCCGACACTTCCCGCCCCGGCTACGCCGGTCTCGCCTTCTTCATGTACGAAGCTTTCAAAACCATGCCGCCATGAGACAAGCCTGCATCCTCCTGCTCATCTTCCATGCCACCCTTGCCTCCGCCGCTTGGCAGGCCGGTGCAGCCAAAGCCGACATCACACCCACAGAGCCCGTCCCCCTCGCAGGCTACGGCGGCAAGACGCGCATGTCCCGGCGCGTGGAGCATCCCATCTGGCTGAAGGCCCTAGCCCTCAAAGACGACTCCGGTGCGACATCGGTGCTCGTCACCGCAGACCTCGTGGGCCTGAGCGACAAAATGGCCGCCATCATTGCCAAGGCCGCGCTCGAAAAACACGGCATTCCGCGAGAGCGCCTGATCCTCAATACTTCTCACAATCACTCCTGTCCCATCACTGAGGACGTGCTCTGGCTCTACTACGAACTCACGCCCGAAGAGGTGGCAGTGAAGGACCGCTACACAACTCTGGTTTACGCAAAGTATGCAGAAGTCATCGCCGCCGCCATCGCCAATCTCGCGCCCGCAGAGCTCGCCTTCGATCAGGGCCTCGCCGGTGTCGCCGTGAACCGCCGTCGATCACGTGGCCCGGAGAGTCGCTCACTCGGCCGGCAGGTGGATCAGGACGTGCCCGTCATCACCGTGAAATCCGGCAGCGACGTCAAAGCCATCCTCTTCGGCTACTCCTGCCACACCACGGCTCTCGGCGGCCTCAGCATCAATGGCGACTACGCCGGCTTTGCGCAGCTTGAACTGGAAAAATCCTTTCCCGGTTCCGTGGCGATGTTTGTGCAAAACTGCGGCGGCGATGCGAACCCGCTTCCTCGCATTCGCGGCAAGGACATGGAGGCCACCGAACTCGCCCGCATGTATGGCAGCATCCTCGCGGAAGCTGTGCGGCAGGTGGTCGCAAACAAAATGGCGCCTCTCAGCGGCCCCATCCATGCCGCCATGGGCCGCACGGAGCTGATGCTTCAGCCCGGCATTCCGCTCGAAGAACTCAAACAGCGTCTCCCCAATCTTAGCGGCATGCCCAGGCGTGAGTTCGAGCACTTCATCCGACAGTATGAGACCCTCGGCTCACCACCGGACCGCGTTCAGTATCCCATTCAAGTCTGGCGTTTCGGCACAGACTTCCAGTTCATCGCTCTCACTGGCGAGACGGTGGTGGACTATTCCCTCAAGTTCAAAGCCTCCTACGGCTGGAACACCACCTGGGTCTGCGGTTACAACAACGCTCTCACCAGCTACGTGCCGAGTCTGCGCGTGCTCAAGGAAGGCGGCTACGAAGGCGTCACAGGCATGTTTGAATACGGCCACCGTGCTCCCTACACTGATACCGTGGAGAAACGAATCACCACCAAGGTCGAGGAACTGATGCAGCAGGCGAAGTAGCTTACTTTACCACTGGTGCAGTCTGCTCCGGTGTCACCCTGCCGCCCGGCAGCTCCAGAATGCGGATGTTGCGGAAATGAATCTCCGCCCCTTCGGACTCCAGGCACAGGTATCCTTTGCGCACCGTTGACTGGCTGATGCCGTTGACGAACTTGCCGTTGATCGAGAGCTTCACCGTGCCGTCCACGCATACCACATCATACGTGTTCCATTCGCCCTTGCCCTTGCAACGCATCTCCCATGACATGCTGCGCTTGCCACGCGGATTGTCCGGCACCCCTTCCAGTCCGTTGGCACCGAAGAGTTCGCCAGACACGTAGCCCGGGTGGTTTGGCAGGCCGTCTTTGCCGGGGTGCAGCTTTGGCCACTCCAGCTCCAGCATCTGCACCTCCATGCCTTTGGGCAGATTTCGGCCTTCAGGCACCGCTCCTTCGCTCCACACAAACACGCCGGAATTTCCACCCGCCTCCATGTGCATCCATTCAATGTGGAGCATGAAGTTCTCATACTGCTTCTCGCTACGCATCACCCCAATGGGCAGCCCCTTGCACACCAGCAGCCCATCTTTGACGCTCCAGGTATCAGGACTGGTGTTCACATCCACCCAGCCCGCGAGATCTTTGCCATTGAAAAGGTCGCGCCATTGAAGCGCCTCCTGTGCCAGCAAGGAGGAGGAGAGGAAAAGCAGGAAAATCAGGTGTTTCATGGGGGTACACTTACGGTGTTGCGGAGAATTTCTACCGCTCAGATTCTGGCTGTGAGGGAGGCACCTTCATCCCCCATCAAAGGACCTCAAAATATCGAACAGCGGGTGTTTATTCCTGTCTCACTCTTCACCCCCCGGGCGCGCAAAGTGTCGAGCCCACCCAAAAAATGACTAACCTCCGTTTGTTCCTGCTGGCCGTGCTCTGCGCGGGTTGTTCCTCCTGTCAGAGTGTTTCCAAAGTCGCACCTAGAAAGCTGGTGAGCGTGCATTCTGGTACCACCCTCAGCAATGTGAAGACAACCGCTTACACTCAAAGTGAAAGCGACCACATCGTCTATGGTGCCAAAAGCGCTGTCGGCAACACCCTCAAATACGGCGCTGTTCGCAGCGCCGCCACCGACTGGTCTGTTTACCCCGTCGGCACTCAGTTTAAAATCGAAGGCGAGCCCTACGTGTATCAGGTGGACGACTACGGCTCCGCCCTCGTCGGCACACGCACCATCGACCTCTACCGCCCCTCCAAAGCCTCCATGAATGAATGGGGCGCGCGCAATGTGAACATCGAGGTGCTCAAGTGGGGTTCCTTCGACCAAAGCCTCGCCATCATGAAGCCTCGTGAAGGCATCAAGCCCCACATCCACCAGATGGTCAGTGCGATAGAGAACCAGCGCCCTCCAGATTCCTGATAGTGGCGGTGTCCTGGGTTGTTTCGCGGTCAATCACACCAGCTCTGCCATCACCTTGCCGCCTTCGGCCACGATCGGGCGCGGGCGGCCCTGAGGATCAATCCAGTTCGTGTTTTGTTCGATGCCGAGGTGGTGAAACACCGTCGCAGCGAGATCACCCGGTGCGACTCGGCGGGTCTCGATCTCTCCGCCATGCTTGTCGGTGCTGCCGATGACCTGGCCATGGCGCAGACCACCGCCGGCCATGACCATCGACATCACTCGCGGCCAGTGATCGCGCCCTGCATTCTTGTTGATCACCGGGCTGCGTCCAAATTCTCCCATCATGAGAATCAAGGTGCTGTCCAGCAGCCCGCGGTCTTCGAGATCCGTGACAATGGCGTGCAGCGTGCGATCCACGCTGGGCAGCAGCGGCGTGAGGCCTTTCTTGATGCCGCCCCACTTCACTTCATCGCCATGATGATCAAAGTAACCCCATGCCCCGCTGACGGTGACAAAGGTGGAGCCGGCTTCAATGAGCCGGCGTGCGAGCAGCGCCTTCTCGCCAAGGCTGTCGCGACCGTATTTGTCTTGCATGGCGGATGATTCTTCATCCAGATTGAGCGCGTGCTGCGCGCTGCCGGTCATGAGCACCTCATAAGCCTGTTGCGTAAAATGATCCGCTGAGGCGATGGATTCGTTCGCGCCGATGGCACGCTTCCACTGGTCCATTTGCTCGGCCAGCGCACGGCGGGTGCCGAGCCGCTCAATGCTGAGGCCTTCGACGAGTTTGAGTCGGCCGGACAAATCCTTGCCGCTGACAGGATTGAAGGCATTGCCCATGTGGCCCGCGCCCCAGATGTCGGCGGGCAGCGAATCAGCGAGCGCCACATACCCCGGAATGCCCGGGGCATTGGCACCCCGAAACTTCGCGGCGATGGAACCCATGGATGGATATCCTCCGCCATCACGACCATCGTTCGTGCGCCGCGCCAGCGGATTGCAGGCCTGCATGGTGATGGGCGTGTGATCGCTGGCACTGCAATCGACCGAACGGACCAGCGTGAGCCGGTCCATGATCTTCGCGGTCAGCGGCAGATGCTCACACACGTGGATGCCCGGGATTTTGGTCGGGATGTGGCCAAAGGGGCCGCGAATCTCGCTCGGCGCATCGGGTTTGGGGTCCCACATGTCGATGTGGCTCGGACCGCCCGAGAGCCAAAAAAGCACCACATTCGTCTTGCTCGTGGCCTGTCCCGCCGCTGCGGCGAAGGCCTGTTGCTGGAACAGGGAGGGGACGGAAATACCGGCCAGTCCCGCAATCCCGGTCTGCAAGAAGCCGCGGCGGGTCGAGCCGATGCGCAGCAAATCGCCGCCCCCAGGGCTGAAAGCCTGCGGAATGCTCGGTGAGGGAGTGGCACTGTTTTTCATGCGTCGGAGGGCAGAAGGCCGAAGAACCTACGTCGCGGGCCGGTCGGCCTTGCTTCGGCCAGTCAAATCGTTCCAGCGGGGTAGGGGATGAAACAGCACCTCCAGCCCGCAATGGTGAGTTTCCGTTTGAGCCGCCCCGCCTTTCGGGCTAGGCAACCGGCCACCCATTTTCCATGAGCAGCCCCTCCGCACACACCTACAAACAAGCCGGCGTCGATATCCACGAAGCAGCATCGCTGGTCGATGACATCGGCGTCCTGGTGAAGCGCACCCAGCAGAAGCGGAAGCTGGCAAATCCCTTTGGCCTCTTCGCCGCCGCCTACGACCTCAGCGGTTACAAGCATCCCATGATTCTCACGGGCTGTGACGGCGTCGGCACCAAGATCGAGCTGCTGCTCAAGCACGACCAGCTCGAAGCCGCCGGCAAAGACCTCGTGGCCATGAATGTGAACGACGTGCTCACGACTGGGGCTGATCCCATCATGTTCCTCGATTACGTGGGAATCCCGAAGATCCAGAAGACCCAGATCACCCGCATCATCGCCGGCATGACTGAATACCTGGAGGCCTGCAATTGCATCCTCGCCGGCGGTGAGACGGCCGAAATGCCCGGCATGGTGCCCGAAGGCATGGTCGAGCTCAGCGGCTTCGCCATCGGAGCCTGCGAAAAGGAAGATTTGCTCGATCCCGGCACCATCGCTGCTGGTGATGTGCTCATCGGCTGGCCTAGCGCCGGCTTCCATGCGAACGGCTTCAGCCTCGTCCGCCGCATCATCGAAAAGGAGAACATTCAGTTCAGCGAAGACGAAATGCGCACGCTGCTCCTGCCCACGCTGCTCTATCATGAGCAGCCGGCTGCTCTCAAAGCCGCAGGCATCCGCCCGCGGGCCATGGCGCACATCACCGGTGGCGGCCTCCCGGAAAACCTCGGCCGCATGTTCCTCAAGCGCGGCCTCGGCGCCAATCTCCGCATCCCGTTCTGGCAGAACGACGTCGTGCAGAAAGTCCTCCGCCACGCCGACCCAAAAGACGCCATCGACACCTTCAACATGGGCCTCGGCTGGGTCGCCATCGTCTCCCCGGCAGACGCCGACAAAGCCCTCGCCTGCGGCAAAAACGCCAAAATCATTGGCGAAATGGACACCAGCGCCGACGTCCGCGTCGAGATCGTCTGAAAGATTGGCTGATTTGAGCAGTGAATGGAGGCATGCACCGCCTCCTTCCTGCCCTCTCCATACTTCTCCTCGGACTGCTCAGCGCCCCCGCGCAGCAGCCTGCCAAGCCCAAACCGGCTCCGAATCCGACTCTGGCCCCCATCCAAGATGTGGCAGGACTTCCCCGCGTCCTTCTCATAGGAGATTCCATCTCCATGGGCTACACCCTGCCGACCCGCAAGCTGCTGGAGGGCAAGGCCAACGTCCACCGCATCCCCACCAACGGTGGCCCCACCAAAAACGGCGTCGCCAACATCGCCAAATGGCTCGGCACCGGAAAGTGGGACGTCATTCACTTCAACTGGGGCATCCACGACCTCAAATACATGCCCGACGGCAAACGCCAGGTCGAGCCCGCCGACTACGAGGCCAATCTCCGCAGCCTCGTCGCCACCCTGAAGAAGACCGGTGCCCAGCTCATCTGGGCCAGCACCACGCCGATTCCTGAGGGCGAACTCAATCCGCCCCGTAAATTCGGCCAGGTCAAAGAATACAACGACATCGCCGCCAAGGTAATGGCTGAAAACGGCATCGCCATCGACGACCTGAACGCTTACATCACTCCCAAGCTCGCCACTCTGCAGAATCCCCACGATGTCCATTACTCCGCTGCAGGCAGCGACTACCTCGCCCAGCAGGTGGCCGCGGAAATCACCAAGGCTCTGGGCCAATGAAGCGGTGAACTTGGGCGGCAGGCGGTTACAAACCAAGGCTTCAATTGTGCCTGCCTTGGCGGCATTCGCGTGCATGATGGAGACTCCCAACCCGCATCCGCCATGAATACTCCGTTCAAGCGCCGTCTGTTCGTCATACTGCTGACTTTGCTGGTGGGCAGTTCGCTTCTACAAGCCGTTCCCCCGCCTGCAGACCCCACCACGCCTGCCGCCAAGCTCAAGGAGTCCATGCTCCCCCCCGGCGTCAGCCTTGCCCAGGGCATCTCGGAGATCACCGGCGTCGCCATCAGCCCCCTCATGGGGGTCAGCACCGTGGGGGCCTGGACTTACTACAAAACGGAGCCCCGCCTCCGCCATCGTCTGCCGTGGTACTGCCACCCCGGCGTCTGGGGCACCGGGCTCGTCCTGCTCGGCATCTGCTTCCTCAAAGACTTCCTCGGTGCCGCCGCCCCGGCACTGGTCAAAAAGCCCCTCGATTTCCTCGAACTTTTTGAAAACAAAGTGAGCGCCCTCGTCGCCAGCACCGCCTTCGTCCCGCTCGTCGCCCTCGCCATGGCCCAGTTTAATCAAGGACAGCCTCAGGCGGCGAACGGCCTTACAGGCTCAGGTCTCGCAGTGATGCCCCTCGCCAGCGTCATCGACTTCGGCGTGCACACCCCCTGGATCTCCATTCCCGTCGCGATCGTTGCCTTCGCGGTCGTCTGGCTGAGCTCCCATGCCATCAATGTCCTAATCGCCCTCTCTCCCTTCGGCATTGTCGATGCCGGGCTGAAGCTGTTTAAAGCCTCCCTCGTCGCCCTCGTCGCAGGCGCCACCTTGATCCACCCCTACGCCGGCGCCGCCGTCTCGCTGGTGCTCATCCTCATCGGCTGCCTCCTCGCCGGATGGTCCTTTCGTCTCACCCTCTTCGGCACCCTCATGGGGGCCGACTTCCTCCTCAACAAACGCGCCGCCCCAGCGGATCTCGACGGTGGAGTGAAAGGCTTCCTCGCCCGCCGAACCCAAGGAGTCCCCGTCCGCACCCTTGTCCGGCTGAAGAACGATCTCTCCGGCCGCCCGATGCTCAGCTATCACCCATGGCTCGTCTTGCCAGAGCGTCGCATCACCCTCCCTGAGGCCGACCACGTCATCTGCAAAGGACTCCTCCATCCCTCACTTGCCCAGCGGGATGTCACATCCTCCGCCACGCTCCGCAGCACCCTCATCCTCCTTCCTCGCTACCGTCGGGTCGAAGAACTAATCGCCCGCCACTTTGGCTGCCAGGAGGTCATGGACGGTGCCCTGCTGCGAGGCTTCAAGGCCATGCGCCTGTGGCTGGTGGACACGCTCTCTTCGGGCAGGAAACTCGTCGAAATGCACCAAGGATGAACCTTAGCGGGGTTGCGCAGGCGTGAATCCCGCCTATTTACGCCGCTCGCTTATGCACAGCTTCCGCTACCACCAAGGCCAGTTATTTGCCGAAAACGTCCCCCTGCAGTCCCTTGCCGAGAAACACGGCACTCCGCTCTATGTCTATTCCAAGAGCACCATCACCGGCCATTATACCCGTTTGGACGCCTCTCTGGCCAAGCTGGATCACCTGATCTGCTTCGCGGTGAAGGCGAACTCCAACCTCGCCGTGCTCAGCACCATCGCCAAGCTCGGCGGCGGCTTTGACATCGTTTCCGCAGGCGAGCTCTACCGCGTCATCAAGGCCGGTGGCGATCCTTCCAAATGCACCTTCGCAGGCGTGGGCAAAACGCGCGATGAAATCGAGTACGCTCTCAAGCAGGGCATCTACTGCTTCAATGCCGAGTCTGAGGCGGAACTGCATTACATCAATCAGGTCGCCGGAGAGCTCGGCATGCAGGCCCCCGTGGCCGTGCGCGTGAATCCGAATGTGGACGCCAAGACCCACGCCAAGATCACCACTGGCAAGAGCGAAAACAAGTTTGGAATCGACTTCGACCAGATCCTCGACGTTTACGCCCGCGTCGCCGCAGACTGCCCGAATCTGATCATCAAAGGTCTTCAGATGCACATCGGCTCGCAGCTCACCAATGTGGATCCCTTCCTCGAAGCCGTCCAGAAGGTCATCCCCCTTGTCACCCAGGTGAAAAAGAGCTACGGCATCGAGTTCTTCAGCATCGGCGGCGGCATCGGTATCAACTACAAACAAAGCCTCGACTCCGGCGACTCCGCCTGGTGGCAGGAAAACGCGGAAGTTCACCCGCTCACCATCCAGGCCTACGCCGAGGCTGTGGTGCCTCATCTCGAACCACTCGGTCTGCGCATCCTTTGCGAACCCGGCCGCTTCATGGTCGGCAATGCCGGCGTCATGCTCACCAAGGTGCTCTACGAAAAGCGCGGCTCTGCCAAAGTCTTCAAGATCGTCGATGCTGGCATGAACGACCTCATCCGCCCCACCCTTTACGAAGGCTGGCACCAGATCGTCCCGCTCAAGCAGCCCACGAACGACACTGTCGAGAAGGTCGATGTCGTCGGCCCCATCTGTGAATCCGGCGACTACCTCGCCCAGAACCGCGAAATCCCCCTCGTCAAAGAAGGCGAATATCTCGCCGTCCTCAGCGCGGGTGCCTACGGCTTCACCATGGCCTCAAATTACAACACTCGTCCCATGCCTGCCGAAATTCTTGTGGATGGCGACAAGGCCACCGTCGTTCGCGAGCGCCAGACCCTCGAAGACGTCCTCAAAGGCGAGCACATTGCCTGATTAAACTGAGAGCCCCCAGCATGCACATCGCCGACATTCTCAAAGCCCAGCGCCCCACGCTCTCGTTTGAGTTCTTCCCCCCGAAGACCGCCGAGGCTTCCGAGGCGCTGTATCAGACCATCGGCGAGCTGGAGGCCTTCAAGCCCTCCTTTGTCAGTGTCACCTACGGCGCGGGCGGTTCCACCCGCGAGCTCACGCACGATCTGGTGGTCCGCATCAAAAAGACCACCACGCTCGACCCCGTCCCACACCTCACTTGCGTCTGCCACAGCGAGGGAGACATCGAGTCCATCCTTGAGCGCTACGCAGAAGCGGGCGTCAGCAACATCCTCGCCCTCGGCGGCGACCCGCCCAGGAACCTCACCGGCTACAACCGCAAGGACGACGCCTTTCAACACGCCGCCGACCTCGTGGCCTTCATCCGTAAGTTCATTGACACTGGCTCGCATCCTGACCCGCGCGGCTTCGGCATCGGCGTCGCCGGCTTCCCTGAAGGCCATCCCACCACGCCGAACCGCGTGCTGGAAATGGACTATCTCAAGGCCAAGGTCGATGCCGGGGCGGACTACATCTGCACCCAGCTCTTCTTCGACAACCACGACTTCTACGACTTCCGCGAACGCTGCCAGCTTGCCGGGATCAATATCCCGATCATCGCCGGCATCATGCCCATCACCAGCGCCTCCGGGATGCGCCGCATGGCCGAACTGGCAGCCGGAGCCCGCTACCCGGCCAAGCTTCTGCGCGCCATCCAGCGCTGCGGTGGCGACGAGGCAGCCGTGCAGAAAGTCGGCATCCACTACGCCACCGAGCAGTGCCACGATCTTCTCGATCACGGCGTGGACGGCATCCATTTCTACACCCTCAACAAATCCCACGCCACGCGCGAAATCTACTCCAGCCTTGGCATCCGTGACTCCGCCGCCGTGCGTCCGCAATCATGAGCGAAGAAGCCCCCCTCATCGCCGCTATTGAGGCCGGCGGCACCAAGTTCGTCTGTGCTGTCGGCACGGGCCCTCACGATGTTCGGGATGTCACGCGCATCGACACCACCACGCCGGAGGACACCCTCGCCGGTGTGACCCGCTTCCTTTCCACGGCCAAGTCGAAGTACGGCTCCATCGCCGCCATCGGCATCGGCTCCTTTGGCCCCATCGATCTCGACAAGAAAAGCGAGACCTACGGCTACATCACCTCCACGCCCAAGCCCGGCTGGCAGTTCACCAACATCGTGCCCAAGCTGCAGGATCGCTACCATGTGCCCATCGCCTGGGACACCGATGTGAATGCCGCCGTGCTGGGTGAATATCTCTGGGGTGCCGGTCAGAACACTGATCCCCTCATCTACATCACCGTGGGCACCGGCGTCGGTGGTGGCGTCCTCATCAATGGTCAGCTCCTGCATGGCATGCTGCACCCCGAAATCGGCCATATCATGGTGCCGCCGCCGCAAAATTCCTCGGCGATTCAGCAGGCTTGTCACTGTCCTTTTCACAGCAGCTGTGTCGAAGGCTACATCAGCGGTGCCTCACTCGCTTCACGCTGGGGTGTCAAAGCAGATGCCCTCCCGCCTGACCACCCTGCCTGGGAGGAGGTCGCCGATGTCATGGCCCATGCCCTGATGAATCTCACACTCAGCATTTCGCCAAAACGCATCATCCTCGGCGGTGGCGTCATGAGCCAGGAGCACATCCTCCCGCTCATCCGCGGCAGGCTGCACAAGCTCAACAACGGCTACCTTCGCGTTCCCGAACTCGGCCGCGGCATCGATGACTTTATCGTTTCCCCCGGCCTCGGCGCTCGCTCGGGCCTGCTCGGTGCGCTGGCGCTCGGGAAGTATGAACTGGACCGGCACTTGGGACAGAAGACTGAAACCGCTCCGCATTGAGCGCCGGCTGTAAAGCTAGTCTTAGTCGGCTGGAGAAAAACGGGCAGGAGGCCTGTCGTTGAAGAAGGGCTTGGCCTGGGCATTCCCATTCCGTTATTCACGCCACAGTCCACCGTTCATGAAACGCTATTTAAACAAGGTTCAGAACTTCCTATTCCCCCGTCATTGCCGCACCCGCGGGGTGACCATCGGCGGGAAAGGATACATCAACGGTGAGTGGCCGGATATCGTCAACCATGGCTCCTTCCATTTGGGCACCGGCTTTTGCTTCAGATCCTTCCGCACCAAGACTCGCATTGATGTCTTCAAAGGTGCCACGCTGAGCATCGGGGATGGCTGTTTCATCAACGATGGCGTGAACATCTGCTGCTCCACCGCCATCACCATCGGCCCGCATGTGAAAATTGCCGACTGGGCCGTGCTCTACGACACGGATTTCCATCCCGTCGCACCTGCTGAAAAGGTTCGGTCTGAGCCCATCACCATTGGAAAAAATGTATGGATCGGCGCCCGTGTCATGATCCTCCCTGGGGTGACCATTGGCGATCATTCCGTGATTGCCGCCGGGGCCATTGTTCGCGGGGACATTCCTCCGCGCAGCATCGCCGCAGGAGTGCCTGCAAAAGTCATCAAGACCTTCGAATGCCCAGACGACTGGGTGCGTCCCTGAAGCCGTCCGCCAACCAGATTCGCACCGGGCAGCGCGCCTCCCGCGCGCCTGGGACAAATTCCGCCGTGCTTGCAAGACCGCCTGCGTGAACGTTGATACCTGGGGATGAAATTTCTGCTCGTTCTCGCCGCCATTCTGCTCGCAGCGCACACGTGGGCACAACAGCCGGAAACGCTGCCTGGCACCCAGCCGCTCATCAGGGACGGCGACCTCTCCGAGCAGATGCACGCGGCGGCGCTGGAGGACATGGACCGGTTGATTGCAGATTCGATCAAAACTCGCGCAAAGCATTGGCACCGGAATCTGTCCTCTCCCCAGGCCTATGCCGAGTCCGTTCATGGAAACCGTGAACGCTTCAAACACGTCATCGGCCTCAGAGACAAACGCGTGCCGGTGGCGCTGGAACGTTACGGGGATGAGACCAATCTCGCACTTGTCGGCAAAACCAAAACCTACCGCATCTATCAAGTCCGCTGGCCGGTGCTGGAGCAGGTGTCCGGTGAAGGTCTGCTGCTGGAGCCCAAGGGCAAACCCCGAGGTTATGTCATCGCGTTGCCTGACGCCGATCAGACCCCCGAGCAGCTCGCAGGTCTGGCTCCCGGCGTGGCTCCGGAGGCGCAGATCGCGCGGCGCTTCGTTGAAAACGGCTTCGCCGTCATTGTGCCGGTTCTGATAAGTCGAAGCGATGCCGGCTCCGGCAATCCGGAGATCCTCATGACGAACATGCCCCATCGTGAATGGCTTCACCGACAGGCTTACATGATGGGCAGGCACATCATCGGCTATGAAGTGCAGAAGGTGCTGGCGCTGGTTGACTGGATCAGCATCCACCATCACGACCAGATCGGAGTCGCAGGTTATGGGGAAGGCGGCCTCATCGCCATGTATGCAGCCGCAGTCGATCCGCGCATCGACGCCACGCTCGTCAGCGGTTACTTCAAATCCCGCCAGCGTACCTGGCGCGAGCCTCTCTATCGCAACGTCTGGGGCCTCCTCGCGGAGTTCGGCGATGCCGAAATCGCTTCCCTCATCGCCCCACGCGGCCTGATCATCCAGTACGCGGATGAGCCGGACGTGGACGGACCCCCCAACCCCAAAGGCAAAAAAGGCCAGGCCGCGCCCGGCAGGCTCAACACGCCGGAATTCCAAGAAGTGGAGGAAGAATTTCTCCGCATCGAATCCCTCGTCCCCGCCAGCTTTCAGAAGCGTTCCTTGGTGCGCAATGATGCCGCCGCGGCCAATGCCTTGGCACGGCTCCTCAAGACAGAGGCAAACATGGCTCTGTCCAAAGAGCTGCCGCAAAATCTCCGCCAGACCTACCTGCCTGCCGTGCGTCAGCTGGCGCAGATGAAGGAGATTGAGGCCCATGTGCAGCGCCTGATTCGCGGCTCGGACAAGGTCAGGAATGACTTCTTCCTGCACAAAGTCATGCCGGAGTTCAGCAATGAAGCCTGGACCTACGCCCAGTTTGCCGACAAAAAGCCCGACAAGTTCATCGCCGCCGCCAAAGGCTTCCGCAAAACATTCTGGGACGAGATCATCGGCAGGCTCGACACGCCGCTGCCCGCCCCCAAGCCGCGCTCACGCAAGATCTACGACAAACCCAAATGGACCGGCTACGAAGTGGTGCTGGATGTCGGCGGCGAAGGATTCGCCTGGGGCGTGCTCCTGCTCCCCAAAGACCTGCAGCCGGGTGAAAAGCGCCCCGTCGTCGTCTGCCAGCACGGTCGCCATGGCGTGCCGTCCGATGTCATCGAGGGCGACAAGCCCGCCTACCATGACTTCGCCGCGCGTCTCGCTGAGCGCGGCTTCATTACCTTGGCCCCGCACAATCTCTACAAGGAGGAGGATCAATACCGCACTATCTCACGCAAGGGCAACACCGTGAAGGCCTCCATGTTTTCCGTCATGCTGCGCCATCACGAGCAGTGGCTCAAATGGCTCGCCGAACTCCCGCAGGTGGATGCCAAACGCATTGGCTTTTACGGCCTCAGCTACGGGGGCGAATCCGCCGTGCGCATCCCGCCGCTGCTCGATGGCTACTGTCTCTCCATCTGCTCCGGCGACTTCAACGACTGGACACGCAAGGTCGCCACCACCGAGGACAAGCACAGCTTCATGTTCACCGACGAATGGGAGATGCCCTACTTCAACATGGGCGGCACTTTCAGCTACGCCGAGCTCACCTACCTCATGTTCCCCCGGCCCTTCATGGTCGAGCGCGGCCATCACGACGGCGTGTCCATCGACCCCTGGGTCGCCTACGAATACGCCAAGACCCGCTGGCTCTACGCTCAGTTTGGCATGGCGGACCGCACCGAGATCGAGTTCTTCAACGGCGGCCACACCATCAACGGCCAGGGCACCTTCGACTTCCTCCACAAGCAGCTCAACTGGCCCAAGCCATAGCTCTCTTCGTTACAAAAGCTCCTTCACCCAAAACGTCAGCGTCTTCGGGGACTCCTCGTCCTCGCCGATCTCTTTCCACTCAAACGTGGCCTGCAACTCCGGACGTTTTACATATCCCTGGCTGCACCAGAACTCATCGAGCGGACGATAACCCTCCGGCCGCAACGGATGCCCCGCCGAGCGGTCCACGGCACAAAACGTGCTCAGCCTCATCCCCAGCTTTCTGGCATGCGCCTCACGTCGCACAAAGAACTCCTTCCCAATCCCTCGCCCTCGATACTCCGGCAGCAGAATTGACTCACCAAAATAGCAGATCGTGCCGATGTCATAACCACCCTCGACAAACGCCGCTTTGAATTCGGGCCCTTCATCCGTCATCGGCAGGCAGGTCGTTGCGCCCACCACTCGGTCATCATCAAACACCAGCACCACCAGGCTGCCTTCGGATCTCACATACGTGCCCAGGTAGTCGCGCTCATTCTCCAGGCTGCCCACATATAGGTAGGGATACTCACGAAACACGGCGATGCGCAGCGCGCCCAGGGCATCAAGATGCGGCGCGAGTTCGGCACCGTGGAAATTTTGCAGGCGAAGCATGATCAGGGTGAATGGGTGGAGTGGAGAAACTGGTCCGCCATCGCACGGATTTTCAGACGCATGTTCGCCAGACCGTTTAGGCGTGTGGGAGAAAGCATCTTGGTGAAGCCGCAGGCTTCCCATACCCGGGGCTCGACCACGGCGGCTTCGGCGGGATCGGCATCCGTGTACAACTCGCACAGGAGCGCGGCTAGCCCTTTCACCATCGGAGACTCGGCATCGCAAATGAAACGTGTCCGTCCATCGAGGATTTCGCCATGCAGCCACACCCGCGAGACACACCCCGGTACGAGATTCGCCTCAGTCTTGTGCGCTTCATCCAGTTTCATCGCATGCCCGCGCATGACGACCGCGTTCAGGCGTTCGTGCGGATCGTGGATGATGTTCAGGTCGTCGATGAGCGACTGCTGTTTTTCCTCAAGGCTCATTTCAGCTTTGCGAGGCGGCCCTTGCTCCAGTTGAGGCCCGTCTGGATGGCCTCGTCATTGGCGATGGCGGCGGCCAGTTTTTCCCAGATGGCCACGGCATTGGTAAAGGCGGCCTTGGCCTCGGTCTTCTTGCCGGCGCTCTCGCTGGTATGGCCCAGCGAGCCATAAAGCTGTGCCAGCTGGCTGGCCCACATGCGGCGTTCAGGAGTCAGTTTGTCACTGGCCGGCTGCGCTTTGATCAGGGCTTCGAGGGAGTCCACTGCCTGCTTTGCAATGGGAATCGCAGCGGTGGTCTTGCCGCTGTCGGCGAGCAGTTCCGCATACTCACCACGCAGTTTGGCGAGCAGGAAGCCATAACGAACGTTCTCAGGATCATCGGCAAGGATCTCATTCACGAGCTCGATGGCGTCCTGCTTCTTCTTGCTCGCCTCCGCAGGATTTCCGGCGTCACGGGCGAGCGAGGCAATCGCGCCGTAATTGCGCGCCAGCAGATACTTCACTTCGGCCCACTCAGGCAGCAGGCGGTTGAGCTCCAGCAGGATCGGCACGGCCTGATTGTGCGCCTCCCGGGCGTCCGATCCGCTGAAATGACGCCCGATCAGCTCTGCCAGTTCGGTGTACGCCTCGGCCAGCAGCAATGCCTGGTCTTGATTGCGCGGGCTGCTGCCGAGCACGAGCTCACCCATGTCCTTGACGGAATCAATCAGCGTGTTCAGCGCCTCCTCCACCTTGCCCGCATCCCGCTGGCTGAGCCCTTTGGCGAACTTGGCGCGCGCGAGGATGAATTTTTCGTCGTTGATCAGCTCGTGGCCGATCTCCTTCGCATCCAGGATCGTTGGCACGCGCGCGAGCGCCTGCTCGGAGTCGGCCACATCACCATTGCGCAGAGTCCGCAGGCCGTATTCGAGCCACGCACGGGCGCATTCATTGCGCGCGAGGCGGTTCTTCGGATCCGCCGCCAGTCCCTTGTCGAGATTGACCGTGGCTTCTTTCAGCAGGGCCAGCGAATCGGCATGCCGTCCCTCGCGTCCTCGGATGTCAGAGAGCAGCAGGCTGTACCGGCCCAGCCACTGCTGGTACAGGGCGACCTGGGCTCCTTCACCGGTGCCCTTGCGGATCAGTTCAGCCGCCTGATCACGTGCCTTGGTCAGGTACACCACCGCCTGCGTCGTGTTCCGCAGCTTGAGATGCAGCTGGCCGATGTTGCCATAGGCACGCAACCGTTCTACGCCAAGTGCGGAAGACTGCTCCAGAGCGGGCAGCCCGCGCATGCAGTAGGCCAGCGCATCCTTGAGCTGCTCCTTCTGAAAGCCCGCCTCCATTTCATTGCCCGTGGGGGTCTGCAGCAGTTGTGTCAGGAACTGGTCCACGGCGTTCTGCGAGTTCTGCAGGTTCTGATCCGCCACCGCCTTGGCGCTGTGTTCATTGTCCCGCTCACTCGTCAGCAGATCGATGCGGTTGTGAAGCGCATCGCTTTCCATCTTATGGACATCATTGATGTTTGAGATCGTGTTCTCAGCCTTGTTCAGGTTTCGCTGGGTTCTAAAGGCGTAAACGAAGCACAGCACGAAAATGACCAGCAGGGAAATGGCGGTGGTCTGCCACGTCAGCACCTTTTTCGCCTGCCTCTGGCGCTCGCGGACCGTCTGCTCACGCGATTCCTCCAGCAGGTAATCGCTTTCCAATACTTCAAACTCGCGCACAATTTCGCGCATGTCAGCCCAGCGTGCGGCCGGGTTCAGATCCAGCGCTCGCTCGATGATGCTGCGTCGGCGCTCCTCCCACTTGGACTGCGCCGCCTGGGGCCAGTAAATTTTAGGCTGTGCTTTGACGGCCGCCAGCAGCGCATTGCTGTCCACCTGCACCGCCAGGCCAGATGCTGCCTGCTGGCGCGCCCGCTCGACCTCGCTTTCCCACATCTCCGCACCGCGCGGCAGGGTGCCGTTGAGCAGTCGATAAGCCAGCACGCCAAAGCTGTACACGTCCCACGAAGGTCCGTAGCCCGCGAACACCCCATCCGGATTTTCCGCCTGTTCCGGGCAGAGGTGCACAAAATGGTCAGTCAGTTCGAGGTGGTGAATGCCTCCCACCCAGCCTTGCGCGATGTCCGTGAGGCGGATCGAGGATTCCGCGTCGTCTTCCAGCAGGATGTTCGCCGGCCGCAGGTTGCCGTGGGGGATGCCATGCTTGTGCAGCCAGGACAGGGCATCGGCGACTTCATAGATGTGACGCCAGGCCTGTTCCGGCGGCAGGCCGTTGCAGGCGGACTCCAGCGTCGGCGTCTGCCAGAGACGGCGGCCGTGGCTGTCCTTCGTCATCACCCCTACCAGCGGCATCACGCAAAAGTAGGGTGTTCTGTCAAAATTGTAGCTCTCCACCGGCAGCACACCGCGGTGGTGCGGCATCTGCTGCAGCGCGCGAAACGCCGTGGCCAGCGCCTTGCGGTTGATCGCCATTGAGCTGAACACCTTCACTGCGCAGGCCTTGCCATGGGTGGACACCGCCCGATACACGGCCCCGCATCGCCCGCTGCCTACCAGGTCCTGCAATTCATGTCCGGCAATTTCGGGCAGACTCATGCGTGCTTCGGTTGTCTCTAGGGATGGGAGGTTGACCCCCGGATGACGCTGAAACTGGACCAAGGCGGCATCTCGGGTGCATACGATGGGGGCGGAATGGGAAATCTCAAATCTCAAAATGAGGCTTTGCAAAAATCGCGTGCCACAAATGACAGCGCGGGCATGCTGACGGCACCCCGCATGAAGCCTCCGAAACCAGACCACCGCCACGAAATGGAGGCCATTTATGCCGAACTGGAGCGCCGCCCGCTGCCCCGCAAGTGTGAAATGCGCACCGGCTGCTGCCACTTCCGCCTCGCGGGTCACACGCCCATGCTCACCCGTGGCGAGGCCTTGTTCGCGGCCCTGGGGGTTCGTGCCAGCGGGCGCAAGACCCTCAAACCCCATCCGGATGGCGCCTGTCCTCTCCTCGGTCGTGATGGCCGCTGCACCATCTACAAAAACCGTCCGTTTGGCTGCCGCACGCACTTCTGCGCCGAAGCCGGTGGCATGTATCCGCGCAAACACGTCGCCGATCTCATCCAGCGCCTCGAAGCTCTCGACGAACGCCTTGGCGGCAGTGGCTCACGCCCGCTGGAGGCTGCCGTCAGTGACGCCCTGGCGGAAATGTGACCTCAAGGCGCCGCACAATCACGGGCCAGTTTTTGGCTCGCTTCGGAGAGCCGGGACATCGCCACGGAGGCCTCTTTTCCGTTCGCTGGCAGCCGCAGCACCACCGTATCTCCTTCCAGCCGCACAAAACCCGCCTTGATCGTTTTGCCTTCGGTGCTGGTCCAGCTCATGATCGGCGGCAGTGATTTTTTGACGGCAGTCGGGGCCAGTTTCGGCGCATCCTTGTCAAAACTGGCTCCCTCAGTGATCCACTCCGTGATCTTTTTGATCTCTGCACTGGAGAGGTTCTCATTGGGCGGCATGTGGTTCTTGCCGTCATTGACAATGACTTCGAGGAAATGGCTCTCCGAGGGTTTCCCCGGACGGATCTGCGCCACATCGTTGTCAGCGATGTCCATTTTGAAGGTTTTCAGGTCGTCGAACACGAATCCCCCCTTCTTTTTCCCCGTCTTCTCACTGTGGCACTCATAGCAGTTTCGTTCCAGGATAGGCTGGATGTCCTTTTGGAAATCAGCCGCAAAGACGGATGAAACAGCCAGGAATGGAACAATCAGGAAAGGGCGGGGCAGGGGCATGGGCGCGCGTTTTTTTGAGCTCAGCAGGAACGTGCCATTCCGCTTTTCCTTAGCCAGCTTCTTTTTTCCGTGGCATGAGAGCCCCATGCCTGAGCAACGCACCGTCACCGCCGCCTCCGAACTCCTGCCTTTTCTCTTTGAGAACTGGCCGGACATGAAGCGTACGCGCCTCAAGCAGTGGCTCAAATTCGGCAGCGTCCGTGTGAATGATCACGCCGTCACCCGGCACAATCACCCGCTCAAACCCGGCGACAAAATCACCATCAAGGTGGAGCGCGCCCCGCGTGCCAACGTCAAGCCCATGCCTGCCGGCCTCAGCATCATCTATGAGGACGAGGCCATCATCGTCCTCAACAAAGGCGCGGGCTGGCTCACCGTCGCCACGGATTCCGGCAACGGCCGCACCGCCTACGCAGCCCTCACCGACCACGTACGCGGCACCGACGTTCGCAACCGCGTCTGGATCGTACACCGCCTGGATCGCGACACCTCCGGTCTCATCGTTTTTGCCAAGACCGAGCCGTTCAAGCGCATCCTCCAGCAGAACTGGCACCGCTTTGACAAAACCTACCTCGCCATCACCGAAGGGGTCATCAAACGGGATTCCGGCACCCTGCGCTGTCACCTCAATGAGGAGTTCTCCCTCCGCGTCCGCAGCGTTCCGCCGGACGAAGACACCCGCGAGGCCGTCACCCATTTCAAGGTGCTCAAACGCACGCATCATACCACCCTCGTTGAACTGAAGCTCGAAACCGGCCGCCGCCATCAGATCCGCGTCCACCTCTCAGACATGGGCCATCCCATTGTCGGCGACAAGCCTTACGGCGCCACCACCGATCCGGCGCGCCGCCTGGGCCTTCACTCCAGCGAACTCCACTTCATCCATCCCGCCACCGAGGAAAAAATGGACTTCGTTTTGCCCCTTCCGGATGCTTTGGCGAAGCTGGTGTAATGCTCACCGCCAGCGACGTTTAAGAGATTTGTCGTGGATGGCGTTTTCCTTGGGAGTTCGCAGCATCTTTGCTGTCGAAAACACCTCCGGGATGGTGTATGCAAAGTTCTCCCTTCGCCCCCAGACGCATGTCTGGTCAAAAAAACTCGTCGATTTGAAAGCTGCCACTCCCCCTGCTGCACCACGCTTTTCATCTTCATTCATCCTGGCTCACGCCGCAGCCTCATGGCTGCGTCATTGGATGAATCGCTGCTTTGCGCCAGCCACCACCACGATCATCGGTCTTCTGACAGCGGTCTGCCTTAGTGGCAGACTGCATGCAGCCAACGACCTCTATTGGGATACCAACGGAACAGCCGACGGCTCCGGCGCTGCCACCGGTACATGGGGCAGCAGCCTGTTTTGGACCACCGATTCCGCTGGCCTCACCAACACATTCCAGAGCACCACAGATGGCACCAACGACCTGCACTTTTCTGCAGGCACAAATGGCACGGCCGGGACCATCACTGTCAGCGGCGCGCAGTCCGCTCATGGCCTCTATTTCGAAGAAGGCGCGGTCACAATCAGCGGAGGCGCCTCCATCACGCTGAGCGATGGTGCCATCATCAACAACATCACCGGCGGGATCCCCACGATTTCCACCGCCTTGATCGCCACAGGCTCGGTCACGCTCACCGGCACCCGCGTCTGGCTGAACAACTCCTCCTTCACCGGCGGTGGCACCCTCAATGTCAACACCTCCAACGCAACCCTGCTGGAAAACAGCGGTGCCTTGAACGGCCTTGCGACCATCAACATCAACAGCGGTGGCCTCGACATCCGGCAGAACACGGGTGGTAACACCAATTACGACTACGCCGCCGGCACCACGCTGAATTTCGTCAACTCCAGCGGCCTCAACACCAACTTTGCTCAAAAGACGGTCAACTGGCTGGGAAACATTACGATTGCCGGCGGCAAAATTGCGACTCTCAGCGCATTCGATTCCACCAGCACTTTTGTAATCAGCGGAAACATTTCCGGCGCCGGCGGTGTGACCATCGGCGGTTCTGGCATCATGGCGTTTTCAGGAGTGAACACCTACGCAGGAACCACCACCGTCAACAGCGCCATCCTCCAGATCAGCGGGGGTTCTGCCCTCGCGGACACTGCCCTTGTCGCCATGGGTACCGGATCATCCACCAACACTTTGGATGTCCAGGGCAGCGAAACCATCGGCGCGCTGAGCGGTGGGACTGCGGCGTTCAGCGTGGTGAACCTTGCCTCCGGCCAGGCGCTCACTTTAACAGGCGGCACCCAGACCTACAGCGGCACCTTCAGTGGCAGTGGCAGGTTGATCGTGGCAGGCGCCCAGCAAACCCTGGCCACTGCATCCACTCTTGCCGACGTCAGCGTCAGCAGTGGTACCCTGACTCTTGCCGCAGCCAGCACCATCACCAACGGCCTCACCCTCACCGGTGGCACCCTTCAGGGTAGCGTGGCCCGGGGCAGCACGCTCACCCTGACGAATGCGATCATTGTCTCCGCCGGCACGCGCGCCTTCCTTTCTGCCCAGAGCAATGGTGGCACTACCGGAACGGCCACCATCAATTTCGGAGGTCCTCTCACCATCAACGCAGGCGGGGTCCTGTCGCTGAACACGCCCGGTTCCAATGCCGCCTACGGCACTGCCAACGGCGCGCTCGTCTTTGGGGCTGCCGCCACCTCCGGCACGAAGTTCCAGCTCAACGGCAAAAATTTCACCCTCGCTGGATTGAGCACGAACGGCCCCGCTCCTGGCTCCGCCACCGTGGAAAACGGTTCTACCACCGCCGCGACCCTCACAGTTGCTCTCGCAGCCGGCACCTCCAACACCTATGCAGGCACCTTGCGCAATGGCGGCACGGGGTCGCTGGCTCTCACCCTCAATGGCGCGGCAGACTCCGTCCTCACCCTGTCCGGTGCCAATACCTACACCGGAGCCACCACCGTCACCTCAGGCAGTCTCGTCCTAGCCAGCAGCCTCGCTTTGCAAAACAGCACCGTTACCACCGGTGGCACCGGCATTGTATTCGATGCATCCGTCGCCAGCCACAGCTTCACCTTCGGAGGCCTCAGTGGCTCCACCAACCTGACGCTTGCTGACAACGCCTCCAATGCTGTGACGCTCATCATCGGAAATAACGGCACCTCACAAACCTACACCGGTGTTCTGAGTGGTGCCGGCGCTCTCACCAAGGTGGGCGCGGGAACTCAGACCTTCAGCACAGCCCAGACTTACACGGGCGCGACGACGGTCAATGGTGGTACCCTGAAGATCTTCTTCGATACCGGGACGCCAGCCAGCAATATTCTCAGTTCCAGCTCCGCGCTCGTCCTCGGCGGAGGCACATTTTTGCAGCAGCAGAACACGTCTGGCCCGAACGCCCAAACCCTGAACGGTATGACCATCCATGCTGGATCTTCCGTCGTGAATCAAATCCGCGTAGGTGGAGGTGTGATGCTGCTGACCTTGGGGACGGTCACTCGTGAAACGGGCGGCACCGTCGCCTTCAGTGCCAATGGCGGCGGCACTTCCGGCATCGCCGCCACAGGGACAAACACCGCCTCCGGTATTATTGGGGGTTATGCTACTTACCTGACCACCAATGGCGGGGCCACACTCACCAACGCGACGGACTGGGCCACCTACAGCAGCGGCCATGTTGTCGCTCTTGCTGCGGGCTCCTACAGCAACACCGCCGCCACCACGGCATCCACCAACCTCGACCTCACCGCCAGCGTCACCCTCAACGCCGACGTCACCGTCGGCAGCATCCGCTTCAACAACGCCATCACCACCCCGACGCTCACGCTCAACGGCACTCACATCATCGGCAGCGGCGGCATTCTCGTCACTTCAAACGTCGGTGCCAATGCCACCCTCATCACCGGCGGCTCCCTCACTTCTGGTAACGGTCAGGACATCATCATCATCCAGAACAACACCACCACCGGCGGTGCCCTTACCGTGGCGGCCACCCTTACCGGTGCTGTGGGCCTTACCAAAAGTGGCGGCGGTCAGTTGATCCTCACAGGCGCCAATGATTACACCGGGGCTACTTATCTCAATGGCGGTGTTACCAGCATCAGCAGCAACTCCAATTTGGGTGCCGTCGCCACAGGGGCTGCGGTCAATCTCAATGGCGGCACCCTTTCCGCCACCGCTTCTGTGTCGCTCGACAACGGCGGCAGCTCCCAGCGGAACATCACAGTCGGCAGCAACGGTGGGACGCTGGACGTCGCTTCCGGCCAGACCTTGACGGTCAGCGGCTCCGTCAGCGGAGACGGGGCTTTGAGCAAAACAGGCGCAGGCACCCTCGTGCTCAGCGGCACCAGCACAGAAACAGGCACCACCACAGTCTCAGCAGGCAATCTCCAAGTGGGCGTTTCCAGCATCGGCCAGACCGGCACCGGCCAGGTAATTCTCAATGGTGCTGATGCAGTCCTTTCTGGCACCGGCCAGGTTCAAGGCACCACCATGGTCACTCAGGGGACCCTCTGTCCCGGGGACAATGGAGGCGCTGCGGTTGGCACCCTGACCACCAGCGAACTCATTTTCACCCCCGTCAGCGCCACCACCGTGATCGAACTCCAGCTCACCGGTTCATCTGGCGCGTCCACCCTCGCCTCTGACAAAATCATCATCGGCGGAGCACTCACCCTGAACGGTAACAGCAACATCGTGGTCACGGGTGACACCTATACCCCCACCCTCGGTGACACCTTCGTGCTGCTGGACTGGAACACGGTGCTCGACACCGGCACGACTTCCTTTTTCAGCGTGGGTACCGACAACCGCACCGGAGCCAACATCGGCAACGAGGGCAATCTGGATCTCCCCGATCTCAGCACCTATGGTCTCACCTGGCAGATTCTCGACTTCAGCGGCAGCGGATCGTTGACCCTGGTCGTCGTGCCTGAGCCCGCTCGTGCCTTGCTCCTGGTGCTGGGAATCCTGCCGCTCTGCGGGCGCCGGCGGCGGGCTTGAACAGCGCCATTCCTCGCCTTTGCTCATGGACCGGCTCCCAGTGTGACGATTCCGCAGGAGAAAAACCGCTTGCCGTCGCAGGCGATGCCGGTAACATCGCGCCCCCTTTTGCCGGGCCATGTTGGTCAGGCCAAAGGGCTTCAACCCGAAGCCCGTTCAACCGGATCAGTCCTTGTGGCTGAGCGTTTTGCCCCCAAAACGTGCGGAAGACAGGCACCCAAGATACCAAATACATGTCAACACAGATCCTCGCCGAACTCGTCGAAGCCGGAGTCCATTTCGGACATCAAACCAAGCGCTGGAACCCCAAGATGAAGAATTTCATCATGGGCACCAAAAACCAGATTCACATCCTCAACATCGAGGAAACCGTCAAGCAGATCGACACCGCTGCTGAATTCCTGGCCGACCTCGCCCGCCGTGGCAAAAAAATCCTCTTCGTTGGCTGCAAACGCCAGGCTCAGGAAGCCGTCAAGCAGGCCTCCGAAGCTTGCGGTCAGTTCTACGTCAATCATCGCTGGCTGGGCGGCACGCTCACCAACATGGAGACGATCAAGAAGAGCATCGCTCGTCTCAACTACCTCGAAGAAATCGAGAGCAAGCCTGAGTTCAAGCTCATGTCCAAGAAGGAACTCGCCGGTCTCAACCGCGAGCGTATCAAGCTTGAGCGCAACCTGCGCGGCATCCGTCACATGGGCAAGATCCCTGACGCCGTCGTCATCGTTGACTCCGCCCGCGAGCACATCGCCGTTCATGAGTCCCGCCGTTTGAAAATCCCGATCGTTGCCCTCGTGGACACGAACGCCGACCCGAACATCATCGATTACCCGATCGCCGCCAACGACGACGCCATCCGCTCCATCCGCATCATCCTGCAGAAGCTGATCGACCCCGTCATCATCGCGACCGCTGAAGCCAAGAAGTAACCCTTTCCCCCCCCCAACCGACCCATGGCTGAAATCTCCGCTAAACTCGTCATGACCCTGCGTGAAAAGACCAACGCAGGCATGATGGAATGCAAAAAAGCTCTCACGGAAGCCGAAGGCGACCTTGAGAAGGCTGAAACCATCCTCCGCAAGAGCGGCACCATCAAGGCTGAAAAGAAGGCCGACCGCCAGACGAAGGAAGGCATCATCGCCTCCTACATTCACATGGCAGGCCGCATCGGCGTGCTCATCGAAGTGAACTGCGAGACCGACTTCGTCGCTCGCAACGACAACTTCCAGGCCCTGGTGAAGGACATCTCCCTTCACATCGCCGCTTCGAACCCTCGCTACCTCCAGCGCGAAGACGTCCCTGCGGACCTCATCGCCAAGGAGCGCGAGATCGGTGCCGAGCTCGTCAAAGGCAAGCCTGCCAACATTGTGGACAAGATCGTGGACGGCAAAATGGAGAAATTCTTTGCCGACAACTGCCTCATGGAACAAGCCTTCATCAAAGATCCCGATCTCACCATCGCGAATCTGATCAAAGGCAAGATCACTGAGCTGGGCGAAAACCTCGTCGTGCGCCGTTTCGTGCGTTACGCCGTGGGTGAAGATCTCCAATAATCTTCGCGCCAATTCAAAACTCCTCGAAAGGCGGTCGGCAACGACCGCCTTTTTTCTTGCCCGCGCAGTCGGGCAGGGGATGTCCTTCCTCAAGGATTACGAGATATTTAGCTTTGCTAAAATACCTAATCTATGTCAAATTTCCGTAATTGGCATATTTGCTATGCGTGGTTTCCCACCCTTGGCCCCAGTTGCCTGCGTCCTGTGCGCATCCCCATCCCATCGCCTGCGGTGGTGCCTGAGTGACCGGCACCACGGGCGGCAGCTTGCCGCATAACCGCGAATTCGCATCTTCCCGCAACTTTCGGTTTCCTCCGCCGCCAGATTCCGCCATTCTGCGCGCCCTCTTTCTGCCCCCTTTCTACCGTGAGCCATTCGCACCCTACAGACGACCTCCGCGTCGCTGAAATCCTTCCCCTCATCCAGCCCGCTTTGCTCATGCACGAGTTTCGTCTCGGAGAGCAGGAATCTGCCTTCATCGAGGACTCACGCAAACGCGCCGAATCCATCCTCACCTTGAAGGATGACCGCCTTCTCGTCGTCGTTGGCCCCTGCTCCATTCACGATACCAAGTCCGCCCTCGAATACGCCCAGCACATCATTCAGGCTCGCCAGAAATACGGTGCCGATCTGGAGATCGTCATGCGCGTCTATTTTGAAAAGCCCCGCACCACCGTCGGCTGGAAGGGCTTCATCAACGATCCTCATCTCGATGGCTCCTTTGATATCAATGGCGGCCTTCGTGGTGCACGCGATCTGCTCATCAAGCTCACCAAGCGTGGCGTGCCCGCCGGCACCGAATTTCTCGACGTGATCACCCCGCAGTACATTGCTGACGTGGTTGCCTGGGGCGCCATTGGCGCACGCACCACCGAAAGCCAGGTGCATCGCCAGCTCGCCTCCGGCCTGTCCATGCCTGTCGGTTTCAAGAACGGCACCGATGGCGGCATCCAGGTCGCGCTGGATGCCATCGAGGCTGCCAAAGGCCAGCACTGCTTCCTCTCCGTCACCAAGGACGGCGTCGCAGCCATTGTGAACACGAAGGGCAACAACGCCTGCCACGTCATCCTGCGCGGCGGCAAGGGCGGCACCAATTTCGACGCCTCCTCCATCAAGATCGTCGCTGACCAGCTCGCCGCCCGCGGTCTGCCCGCCAGCGTCATGGTCGATTGCAGCCACGGCAACAGCCTCAAGGACTACCGCAAGCAGCCCCTCGTCTCCGCTTCCCTGGCCGAACAGATCTCCTCAGGCAGCACCGCCATCACCGGCGTCATGATTGAGAGCCATCTCGTCGAAGGCCGCCAGGACACCAAGCCCGGCCAGCCGCTCACCTATGGCCAGAGCATCACCGACGCCTGTGTTTCCTGGGAAACCACGGAAGCCATGCTCGAGGAACTCGCCGCCGCCGTCCGCGCCCGCCGCAGCAAATGACTTTCACCCGCGATCACCTCCAGCGCCTCGCACAGGGCCGCATCCTCGTGGTGGGAGATGTCATGCTCGACCACTTCATCTGGGGCCATGTTCGCCGCATTTCGCCGGAGGCCCCCGTCCCCATCGTCGAAGTCACCCGTGAAGAATTCTATCCCGGTGGTGCCGCCAACGTCGCCCGCAACATCTCGCCCTTCTCGCCGAACACCCATCTCATGGGCCGTGTCGGCAAGGACATGGCCGCAGACAAGCTCCGGGCTCTCCTGATCGAAGACAAAGTCGATCCCGCCCCGCTGCTGGTGCATGAAACACTGCCCACCATTTCCAAAGCACGCGTCTCCGCACGCCAGCAGCAGATTGTCCGGGTCGATCGCGAAAAACTGCTCCCGCTGACCGCCTCCGAACTCATCGAGGTGGAGCAGCGTCTGCGCGATCTCGCACCCAGTCTCGATGCCATCATCCTTGAAGACTATGGCAAGGGTTTCATGACCGAGCAGCTCATGCAGCTGGTCGCAAAGATCGCCGCCGAGCACAGGCTCATCGTCACCGTCGATCCCTCTCCACGCAATCCCTTGCCCTGGGCTGGCGTTTCGCTCGTGAAGCCAAACCGTCTCGAAGCCTTTGCCGCCGCCGGTCTCGAAGACCACCTGCTGCCCGAGGCCCCGCTCGAAAACACGGAACTGCTCGAAGTCGGTCGCGTCCTCCTCGCCAAATGGAACGTCGCCAGTATCCTCGTCACCCTTGGTGAGCAGGGCATGATGCTGTTTGAGCGCGGCAAGCCCCCGCATCATATCCCAACACGCGCCCGTGAGGTGTTTGACGTCTCAGGCGCGGGCGATACCGCCATCGCTCTCCTCACACTCGCTCTTGCTAGCGGCCATAGCCTGCTCGAAGCCGCCGAAATCTCGAATCACGCCAGCGGCATCGTCGTTGGCAAGCTCGGCACCGCCACATTGACGCCAGACGAACTCCTGGCAGCCTTCTCATCCAAATGAGCACCGAATTCGCCTCTCTTTTCAAAACACACCTTGGCGAGCATCAAGACGCCATCGCCAAACTGAATGCGATGAGTGATCAGATCGCTCCCTTGGCCGCCGCCTGGCTCACCGCACTCAAAGACGGTAAAAAAATTATCTTCTTCGGCAATGGTGGCAGCGCTGCTGATGCGCAGCATCTCGCCGCCGAGCTTGTCGTGCGTTACCGCATCAATCGGCCGGCCCTCCCCGGCCTCGCTCTGACCACGGACACCTCCATCCTCACCGCGCACAGCAACGATTTCGGTTATGACACCGTCTTCTCGCGTCAGATCGAGGCGCTGGCCCAGCCCGGTGATGTCGTCCTCGGCATCTCCACCTCCGGCACCAGCAAAAATGTGCTCCTAGGCCTTCAGGCCGCCAACAAATGCGGCTGTGTCACCATCGCCTTCACCGGTGAAAAAGGCGCGGATTGCGCGGCTGAAGCCAGTCTGTGCTTCAAGGCTCCCTCCGCCATCACCGCACGCGTTCAGGAATGCCACCTCCTCATCGGGCATCTCCTCTGCGATGTCGCGGAGCAAAGCTTCGCGGCGGCTTAATGCCTGCGTTTCGCGTCCTTCATGGCCGCTGGCAGTCACATTCTCAAAACGTTCTCGCTGGCGACGACGCTGCGCGTGGGGCGCCTTTTGCTGAGCTTCGTGCTCACCTGTGCGCTCGCGCGTTACCTGGGCGGCAGCGGCTTTGGCCAGATCGCAGTCGCCATGGCGGTCGTGTCGGTTCTCCTAAGCGCGGGCGAACTTGGATTTGCACGCTACACCGTTCGCGAACTCATGAGGCAGGATGCGGATCAGTCCGCCGTGCTCGGTGTCACGATCACGGCCCGGCTCATTGTTTCCGCATCTCTGTTCGTCGGATTGCTCGCCTGGATCGGCTGGCGCAAGCCAGAAGGCGCGCTTCTGCTCGTCGTCTATGGCACACAGCTGCTTACCAACCCTGCCACCGAAATCCTCTCATGGCTGGAGGCTCACGGGCGCGTCTCTCAGACCGTTCTCGCCCAGTTCACCGGCTTTGTCATCAGCGCCGCATGCATCGCGGCCGGCATTGGTTTCCGGGCGCCGATGTGGTTTTTTGCCCTGACCTATGCGCTTGAAGGTTGGATCTTCATCTCCCTCTGCGCATTCGTTTTCCATCGCTGCGGCGGCAGCGTCAAATGGGGCGCCTTCCAGTTCTCCCGCGCCTTCGCCCTTGTCAGCCGGTCCTGGCCTGAACTCGCCTCCCAGGCTGCGTTGATCCTGTTGTTTCGTCTCGATACCATGATGATCGAATGGCTGCGCGGCACTCAGGAGGCTGGCATCTATGGCGCCGCCGTGCGCGTTTCTGAAATGGCCTACTTCATGCCGGGCATCCTTGCCACCCTGTTTCTGCCACGGCTGATGCAGGATCGCCAGGACACGCCTGCACGCTTTGAAAAAAGCGTCATTGAGTACTTTTCCGCATCGGTCGTGCTCGCCTTTGCCGTGGCTGCCGGTTTGCTGCTCCTCTCGCCTTGGATGTCTTTTGCTTTCGGCGATGAATTCAACCGCAGCTCTGAAATGCTGCGCGTGCATGCCTGGGCCTTCATTCCCTATGCCATCGGCATCGCCCGCACGCAGATTCTGACCGTGGAGGACAGGCTGGCTGCAAACCTCCCGTCCGTCATCGCTGCCGTCGTGGTGAACGCCTGGCTGAACATGCTCTGGATCCCCGCTCATGGAGGCGTCGGCGCGGCCTGGGCCACGCTCGTTTCCTACACGCTGGCCTGGGTGGTGTGGACCTATCTCTCACCCTGGCTCCGCCTGAACGTCTCCGGCCTCCTGACACGTGCGTTCATGGGCCTGCCGCGTTTCACGTTGTTGCGCATGCGCTCGCTGCTGCACTCCTGATTTTTTATGCAAAGCAGGGCTCTAATCGTTTTCCTGGGCGGCATTGGTGCCGTTTATGTCATGCTCTCCGTGCTGCTTGGCGGTGGGAATACCATTGGTGCGCTGGCGCAGTTTCTCTCCATCGGCTCCTGCATCCTCGCGGTGATCCAGCCTCGTCTGGCGCTCTATCTCATGGTGATCTATGCCGGTTACAGCGATCTGCTCAAGCGCATGATGGTCTTCGACGGCCACGTCACCATGAATGACATCCTCTGGGTGCGCGCCCTCTGTCCGCTGACCTTGGCGGGCATCTGTGTCGGCACCTTGGTGCGGTCACTTCATGACGGCAGTTTGTATCACCGGCGCAGGCTCGTGTCCCTGCTCGTCTGCTTCCTGGGCTTCATCGTCTCCGGTGTTTCCGCTTTGCGCAGCGGCAGCGGTTTCAATGCGGCCGCCACTCAGCTCGCGGACGGCGCCGCCTACATGTTTCTGCTCTTTGTCGTCCCCTGCATCTTCCGCACTCCCTCGCAGATCATCGCCTTCATCAAATACTGCCTCATCGTCTTCATTCCTGTCGCGCTGTACGGCATCAAGCAGCAGATCTTCGGCCTCAGCGATTTTGAAATCGAATACCTGCAGTCCGGTCTCACGGTGCTCTCCAAGCATCTCGACGACGTCCGTCCCCGCCCGTTCTCCACCTTGGTGGACAGCTCCCCCTTTGGCACCACTTGCGCTGTCTGCGCCTGTCTGGCCCTCATGGTTCGCCGCCATCATCGGGACACCGGCACCCGGGCCTGGGGTGGGATGAGTTTCGTGCTTTTCGCACTCTTCGTGGTCGCCTGCATCGCCAGCATGGCGCGTATTGCCAACATCAACTGGGTGCTCCCCATCCTTCTTCTTCCCGTGCTTCGCAGCGCACGCGGCACGGCGGCGCTCTACGCCACCGTGACCACCATGTTCGTCACCGCCTGCATTTATGCCCAGGAGCTGATCAATGCCATCACCCGGCTCACGCTCTGGGCGCTTGAAAACTTTGGCGGCACCGCCATCGGCGTGCAGTTCTCACGCTTCTGGACCATCTGCGACCGTCTCGACGGCATGCATGACATCGCGCACAATCCTCTCATGTGGACCATGTTCGGATACGGCACCAAAGGCGCGGCCGACATGCACGAGGCTCACTTGGTCGCCAGCCACGATCTCATATCCAATCTGCTCCTTGAAATAGGCTGGCTGCCGCTGGGCATCCTGCTCATCATTGCCGCATTCGCCTTGCATTCGTTTCACCGCAGTGTGCTCGGGCTCCGCGGCACCCCTGTCTTCAGCATCTGTCTCTGGATGGTGGGCATCCTGTTCGGCCTCCTCGTTCACAATATTTTCGCTGGCAACGTCACCTCCACCTTCCCAGTGAATTTCTTTTGCTGGTTCATCGCCGGCGGCTTGAATGCCTGCATCATCCATCAGGAGGCCCTGCGTGTGAAAAAGCAGCTGCCGGAACAGCCGCTTCCTCAGGTGCGGCATCCCTCCTTCGCACATGCTGCTGCGGCGCCGTTCAACCGGAACCTCCCTTATGGCTGATTCGTCACCTCTCGTTGTCCTGGCACCTCATGCCCTGTACGATTACAGCGGCAGGCCGCGTCGCTTTTTGGATGCCGTACCCATGCCGGCACAAGGCCGGGCGTTCGTTGGCGCATGGTTTCAGAATGATGAGCAGCTGGAATGCGACTATCACCGCAAACAAAGCGGTGCGCTCCGTCGCCTGAACGCCGCGTTCCGTCTGATCAGGCAAAACTTCCCCGCTCTTCGCCGGGCGCGCATGATCTATTGCCTCAATGGCATGCACTACACGGTGCTGCTCATGCTCTCCCGTTGCGGTCTGTTTCGCACCGAAGGAAAAACCATTTGTCGTGTCACCTACCACGATACCGCGCTCCAGCGGCTTGCTTCCACCCTGAAAAATGCCGCGCCCGCCTTTCAGGTCGAGTGCATCACTTCCGAACAGTTCGCTGCCACCTCGCAGCGTCTGGGGCCTCACCGCGTGCTGTTGCGTCCATGGAAAATCGACACCGGCTGGTTTCAGCCTCCGGATGAGGTGCCAAAAACTCGCGCTCTTCTGCCTGGCAATATCAGTCGGGACGAATCCATCGTTGCTCCGCTGCTTCATGCCGGCCTGTCCATCACTCGCATTGCCCGCATCCCATCATTGCCCTCCCGCTTTGCCGAGGAAGTCGCCAATCCGCGCTTTGAGCTCGTCATGAACGCATCGCATCGTGAGTACCTTGAGCACTTGCATGCTGCTCCCATGGTGCTTCTCCCCATTGTCCCGTGTGATAATCCCGCCGGCCTCACCGCCGCGATGGAAGCCATCTCTGCCGGCGTGCCGGTGCTGGCCAATCATAGCATGGGCCTAACCGAGCTCTTCTCAGAGTGCCGCTATCCCGTGCCCATGCTCCACAATCTCGATCCTGATGCCTGGGCGCGCGCCTGTCATCAAATCGAAGACCAGCGCGACTCCCCCGATTTCCTCTCCGCTCTCGAAAACTCGCGGCAGTTGGTCCTCAAGCGTCACAGCATCCTGCCTGCAGGCGAAGACTGGACGCAAATTCTCGCCGAGGCGTCTGCTTCCTCGCCTGCCGCCCGCGAGGCGGTTTTTGGCGCAGCCTCATCCCTCGCATGAGACCGGCACTGCTGCTCATCGGCCATACGTACGCCGCGCTCGAAAATCGCAAGAAGCTGCAGGCGCTCGCCGCACATTTCGATCTCGTCTGCGTCACGTCCACGCCCGAGCAGCACCTGATCCTTGGACGCCCCTCTTCCGACTACGACAACGATTCTGACGCCCCCTCACGCAGTTACCAGCTCATCCGTCTGCCGCGTTCGGGGCATACCTCCACCACCTTTCACTACTCCGGCCTCGCTACCGTCATGCGGTCGCGTCCTTTTGAGGTGGTGCTCGTTGAAAATGAACCCTGGGCGCTCGTCTGCTGGCAGACGCGCGTCCTGAAAGCCTTGCTGCTGCCACGGGCTTTGTTTGGTGAGTTCACCTGGGAAAATGTGGAACGTCCTGGCTGGAAGGGAGTGGTCCTCGCTCCTGTCTATCGGGCCATGACCGCCACGACCGACTTCATCATCGCCGGTAATCAAGCCGCATCACAGCTTGTGCAGCGTCGTGGAGCCCCCGCGCACAAGGTGCTGGTAGCCCCGCAGCTCGGTGTCGATCTCGACAATCATCGGCCAGCATCATCCGTCGAACGCGCCGCTCTGCGGCAGGACAGTGGACTGCCTGCGGAAGCCTTCATCGTCGGCTACTGCGGTCGGTTGACAGAAGAAAAAGGACTGATCGAATTGCTTCAGGCATGCGACGCTTTGCAAAACGTTCACCTCGCCATTCTCGGCTCCGGCAGACTCGAGCCCTGGCTCAAGGAGCAGCAGCAAACGCGCCCCTGGCTGCATCTCCTGCCCTCACGTCCGCATTTTGAAATTCCCGCCTTCCTGCGCTGCCTCAATGTCTTTGTGCTTGCCAGCAAACCTGTCCGCACCATGCGGCTTTGCTGGGAGGAGCAGTTCGGCCATGTCCTCATCGAAGCCATGGCCTGCGGTGTTGCCACCCTCGGCTCCAGCAGCGGTGCCATCCCCGAAGTCATCGGCCTCGAAGAAGCTGTTTTTCCCCAGGGAGATGCCACGGCGCTCGCCGCACGCATTCGGTCGGTGATGAATAACTCCACCATCGCTCCGAGCCAGCTCGATCGCACGCGCAGGCTCTACACCAATGAGGCCGTCGCAGCCCAGTGGGCCGCATTCATCCAGCATCAGCTCGCCGCATAGGAACTGATCAAGTCCGATTTTCATGTTTCAAAAGCTCTTCGATGCCCTTTACGGCCTGCGTGCCATCACCCAGTTCGACAGGGTGGCTTTCACGCTCTGCCAGCGCTTTCTGGGCAGATCCCTCGGCTGGACGATCTATGCGAAGGGCCGCCTCAAGTTCCTGGTCGATCATCTTGCCGGTGATCAAAGCGGCACCCGTGACTGCATCGCGGGTCCGATGTATCGCGAACTCTTCAAGGAAATGCAGTTGCCCAAGCAGTTGCGGCTGCTGGACCTCGGCGCCAATGGCGGCGGCTTCCCGCTGCTATGCCTTGACCTGGGCTTCCAGTTTGACGCTCTCACCTGCGTCGAGGTGAATCCTTTCACCTGTTCGCGGCTCTCTCTCAACATCAGGCAGAACGCCGGACTTCGGCCCAAGATCCTGAACGTCGCCATCGGCGGTTATCCGCGTGAGCTCACGCTTTCATTTCCATCTGGCGGCACCGGCTTTTCCATCTATGGCACGGCGGATGCCGCCGCGACTGAGGTGGCATGCATCGAAGTGCTCACGCTTGATGAAATCATGTCTCGCGGCTTCGGCGATGGAGCCGTGGATCTTTGCAAGATGGATATCGAGGGCGCTGAGTACGAAGTGTTGCTTGGTGACTCCGCCGACAGCCTGCGTCGTGTTCACTATATGGTCATCGAAATTCATGCGGCGGAGCCCGCGCAGCGGGACGCTCTTCACCACAAACTGGCAGACCTCAGTTTTGACCGCCTCAAAGTTTCCGCCGATTGCGATGACGTTCATCTCTTCATCAATCGCAAGTGGGCGGGCTCAGGCCGCAGGTAGCCGCGTTTCGATCCTTCGATGCACCTCGTCCACGCTCCAGCGGTCCATGCAGGCCATCGGCCGCTCTTTGTTCTGGCAGGCGTTCACGGGATGCGAAAGCTGGTCACAAGGCTGGCAGGCCAGTTTGGGGTCACGAAGAATGTCAAAGCCATGCGTATGCCAGGGCGGATCCCAGTTCGAAGTCGAAGGGCCGTTGAAGATCGTTCCCGGCACACCGAGTGCGGACGCAATGTTCATCGGTCCCGAGTTGTTGCCTATGAAGTGCCTGGCTCCCGCCAGCACGCGCACCAGTCCATCCAGAGTCCCCGGTTTCACCCGTCGCACCTCCGGCCTTAGCCTGGCCTCTTCAGGCTCATCCTGCTCAAACCACGTCACGGCATGCTCGGCGGAAAGTCTGTTCGCCAGGTCGACAGCGCGGTCCAGCGGCCAGCGTTTGTAGGCACGACTCGCACCGGCATGCATCACGACCGAGGCATGCTCTTCACGGCCAAAAGCACGCAAGTCAGGGGGCGGCATTTTTTCTGGCAATGCGGCCAGTTTCAAATGGCCTGCAAGCGCCTGCGCGATGCGCCAGTTGTAGATCGCCACAGATTCCTCACCTTCCGAAGGCAGACGAAGATTCAAAAGCACATTCAGCTTCACCCGTTCGGCCTCCGGCCCGACCACCACCCTGGCGCCGCTGAATCGCGCCAGAAAATGCGCCACACTTCCCTGATCACTGCCCAGCAGGCATGCGTCCGGTTTGATTTTCCGAATCTCCCGCCACAAAGCCAGCAGCCGCGCGGGACGACGCCATGCGCCATTAAACCCCGCCGTCTCGTAAGAGATGACTTCCACCTCGGGGCAGCAGACTTCATACAGCCTCGCCGCCGTCGGACTCGTCAGCACCACGATGCGCCAGTCAGGATGCATCGCCACAAGTGATTGCACAACAGGAAGATACACGACGTTGTCGCCGAGTTGGTTCACTTTGAAAATGAGCAGCGTCTTGAGCATTGTTTTTTTGGCAGGCTTCTCCTCGAATCTTGTACCGAGGATTCTGCCTTCCTGTCTTGCATGCGGCCCCAGAGCCCATCATGTCATCTACGTGGCATTTACCATCGCACTGCTGACTTTTGCCTTCAATGATTTTCAAACCAGGCAGGAACAGTTAAAGAAATGGCTGGTCATGCCGGGGGCGGCGGTCACCTCTTCCGGCATCTTCCTCAAGCAATTTTCATGAGTCCTTTGCGCGCATCAACATGGCTTGTGCTGGCTCTTCTTGTCGCCAGCGGATTGCTTCTCGTTGCCGTACAGCCCTATGCAGCCGGTTACGGCCATTTTCGTCGGACGATCCTCGCCGAATTGCTCATGCAGTGGAAGGACCCTTCCTGGCAGCATGGCGCGTTGCTGCCGTTCATCGTCGGCTTTCTCCTCTGGAGGCGGCGCAGCGAGGTCGCGCAAATCCCCGCAAGCTCCAGCCCCTGGGGGCTTGTGCTCATCGTTTTCGCCCTCTTCCTCTACTTCGCCGGCTTTCGTGCCAACAACTTTTACTGCGGCTACCTGGGTGTCATGACCTTGGTTGCAGGCGCTTCTCTTTGGCTCGATGGCGGTCAGCGCAGCCGTGCAAGATCGTTCGCGTGGCTGATGCTTGGCTTCATGTGGCCGCTGCCCTTTCTGGAGGAAAGTATCGGCTACCAGATGCGCCTCCTCATGGTGAAGTCCACTGGACTTGTACTCAATGCCTTGGGTGTCGATTCCCTCGTATCCGGCACCGCCCTTCAATCCATGCCAGACCTGGCGCTGGGACGCAAAGCCGGCGACTTGTTCAGCGTGGGCATCGCCGCCCCCTGTTCTGGCATGCGCTCGTTGTTTGCACTGCTCGTTGTCGGCGCGTTGTTCAGCTATTTCCGTCAGCGAGTATTGTGGCGCAGGCTTGCCTTGTTCAGCCTGATTCTGCCCATCGCAATTGTGGCCAACATGATGCGCATTCTGGTCTTGATTTTCACCGCCATGGTCGTCGGGCAGCAATGGGCCATCGGCGATGCCGAGAAGGAGGTGTCCGCCTTCCACGAATTCACCGGCATCGTCGTCTTCCTCGTGGCGCTGCTTCTGTTGCAGCTCGCCTCATGGCTGCTGGACCGCTTGTTCGGCGGCCAGGGCTTCAAGCCTTCGCGCACGGTTTCACGTCAGGTCGTCGCCCCGGTCTTATGATCACGCGTGCTTTCATTCTACTGCTTCTCTGCGGCATGACCCTGCTGCTCTGCCAGTTTTCCCCCCAGCCCAGAGGCGGTGAGGCAGCGGGCGTGCTGGAGGAGCTGCCCATGGTGGCGGGTGCTTTTGTGGGCGAGAGCGAGGTTCCCGGTGCCAGGGAGCGTGAATTGCTTCCCGCGGACACAATCATCAAAAAACGCAGGTATTACACACCCGGCCGAACCATCGAAACTCGCGATTTTGCACATGCCTCGTTGGTCATCGCCGGCAACGACACCCGCAGCATTCATCGCCCCGAAGTCTGTCTCGATGGCCAGGGCTGGAGCATCACGAGCTCAACCGTCCGCAAGGTGAAGATGCTCTCTGGGGCCGTCCTGCGCGTTCGTGACCTTGCCATTCAGCGTGAGGATCTCCGGCCAGACCGTTCCAAGCGGCTGCTGCGTGCGCATTACATCTACTGGTTCGTTGGCAGCGACATCAGCACACCGAGCAATCTGGAACGTCAGTTGCTCAGCATCAGGGACAGCGTCCTGCGCAATGTGAACCATCGCTGGGCCTACCCTTCAGTCATGGCGTTTGTGACGGACAATCTCACGCCGCAGCAAAGCGGCGAACGCTCTCGTGACGATGCGGAAACCGTCAAAATGATCCTCTCACTCATTCACAGTCTCGCTCCGAAATTTCAGAAAGACCTGATGAAATCCTCATGATTCAAAAACTCAAAGATCACCTTCGTCCACTTAGGCGCGTGGCCGTCGCGTATTCGGGAGGTGTGGACAGTACGCTCGTCCTTAAAGCGGCGCTGGATGCGCTGGGAGCGGAAAATGTCATCGCCCTCCTCGCCGTTTCACCCAGCCTACCGCAAAGCGAAAAGGACGAGGCCATCACGCTCGCTCAGCAGCTGGGTGCACCGCTGGAGCTGCTGCCCACCACAGAAGTCAACGATCCCTCATATCAGGTGAACGCGCCGAATCGCTGCTACTTCTGCAAAGACAACGTCTATCGTGCCCTGCGCGAGTTCGCTGAAAAGAACGGCATTCCTCATGTGCTGGATGGCATGAACGCCGAGGACACGCTCGACGTGCGCCCCGGCCGCGCCGCAGCCCGCGAGTTGCAAATCCTCAGCCCGTTGCATGATCTCGGTTTCAGCAAACAGGATGTGCGTCACTTCGCCAGGTCCATCGGTCTGCCAAACTGGGACAAGCCCGCCGCAGCCTGTCTCGCCTCCCGCGTTCCCTATGGCACTAGAGTGACACCAAAGCTGCTTTCCCAGATCGAGCGGGCCGAGGCCGCGTTGTTTGATCTTGGTTTCCGTGAGCTGCGTGTGCGTCATCACGGCGATGTCGCCCGGCTGGAAGTGCCCGAAGTGGATTTCCTCCGCGCCCTGCAGCAGCGCGACGCCATCATCACCGCACTGCGCGCCACGGGTTACATTTACATCACCCTGGATCTCGCGGGACTGCGCTCCGGCAGCATGAACGAAGTGCTCAAAGCCCGCTCTGCATGAACGAATCGAAACTCGGTGAACTCCTTGCTCAAGTCAGCGCCGGGACTCTGCCGCCGGACCAGGCGCTGGAACGCCTGCGCACACTGCCGTTCGTGGAAGCTGGCGAGGTTCTGGCCGACACTCACCGCGTGATTCGTCAGGGTTTTCCTGAAGCCGTGTATGCTGAAGGGAAGACTCTCGCCCAGACCACGGATGCCCTCACCGCCCTCCTCGCAGCCCATGGTTGTGGCATCGCCACTCGCGTGAGTCCGGAGATCGCCGCTCACCTGCAGCAGCGTTTTCCCACCGGCGGCTATGACGCTGTGTCACGTTTGTATCGCATCGGGCAGATGAGCGCTTCGTTTTCCACGGTGCCTGTGGCGGTGGTGTGTGCTGGCACATCGGATCTGCCTGTGGCCGAAGAAGCAGCGCAGACTCTTGAATTTGCCGGTGCACATGTGAACCGCATCACGGATGTCGGCGTTGCCGGGCTGCATCGCCTGCTGGCGCGCCTGGATGATCTGCGTGCAGCAGGCATCGTCATTGCCATCGCCGGCATGGAGGGGGCTCTGCCCAGTGTGTTGGGCGGACTCGTCGCGACCCCCGTGATCGCCGTCCCAACGAGTGTGGGTTATGGCGCCAGTCTCAAGGGCATCGCCGCCTTGCTGGGCATGCTCTCCTCCTGTGCCAGCGGCCTCACCGTGGTCAACATCGACAACGGATTCGGTGCCGCTGTGGCCGCGTTGCGAATTCTCAGGCTCCGCTCGAATCAAGAATGATTGCAAAAGCCCCATGACAGTAGCCTCCCCATCATCCGTGCGACCAAGCCACCTGAGCATCTGGGGCCTCGCTTGGGCTGGCTTGTGCCGGCACTGGCCTTTCATTCGCGGTCGTGACCGCTTCATGCGGATTTCCTCTTCCAGTCCGCACATCAGACAAATGCTGCTGAGCCGGTCAGAATGGGTCAGAACGCGGGAAGGCTTCGAGATGAAAGTCGGCTCCGAGTTTGATTACACTTCCTTCATGCTGCGGTTGTTTGGAAATCTGGAACCGACCACCGGCAGGTTCATTCTCAGCCACATGACCGGGGGTGGAACATTCCTCGACATTGGGGCCAATGTGGGCTACTTCGCATTGCTCGTCGCGTCCACACTGCCAAAGGCTCACGTGGTCGCTTTCGAGCCGAATCCGCCCATCGAGCTTTGCCTCAGCGAATCAGTTCGTCGAAACGGTCTGGACGATCGCGTGAAGGTGGTGCGCAACGCCGTGTCAAACAAAGCAGGCGCAGTATCCTTTGCAGTCGAAGCAGTCAACTCAGGCCACTCCCGCATTGCCACTGCCGGAAGCGCAGCAGATCTCATTCAGGTGGACGCGGTTATCTTTGACAACTGGGTCCGTGCCAACCCTCTCCCCAGCCGCGTTTCCTGCATCAAGATGGATGTCGAAGGCGCGGAAGTGCTCGCATTGAAGGGCATGACCTCTTTGCTTGAGGAGCATCGGCCCGCCCTCTGCATCGAAGGGTATGACAACCAGCTCGCCGAGTTTGGTTCCAGTCTTGCCGAACTTCGAAAACTGCTCTCCGATGCAGGCTATCAGGAGGTTGCACCCTCTGACGGCAATTTGTATCTGAAGCACCAGGGGCAGGCTGGAATCTAGATCCAATTTGCAGGCACCCGCGCTCGCCAAACAAAATGTCTCTCGAAGACACCCTTTATCCCCTGCTCAAGCTCTACGAGGCAGCGCCGCAGCCCGTGAAGTCCCTCGCCGGTCGAGCTTATCGGGCGCTCCCGTCTTCCCTGCGCTACGGAACCGCCTACACCCGATTTCAAAACGAAGCACGCGAGGTCGAGACCTGGGACGCCGAAACCATTCAACGCTATCAGATCGCTGCCTTGCGCGAGTCTCTCATGGCGGCAGCAAAAGCCCCGTTTTATGCAGCCCAGTTCGCGGCATGCGGTGTCGATCCGGCAAAGTTTGAGTCCCTGGAGCAGTTGGCAGAATATCCGCTGCTGACCAAGCAAGACATGATTTTGCACCGCGAGCAGATGGTCAATCCAGAGTTCGATGCCAAGCAGCGGCTCTACATCACCACCGGCGGATCAAGTGGCGTCCCCGTGGGGTTTTACCTTCACAAAGGGGTTAGCCGTCCCAGGGAGCTGGCCTACCTTGAGGCTCAGTGGGCGCGGCGTGGTTACCGCGTCGGAGCCCGCGTGGCCGTCATTCGCGGTGGCGTCACCTCCAGCAAAGTGGGTGGCTCCATCAGCTATTTTGATGCCACACGGAACTGGCTCATACTCTCCTCGTATCATCTCACCCTGAAGCGCCTGCCCGAGTATGTGGCCGCATTAAACACCTTTCGCCCGGAGCACCTGCACGCTTATCCGAGCGCCGCTCTCATGCTGGCACGCGGACTGGAGCAGACAGGCCTGAAGCTCGATTTCAAACTCACATCCATTCTGTGCGGCTCGGAAAAACTCACCGCAGAATCACAGCAATATCTGGAGCAGTTTTTTGGAGCCCGCGTCATGCACTGGTATGGCCACAGCGAACGCGTCGTCCTCGCCGCGCAGGGCCGCACTTCCAATGACCTGCAATTCTGGCCCACCTACGGCTATGCCGAATTTGGGGAACCCGATGCCACAGGAAACCGCGAGATCATCGGCACCTCGTTTCACAATCACGTCATGCCCCTGATCCGCTATCGCACCGGCGACTATGCCAGGATCACGGATGGTGTGGTATCGGAAATCGTGGGCCGTGATTACGAGTTCCTCGTCAGCGCCACCGGCCGCCGCATCTCACTTACTGCCATCAACATGCACGATCGCATTTTCGACGGCCTGCTGGCAGTCCAGTTCTTCCAGGAACACCCCGGCGTGGTGGAATGCCGCTATCAAGCCGGCCCGCAGTGGCAAACCAGCCAGGAGTTGGGGATGCAGTCAGGCCTGTTGAAAAAATTGGGTGATGACTTCACGCTCTCTCTGCGACAGGTGCCCGAAGTGGAAAAGACCAGCGCAGGCAAGCACAAGTGGCTGGTGACCCGTTTGAAATCGTGAATTGAACAGCTCATTGATGAAACAACTCGCTCAATACCAGGACGGCCGCCTTGAACTGCAGGTCGTTCCTGCGCCCGTGCCGCCCCCGGGAGGAATCCTCGTTCAAACCACATGTTCGGTGATCTCGCCCGGCACGGAGCGCATGAAAGTCGAGCAGGCGCGCATGTCACTGCTGCAAAAAGCGAAGGCTCGGCCGGATCAGGTCAAAAAGGTCATCGACACCGCCAAGACCCTGGGCTGGAAAGCCGCTCTTCAGAAAGTGCGCAACCGTCTGGAATCCCCGACACCGCTAGGCTACTCAGCAGCGGGTGTGGTCGTCGCCGTGGATGAGTTGAACTCACGTTTTCAAGTAGGCGATCGTGTCGCCTGCGGCGGTGCAGAATGTGCCTTTCATGCGGAGATGATTGCCGTGCCCGATTTGCTGGCCTCGCGTATTCCTGACGGAGTCGAGAACTGGCAGGCCGCATACACCACCCTCGCCTCCATCTCCATGGAGGCTGTCCGTCAAAGCAGCGCGCGTCTCGGCGAGCGTGTGCTCGTGCTGGGGCAGGGGCTCGTGGGTCTTCTGGCGACGAGTTTGCTCAAGGCCTCCGGCGTGCGCGTCATGGGCGCGGATTTCGTTGCCGGTCGTCTGCAAACCTCCCTCGCCATGGGCGCCGAGCGTGTCGTGAACCCCGGTCAGTCAAAGCTCGAAGATGAAGTGCGCGCATGGACGGACGGCTACGGCGTGGATGCCGTGCTGCTTTGTGTCGGAGGCAAAGGCCATGAAGCTGCGGACACAGCCATCTCCTGCCTGCGTGATCGTGGCGTGATGGTGATCGTCGGCATCTACGATGCGGAGCTGTCGTGGAAGACCGCCTACATGAAGGACATCCAGGTGCGTTACTCACGTAGCTACGGCCCCGGCCGCTACGATCCCCAGTACGAATGGGGCGGTCAGGACTATCCCATCGGCCATGTGCGCTGGACGGAGAACCGCAACTTCGAAGCCTGCCTCGAACTGATGCGCACCGGCCAGCTGGACCTCGCACCCGTAACCACCCGCAGGGTAGGCTTCGGAGATGTTCTGGGCGTTTACGACGAACTCGAAAGCGAACTGGGCGTGTTGATTGAGTATGGCAGTTCCGGCTTCAGCTGCTCCGAGATCAAAAAAACTGAATCCCTCAGCTTCCCAGCCCACAAGGCTGAACAACACACCAGTATCACAACCCTCGACGTCATCGGCGCAGGCAATTTCGCACGCACCATGCTGCTTCCTCATCTGAAAGGAAAAATCACACTCGGAACCATCGTGAATGCCACGGGTCTCTCCGCCCGCCACGTCAAAGAAAAGTTCGGCTTCGCCCATGCCGAGACAGACGCATCCAAGGTGATGAATCATGAATCTGCCGCTGTCATGATCGGTACCCGGCATCATCTCCACGCCCCGCTGGTGCTTCAGGCATTGCAGGCCGGCAGGCAGGTGTTTGTGGAAAAGCCGCTCTGCCTAACCACGGAAGAACTCGCCCAGATCGACTCCGCCATTCTCAGCTCAAAAGGCGGCGTCATGGTGGGGTTTAATCGCCGCTTTGCTCCCGCCACAGTGGCAATGCTGGAGCAGCTGCAATCTGTTTCAGGGCCAAAGACCCTCGCCTTTCAGGTGAACGCAGGCGTCCTCGCACCTGACCACTGGTATGCAAACGTGGCCGAAAGCGGCGGGCGCGTTCTCGGTGAAGCCTGCCACTTTTTTGACTTCGCCTGCCATGTGCTCGGCACGCCGGTAAAAGTTACCGCACAGTCCGTGGGCCGTCCCAGGGCGCCAGACTCAGTCACAGCACAGATCGAGTTTGCAGACGGCTCCTCGGCTCAAATCATCTACTCCGCTGAAGGCGACTCCGCCTATCCAAAGGAAACCTTCCGCGTGTTCGCCAGCGGTCTCGTGATCGAATGTGAGAACTTCATGAAGCTCTCCATCTTCAAAAAGCGGAAAGTGGCCGTGAAAAAATTCGCCTCCAAAGGGCATGCCGAAGAAATGGCCGCGTGGCTGTCCTTCCTGCAAGGCGCGGCCGCCCACCCGCTGCCCTATGAGCAGGCCCGGCAGAGCATGCGGCTCACGTTTGCAGTGCTGGAATCAATCCGCGAAGGACGAAGCATCGCACTGTTATGAGCCTCGGCTGGTACATTCAGCGGCTGCGTGCCATGAGCGTCGGAGAGATCGCTCGCCGTGTCACAGAGCGTCTGGGGCGTCGAAACGAAATCGCGCAACTCCACCGCATCTCCCGAAGGCCATGGGACGGCACATTCACCGATGTTCCAAAGCTGCCGTGGCGGGGTCGTGTCCCACCTGAGCTGCGCAAACAACTGGCAGTGGATGCAGAAAAGCTCATGCGTGGCGAGTGGGATCTCTACGGCTGGAAGAGCGTCGAAGTGGGCGCGCCGCCTTGCTGGCACCGCGATGCCACTTTGGGCGTGGTCATTGATCCGGACATTCCCGCGAGAAAGCTGGACCATCGCCATCTGGAGCACGACGCCGACGCACGTTCCATCTGGGAGATCAATCGCTGGAGCGAAATGACCCGCATGGCCATGCACAGCGCCTTGAATGGGGACGTGCATGCCATACGCGTCTCACAGCTCTGGCTGGAGGACTGGTGCGACCGCAATACACCAGGTTATGGCATAAACTGGACCAGTCCGCTCGAAGCCGCCCTTCGGCTGATGAATTTCTGCTGGTTCGATGCGCTCGTCCGCGGTTGCAATGATCCCGAACTCGCCCGTCGGCAGGATGAACTGACCGCACGCATCGTTCCCGTGCATGCATCGTGGATCTGGCGTCGTCGTTCCTTTGGCTCTTCGGCAAACAATCATCTCATCGGTGAACTCAGTGCGCTGGTGATGGCGATCGCACGCTGGCCGGCGCTGGCGCGCATGATTCGACCGGCGCAGCACGTGGCGCTGCTCTTGGAGCATGAGATTCTGCAGCAGTTTGCCACCGATGGTGGCAACAAGGAGCAGGCGCTGCATTATCACCTCTTCGCCTGGGAGATGTGCTGGCACGCAGGCATGGCTGCGGGTGGGTTCAAGCCTGAAGTGCAGGAGCGTCTGACTTTGGCGGCACAATTCTTCGTGGATGTGGTCGAAACCCCCGAGTGCTGGGATTTTGGAGATTCCGATGATGCACAGGTTCTGCCGCTCCCCTTGAAACGCACCAACGCGGCTGCGGAGTTTCGTGGCTGGCTCCTCAGCAGAGGCGATGGCTCAGTGCTCCGCTTCTGGCTTGGGGAACCACCCAAAGGAGTCAAACCGGCGATGCGCAGCAAGTGGCTTACGCATGACCAAAGTGGCCAGGCAGTCTGGCGTGATGCGCGCTGGACCGTCAGAGCAGACGCCTCCCCCCTCGGCTTGGGCACCATGGCAGCGCATGGTCATCTCGATGCACTGCACGTGTCGCTGTGGTTTGAGCAGCACGCCCTCATCATTGATCCAGGCACGGGCGCTTACTACAGCAATCCGGCTTTGCGTGCGCGGCTCGCGTCATGGGAGGCGCACAATGGACCGGTGCCCGTCACCGGTCGTTCATCACCCACGCGCATGGGCGCCTTCCTGTGGGCAAACCATCATGACAGGCCGGACCTCGAAATCTGCGATGACATTTGCGTTTTGAGCTCCACCACAGATGGCAGCCGTATCAAACGTGCCGTGCATGTGATGCAGGATCATGTGGAAATCTGTGACGACGTCGGCCTCGAAACGTCCTACGCCGTGACCTGGCATTTGGCGCCCGGCTGGCGTGTCGAGCAGGAGCGCAGATACGGTTTCGTCTGCCATCATGCCGATTCCATCCCGGTGCATGCCACACTGAACGGGGATGGCATCGAGCAATGGGAGATTTTGGAATGCGACTCGTCGCCCCACTTCCGTGAACTGGTGGTCTCACCAGCGGTAAAAATCACCTTTCGCGGCACGCTGACGACGATCTGGCGCAAGTCAGAGTGATCTCCGCAACATCTCTAAACAAGCGCAAGGCGCGGGAGCATTTCCCGCGCCTTTTTGTTTTCCGCTCACGGCCTCAGTTCCACCGCCTTGTAGCAGCGATGTTCAAGCAGTGAGGGCAGCAGCCCTTTGACCTCCGGGCGCATCAGATACGAATGCGTGTACCAATAAATCGGCAGCATGGGGGCCTCATTGAGCAGGATCGTTTCGGCATCGCTCAGCAGTTGCAGGCGTTTCGCCACGTCGCCTTCCTTGAAGCTTTGATGAATGAGTTCGTCGTAGCGCTTGCTGCCCCACCCGGTGTTGTTGTTGCCGTCGCCGGTCTGCCAGATGGCGAGGAAGGTGGAGGGGTCGAGGTAATCCCCCACCCAGCCAAAGCGGGCGATTTGATATTCAAACCTGCGCTGCGATTCCAGATACACACCCCAGTCCTGGTTCAGCACCCCGGCGGGAATGTGGAGATGCTCCTTCCACATGGCCTGCACCGCCTCCGCCAGCGCACGGTGCGACTCGCTCGTGTTGATGAGGATGTCGAACGGGGGAAATCCTTTTCCATCCGGAAAGCCTGCCTCGGCCAGCAGACGCCGCGCCTCCGCAGGATCAAAGCGCATGATGTTCGGCACATGGTAGTCAGGATTGCATCCTGGCGGAGTGAGGCCCGTGGCAGGCTGCTGCCCCGCGCGTAAAATGTTGCGCGTGATGCTCTCGCGGTCGATCGCCAGTGCCAGAGCGCGCCGCACCAGCGGATTGTCGAAGGGCTTCTTCTTGGTGTTGCAGCGGTACATGTACGTGCTGAGCAGCGGATCATTGTGATAATAGGGCGACTTGCTCTCGCGATAGGCCGGAATCTTGGAAAGCGGCACCGTCAGCGTCACATGAAGCTGCCCGTCATTGAAGGCGATTTCCTCCGTGGTGTCGCTGGAGATGGGCAGAAAGATCACTCCATTGAGCTTCACTGTGGCGGCGTCCCAGTAGTGCGGGTTCCGTTCCACTTCGAGCGCCTGATTCACCTCCCAGCTTTTGAGTTTGAAGGGCCCGTTGCAAACCATGTTCGCAGGCCGCGTCCAGCGCGTGTTGCGGTCGGTCATCTTGCCAAATTTTTCAATCGCATGCCTCGGCACTGGGAACCAGGCATAATGCTTGATCATGCTGGGCAGATAGGGCGCTGGCCCTTTCAGCGTGATCTGCAGTGTCAGCGGATCGAGTGCCTTCACTCCCACCTGTGAGAAATCCTTGATCTTGCCGGTGTGGTACTCCTCGGCGTTGAGCATGGGATAGAGCATGCTCGCATAATCAGCGCCCAGCTGCGCAGTCAGGATGCGCTGGTAGGAGTAAAGAAAATCAGCGGCGGTGATAGGAGTGCCGTCGCTCCACTTTCCCTGAGGCTGGAGTTTGAAGGTCCAGACCGTGAAGTTCTCAGCGCTCCACGAGGCGGCAGCTCCGGGGGCATCCCCATCAGGATTGTCAGGCGCCGGCGCGATGAGCCCCTCAAAGAGCGAATGAAAAATCATGTGCTCCGGCTGACCGCTCGCGAGCTGCGGATCCAGCGTCTCAGGCTCGCTGCCATTGCCCGCCAGCAAAATCCCGGCGCGGTTCGCCACCTCGACACGAGTGGGCCGGTGCGTACGCACATGATGAAACCACGCAATGCCTGCCACGCAGGCGGTGAAAATGAGGACACGGATAATCCAGCGCATCCGCAAACATGACACGAAGCATGTCCTTCATGCAACGAAGGCATCAACAAAACGGCCCCGCCGTGCACTGGCGGGGCCGCGTGGCAGCTCTCTCAATCAGGTTTCCGCGCTACTACCTGCGGAACCCATGATGATGGCTGTAACCATGGTGGTATCCCGTGTTGCAGCCGGAGTTGTAGCCACCAAATCCAAAATTGATGCTGGGTTGAACAATGACGGGCCGCCGCACCGCGCCGTAGCCGTAGCCAGGCTGAACACCCTGCGTCACCCACTGGCCGATCGGCCGGCCGTACCCGTCATATCCAACGATCTGGTACACCGCAACGATGGGCGAGCCAAAGGACGTGTAGCCCACGATGCGGGTCTGGCCCTGGCATTCAGCCTTGGCGTTGGATGGGGCTGCAAAACCAAGAACAGCGGCTGCAGCGAGGACAGAGAAGAGTGTTTTCATGAGAGTGTGGAATTGGTTCCGCACTCTCTGACGTGGCTGCATCACAACTATTCAGCCCTGATGAAATATTTTTTCCTTACTGCTGTGACATCGACTTGGGATCGAATGCATCACGCAGACCATCGCCCAGCAGATTGAGCGCAAGCAGCGTCGCGGAAAAAAACAGGCCGGGATAGATCAGCAGCCAGGGATAGCTCTCCATCGAGTGGGCCCCGTCCTGGATCAGCACGCCCCAGCTTGCATCCGGTGGCTGAATGCCGAGCCCCAGGAAGCTCAGGGCCGCCTCCAGCAGCATCACGCCCGGTACCGTCAGGCTGGCGTAAATGATCACGGGCCCCGTCACATTTGGGAGCAGATGTCTCCAGACAATATGCCAGAAGCCTGCACCGCACGCCCGCGCCGCAATGACGAACTCAAGGTTCTTCAGCGCCAGCACCTGCCCCCGCACCACGCGCGCCATCGTCAGCCATTCCACCGCGCCGATGGCCACAAAAATAAGCCAGAACTCCCGCCCTCGGATGGCCATCAGCAGGATGACGAAATTGACGAAAGGAAAAGCGTAAAGGATGTCTACGATGCGCATCATCGCCGCATCGGTCCGCCCCCCCGCAAGACCGGAGATCATGCCGTAAAGCACTCCAATGATAACCGCCACGGCCGTGGCCAGCAGGCCGACCTCCAGAGACACCCGTCCCCCATGCAGGATGCGCGTCAGCATGTCCCGTCCGAGCGGGTCGGTACCCAGCCAGTGTGCAGGGCTGGGATTCGTGGCCTTGAGCTCCAGATCCTGCTGTGACTGATCGTAAGGCGAGAGCTGCGGGCCGGCGTAGCATAAAAAGATGAGAACGAGCAGGAACTTCAGCGCCCATGCGTTCATGCGCTGTTGCATCAGCCGGCTCCACGCGGCCCGCATGGGAGAATGGTCCTGGCTTGTTGCGCTGCTCATGCCTGGAGTCGGATGCGCGGGTTGAGCACACTCTGCAGAATGTCCACCATCAGGTTAAAGCAGACGATGAGTGCGGCAAAAAAAGTGGAGAGGCCGATCGCGAGCGGGATGTCCTTGTTGATCGCCGCTGAGACAAAGAACTGACCCAGACCGGGCAGTTGGAACACGGTTTCCACGATGAACGAACCGGTGAGCAGGCCCGCAGCGGCAGGCCCGAGAAAATTCAGCACTGGCAGGCTGGCGAGTTTCAGCGCATGCAGAAACACCACCGAGGCCTCCCCGGCCCCCTTGGCCCGCGCCGTGCGGATAAATTCCTGGGCCAGCGTCTCGCGCAGGCTGCCGCGTGTGAGCCGGGCGATGTAGCCGCTGTAGATGATGCCCAGGGTGGACGCTGGCAGCACCCAGTCCGAGGAATCAAACCACCCGGACGCATTGAACCAGCCCAGCTTCAGGCCGAACACCAGCGCAATGAGCGGCCCCAGCACCATGCTCGGCGCGCAGACGCCGACGATCGCAGCCAGGGTGCTCGCACGGTCTTCGAGCGTGTTGGGCCGCAATGCCGCGTAGGCTCCCAGCGGCACCCCGATCGTCAGCGCGATCATCAGCGCCGCACCGCCCACCATCGCTGACACAGGAAAACCGGAGGCGATGATTTCATCCACCCCGCGTCCCTTGTAGTGTTCAGACTCCGGCAGGTTCAGCGTGGCGTAGTGTTTGAACTGCAGTCCCAGTTGCACGATCCACGGTTTGTCCCGGCCATAGTATTCGTCCTGCGCTTTCTGCGCTTCCTTGCTGATGAAGCGCTCACTCCTCACCGAGCCGCCAGGCACCATCTTCGACAGCGCAAACGTGATGGTGATCACCGCGAAGATCACGATGATGCCCTGCACGAATCGGCTGACGATGAAGCGGATCATTTCGATTTCTCGTAGAGCTCGCTGATGTCCGCTGCCGCAAGTTCGATCAGATACGTCGCGATCTTCGCCCCCAGCGCTTCAAAGTAGCGTTGGCCTTTCTCGGCGGTGCTGTGCTGCGGATCACCCGACCCCGTGTCATTGGTGGCCTTGCTCCACGCGCGTTGCGCCCAGGCCCATTTTTCGTTGATCGCCTTCAGCTTCCACCGGTTGTCAGTTCCTGGCCCCCATTCCTCCTTCGGCAGCACCAGATGCGGGTGGAAATGCATCATCAGGCTCGTTTCACGCTCATCAGCGTGGTCTCCCACGATGTTGAAGATGTCATCGCCCTTCACCGCATTGAACCACGAGACGGTGGAGAGAAACATCTTCGGGTGCCTTGCCTGCAGCTCGCGCAGCATCTGGCGGAAGTCATTGCCGCCATGTCCGTTCAGGATCACAAATTTCATCACACCCACGCCTTTCAGGCTGCTGATGACGTCTTCGAGCACCATCATCTGCGTGGTCGGATTCATGTTGATGCAGAAAGGCACATCAAGCTGTCCCGTCTGCACGCCAAAGGGCATGTTCGGCAGGATGGCCACCTTCGCTCCCGCCTCCCACGCGATTCGCCCCGCTTCAGCCGCGATCGCATCGTTTTGCAGCGAATCTGTCGCGTAGGGCAGGTGCCAGTTGTGCGCTTCCGTGGCGCCCCAGGGCAGCACTGCCGCCTCGTAGCGCGTGGCTTTGACGTGCTTCCAGTTCGTTTCGGCAATTATCCAGGGTCTCGGGCTCATGGGTCCATGTAAAAGAGCCAAACGGTGGATGCAACGTCCGACAAACTCGGCCACAAGGAACGTTTCTCTCCGCCCCATGCTTCGCACGCTGCTTTTTCTTTCCCTCACAGCCCTTGCCGCCGCTGCAGAGATTTCATTCTCCAAACAGATCGCGCCCGTTTTGATCGATCAATGCGTGGAGTGCCATCGCTCTGGCAAGGCCAAGGGCGGCTACCGTCTGGACACCGTCGAACTCATGCTCAAGGCCGGCGACAGCAAGTCTCCTCCGCTGCTGGCGGGCAAGCCCGATGACAGCGAGCTCTACCGGCTCATCGCCACGCATGACGAAGACGACCGCATGCCCAAGAAGGCCGATGCCCTTCCCGAAAAGGAAACAAAGCTGATTCGCGACTGGATCGTGGCCGGCGCAAAACTGGACGTGGCTGATCAAAAAGCGCCCCTGCGCGCCATCGTTCCCGAGCAGGAAAAAACTCACGCCCCAGAGAAGTATCCCCGCCCGCTCCCGGTCACCGCTCTGGCCCTGAATCCCGCCGACACCATGCTGGCCTGCAGCGGCTATTTTGAAACAACCCTCTGGGATGTGGCTTCGGGAAAGCTCACAGCGCGTTTGGCTGGCCTGCCCGAACGCATTCTCGCCCTGGCCTGGATCACCGAAAATCAGCTCGCCGTCGCGGGCGGCGTTCCCGGGCGCTCAGGCGAAGTATGGCTGGTGAATCCAGCCCATCAGGCAGAACGCAAGCGTCTGGTGCAAGCCCGCGACTGCGTGCTCGCCATGGTCGCCAGCCCCGATGGAAAACTCCTGGCCTGCGGCGGCGCAGACAATCAGGTGCGCTGTTTCGAGCTTCCTTCCGGCAAGATGAAATGGCAGACAGAGCCGCATGCCGACTGGATCATGGGCATGGCCTTCTCGCCGGACAGCCGGCACCTCGCCACCGCCAGCCGGGATCGTACCGCCAAGCGCATTGACGCGGCCACAGGAGAGATCGTCGCCACCTTCACCGGCCATGACTGCACGGTGCTAAGCGTGGCATTTTCTCCGGACAGCAAGGAAACCATCAGCGGCGATGTGGACGGCACTATCCGCCGCTGGGATCAAAATGGCGATGCAAAAAAGGACGGCATTCTACGTCCCGGCGGCCGCACTGAAATGCTGGCGCTGGGCTTTCTGGATGCCGATACGCCCCTGGCCGCCATGGGCGGCGGAGCGGTCGTTTCCATGGATGCGAAAGCCCGCAAGACCAGGGACAAGATCACCCTGTATAAGGACCGCGTGAACGTCCTGCTGCTGCAGCGCATCGGCGCAACGGCCCGCATCATCACCGGCTGCCACGATGGCTTAGTGCGCATCAATGAACTCGGAAAAGCCGCGCCGGTGTTGCAATTCGTGGCCTCACCGGGATGGTAGCCCGCCATGTTTGAGTCTCGCACCGATCCTCTTGCCCCCCGCCGGGTGTTTGTCCGGCGGGTGATCAAGTATGCCTCCATCGCATTTGCCGTCGTCGGTGTGGCGCTCGGCATTGGCATTCTGGGTTATCATTACATCGCCCGGTTCAGCTGGATCGACAGCCTCTTGAACGCCTCCATGATTTTGGGCGGCATGGGTCCCATGGGAGACCTGCCTTCGGATGCCTCCAAGGTCTTCGCCTCATTCTACGCTCTCTTCAGCGGCCTGGTGTTCATTTCGGTCATTGGCATCGTGCTCGCTCCGGCGGCGCATCGCGCCCTGCATCATTTCCATCTGGATGAGGAGGATCAAAAACCATGAATCAAGAAACCGTCGTTATCATCGGTGCCAGCAACAATCCTGAGCGCTACAGCCACCGCGCTTTGCTTCTCTTGCGCAAGCATGGGCATGCAGTCGTTCCCGTTCATCCTACGCTGGCCGAGATCGAAGGCATCCTCGTCGTCGCCGATGTTGGCTTGATCCCAGGTCCGGTCGATACCGTGACGATGTATGTAGGTCCGGCCATCTCATCAGGAATGCAGGACAAGCTCATTGCACTGAAGCCGGGCAGGGTCATTTTCAATCCTGGCGCTGAAAATGCTTCTTTGGCTGACGCCTTGCAAAAAGCCGGAATCGCCTGTGAAGAAGCCTGCACCTTGGTGCTGCTGAACACGAGGCAGTTTTGAACACCACCTATCCGGGGGTGTCTCATACAGCAATCCCCATGCTTGAGATCCACAAATACCGCATTTATGAACGCAGCCGTCTGCGCGCAAAGGGCATGAGCGATGAGGAGATTGAAAAGGTCCAGCACCTGCCCTTCAAGCCCGCTTTCGTCGAGGGCAAACGTCGGCAGAGAGAGGCTGGCGATGGCGGCCAGATCCCACCCGAGCAGTTCGCCTTCCGCAGGGCACGCTGAAGCAGCGGCCTTGCCCGCCCGCCACGACCTGCTAGCATCGCGGTACACCGAATGCCCGCGAACCGCTTTTACTCCTCCTTTGACTTCGAAACGCTCGATCCGCGCCCTTCTCATGCCGGTGAGTATCGGAGTTCCTTCCAGATCGACCGGGATCGCATCATTCACAGCAGCGCCTTCCGCCGCCTGCAAAACAAGACCCAGGTCTTCCTCTCCGGTGAGTATGATTTCTACCGCACCCGCCTGACCCACAGCATCGAGGTCGCGCAGATCGGCCGCAGCATCTGCGGCTGGCTCACCCAGCAGAGCCAGCACCTGGATGATGAGTGCTTCATCGACTCCGATCTCGTCGAAAGCGCCTGCCTCAGCCACGATCTCGGCCACCCTCCCTTTGGTCATGCCGGCGAGCGCACACTGCACCACCTCATGGCGCCCTTTGGCGGCTTCGAGGGAAATGCCCAGACGCTGCGCATCCTCACGCAGACGCTCTTCAGCGAAGGCCGTAGCGGCATGAACCCCACCCGGGCATTGCTGGACGGCGTGCTGAAATACAAAACACTGCAAACCGAGACCCCGCAGGCAAAGCACCACTACCTCTACGACGAGCAGGAGCGCTGGCTCGACTTCACCCTCGGCGGCCAGGCCTTTCCCTTGGAGCTTACTCCCGGCAAAGTGCGCAATGCCTTCCGCAGCATTGAATGCCAGATCATGGACTGGGCCGATGACACCGCCTACTCCCTCAATGACATTGCCGACGGTATTCACGCCGGCTTCATCAACGTTCAGCGCCTGGAGCGCTGGGCAGGGGAGCAGCAGCTCTCCGAAACCGATCAGGCGGACGTGGAGTTTCTTTGCAAAGCCGTCCGCGAAAACCGCGTCGAAGGCCGTCTCAACCGCCTCATCGGCGAATGCATTCGCGCCACCACGCTGGTCCCCGCGGCCAATTTCCTCAGTCAGAGCACAAAGCGCCATCAGTTCGCACTGGAGATCGATCCCGTCATGCGCCGCCGCGCGGACCTTCATAAAAAGATCGCTCTCGAACTCGTCTTTCTCAGCCCCCAGCTCCAGCAGCTCGATCACAAAGCTGACTTCATCCTCACCCGCGTCTTCGGGGTGCTGCGTGAGCGCTACATCGACACCGTTCAACCTCGCGGCCTTCACCTCCTCCCGGCTTCCATCGAAAAGGAGATCCAGGCCGCCCCTGATGCCCCGGCTCGCGCCCGCCTCGTCTGCGACTGGATCGCCAACATGACCGACCACTTCGCCTTCCGCACCTATCGCCGCCTCTTCGACGCCGACTTCGGGTCCATCACGGATTTCGTATAAAAAATAAGGCGAGCTCTTCAGCTCGCCCCACTCAGGAAGGAATCAGGAATCTCGGACTACAGCTTCGCAATCCGCCGGCACACTTCCTCCACGTTCGTGCGGCTGTTAAACGCACTGATGCGGAAGTAGCCCTCACCAGCGCTGCCAAAGCCGCTGCCGGGGGTGATCACCACGTTCGCCTCATTCAGCATCTTGTCGAACATCTGCCAGCTCGTCACACCGTTCGGGCAGCCCACCCACACGTAGGGAGCGTTGACGCCACCAAAGACCTGCAGCCCGGCCTTTTTGCAGGCCTCCACCAGTAGCGCGGCATTGCCCATGTAGTGCTCGATCAGTGCCTTCACCTGCGCCTTGCCTTCCGGTGAATAGATGGCCTCCGCACCGCGCTGCACGATGTAGCTCGTTCCGTTGAATTTCGTGCTGTGGCGGCGGCTCCACAGCGGGTGGATCGCCTGCTTGCCTCCCGCCTTGGTCTTGCCCATGAGGCCCTTCGGAATAATCACGATGCCGCAGCGAACTCCCGTGAATCCGCCGTTCTTCGAGAAACTGCGGAACTCAATGGCGCAATCACGCGCACCTTTGATTTCATAAATCGAGCGCGGCAGCTCCGGGTCACGAATGAAGGCTTCGTAGGCGGCGTCGTACAAGATCGTCGTGCCATTGGCCAGGGCGTATTTCACCCAGGCTTCAAGCTGCGCACGTGTCGCCACCGCGCCCGTCGGATTGTTCGGGTAGCACAGGTAGGCCAGATCCACCGGCTCATTCGGGATCTCCGGCACAAAGCCATTGGCCGGTGTGCACTTCAGGTAGTGCAGGCCCGCATACGCGCCGCTCTCATCCGCATCGCCCGTGTTGCCGGCCATGACGTTGGTGTCGACATACACAGGATACACCGGGTCTGTGATCGCGATCTTGTTTCCAGCTCCGAAGATGTCCAGGATGTTCCCGGTGTCGCACTTGCTGCCATCGGAGATGAAGATCTCATCCGCCTCCACCTGAATGCCACGCGCCTTGAAGTCGTGCTCCGCGATCGCGTTGCGCAGGAAATCGTAGCCCTGCTCAGGGCCGTAGCCACGGAAGGTCGAGCGGTCGCCCATTTCATCCACCGCCTTGTGCATCGCTGTGCGCACCGCCTCGGGCAGCGCTTCGGTCACATCGCCGATCCCGCAGCGGATCAGGCGTTTCGCAGCCTCGGCATTACCCTCCGTGAAGACCTTCACGCGACGCGCGATTTCAGGGAAGAGGTAACCGGCTTTGAGCTTGTTGTAGTTTTCGTTGATGTAGGCCATGGCGGGGAAAGGGGGAAAAGGGCGGGCAGTGTGGCGAGACCTCGCAGGGATGCAAGAGCGTCGAAACCGTGACAGGGGCGTGATTAATCATTTACAATTCTTACATATGAGAAATCATATCAAGGTTGAGATTCAAATCTGTCGAATCCCAACCTGCCATGAAGAAAAATGCATTCTCGCTAAGCCTTTCCTTATCGGCCGCCTTCTTGATCAGCAACTGCGCCTATCATGAGGTCGCTGCACGCAAGAATGACATCAGCTCTCAAGCCAAACCCCTCGGCGCTGGCAAATTCGTCAGCTACACCAAACCCCAGCTCTGGAACAAGCGGCACCTTACCTGGCAGCTCGACACCGCTACCCCCTTGCCGCAGCGCCTTTCTGCTGAAGAGCTCAAGCGCGAGATCGACGAAAGCTTCAAAAGCTGGGAAGCCGCCGGTGTCTTCACCTTTGCCCAGGCCCAGTCCGGGGAGACCGCAGACATCACCATCAGCTTTGGCACCCCGCCCGGTAGAGCATGGGATGGCCAGCTCGGCAGCATGGGACATGCCGCCTTCCCTTGGAGCCGCGACCGCGGCCACATCTACCTTGATCCCTCCGAATGGTGGAGCACCAAGTCAGTGGCTTTGATCGGCGATCCCATCACCAAATGGCTCCCGCATGAAATCGGTCACGTGCTGGGCCTCCAGCATTGCCCCGGCGAAGACATGACCATGACGGAAGTCGGCCCTTACAACCTCCCAGGAAACAAAAGCTTCGCGCAGTTGCAGAATCTTTATGCCCCCCAGACCCCGGTTTTCACCTGGGTGCAGTGCGTCATGGATGTCTCGGCCGAGGCCGAATAACACTCCTCCAAAATCGCTGGCAGGCAAGAATAGGCGCGTTTGTGCCGTCCATTCCGCATGCAAAGAAGACAGATCGCGCTGCTGGTTTTCATGTCATGCGCACCTCTCACCTGCAGGTCCGCTGAGGAACTCAAGTTCCCCACCACACTGCCCACCGAGCCGCAAAACGCCGCGAAGACCTTCCACGTCCTCGATGGCTTCGAAATGCAGCTCATCGCCGCTGAGCCCCTCGTCACCGATCCCGTCTCCATCACCTACGACGAGGACGGCCGCGCCTACGTGTGCGAGATGAACGACTACCCCTACACTGACAAGGAGCACCACAAGCACGCGCAGGAAAACCCCACCGATCAGGCCATCGGCAAGGTCCGCCTCCTCACCGACACCGATGGCGACGGCGTCTTCGACAAGGCCACCGTCTTCGCCGAAGGCCTCTCCTGGCCCACCGGCGCCGCTTGCTGGAAGGGCGGCATCTTCGTCACCGCCACCCCCGACATCTGGTACCTCAAGGACACCAATGGCGACGGCGTCGCCGACGTGCGGCAAAAAGTCTTCACCGGCTTCAAAAAGCTCAACGTCCAGGCCGTGATGAACAATCCCATCTGGGGCCTCGACCACCGCATCTACATCGCCGGTGGCAGCAACGGCGGCGAAATCCAGCGCGCTCCCGGCAGCGAGTCCGTCATGCCGCTCCCCGCCGATTTCAAACCCCTCCCCATCAAGCGCAACGACTTCAGCTTCGATCCCTCCACAGGAGACGTCCGTCTCGAAAGCGGCGGTGCACGCTTCGGCAACACCTTCGACGACTGGGGCAACCGCTTCCTCTGCAACATTCGCAATCCCTGCCAGCACGTCGTCCTCCCCTACCGCTACCTCGCGCGCAATCCTTACCTCGTCGTCCCCTCCGCCCTCAACGACTGCGCCGAAGCCGGCGATCAGCTCCCTGTCTATCGCACCAGCCCCGCAGAGCCTTGGCGCGAGTTCCGTGCCAAGCGCTGGGTTCAGGAAGGCAGCACTCTGCCGAAAAGCGAACTCGTCGGTGCCGGCGTCGTCACCTCCTCCGCCGGCATCACCGTCTATCGCGGCGATGCCTACCCGCCCGAATACCGCGACTTCGCCTTCGTCGCCGATGTCGCCGGCAATCTCTTCTACCGCATGAAGCTCGTCGCCGACGGCGTCACCTTCAAAGCCGTTCAGGTCGATGGAACGAAAAACTTCTGCACCAGCGACGACCTCTGGTTCCGCCCCGTCAATTTCGTCAACGCCCCCGACGGCTGCCTCCACGTCTGCGACATGTACCGCGAAGTCATCGAGCACCCTTGGAGCATCCCCGACGACATCCACACCGCCGTCGATCTCCTCCGCGGCCGCGACCAAGGCCGCCTCTACCGTCTGGTTCCCCGTATTGTAGTACCGCTTTCAGGCGGCTCTGGAAACACCTCCGCAAAACCCTTCAAACCGCGCCCCACCCCCAAACTCAGCACCTTCACCACCCCCGACCTCGTCGCCCTCCTCGACCACCCCAACGCCTGGCACCGCGAAACCGCCCTGCGCCTCCTGTTTGAGAGGCAGGACAAGGAGGCAATGGTGCCGCTGTGTGAGATGGTAAAGAGTGCTAAGACAGCGCAGGGGAGGATCACTGCATTGTGGTCGATCCAAGCGATTGAAGTGGAGCGTGCATCACAGCTCGCCAGAGACCGTCAGGAGATGCGCAGAGAAGCTCTGCATGATTCTGCCCCACAGGTTAGAGCGCAGGCTGTTGAAGTTTTGGGCTGCTATTACGGCAATGAAGGTACGGAAAATTGGTCCGCCATTGATGAGGTTAAGGGCATGCGAAACGATCCCTCCAAAAGGGTGAGATTTGTAGCCGCGCTCGCACTCGGTGGTGATGAGCTTTCCCTGTATGCCCTCCATACAGGACCACCCCTGAATATGGGTGTGACTGACATGGCTCTCCAGGACGCCGGGGATCCATGGTTTGAAGCAGCGCTCCTGAGCACTGACCATAATGATTGGGAGTTGTTTAATGGCCTGCTCCAGAACGACAGGCTCCAGCCAGCCCAGATTCAGCTGCTTTCCTCTGTAGGGTGGATGATTGCACGCAAGTATGGAAAGTGGCCTGTGGCACAAGACAGCTTTTTTCGTGTGGCGGTTCATGAGCAGATGCCAGACGATCAAAAGCAGCAGGTAATGCTGGCGATTGCAGAAGGCATGATTGCATCAGGCAGAACAGCCACGGAATTGCTAACTGGCCAGGCGTCACAACCCACCAAAAGCAGCCTTGAGTTTGTAGCCCGCTGGCAGGCAGAGTCACATCAAGTTCTAGACCAGCCCTCATCGAGTGAGGCAGACAAGATCAAGGCTCTGCGCATGCTGTCCTTGTTCGAGCAATTGCAAAAGCTGGAGCCGCTCGTGCTTAAATGTCTGGTTCCCACCCAGCCCGCCGAACTCCAACTCGCGGCGCTTGAAGCATTGCGTTCTTCTCAAGAGCCTGCCGTCGCCGACATCCTCCTCAACGCCTGGCCCACGCTCACCCCCGCCCTCCGCGACAAAGCCACCACCCTCCTCCTCTCCCGCACCGATCGCATCGCCAAGCTGCTCGACGCCATCGAAGCCAAAAAAATCCTTCCCTCCCAGCTCAGCGTCGCCGCCAAGGCCACCCTCGGACGCCAGAAAACTCCTGCCCTCGCAGACCGTATCACCAAACTCATCGGGGATGGCACCTCCTCAAACCGCAAAGCCGTCATCGAAAAATACACCGCCGCCATTTCCGGCAGTGATGCGGGCACTCCTGCCCGCACAAGCGCTCCCACAGCCCCCATCACCGGCGATCCCACACACGGCGCCAAAATCTACGAAACCCTCTGCATGGTCTGCCACCGCCATCTCGATCGCGGCAACGACGTCGGCCCCAATCTCGGCACGATCAAGGCCTGGACCGCCGAACAAATCCTCACCAACGTCCTCGACCCCAACCGCGAAGTCTCGCCCAACTTCGCTCTCTACATCGTCGAAACCAACGACGGCCGCACCCTCTCCGGCCTCATCGCCAGCGAGACCGCCGGCAATCTCACCCTCAAACGCGCCGATGGCGGCACCGACACCGTCCTCCGCAGCGAAATCAAAACCCTCACCAGCCCCGGCATCTCCCTCATGCCCGAAGGCCTCGAAGCCGCCATCACACCCCAGCAGATGGCGGATTTGATCTCTTACTTAAAACAGTAACCTGTTCCCGCCTCAAAGAGCACCACATGAGGCGCGCCACGCTCTGCCGTAGGATGGGTGTGGCGACAGCCCGCCCGTCCATCACGCGTGGCAAACACCACCGCCTGCGAACGTCCCCACAGTCGAGGATGCTTTCTCCGCACGATCTTCGCCAATCCATCGTGACGTGGTCCACACATTCCATGTGCGGTCAGGCCAAAATGCGCCTCAGCACCTCCCCGTGCACATCCGTCAGCCGGAAATCCCGCCCCGCATACCGATACGTCAGCTCCTCGTGGTTCACCCCCAGCAGATGCAGAATCGTGGCATGCAGATCATGCACGCTCACAGGGTCCTGCTCCGCAGCAAAACCAAGCTCATCCGTGCTGCCATACACAGTGCCGCCTTTAACACCACCTCCCGCCATCCACACGCTGAACCCATAGTGATTGTGATCTCGCCCTAGCTTCGACTTTCCGCCGCTCAGCTCCACCGTCGGCGTGCGTCCAAACTCGCCCCCCCAGATAATAAGAGTGTCCTCCAGCATTCCACGCTGTTTCAAATCATGCAGCAGTGCCGCGATCGGCTGATCAATCTCTCCCGCGAGCCTGCGGTGATTCGTCTCGATGTTGTCATGGTTGTCCCACGGCTGCCCCGCGCCATGCCAGAGCTGCACCATGCGCACCCCACGCTCCAGCAGCCGCCGGGCGATGAGCGTCTGCCGCCCATGCACGCCCTCGCCATACATCGCACGGATGTGTGCCGGCTCCTGCGTCACATCAAACGCATCCGCCGCCTCCATCTGCATGCGGAACGCCAGCTCAAAGCTCTGGATGCGCGCCTCCAGCCGCGGATCGCCACGATCCTGCCGGTGCGCCTCATTGATGCTCCGCATCAGCTCCAGCTGCCTCAGTTGTACCCGCGCGTCCGCATGCGGGCTGCGGATGTTTTCAATCAAACGATCCACCTGCTGGTGCTTCGAATCCACATATGTGCCCTGAAACGCCCCCGGCAAAAACGCCGACTGCCAGTTCTCCGCGCCCTTGATCGGCATGCCGCCCGGGCACATCGCGATAAAACCCGGCAGGTTTTCATTCGCACTGCCAAGCCCATACGTCAGCCACGAGCCCAGACTCGGCCTCGGCTGCACCGAGTCCCCGCAGTTCATGAGCATCAGCGACGGCTCATGGTTAGGCACCTGCGCCTGCATGGAGCGGATCACCGCGATGTCATCAATGTGCGCCGCCGTCTTCGCGAATAACTCGCTCACCTCAATGCCGCTCTGCCCATAACGCTGAAACTTGAACGGCGAAGGAAACGCCGCGCCCGTCTTCCTCTCCGTCAGCCGATGGCTCGGCACTGGCTTCCCCTCATACCGCGCCAGCGCCGGCTTCGGATCAAACGTGTCCACATGCGACGGCCCGCCATTGAGAAAAAAATGGATCACCCGCTTCGCCTTCGGCGCAAAGTGTGGCTTGCTCGTATTGCTTGCGGCCGCATGCAGGTCCGCCAGCCCCAGCATGCCCATCCCCATGCCGGAGCGGCGCAAAAAATCACGGCGTGAGAGAGGTGCGTTCATATCAGTCCACAAACATAAATTCGTTCGCCAGCATCAGCACCTGCACCAGCTGCTCCCAGTTGTTGAGCTGCGAGCGCGGCTGTGCGGCAAAATCTTTTTCAGCATCCCAGGTTGAGTCCCGTGTTTCGCCACCCGCACCTGCGGTGCCGTTCTGCTGAATCCGCAGCGACCACAGAAACTGGTCGCTGTTCAGCACCTCGCCGATGTCCACCACGAAGTCGAGCGTCTCGCCAGCCTTGAAAGCCAGCGTGTCAAAGTTCAGCTCTGCCCGGCCTTGATGCAGCCTTCCCGCATGCAGCCGCCCCTGCTCGCTGTGGCTGATGAAGGACCGGATGCCGTCCCCCGGAGCCGGTTCATGCAGTAGCGTGGACTTCACCGCATACGTGCCATCCGCAGGTGCGATCCATCGCCGCACCACCGCATGCTTCCGGTCATTTCCCGGATGCCCACCCGTCGCAGTGAGCTGCGCCCACCCCAGCTTCGCATTCGGCCACGCCTCATCGCCCTGCCACGCGCTGCCCGTGAAATGCGGCAGCGGCTTGAAGTCCTTCACCCTGCCGGTGCTCTCATCCCACTCCCCGACGCCATACTGCCACGCCTTCGAGTGGTCCGCCTGCACGATGACCCTTGGCTCATCCTCCTGCACAAAGCGCAGCGCCTGCTCCATTTCATCCGCCCTCGGCGCCCGCTGAAACAGATGCCCATAGATGCGCCTCACACGCCCCGCCGCATCAGCCCCTTTGACATCCGCACGCCCCAGCAGCGCCTTCGCCTGCTGCACGACAAACGGGTGATTCATCCCAAACAACGCCTGCTGCGGCACCGTGGTCTCCGTGCGCTGCGGGATGGAGAGATCCGGATTGGCAAAGTCAAAGGTGCGCATCACGGCAGGCACATTTTCACGATCCACCAGCGTGTAGAGCGTCCGGCGTTGATTGTCCGCCGCAAACAAGGGCAGGGGAGCACCGCCCACCTCCAGGCTCAGCCGCCCTGCCGCCATCAGCCACGCATCACGCGCCTCCTCAAAGCTGAGCCGGTGCGGGTTCATGCGCCACAGCAGCCGGTTGTCCGGATCAGGATGCGCCGGATCCACCGCCCCGCCGCCGCTGCTCTGCTGATACGTCTCCGACATCATGATCAGCCGGTGCATCGCCTTGATGCTCCACCCCGACTCAATGAAACGTCGCGCCAGCCAGTCGAGCAGTTCCGGATGGCTCGGCACCGTGCCCTGCTTGCCAAAGTCACTCGGCGTGCTCACCAGCCCGCGTCCAAAGTGGTGCTGCCAGACGCGGTTCACCATCACCCGCGCCGTCAGCGGATTGCGCGGATCAATGATCGCCCGCGCAAGCTCCAGCCTTCCGCTCCCCTTCGTGAAAGGCTGCTGCGCACCAAACAAACTTAAAAACTGCCTCGGCACCGCATCCCCCTTCGTCAGCGGATTCCCGCGCAGCAGCACACGCGGCGTGCTCGGCAGCGCGCGGTCCACCAGCACCGTCGCCTGCTCCGGCGCAGTGCGGTTGTTGAGTAGATAACGATCCACCTCCCCCTGCGACTTCCACAGCTCCGTGATGACCCCCGTGGGAAAATACATCTCATTGTTCGTGATGTGCTCGTCAGGCACATAAGCCGGTGAATCAGGCCTTTTGAGAACTTCTTCCGTCAGCTCGATTCCAGGATGCGTCTCCACCCACGCTTTCCAGCGATGCACGATGAAAGGATTGAGGTCCTTCTCATCAATGATCTGGTCAAAGCCCTGCTCGGGATATTTCTCCAGCTCCGTCAGCGCCTTCTGATAGTCCTTCACACGCGCCCGCGTGCGCGCCATCTGCTCCTCACGCCGCTTCGTCATGAGGTCATGATTCTTTTTCTCCAGCTCCGCCATTTTCGGGTCTTCCCCCGTCGCACACGGCACCACCGCCTCCGCACAGCTTTGAAACACACCATACAGAGCATAGTAATCACGCGTGGGAATGGGGTCAAACTTGTGATCATGGCAGCGCGCGCACGCCACGGTGAGCCCCAGCGTGCCACGCGTCACCACATCAATGCGGTCATCAATGATGTCATGCGACACTCCCAGAAACCGCCGCCCCAGCGTGAGAAATCCCATCGCCGCTAGGTCCGGTGACTTCGGCGGCACCACCTGATCCGCCGCCATCTGCAGCAGCAAAAACCGGTCATACGGCATGTCATCGTTCAATGACCGTACCACCCAGTCTCGATACGCCCTGGCATGCACCCAGCGCTTTTCTTCCCGCGCATAAACATACCCCTTCATGTCCGAATACCGCGCCACATCCAGCCAGTGCCGGGCCCACTGCTCCCCATACTGCGGCGAGGCCAGCAGCCTGTCCACGACCTGCGAAAAATCCCCCTCCTGCTCACCCACAGGCGGCAGCCCCGTGAGATCAAAGCTGGCGCGTCGGATCAACGTGCGCGCATCCGCCCGGGGCGAAGGCTTCAGCCCCTTCTCCACCAGCTTCCGCCGCACAAACTCATCAATGCTCCCGCCTGTCACCGGTCGCAGCGGCTGAAATGCCCAATGCTCCGCAGCGAACACACCGGCGGAAACCATCAGAACACCAAGCTGAACAAGAAAACGAAGCATGGATCTGCTACTACGTCCCCAGACACCACAGTCCTTCCATTCGCATCAGGATGCAGCAAGGCAGCCGCTGGCCGAAGGTCATGCAGCAACGCGACAGCCTTTTGGAGTGCGGTCGCGCAGATGCACGGCGCAAGCCTGCATTGGAGTTACCGCTTTCGCAGGGTGAAGGGCGTTCTGCGGACTCAGCCCGCTGTTCGGCCTCCGAATGCAGCTTCACTCTCTAGCTTGCTGCGCCCACGCCCACGTCGCGAGACCAAAACTACGAATCCCAATAGCAGCAGCACTGCGCGCCCCGGCTCGGGCACGACGACAATGATCCCGCTCGTGGTGAACTGGCTCACATCCCACACCAGTCCGCCGCTCAGCGTCGGCAGGTCGAACTGGCTGGCATCATCACCCGAACCATCGCGATAGTTGGTCCCCACATCAAAACCGCTGAAGTCCGTGATCACCAGATTGGACCAGTCGAGAAGATTGTAGATCTGGCCCAGTTCGGCGCTGAAGCCGCTGCTGCGGACATCCAAGGTTCCAGAGACGGCCAGGTTGTGGCCTGTGGCATCACCCGCAGTGTTGAAAGAAAGCAGATCATGGCTGCCGCTGCCCAGCCCCAGAGAGTGGCTGTTGTCATTCACATACGTGATGTAGCCGGCGCTGCCCACTGCGTTTCCACCAAAGGTAGGATCCACGCTGCCGGCATTGTTGGCCGTGCCAATGTCCAGGATGACCTGCCCCGCCAGACTCTGCGTCCCGCCACCTGTTACTGGCGTGAAATTGAGGGTGCCAAATGAACCCGCTGCCGTGCTGTCGCCTGCTTGCACCGTGGAGCCGCTTGCCGCTGTAAAGTTTGGCCCCTGCACCACCCCCGTGCCATAGAGAGTGGCACCGCTCTGCACGGTCACGTCTCCAGTGCCGGTCCGGCCTGCACCGTTGCTGCCCACCTGCAGTTGCCCGGCTTTCACCGTGGTGGCGCCTGTGTAGGTGTTGTTGCCGCTCAGCACCCACGTTCCCGGAGTGTCGATCTTGGTGATTCCCCCTGTACCGGAGATCGTGCCGCTCAATGTGCCGGTGCCTGCCCCGCGCACGTACAGCGTGTGGCTGCCGAGATCAAAGTCCCCCGTCAGGTTCACCTTGTCCCCTGTCGCGGAGGCCGTGGCAGTATTGCCGGCCGAGATGGTCGCATCTCCGCTGAGAATAAAGCGGTTCGCCTGGGTCGTGTTTCCGCTGAAGCCGAAGGAGGTCGGAGTGCCGGAGAATCCCGCCACCCACGTGTTCTGGTTTCCGCCCTGCAGGGTCACATCCCCGCTGCCCAGCGCGCCGTTTGCGGTGACGGTGAAGAGGTCCCACGCCCCGTTCACGCCGGTATCCGCAATCCACTGAGTCCCGCCGGAGTAATCATTGGTCGCATTGGTCAGGGTCAGACCGCCCGCTCCCCCGGTGCCATCAAAGATCAGCTTGCCAGTCCCCGTCACTTTGCCGTTGAGCGTGGTGCCATAGGTCCCCGCGCGGAAGCTTAGGCTCGTGGCGTCAATCCATATCCCTGGCGTCACGCCCAGGGTCCCCAGGTAGTTCGTCTCAAACACCGGCTGCGTGGCGCCGTTGGCCACAAATCTCAGCGTGCCCGCGTCTCCCAGCGCCTTGCTGTTGACTGAGACCGTGTTGTCCCAGTCAATCCGGTTCAGCGTGAGCGTCCCTCCGCCGAGGCTCAGCGTGGGAATCGTCGTGACGACAGTCCCCGTCAGGCTTCGGATCGTTTCATTGAAGCCTCCGAGATTCCAGATGCCGCCGTTGAGCACCACGATCGCATCATCCGCGATCTGATTGGCTGCGGCCAGCTTCAGGGTGCCCGCAGTATTCACCTGGATGTCATTCGTCCCGGCCACACCATCCCCGGCGATGGCATTGCCACCGCTCACATTGCGCAGTTCCAGCGTGCCCGTGTTCACGGTCGTCAGCCCCGTGTAGGTGTTCGCCGCTGTCAGACTCACGATCCCCGCACCCTCGATCTTCAGCCCCCCGGCCCCGCTGATCACATTCGCTATCGTGAGTGTGACACCCGTATCCGCGCCGAGTGTTCCTCCGCTGCCGCCCAGCATGATGCCCCGGTTCGTGTCGTTGATCGTCAGGTTGGCAGCCGCCGTCAGGGTGGCGCTGGTTCCGTTCAGAGTGAGCTGACCCGCCGTGAAGACACCCGGCGCGGCTCCGAGATTCGTCTCGTCGCTGATGCGCAGTGTGCCTCCGGTGATAAGAATCGTCCCGGTAAAGCTGTTGGCTGCCGTCAGCGTCACCGTCCCCGTGCCCGCCAGGGTCAGGCCGCCACCCCCCGCGATCACGCTGCTGATCGTGGCATTCCCCGAGCCGTTAAAAGCGATCCCGTTCTTGGTCGTGAGGATCTGGGCCGCCACTGAGCTCACCGTGTAATCGGTTCCTGTGGTGTTGCTGAACGTGACGGTGTCCACGCTGATGTCAGATTGCAGGATCGGCGTCAGGCTTGAGGCTCCGTCGGCAAAGATCACGCTGTCACCATTTTGAAAGACGCTGTCTTTGCTGTTGGTCCAGTTGCCAGTGGTGCCGACGTCCCAGAACGTGGGATGCGTGCCATCTCCACCCACCCAGGTGTTCACCAGATAGCCCAGATCTACCGTGATCGCGTCGATGCCATTGTTGATGAAGGTTCCTCCTCCATGCGCGCTGACGGTGCTGGTCCCCAGGGAAAACCGGTCCACGTTCCCGATGAATCCGCCGCTGCCATAGGTGAGCACTTTGATCGTTCCAACACCGCTCCCGGTGATGTTGATCGTGAATCCGCCCACTCCGAGTGCGCTGACGTCCAGCTTGCCCGTCCCGGTTGCGCCCAGCGCTGCCGCAGTTCCCGCGTCGATGTTCAGGGTGTGCGTGCTGCCTTGGAAGATGATGTTCCCTGCGGTGCTTCCTTCTCCGCCAAGTTCTGCCCCTGCCAGCACCGTGATGCTTGAAAGATTGGTGCCGCCGAGGATGAGGCTGCCCGCGCTGACGGTGGTGGTGCCGATGTACGTGTTGTTGCCGGCCAGCGTGAGGGTGCCGCTGCCCACTTTGGTGACGTTGTTGTTAAAGGCCCCCTGCAGCACACCGTAAAAAGTCGTGCTCTGGTTGTTGGCTCCCACGCTCAGGTTGGACACTGCCAGATCAAAGTCGGCGCTGCCCTTGAGCCCGCCGATGTTGTAGGTGGTGCCTTCTCCCAGGGTGAGGTTGGCGCTTTGCGTTCCCGCGTTCCCGGTGTCCAGCGTGCTGTTTTGCAGCGCGTTGGCATTCGCCAGCACGATCATCCCGCCTTCAATGCGTGTATCACCTGAGTAGGTGTTGACTCCGGTAAGATTCAGCGTGCCGGCTCCCACCTTCACCAGACCGCCGGTGCCCGTCAAAACGCCGGTGAAAATGCTGGTCTCATTGTTCGCCCCGACACTCAGCGTGTTCGCACCCAGGGCCACCGTGTCATTGCCTGCCAGGCCGCCGATGTTGTACGTGTTCGCACCCCCGAGGGTAAAGGTCACATTGCCCGCAGTGGCCGTGGTCAGGGTGCTGTTTTGCAGGGCATTCACATTCCCTAGCGCCAGCGTGCCGGCATTGGCCATGGTCGCGCCGGAGTAAGTGTTCGCGGCCGTGAGGGCCAGTGTCCCTGTGTTGGATTGGATAAGGTTTCCCGTGCCCGCGATGACATTGGCCACGGTCAGAGTGGTGGCGTTGTTGACCGAAATCGTGCCGCCCGCCGCCGCAAGGGTGATGCCTCGATTGGTGTCATCAATGCTGAAGTCGGCGGTGGTGTTCAGCGTGCCGCCCGCAAGGGTCAGCTGGTCAGCGGTGAAGCTGCCCGGCCCGCTGCCAAGATTCTGCTCGCTCGAAATCCTCAGTATGCCGCCGCCCACAAAGGTGCGGCCGGTGTACGTGTTGGTGCCTGCCAGAACGAGGATCCCTGCACCCGATGTGGTGATCCCCACAACGCCGCTCCCGTTGTCTTTGACGGTGGAATTCACCGTCAGCAGGTTGGAGGCGTGATTGTTCGTCAGGTAAAGGGTGCCTGCTGTGTCAGCCGCACCACCGGCGGTGAGAATGCCGTCATTCGCACTGGCGCCAATCGTCAGCGCACCTGCATTGCTGGCCACCATGATGCCGCCTCCCGCACCAAGTCGCAAAACATCGGTGCTGCCCGGATCATACGTGGCTGTGCCGCCCGTGGCGCTTTGCAGCAGCGTGTTGATGTCCGTGGTTCCTGCGGCAGCCGGGCTGATGCTGCCACTCGCACCTCCGTCAATGATGCGGACATTAGAGGCGGCATCAGCGGCAATCGTTCCCCCGAGGCGGGACACGTCCGCGTAGGTGGTGAGCGCCGCAATGTTGCCCCCCGCTGCATTCGTGCTGTTGATCGCCCATGCATTTCCCACCCGCGCCCAGCCTCCCAGAATTCCATTCGTGTTGGTCGTGTCCGTCGTGATGCCGTTGGTGGCGCTCTGGGCGCCCGTTGGCAGTGTGAAATTCACCGTGGCTCCGGCATTCAGGGTGATGGCCCCCAGATTGAGCACCGTGCCATCCGAGCCGCTGGCGGGAATGGTGACCGTCACACCTGAGGCTCCGGCATTGAGGGTGAGGCCGGAGAAGCTCTGGGAGGTGGTAAAGCTGTTCGCCGTGGCGGTGATGGTGCCGGTAGGTGCCACAGTCGGCGGGGCGCTGATGACAAACTGCGTGGAATTCAGTACGCTGACCACGTACGCACCCGCGGCAAAGTTGGCATTGGAGACGAGCTGTCCTGGTGCCAGTCCGGCTGTGGAGGTCACGGTGATGAGCGCAGCATTGCCGGACGACCAGCTCCCGCTGGTGAGTGAAGTGGCTGTGCCGTTGCTTCTGCCAGTGAGCTGAAAAATGCCGCCCCCCAGCGTCAGTGGGGCTGCACTGGGAAGATAGTTGCTCACAGCTCCTGCTCCACTCTGGGAGGCGGTGGCGCGTCCAAAGTTCACATTCAGCGTCCCCCCGTTGACCGTGAAGTTTCCAGTGGTCGTGCTGGTACCGCTGAGGGTCAGGGTGCCCGTGCCAATCTTGATCATTGAAACAGCTCCCGCAAACCTGCCGTCAAAGGTGGTGCTGGCATTGTTGACCCCGGTGGTCAGCGTGGCGGCCGTGGCACTGGTGATGATGCGGTCATAGGCGCCATGCACGGAGTAGATGGTGGTGTTGATCCCGCCTGCACTCTGGTCAAAACCATTCAGATCCAGCGTGGCGGAGTTGGCAGAATAAGCCACGCTAAAATTGATGGTGGCCGTGGTGGAAAGAGCGTTGGCCACAGTCGTCTGCAAAGTTCCGGCATACAGACTGTTGTTTCCGTAGGTGCTGCCCACCACGCCGATGACGATGGTTTTGCCGGCATTGTCCATGTAGAGCGTACCACTGCCTCCCAGCGAGAGTGGCTTGCCGGTGATGTTCATGGTTGTCGCCGCCTGCACCACAAGCGATGTGCCGCTGTTGCCATTCGTGGTCGAAATGCCGCCTGTCACATTCAGGGTGCCGCTGCTTTGCCAGCGGGTGCTGCTGCTGACACGGATGGCGCCGCTCAACGTGTTGGTGCCGATGTTCTCGATCAGGTTGCCGCCGTTGAAGGCATTCGTGACGTCGTCCAGCCAGATGGACTCCGCTGTCGTGACTCCACCTGCCAGCGACAGCTTCCCGCTCAGGCCAATTCGGGTGCCACCGCTGGCTGCGCCCAGGGTGCCGGAGCTTGTCAGCGTCACTTTGCCCCGTGAGATGGTCGTCAGTCCTGTGTAGGTGTTTGCCCCGGACAGCGTCAAGTTGCCAAGTCCACCCTTCGTGAGACTCGAGATGGCGCTCGTTCCATCACTGATGCTGCCGGACACAATGATGTCGCGCGCGGCAGTGCTGTCTCCATTCGTCAGCACCAGTTCTCCGCTGGCTCCGATGCTGACGGTGCCGCTCAGGGTGAGCGCCCCTGTGCCGGAATTCAGGATGCCGTTGGCGGTGAAGTCTCCACTGAGGGTGCCTGCCGCCCCCGTGTAGCGCAGTGTGTTGAAGGATGCCCCCGCTCCGGTCACTCCCGCCGCCGCCACATCGTAGTTGACCATTCCAGTCGTGTCTATGACGCCCGCCGCCGTGGCCGCCGCAGTGCCGCTGCTGTAGCCGATGATGTTGCTGCTTCCATCCATGCTCGCATACCGCGCAGCGGTTCCCGTACCAAAAGTGGCCCAGGTGCCGATGAGACCATTGGCGTCATTGACGATGCTCGTGGCGTTCACCGTGCCGGACCCCTGCACATTCAGCGTCGCTCCCGTGCCGCGCGTGAAAAGACCGGTGTTCAGCGTGAGCGTGCGCCCCGCGGCAATGCTCCACAACTGGCCCACCGCAGTCTTGATCGTCAGCCCCGACTGGATGGTCAGATCCTGCGTGGCCGCGCTCATGTCGATGCTGATCCCCGCCTGCCCGGCGCTGAGGGTCAGGGTGTTTCCTGCACCAATCGTGACTGCTCCGCCCGGGTCGGCGATGCGGATGCCCTGCCAGCTCACATCTCCTCCGAGCACCGCACTGTTCGCTCCGGTGACAACATTGGTCCACACCGCCATATTGCTGAGGTCCGGCACTCCCGGGCTCCAGCTTCCGGCGTTGTTTAAATTGGTCGTGTTATTGGCCTTGATCCTGTCCGCCGCCCGTGCAGACGGACTGATCAGCAGCACACTCAGGGTGCATGAAAGTACGAGGCAGTTTTTTGAAAAAAGATGCGTTGGCATGATGGCTGGCATGTCCAGGTCAGGGGTGGGTTTTCAGACCGGAACAGCAGTCACTTCAATGGCCTCTTTTTGCCCGTGTTGACAGCATCAAGACATAAAGATTTGACTAACTGGAAATCGACACACGCAGCGTGCAGGAGTAGGTCATCGTATGTTTACTGGCCTCGTTGAAACCACCGGCAAAGTCATCTCCTTGGAACCTCGCGGCGAAAGCGCGCGCCTGACCCTTTACGTCGGAAGCATGGCCTCCGAACTCACCGATGGCGAAAGCGTCGCCGTTAACGGCTGCTGCCTCACCGTCACCACCAAGGACGCCGCCGCCCAGACCGCCTGCTTCGACCTCCTCATGCAAACCTTGAAGGTCACCAGCCTCGGCGATCTTCAAACCGGTTCCCTCGTCAATCTGGAGCGCGCCATGTCCATCGGCGCACGCTTTGGCGGCCACTTCGTTCAGGGCCACGTGGACGCCACAGTGAAGGTTATCGATTGGAGCGAGCACGGCCAGGACCACCGCCTCGAAGTCGAGCTCCCACCCGAGCATCGCGGCCTCATCATCCCCAAAGGCTCCATCTGTCTCGATGGCATCTCACTGACCGCAGCGGAAGTCTCCGACACCACGGTCGTCTGCTGGATCATCCCCCACACCTTCCAGCTCACCAATCTTCACACCAAAAAGCCCGGCGACCGCCTCAATGTGGAGTTCGACATGCTCGGCAAATACGTGCGCGAGCTCATGCGCACCATGAAGTAAGCATCCACGAGTCTAGGCAGGCCGTTACCACTCCGATGCCGGTTCTCGAAGTCAAATCTCTCTCCAAAAGCTACGCCGAACGCCCCATCCTGCGTGGCGTTTCATTCAACCTCGGCAAGGGCGAGCGTGTCGCCCTGCTCGGCCCCTCCGGCAGCGGCAAAACCACCGTGCTGAACTGCGTCGGCGGCGTGGATCGTGCAGACACCGGCAGCGTCTCAATCGCAGGCCATTTGCTCGCAGATTTAAACGCAGACGGCCTCGCCCGACTTCGCCGCAGCCACATCGGCACCGTCTTCCAATTTTATCACCTTCTGCCAACACTGAGCGCCGCAGAAAACATCGAGCTCCCATTGCAGCTACTCGGCGTGCCCACCCACGAGCGCGAAACACGCGTGCGTCAGCTCCTGGAACGCGTCGGCATCGCTCACCGCGCTGCCGCGTTGCCAGGCCAGTTGTCTGGCGGCGAGATGCAGCGCGTCGCCATTGCCCGCGCCGTCGTGCATCGCCCCACCTTGATCTTGGCCGATGAACCCACCGGCAGTCTCGACACCATCACCGGCGCGCAGGTCCTCGATCTTCTGGCGGAAATCGTCCAGGAAACCCAGGCCGCACTCCTGCTCGTCACCCACAGCCCGGACGCCGTGAAACACTGCCAGCGCGTGCTTCGCATGCAAGACGGACAGATCGTCGAAGGCGCATGAGCACAGTGCTTCTCATCCTGCGACGCTGCGCCTTGCGCCACTGGCGGCTCGCTTTCAAGCAGCAGCTCGCACTCATGCTGATCCTCGCGCTCGGCTCCAGCGTCTATCTCGCAGTACGCCTCGCCAGCAATGCCGCCCTCTCAGGCTTCGAAACCTTCACCGACGGCGTCACCCGCCAGCCAGACTGGACCGTGCAGGCGCTCACCGGCTCGCTTCACGAAGCCGATCTGCTCAGAATACGCGAGGCACTTGGCCCACGCCCTGTCAGCCTCCTCCCAGTGGTGGAGGAAACAGTCACACCCGCATCGGACAAAGGGAACGGCGAGATCGGCTCACGCGCCACCTGGCGTCTCCTCGGCGTGGATTTTATCGCCCTCCTCAATCTTCGCGGCGAAGCCCCCGCAGGTCTTGGCACGTCCAACATGCAGTCAGTGCGTGCCGGGGTCTACGTCAGTCCAAAACTCGGTGCCAAAGCCGGCGAGGAACTCCGCCTCATCGTCGATGATCGCGTCATCACACTGCAGGTCGCGGGCGTCGTGCCCGAAGTGTCCGGCGTCCCCAGCCTTCCCGCCCATCTGCTCCTCATGGATCTGCCGGAAGCACAGTCTGTTTTGCTGCGCGGAGATCGCATCGACCGGGTTGAAGTCCTGTCACAAGACAGCCCCTTGTTCCCCCATCTGCGCGAAGAAACTGGCACTCTGCTCAAGTCACACTGGCAGGTACATGGCGGTTCAGACCGTCGTCAGCTCGCAGGCACCATGACTCAGGCCTTCCGTCTAAATTTGACCATTCTCTCGCTGCTCGCCCTGCTGGTCGGCGGCTACCTCATCTTCCAGGCACTGGATGGTGTCGTCCTCAGGCGCCGCAATGAGATCGGCATCCTGAAATCACTCGGCGTTACAGACCGCGCCATCCAGATCGCCTTCCTCCTCGAATCAGCTTTGCTCGGCCTCTGCGGCGGCGCTCTGGGCGTCCTGCTCGGCTGGCTCGGCGCGCAGGCGGCAGTCGGCGGCGTGACCAAGACCATGAACGCGCTCTATGGCGCCACCAGCGAGCAGCAGGCCTCGCTGAGCGTGCCTGAGGCCTTGCTCGCCCTGTCCATCTCCATCCTTGCAAGTCTCATCGCCGCATGGTGGCCCGCGCGCATGGCAGCGCGCACCCCGCCGGCGCACATGCTCGGGCATCATGCCACGCCCTTTGAAGGCGGCACCGTATGGCGCGTCGAATGGATCGGCTGGGCAATGATGCTGGCAGCGCTTCTCCTCGCACAACTCCCCGTGCTTCGCTTTGAAAACGGCACGCGCCTCCCCCTTGCGGGCTATACCGCCGCATTGCTCTGGCTCGTAGGTGCCGGATTGGCAGCGAGCACCATTTTGCGCTTCGTCGCTCGCAAAAAAGCACTCTCCGCCGTCTGGCGCATTGCTCTGTCGCACCTCCGTCGTCCCACCGTGCGTCACCGCTTCGCCGTTGCCGCCTTGGCCAGTGCCGTGGCCATGACCACCGGCATGGCAGTCATGGTCGCGAGCTTCGATCACACCATGCGCGGCTGGATCGATCGCACCATGAAAGCCGACATCTACGTCAGCAGTGCGGGGGCGCAGAGCGCATCTTCCACCCACGCCATCACGCCCAAGACTGTGGCGGGGCTTGGCAAAGAATCAGGAGTTGAAGAACTGGCCTTCGTTCAGGCAAAGACACTGCTCTGGAATGGCGGCGAAGTCCTGATTCTCGGCACCAATCCTGTGTTTGCACACAAGCATGATCTGTACGCCTGGGTGCAGGCCCCTCAGCACAAAGAATGGTGGATCTCTGACGATGACGTCACCCCCGCCATCATCAGCGAAAGCTGGAGCGAACGCTTCGCCACGCATGTCGGCGATGTCATCGACCTCGCAGGTCACAAAGTCCGCGTCGTGGCCATGAACGCAGAATACGGCAACGAGCGTGGCTCCCTCACACTTCCCTCTGAAGTCTTCCGCGTCTGGTTTGACACCGACGAAGCCTGGCGCGTGGCCCTCATGCTGAAACCCGGCGTGGATGCCGAAGCTGTGCGCAGCCACATCGAAGCGCAGCAGCCCGGCCTCAGCGTCTTCACCAATGCCCACCTCCGTCGCGAAGCCCTGCGCATTTTCCGCCAGACCTTCTCCGTCACCCACGCCTTGGAGGTCATCGGCGTCATCGTCGCCGTCGTCGGTCTTGGCCTCGCGCTGACAAGTCTCCTGCTCGAGCGCCGCGCCGTTTTGGCCACGCTGCACTCCCTCGGCATGTCGCGCCGGGAGATCGCCAGGTCAGCCGCACTCGAAGGTCTCGGCGTCGCATGCGCAGGTGCCTTCACCGGCATCGCCGCAGGCCTCTGGCTCGGCTGGCTCCTCGTCTATCGCATCAATAAGCAATGCTTCGGCTGGACCCTGCAGTTCCATGCCGTGTGGTGGCATCTCGCCCTTCTCGGCGCTGCAGTCATCGTCACCGGCATGCTGGTCGCTGCCTTGGTCGGGCGCTGGGCCGCCATGCTGCCTGCAGAACACTCCGAGGAATGACATGAAGCACTCATTGGTAACCCTTCTCCTTCTGCTCACGACATGGCTGCACGCACAGACCACCACGGACGGCTTCTCACTCCCCCAGCCAGGCAAAGTCTTCGCCTTCCCACGCGATCACGGCAGCCATCCCGAATTCCGCACCGAATGGTGGTACATCACCGGCCATCTTGATGCCAAAGACGACCATCGCTTCGGCTTTCAGGTCACGTTCTTTCGTCAGGCCCGTCGTGAAGACGGCAAAACATTGCAGCTCCACCTTGCCCATGCCGCGCTATTGGATGCAAAAACAGACCGCTTTCTCCACCAAGAACGCCTGAACCGCGCAGGCTGGGATGCAGCATCATCCGAGACCACTCTCGCCGTGCGCAATGGCAACTGGTCACTCAAGCTCGATGAAACAACCCAGCACCTGCACATCGCCGCGACGGTAAACAACAACGTCCTGCTCCAGCTCGAACTCGAAGCCGTCAAACCCCTCGTCATCTTCGGCAAAGACGGCGTCTCCCGAAAAGGCGCTTCCGCGTCAGCCGCCAGCCACTACCTCACCTGGCCACGCCTGAAGACCACCGGCACCGTCAAACTGGGAGCCGTGGAGCATGCCGTGACCGGCGAGGCATGGATGGATCACGAGTTCAGCAGCAGCCAGTTGGAGGCAGGGCAGGTGGGCTGGGACTGGGCCGCCCTCCAGTTGCGCGACGGCCGCGAGATCATGGTCTATCGCATGCGCAGGCAGGACGGCTCTCCAGACCCCGCTTCCACCCTCGCCATCGTCGGGCGCGACGGCAAACTCCGCCATCTCGCCAGCGATGCCTTCATCTGGGAAGTTCTCGGCACCTGGAAAAGCCCACGCAATGGCGCAACGTACCCAAACCGCATTCGCCTCCGCTTCGAAGACGAATCATTCGAACTAAAGCCCCTCGCCTCAGATCAGGAGCAGGACGGCGGCATCACCCGCCTCCCCTACTGGGAAGGAGCATGCGATGTCCTCGACTCACACGGGCAGCCCACAGGCCGCGCTTTCTTGGAGCTGGCAGGCTATGCAGGCGACCTGACTGGTCATCTCGCCCCGGAGCAGAAATGAAGACCATGATTCTTTGAAAACAGGTCTCTTTTTACCCGCATCCATCTTTTCTCCGGATCACATTGGGAATCTCTTCGCGTCACGGAACTGTATTGCTGTTCATAGATCCCGGAGGGATCACAGAAGGTAGCCAGGGATAAGCTCGCGTAGCGAGCGCCATCCCTGGAAAGGAGAGTCCCCGCCGGGAAGCAAACCGAGGACATTCTTCACCACGACGAGTCCTCCAGCAGCGTCTCATCGACAGGCCGCCGCAGATTCCACGTCCTGCTACACACGGCTGTTGTCCTGCTCTCCAGGGCGGGTCGGATTCTCCGTTTGGTAAGACAGGTGGCGATTGTTCAGACCCGTTTCTACTGATCGTGATATAAAACCCTTCGCTCCCTGCTCAGGAATACTTCACATCCTTGCGCGGCTCCATCTCAAACGCCGTGCTCTCCTGCTCGGAGATGTTCGGCTTCAGCACTTCCTCGCGGAACTTGAAATAATGCGGGTCGTCCTGGCAGATCGCCAGCTTGTCCATCGTCTCCACCTCAAGATACACAAACCACGGATAAGGCTCGGAAGAATTGACGCGCTTGCCCGTTTTCACCGTGAGTACCTCCGGAATCCGCAGCAGCATGACTCGCGTCTGAGACATCATCTGCTCCAGTTTCTCCTCCGTCACCTGAGGCTTGAGCTGAAACAGACTGAGGTAGGCGATCATGAATGCGGATGGGACCTTGTGGCAGGCTGAACTAGGACTTCCAGTCCAGCACGCCCTTCTTCCAGGCATAACCAAACGCAACCAGCAGGATGCCGGCGAATCCTGCGGCAACAGCGAGGATCGAAGGCCCGATGGCAGCGAGGTAGTCCTTGTAAATGATCGCCCAGGGATACAGAAACACGACCTCGATGTCGAAGAGCACGAAGAGCATCGCCACGATGTAAAACTTCACGCTGAAGCGCGGCTGGCTTTCACCCACTGGCAGCATGCCGCACTCGTACGCGGAGTCTTTGATGGCATTGCGTTTGGCAGATTTGCCGAGCAGGGCCGAAGCGATCAGCGTCACAACCGCGAAACCACCGGCGATGACAATCTGGAGCAGGACTGGGATGTAATTCTCAAACATGGGGGTGAATGGAACGCAATGGTTAGCCAGAGGCGGCCCAGCGTCAAACCCGGAACGGAAACAAAAAGGGCCGCCCTGCACGGTGGCAGAGCGGCCCAAAATCGGCGGAAGCTTCAGCCCCGGGCGGCGGCGGCAGCCGTGGTGCGGGCCACAACAGCGGCGCTGCGGGCGGCGATCGCGGCATTGTGGGCGGCGCGCAGGCCATCAAGGCCGCGATAGGTCTTGCCAACCTTGGCGCAAAGGCCGCGGCTCACCAGATTCTGCAGCTTCTCATACGAGCGCAGGCGCAGCATTTCTTCCCCGCCGCTCACGGCGTTCTTCAGCTTCAGATTGTCATACACCAATCCAAACAATGTGTTGAATTCATAAGTCTCCGGCTTTGAGAGGACATTGACTAGCTCGTCCGTGACATGATCAGGGACTCGGCGGGAGAAGCGTGTCTTACGTGTCGGTGTTGTGGTAGGCATATGGACTTTCATCCTAGCACATCCTTGGTCCGTTTGCGACGATTTTGTGAACGCAGGCGGATTTTTCCCCTACGCCACATGCGCAACGAAAGAAGAAGCCTGCTCCTCACGTTTTATGCAGCTGGCTCTCTTTGGTTGTATTTACATGGGATGGTCAAATTGCAGTGGCTTGGGGCGGAATTTGCTCAGATTTCCTCCGCCTTCCGCTATTTGGCGATCTTATACAAAGCTCCGCTGCTGCGAATAAACAACGCTCCATCAGCCACCGCTGGCGAGGCCGTGATTGCCTCTCCGAGTTGATTTTGCCCCACGATTTCAAACTTTTCCGGCGACGCACGCACCAGAAAGCATTCCCCGCGGTCATTGCAAAACAGCAGCTTGTCTCCCAGCACCAGCGGGGCTGCCACGTGCTTGCCCGCCAGCCGGTCATCCCACAGATCCTTGCCAGACTTGACGTCCACCGCACTCACGATCCCGCCGCGCGTGGTTTGGTAAAGGGTGCCGTTCACCAGCACTGAGGCGGCCTCACTGGCATTCCGCTTCTCCCGGTCCCACAAAACATGACTGTCCGTGATGTCTCCACTCATCTTGTCGTCAATGCGCACGCAGATCGTGTGGGCTCTTTCCGCGCCCGTGTTCAGGATCAGCATCTCCCCCAAGCGCAACGGTGGAATCGCCGCATTGAAGCCGCCGTGGCGGATCGTCCAGAGTTCCTTCCCTGTGGACACCTCATACCCAAAGGCAGCACGCGATCCGATGGACACCAGCACCTCCTTGCCGCCCATTTCAAACACGCCCGGTGTGTGGAAGGCCTTGCGCATGTCGCCGTCCCGCGTCGGCTTCCCTTCTTTGTCCAGGTCTCCGTAGTCCGTCGTGCGTGCGGTTTTCCACACGCTCTTGCCGGTCTTCTTGTCCAGCGCCGTCACGAACTGCTGGTCAATGCCGTCAAAGGTCAGGATGATGAGATTGCCATAAATGATTGGCGATGAGCCTGGCCCACGAAAGTGCCTCACATTGATGTCGCGGCGCTCCCACACTTTCTTGCCCGTGGCAGGATCAAGGCGCGCCGTGCCATAGGTGCCAAAGTGCACATACAGCGCATCCTCTTCCAGCACCGGCGAAGGGGCCGCGTAATTGTTGACGGGGTTCCCCAGATCTTCTGGCGCGGTGTTTTCAAACACCACCTGATGATGCACGATCTTGCCGCTGTGACGGTCAATCCCATAGACGAACTGCTTGGTCCCGTCCGTCGTGGCGGAGGTGAACCAGATAAGGTCACCGCCAATCACCGGCGAGGAATGCCCCTGGTCTTCCAGCGGTGTCCGCCACGCAATGTTTTTGCCCGAGGCGCTGTCCCACTCCAGGGGAATGCGCGCCACATCCGCCTTCGCCACCGTGCCGTCCTGCGTCGGTCCGCCCTTCGCAGGCCAGAAAACGGGCGTGGTGGCGGGCTGGGCGCTCGAAAGAACGGTCAGTAGGGAAAGGGAGAGGGCGGTGAGGGCGGTCGTGCGGATCATGGGCGTGAAGTTGACGGCGCTGGCGGGAAATTCTTTCGCCCGGGAAAAGAGCATGCATGGTTGGCGGCATCCAGCCGTATCCCTCGACGATCATGAAAAATGCCCTTCTCACCTGCCTCGCCCTCAGCCTCTGCCTTCATTCTCTTCACGCTGAAGACAGCCTCAATGACCAGCTCCGCCGCGCTGCGGAAAAGCTGAAAAACGAATTCTCCAAGGTGAAGGAGCAAAGCGAGGTCAAAGGTCGCGAGTGGTTCAAAAAGGCCAAAGACCACCTCACCACCAGCCGTGAAGAATATCTCCAGCAGGCCGGCACGGCCCTCACTCGCTGGAAGGCGGACATCGATGTCCTCAAGGATCAAGGCGGTCGCGATTATTTTAAAACACGCGTCGCCGCCCTTGAGCAGCACCACGCCTTTGCCGTCAAGGAGCTGGAAACCCTCACCGCCATCTCCGACGAAGCCCAGTTCCGCGCACGCCAGAAGAGCTTCGATAAGACCCTCTGGACCCTTGAGGCCGCTGTCGAGCAGGCCCAGGAGGAGGCCGGACTCTAGGCGCAAGCTCCGCCCACTACGCCGCAATCACGGCGCGGCATTGCCTTTTCCCGGCGGCTATGGTGAAATAACTTCAAAGCACACACCACCATGAAAAAGCTTCATCACGTCATCGCCGCCATCGACTTCACCTCCTCCTGCCGCATCGCGCTCCGGGAGGCCGTGCATCGCGCCTCGCTTGATGGTGCCACCCTCACCGCCGTGCACGTCATGGACGAGTTTCTGGTCCATGAACTCAAAAGCGCGCTCTCCGCCGATCAGGCCACCATCCGTGCCGAATGGGTGGAGCGGCTCAAAAAGTTTGTGGATGAAGCCGAAGTGGGGGCAGGGGTGAACGCTGAAGTTCGCATCGGCAATCCGTTCAACGAACTTGTCGAAGCTTGCCGTGCCCACGGCGCCGACCTCCTCGTCATGGGCGCCAAAGGATCGCGCAACGAACCCCACCGCATCGGCGTCATCACCGCCAAGTGCGTTCGCAAAGCCCCCGTCGATGTCCTCGTCGTGCGCGAAGATGCCCAGGGCCCCTTCAAGCAGATCGTCGCCTGCGTCGATTTTTCGGAAAACTCCGCCAAGGCGGTGCAATGCGCCCTCCACATCGCCCAGCAGGACGGCGGCTCCCTTGACTGCCTGCACGTCTATCAAAGCGCTCTCGCCATGTCCCTCGATTACGGCGGGTTCGCCCCTTCTCTCCCCGCCACTTACGATCCCGAGGCCGTGGCAAACTGGCGCAAGGAGATGGCCGCCTTTCTCGCCCCGCTGACTCATGATGCAGGCACCGTCGCCGTCGCTCAGCACGTCACGGAGCGGGTCAACATCCGCGAAGCCATTCTCGATCATGTCAGTAGCGTGCACGCCACCCTCGTGGTCTTGGGCACCAATGGCAAAACCGGCCTGCGCGAGATGCTCATCGGCACCACGGCGGAAAAAATCGTTCAGCATGCCCCCTGCTCGATCCTCGCCGTCAAGCCGGACGGCTTCGTCATCGCTCCTGATTGAGTCTCCTTTCATGAAGAGACCTCCGCCTGAAGAACCCAGCATTGCCCAGCTCCAGGCGGCGCTGCAGGCCAGCGAGCAAATCTCCAGCGCCATCGTTGAGACCGCCGTCAACGCGATCATCACCATCAATGCCAGTTGCATCATCGAAACCGCCAACACCGCCACCGAGCGCCTCTTTGGCTACCAGCGCGCTGAGATCATCGGCCAAAACATCAGCATTCTCATGCCCCAGCCCTACCGTGATCGCCATGACGGTTACGTGCGGAACTACCTCGAGTCGGGGGTGAAGCGCGTCATCGGCATCGGCCGTGAAGTCGTTGGGCAGCGCAAAGACGGCTCCGTTTTTCCCATCGATCTCTCCGTCGGCGAGGCCGTCCTCCCCAGCGGCCGGCGCATTTTCACCGGCATCATCCGTGATCTCACCGAACGCAAGGCGCTTGAGGACAAACTGCTCCACATTAGCGAGGAGGAGCAGGCTCGCATCGGCCAGGACATTCACGACGATCTCTGTCAGCAGCTCGCCGCCATCGGCTGCCTCGCCAAGGTGGCCCAGAAAAAACTCACCCGGGCCGGCAGCGCCGAGGCCCGGAGCCTCGAAGAAATCGTCCAGCTCATTAGCAAGGCAGGCACACGCGCGCGTGAAATGTCACGCGGCCTCATGCCCGTCGTCATCGACTCCGGCGGTCTCATGGCCGCGCTGGAGGAGTTCGCCGAAAGCACCGCCCGCGCCTTTGAGGTCGCTTGTGATTTCCGCTACGACAATCCCGTGCAGGTTTACGACAACAAATTATCCGTGCAGCTTTTCCGCGTCGCACAGGAGGCCGTGTCCAATGCGGTGAAGCATGGTCAGGCCGGACGGATCGACATTCACCTTGCTCGTCAAAGCGGCAATATCGTCCTCACGGTTCGTGACAATGGCATTGGCATTCCCGACTCTCCCGCCAAAGGAACTGGAATGGGGCTCTTGACCATGAGCCATCGCGCTCAAATGTTGGGGGGCACTCTCAAAATCGAGCCCCGTCATGGCGGCGGCACCCAGGTCACATGCAGCGTCCCCGCACCAGTGAAAAATCCGTGAAGCGCATCGTCCTCATCGACGATCACCCGATCATGCGCCACGGCCTCGCGCAGTTGATCCGTGCCGAGGACGGACTCGATGTCATCGGCGAAGCCGGCAGCGCCCGTGAAGGGCTCGAAGTCGTGGGAAAGCTCAAGCCCGACCTTGCCGTGGTTGATCTCACCCTGCCGGACAAGAACGGCCTTGAAGTCGTCAAGGACATCCGCGCCATGCATCCTTCCACCCAGTGCATCGTCCTTTCCATGCATGATGAGACACTTTATGGCGAGCGCGCGTTGCGTGCCGGCGCCCGTGGCTACGTCATGAAGGAGGCCGCGGCGGATCACCTCGTCACCGCCATTCACAAGGTCATCAGCGGCGGCCTCTACGTCAGTGAGTCTCTCAACGCACGAATGCTTGAGCAGGTCACCGGCGCCGCACGTTCCAAGGCCACGGGCATGGACGCTCTCACGGATCGCGAGCTCGAAATTCTTGCGCTCATCGGCAAAGGTGTCGCCACCAAGATCATCGCCGCGCAGCTCAGCATCAGCGCCAGAACCGTCGAAGCCCATCGTGCCCACATCAAGGAAAAGCTCGGCATGACAGACGGTGCCGCTCTCGTGCGCTACGCAGTGCAGTGGGTCGAAAGCCGCGCAAAGGTTTAGCCTGCTCGCAGGTTGCATCGTGGTAGCATATGCTTCTTGGTGCTTCTTCATATCATTAGGCTGATGTGTCCGCCCTTCGTGGCCTGTGTCGTTCAGGCGCGGGCGGCGCATCGAAAAAGGGCGGCTCGCACGGTCTCGGAAGCCGCTGTTGCGTAGGGCGCGAAGTGGCTGTACGCAGGGAAACAACCTCAAATATTGATGAAATTTGCGTTGACGCTCCGCAGGGCGCTCTCATAACCTGCTCCTACGGCAACAGCCGCCAACAACACTATGGCCAAGAAAGCAACCAAAGCAAAACCAGCAGCCAAGAAGGCTGCCAAAGCACCGGCAGCCAAGAAAGCTGTCAAAAAAGCCCCGGCAGCCAAGAAGGCCGCCAAACGGAAACCCAATCCTGCGCTCATGAAGCCGGTGCAGCCTGACGCCGTCCTCGGTGCCGTCGTCGGAACCAAGCCCGCTCCTCGTGGTCAGATCACCAAGAAGCTGTGGGACTACATCAAAAAGAACGGTCTCCAGGACGCAAAGAACAAGCGCAACATCAATGCCGATGACGCATTGAAGGCGGTGTTCGGCGGCAAGAAGACAGTGACGATGTTTGAGATGACCAAGCTGGTCTCCAATCACATCAGCGCCTGATTCAATCCTGCATTCCTCACGCCGCGTCCGGTTCACACCTGGCGCGGCGCTTTTTTTTGGGTCCCTTCTCTGCGGCTTGTGAATTGCGGAGCGCTGCCACAATCGTAGCCGTGGGTGCCAGCCCACGGACCTCATGAACCCGCCCCAGGATGTTCAGTGGAACCGCGTAGCGGTGACACAGAAGCGCCGCTCGTCCCTCTGCCACCTCAAGAACCCCGGCTTGATTTCTCGCAGGCACCCTGCATCACGGCGCATGCGCCACATAGTCCAGCTCCATGAATTCCTCCACCTCTGGAATCCACCGTTGCTGCACGAAGGCCGTATGGTCCGGATGGCCGCAGTAAAAGGCATAGGCCTCTGCATCATCAAACTCCATCGAAAGCCCAAACGTAAAACCGTTCTTCATGCTCGTCTGACGCAGACACTCAAACTTCTGCACTCCTTCGATCTTCGCGAGCTCGCACGCGGCACGCAGGAAATCACCCTCGGCGGCTGAGCCACGGGCATGCTTGAGACGGAAGGCGACGGTATGGCGGATCATGAGGGAAGGGGGGCTGAATTCAAAAATCCCAGCGCATACCTTTGCCCTTGGCCGGTACAATTTCAATGAAGTCGATCTCACCATCAGGCAGATAGACCCGCAGCGTCCCCAGCGGCCCTGCGTCCCCCAGTTCAATCTTCAGCTCCTGCCAGTCTCCCGCTTTTACCTCCAGCGGGGTGGAATGGACCACGCTGGAATCCGCCGACGTATGCGGCAGTGAATCAATCTTTCCTGCGCCGCCCGCTTCGCTGCGCACGCGCAGTTTCACCGTCGCGGGTCCGTTCATCTTGGCCATGCCATGGCCCAGGAATGCCGTGCCGGGTTTACCGATGCCCTTCATCGTCAGAATACCCGCGCTCACCGTCGCCTTGCACTGGCGCTCTTTCCACGCATCCAGCGCATCAGTCTTTGTCGCAGGCACCTTGGCCGCCACGGGTTTGTACGCTGGATTGGGCCGCGGATAAGTCGCACCCGTGTCCTTGAGAAATCCGTCAATCAGCGCGTCCAGCTCCCTCACCTTGTCCGGCATCGTCGCCGCCAGATCATGCGCTTCGCTCAGGTCCTCATGCAGGTTGTAAAGCTCATGCGTGCTCGGATTGCCAAACCACCGCAGCAGCTTGAAGTCCCCGCTGCGCACCCACACCCCGCCGGCACGGTTCGCACCCGCATGCGGATGGTAGTTGAAGTACGCCGCCCGCTTCAGCTCGCCATCACCCTTCAGCACCTTCGCGTAGCTCACCCCGTCAAACACCTGCCCCTCCGGCTTGGCGATGCCAAGAAGGTCGATCACCGTCGGATACACATCGATCGGCCCTACAATGGCTTCGCTCACGCTCGCAGGCTTGATCTTGCCCGCCCACGCCCACATCAAAGGCACCCGCGTTCCCCCTTCATACAGCGTGCCCTTGCCATCCCGCAGCGGCGTGTTCATCGTCGGCGGTTGATCCCCGGCCCACTTGCGCCAGCCGGCCAGGAAGGCGCTCTTGTTCTTCTCTGCCGCCTCGGTCTTGCCGGTTCCCGGCACATTGCTGTGCGAGTTGCCGCCATTGTCAGAATAGAAAATGATGATCGTGTTGTCCGCGATCCCCTGCCGTTCCAGCTCCCCCAGGATGCGGCCAAAACACTCGTCCACGCTTTTCAGCATCGATGCCATGATCGGATTCCCCTGCCGCCCGCTCGGATCTTTTTTCTCCGCAAAGTACTTCGTGTATTCCACCTTGTGCCCCCACGGCCCATGCACCCCGTAGCACCACAGGTTCAGAAAAAACGGTCCCCCTTTGCTTGCTTCAATAAACCTCACAGCCTCCGCTGCCTGACGATCCACGATGTACTCGCCCTCCGGCCCGTCCGTGATGGTGCCCACGCGTTCTTTGGCCGTTGGCCTGCCTTCCGCCTTCACACCATAGGGCGAAAAATACTCCCCCGGCGGCCCTGGATCGGGATGGCAGTGAAACGCCACATCAAATCCCTGCTGCTCCGGCCAGTACGGCTGCGTCAGGCCCAGGTGCCATTTGCCAATGTGCGCCGTGCGGTATCCCGCTCCCTTCAATGTCTCTGCCAGCGTGATCTGCGCAGGCTCCAGGTAGTTCTTGCTCTCCGGCAGCAGCATCGGCGCATTCGCCGGCGCTGTTGTTGGCAGAAACACATGTCCCGCCGGCTGCGGGGGCTGGTGTCCGCTGGCCGTCGTGATGCCATGCCGCGCCGTGTACTGCCCGCTCAAAATGCTTCCTCGCGTCGGCGAGCACAGCGGCTGCGCATACGCATTGCTAAACCGCATCGCCCGCGTCGCGAACTTGTCGATGTTGGGCGTTTCATAATACTTGGAGCCATACACCCCGCTGTCCATCCACCCCATGTCGTCGGCCAGAAACAGCACCACATTGGGTTGGGCCCGCAACGACGAATGCAGGAGAACAAGGAATGAAAGCAGCAGGAGGGACTTCATGGCTTGCTGTGAACGACCTCCGCCCGCCCGGAATTGCGCCTAAAAACACGCGGCAGTGAAACGCTGATTCAAATTGCAGCTCCGCCCTTCCACGCTCCTCTCCACCTCAGCATGAATGATCTCTTCAAGCTGCAGCAGCACGGCTCGTCCGTCCGCGCCGAACTCATCGGCGGCGTGACCACCTTCATCACCATGGCCTACATCATGGTCGTGAATCCGGCCATCCTCTCCTTCGCCGGCATTCCCGCAGGCCCCGGTACCGTGGCCACAATTTTGACGGCGGTGTTCGGCTGCCTGCTGATGGCCCTGCTCGCCAATCGTCCTATCGCGGTGGCTCCCTACATGGGTGAAAATGCCTTCATCGCCTTTGGCCTCACCGCCCTCGGCATTGGCTGGGAGCAGCGCCTCGGCGCGGTCTTCGTCAGCGGTGCGCTCTTCCTCATCATCACTCTCCTCGGCATTCGCGGCTGGCTGGCCAACTCCGTTCCCGTGAGCCTGAAGCACAGCTTCGCCGTCGGCATCGGCCTCTTTCTCGCATTCATCGGCCTCTACGAAACCGGCATCGTCACCTGCTTTATCTCCGGCATGCCGCCCCAGGCCCTGCCCACCGATGCCCACGGCCTCTTCCTCTCACCCGCCGTACCAGTCAAAATAGGCAATCTGCGCGATCCTCAGGTGCTCCTCGCTCTCGGCGGCTTTCTTCTCATGACGGTCCTCATGATTCGCAAGGTGCGCGGCGCGCTTCTCATCGGCATCATTGTCACAGCATTGATCGGTGGCGCGCTCGGCTTCGGCCATATGCCCAAGGCCATCGCGGCACTGCCCCTTACCGGTGAGTACGATCTCAGTCGCATCGCCTTCAAACTGGACGTCGCCAGCGTGCTCCAGTTCAGCTTCCTCCCCGTGCTGCTCACCTTGTTCCTGATGAGTTTTCTCGATACCCTCGGCACCCTCACCGGCCTAGGCGCAGCAGCGGACCTGTTGGATGAAAAAGGCAATTTTCCTCAGGTCGAGAAACCCATGCTCGTCGATGCCCTCACCTGCATGTTCAGCGGACTCGTGGGCACCTCCACCAGCGGCGCCTACATCGAATCCGCCACCGGCATCAGCGCAGGCGCGCGCACCGGCCTCGCCTCGCTTGTGACGGCGGCCCTCTTTGCCCTCTCGCTCTTCTTCATCCCCCTGATCGAGCCCCTTCAGCAGCTCCGCTACGCCTACGGCCCCGCCTTGATCGCCGTCGGCCTGCTCATGACCGGCTCCATCCGCCGCATCGACTTCGACGATCTCACCGAGTGGGTCCCCGCCTTCGTCACCATTGTCATGATGCTCTTTACCTACAACATCGCCAACGGCCTCACCGCCGGCCTCGTCGTGCATCCCATCCTCAAGCTCGCCTCGGGCCGCGCCCGCGAACTCAACGCCGGCACCCTCGTGCTCGCCGTCCTCTGCGCCGCATATTATCTCTTCGGCCTCCCGCATTAGCCGGGCTGGCAGGGATGCACTGCGTGCGTCGCTGTTTCCAAATCTACAGCCCCCGCAGGCCGGACTGGTAGGGACGCGTTGCGCGCGTCCCTGTTTCCGGGTCAGCAGCCCCGCAGGCACTCCAAAAAGATCCGCCTTCCACGCAGCCTTCTGCAGGGCGATCATCCGAGCGTTTCCCGCGCACCCCACCTCGCATCCACAATCCCAAGCCTCGCTCCCTCTGCCCCTTTGCGGCAAACCGAATCTTCCCACGCTGCCAAAAGCCTCATGACGCAGAGCACCTCTCTCCACGCCATTCGTGAGCTCAGTTTTGGAACGCTGGAACCACCAGCCCCTCATTCCTCACGAATCCCACTGGCTCCGCTGCACGCCGATGAACGTCATGCCCAGCCCCACCAGCACGTGCACAAACAGCACGAATCCTGCAATCGTCGGGCTGATCAGATCGGTCGAGGTGACCTGCTTCACCGCATCATAGAAGGCCGTGCTCCGCATGCTGCTCAGGCTTCCGCTCCAGCTCCAAAAGGCCACCACCAGCGGCTGCACCCAGTTCTCCAGCCAGTTCGGCAGCGTGAGCACGGCACCGGAAAGCGGAAGCTGAAAGCCGACCAGATAGATGCACAGGATCGTCGCCTTTTCCGGCGTCTTGCTCATCGCGGAGATGCCCAGGCACACACTGGTCATCGCCGCAGAGGCAAGAACCAGCAGCACCAGCTTCGTGATCAGGTCCCCAGGCAGCCCTCCGGTCACCATGTCCACGAAGAATCCCATCCATAAACTCTGCGCCAGCACGAACATGCCCAGGAAGATCACTTTGCTCCCAATGTACGCAAAAGGGTGCAGCCCTCCGAGCTTCTCACGCTCCAAAATCAATCTCTCAGACGCGATCTCTCGCGCCGCGTTGTTGCTCGCCATCAGCGTGACCAGCACCACCTGAAGCATGATGAGCCCGGAGACGAGCCCTCCCGCTTTCAACTGCTGCTCCTGGTGCTGCTTCATCTGCTGGTACTCCTGCTGGATGTTGTCATCCTGCCGCGCCGAGAGCGCGCTCAGCGGCTTGATGCCGTCGAGCGCGAAAATCACCACCAGCAGCGGAAACCCCAGCAGCATGGCCAGGTGCAGCCAGACCTGCGCCTTGTCTCGGCGAAAAATCGTCCAGCGCCTCCGCAGCAGCTCAAACAACTGCGTCATCATGGTCGGTGTCTCGACCGGTGGCAGATCATGGTCCTCGGGCGGTTCCGCATGTTCCGGATTTGCCACCACTCGCTCCTCGCGCACGGAGGTCTTGGAGGGGCCGCTGCTTTTCTTCGCATCGCTTTCTCTCGGCGCTGCCTTGGCGCCCTCAAATCCATGGCTCTGGTAATACGTGTCCCGGTGTTTTTCCCACGATTCATGCCAGTCGCCGGCCTTTCGCTCCGTGAGCTTGAGATACACCTCTTCGGGGTGCTCGGCCGCAAAGTAATGCATCATCGCCTTCGGCGGGCCATGATACGTCAGCACTCCTTGGTACATCACCATCACGCTGTCATAGGCGTCCAGGCTCGCAAGGCTGTGCGTCACATTGACCACCACACGCTTCGGGTGTCCGCGCGACAGCACCCGCAGCAGGTTCGTGATCTCGTTTTCAGATTTCGGATCCAGCCCGCTCGTGACTTCGTCGCACAGCAGCAGGCACGGGTCCGTGACAAGTTCCAGCGCCAGGCCCAGGCGCCGTTTCTGCCCGCCAGAGAGCACTTTCACCTGGCGGTCCGAAAGATGCGTCAATCCCGTCACTTCCAGAATGTGGTCCAGCGCAGGAATGAAATCTTCCGTCTGCGAGAGTTGCGTTCGCAGCACCATCGCGCTCGCGATGCTCTCCTCCACCGTCAGCAGATCATATGCCACGCTGAACTGCGGCACATAGCCCAGATCTCCAGGATGCAGGTCTTCCTCGTCGCTCAAATCCCGCCCGTCCCACAGCAGTTCCCCGGACGTCTGCTGCTGGATGCCGGTGATCACTTTCAGCAGGGTCGTCTTGCCGCAGCCGGACGGGCCCACGATTGCCACCAGATGCGCCGGAGGCACATTGAAACTCACCTCGCGGAGCAGGTGCAGCGTTCCATTCTCCGAGTCTTGCGGACCTTCGACTTCAAGACAAACGTTGAGTGCTTTGAGCATACAGGTTAAATAGGGGCCGACACTAGGCCGGGGAGTGATGCTCTGGCGATGAAAAAATTCAATTCCCTACCAAAATGCAGCGTCGCAACAGATCGGGCAAGCGTCCCTCCTCCTCTTCTTTTCGCTGGCTGGGCTGGCTGGCCGTGTTGCTCCTCGTCTGCGGAGTGATTCTCTCGCTCCTGGCTCCCACCCTCGTCATCAGCTACATCCGCGCCTACCTGCAGAAGGACAATTTCCGTCAGAAGGCGGAGGAATCGATCGCCGCGCGCATTCAAGGCAGCGCAGACATCGCCCCTATCTTCTGGAACGACGACACCGCAACTGTTGCCGAAATGTCCTTCTCCAATGCTGGCTGGAGCATGGAGGCAGGCGGACTGCGTGCCGCCCTTGATTTCGGTGCCATCCGCCATGGAAAGTGGAGCATTCAAAACGCCGGAGCGGACGATGTCACGCTGCGTCACACCGCCTCCGCATCACTGGGCGGTCCCGCCTCTGCAGGCACCGTGGCATTTGACAGCGGTGACGATGGAATTCCTGCCTTCCTCCGCCGCTACATTCCCACAAAAACCAGTATCAGCGGCTTCGACGTGCATCGCTTCGCATTCGAGCAGGGAGCATGGAAAATCGCCGAAACCCAGCTTCATCTGGGGGATTGGCACACCGGCGAAGTATCCATGTCCGCCGGGCTCACCGGCGGCCGCCTGCTAACGCCCATTTTAGCTCCTGAACAGAAAGTTCCGCTCCAGTTCGATGTCACCAGGGCCACCCTGCGTTTCACCGACAAATTGTTTCAGATCAGCGACGCCGCATTGCGCTGGAAGCAGGGGGCAGAGGCCACCCTTCGGGGATCCTTGATTTATTCCACCGGCGCATGGCAGCTCTTCACCCATGTCAAAGCCGTCCCCTTGGATGAATTCCTCGATGCCTGGTGGAAACAGCGCCTCTCCGGCAAGATCGAAGGCGACATCGAAATGTCCGGATTGCGCAATGCTCCGCAGGCATGGAAGGCCGCCCTCTCGCTCAAGGACGGCGCTCTCTCCGGCCTCCCCATTCTCGACAAGCTCGTCACTTACACAAACACGCACCGCTTCAAACGTGTCGTCCTCGATATTTGCAGCGCCAGCATCCGTCCACAGGGTGACTCCCTGCGCTTCGAAAACATCATCGTGCAGTCCAATGGCCTCCTTCGCATCGAAGGCTCCCTCACCATTCGCGGACGCGCTCTGGAGGGCGATTTCCTCCTCGGCGTCACGCCCGAGACCTTGAGCGGCATCCCCGGCGCCGGCAGCCGCGTCTTTGTGGAAAACAATCCCGCCGGCCCACCCGGCCTGCAATGGACACGCGTTCGCATCGTCGGCACCCTCGATGCACCGCTCGAAGACCTCAGCAGTCGCCTCATCGGTGCTGCTGGCATGTCCTTGCTCCTCGATACCCCTGGAACGGTCGTCGGCCAGGGGGCTGAAACTCTGCTCAAGCCGGTGCTCGGAGAAGACGCAGCCAAACTTCCCGGCAAAGTCATCAATGGAGCATCCGGAATGCTTGAAAATGGGGTGAACGCCGGGACAGGTCTCCTGAAGAGCGTGCTCCCCGTCTTTCCAGGAAAATGACGTGGTTGCACGCCGGGGATGTGCCGCTAGCATAGGCCCTTCCCATGTCCGCCTCCCCTCCCATCTCCTTCGCCGCCCGTGAGTCGAAGCATGCCATCGAAGAAGGCATGCTCTTTGCCCCGAAATTCGATGAGCATGGCCTCATGCCCGCCATGGCGGTGGATGCGGAAACCGGCGCCCCTCTGATGCTGGCCTACATGAACGAGCAGTCGCTTAAAATGACGCTCGAACTAGGCCAGGCCGTTTACTGGAGCCGCAGCCGCAATCAGCTCTGGCACAAAGGCGCCACCAGCGGCGAATTTCAGGAGATCGTCGACATCCGCACAGACTGCGACCAGGATGCCCTCGTTCTCCGTGTCAAACAGCACGGCGGCGGCTGCTGCCACACCAAACGCCCCACCTGCTTTTATCGCATCGTCAAAGCCGCAGACGGCGAAGCCCTGCTGGAAGCAGTGGTATAAGCAGGCCTCTCTTGGGGGTGCAGGACTTCCCGGCAGCCCAAGTGGGCGCGGCTCGCATAAAAACAGTGTGCTTTGTCTTGAAAGCCTGGTGCTCCCCTGGATTCAGGCGGCTGCTCTGTGTTTTTCCTCAAGAAACCAAAGGCGCACGATGCAAAAGAAGCGGTGATTGTGTCAACAGGGCGTTGGCAGTCAAACCCCTCTCCAGGAAATGAACAAACCCTCCAATTTCGTGCGCAGGCATTTGCCGTTTATCCAAGGTGTGATCTCCGGCTTTGCAGCGGCATGTCTTCTGACATTCATTTGCAATCAAGAAGATGAGCCAGTGCAAATTTCCAACCTGGCTTCGACTTCAAGCAAACGAGATCATGGGCGGAAAATCATCGGGTATCTCAAGCGTGATTTAACCGGTGTTCGAATCTATGAATCATTTCATCGGGCGTGGAGCGAAGGCGGCCCAATCGTCATCGATCATGTGGATGATCAAAGCGAAAGCATGGCCTATGTAACAGTTAGCGGGGTCGGAGATTATGTTTTCAGCCGGAATGCCACACCCGTTCATGGTGTCTTCAGAGGGGATCTTGAAAGAGACAACACCGCGCCCAACTGTTACGGGATCCTGAACATTAACTCCGTGGAATTTCTTCCTAATGACCCCTCATTATACAAGGGATATATACCCAAATGATCATCAGCTGAACCGGTCTGCTGTCGCGCACTTCACTTCGACAAGCGATACCACGTGAGATCGTGATTTTGGAAAAAGAAACCCACATGCTCCCGGCGCCTGGACGAATGCGCGCGTGGCGTTTTGCAGGCGCTTCTGGTGGGCATGGGCAGGATGCGCATGGCGCACGCGATTACTGCGGATACCCCAAGCGACACAGGTGAGTGAGATACTCGGCGACATTGACACTTTTGTGCAAAGCCGTCAGAATTCAGAGGTGAAAACTTTTTCCACGCGCAAGGGCCTGACAAACATGCCGTTTCTGGCGCTGCTCCTTGGAGCATGGAGCGTCCCATGGGGGCGTGCTGCGGAGAAAAGCGCGCACCAAGAACTTGATCTTGAGATGCTGGTGCCGCTGATGCGGAAGCATCAACTGCCTGAGCCGCCGGGGATGCGCCGCTTGTGCTGGTGCATACGCATACCTGGTCCCTTGTCGGCAAGAGTTCCGACAGCCGCGACCCTGCGCAGTATGCGCTGGTTTTTTGCTGGAGAAGAAGGAGGGCGGCGAGGTGCGGGTCATGCAAGGATGGGAAACGAAGGAGGTCGAAGCGGTCAAAAAAGCGGAGCCTTTGATCCGCACGTTTTCGCTTGATGAACCCAAACCCAAGCCGGGGGGCTATCTGGCTTCATTTGCGGATTCCAGCAGCTTTGTGACTGCGATTCAACTTGGCGCGAGGGATGAACATGAAACGGCCCTGGCACTCTGGAAGAGCTGCTGCAAAGGAATGGCGCGCTGGCAACCGAAGTTGGAGTTTGATGCCGGGTATCAAAGGGAGGAGCTGGGCCGGAAGATCTTTGCCTATCTGCTGAACGCGGCGCGTGAAGGCAAGCTGGACTGGAATCTGGTGCGCGACCGCATGAAGGCATGCCTCGTGGATTTTCCAAGCATTTGCGGCGACGCCAGCCGGGCGGACTCGCCAAACGCGATCCTTGAAAGCTTGTGCCTGGCTGTGGATGCCAAGCCCGCCAAGGCCGGTTCCGTCGAGGATCTGCTGGTGAGATGGTCACGAATGCCGGGGCGGATCGGATCGATTTTTGGCCTATGGCGCTCTTTGGACTGTGAGAAGCAGGCGAAAGCCCAGGAGCTGGCGAAGCAAATCGTGCTGATGGGGCATGAAGCGGTTCCAGAACTGGAACGTCTGGCGAATGACAAGCGCTTCACCGCCCGTGAGTCTCCAGCATTCATGAACTCAAGCGCACAGCCCGTGAGCCTGGGCGAACTGGCGAGCGAACTGCTGCAAGAACTACGCGGCGGGCTCAAAAGCGCCGAGGGTTTGAAGGACGCTGACGGCCGGATTGCCGCAGCTTTTGAATACGAGGGAAGGCGCCTGAAGGAAGTGCATGAGACCCCGCTCCGACTCCTGGCGGCCCGGTATCCTGAGCGTCTTCCGCCGCTGTGCGCTGAGTTCACCCGAAGGGCACCCGATGACCTGCAGCCCTTCGATCTTGCGGAGGTGATAGCAGCCTCGGCCCTGCCCAAAGAGAAGCGCGTGGAGACGCTGGTGGAGTTTGCCAAGCATGGCTCGCTGGAACACAAGCGCTGCATTCTTCAGGTTCTCGCCAAGCTTGACGAGACGGCGACCGTGGAGCTGGTGCTGCCCCTCCTGCGCAAGCTGCCAAGGGATGCGAAAGGCCCCTACTGGACATGTCCGGAGGCGGCGTTCACGCATGTGGTCATGGAGCTTTCCGATGTGCGAGTCTGGCATGACTATCTCGCAGCGGCGAAACGATCTGTCGTGGGCATGCGGATGGAGATGATGAATGCGATGAACTATGCCTACATCGGAGACAAAGGCCGGGATCTGCGGCTGGCATTTGTTGCTGCGTTTCTGGATGACTCCGAGGTGAGGGATCAAGGCCGGGATGATGAAAAGTATGACGGCCCGTGCGCGGGGTTTACTTTTGAGAAGATTAAGGTGCGGAACTTTGCAGCGATGCAGGCGGCTTCCATTCTCGAGCTGGGCGAAGAGCCGGCCGAACATTGGGATGCCGCGCAGTGGTCAAAGCTGCGGGGGAAGGTGAGAGCAAGGCTGCTTGAGATGAAGCTGCCGGCGCTGGCGCCGTAGGAGGGGTGTGGGGGAACTTGCTGGATGTGCGCGGCACGCGGGCGGATGCGTGGCGAGGCGGGTTGCAGAGGCTGCCGGCCCGCATTGGGGTGCAGACGAGCGCTGGGTTTGCTTCCCTTCACTTATGCTGGGTTCCAGGGCAGCCTTGCTGAGGCTCGGCAACCCTTCTATGTTACGTGACCCCGTTGGGGTCGGAGTGTGGCGGGGTGAGGAGGCGGAAGTTGGCGGCAGCTTGCGAAGGAGGTGCACGAAGACTGGCGGGCGGGCTGAGTAAGAAGCACGGGATTCACCTCGCGAAAGCGGTGTCGGCGATGCAGGCTTGCGCCGTGCATCTTTGCCACCGCACTCCAAGACGCTGCCGCGTTGATCGGGGGGGCAACCTCCAGAACCCACGATGCAAAATCTTAACCGATTTTTGCTCCGCTGAAACAAAGGCATCGAGGATGATGAGCGTGCTACTCGTGATCGATGGGTGGCGGAAAGCCTCTCGCATACCTCCGGCATGCGAACTTGAACACTGAGATCATCATCCGCTGGTCCAGTGGTTCCCGCTCGGCGAGCCTCGCTTCACCACCGGCTCATTTCTCTGCTTTGCCTTCGGCTGTCTCCGCTTCGCTAAGGCTCTCCGGGAGCGACAGCAGAGGCTCTGTACAGTGAGAAGGGCACTGTTCGTGGGTCTGGGGGGATTGGGGAGCGCTGATCGACAGACAGGAGTGTCTGTCGTACTGCGATCCATGCCTGCGGAAGCGGGTCAGGGCTTGGGTTTGAGGAAGAGGACTTCGGCGCGTTCGATCCAGCCTTTGCGGAGGTCCATGCGGAACCAGCCGTCGGTGTTCTTTTTGTTGATGCGGCAGCCGCTGCGGGGGCCGAACTCACTGAGGTCGTACTGGGCCCAGGTTTTGCCCATGTCGGGGGACCAGATGATACCACACTTGTAGGTGGAGGCAGGGGCGCAGTGGGTGGCGAGGAAGACGCCGTCCTGTGCAAGCATGTTGGCGGATTCGAACATGGGATTGAAAAGGAGGGTGTGCCTGGAGGTGTCGGTGATGTCCGAGGGGGCGCAGGTGAAGATGCCGCGGTCGTAGCGGTTGGCGATGGCGGGGCCGTTGGCGTCGGCGATCCAGTAGAGTTTGTCGCCAAGGAAATTGAGGCCGCCGCATTTGAAGCGGGAGTTGGAATTGACGGAGATGAGGACTTTCCAGTCCCAGGTATCGGCGGTGGCGTTGTAGGTGCCGCGGAGCCAGTGGCATTCGTTGCCGTGGCCGCGGTCAATGTCGCCGGTAACGGCGTAGAAGGCGTTTTCGGAGGGGTTGTAGGTGACGTTGTGGACGTGGCGGGCGATGAGGGTGTTGTTTGGATTGCCGAGCAGGGGTGCGGTGGGTGGTGCGTCTTTTTGCTGGAACTTGGGGTTCTGGCCGAAGGCGTAGGCGAGCTTGACGGTCTGGCCGTTGTCGGTGGAGTAGTAGATGTTCACGGGGACGGAGCCGCCGAGGACGTTGCAGTAATTTCCCCAGACGAGCATTTCTTTGCCGTTCACTTCGAAGCAGTGCTCGCCATCGAGGGAGTGAAAGTACCAGCCGGGCTGATCGGGTTTGACGGGGGTGTGGGGAAGGTAGTCGGTGCCGTCGGGTTTTTTGACGATGATCTCGTGATGGGTCTTGAGATTGTCGGTGGAGAGGAAGAGGTGCTCGCGGGTGGCGAAGAGGATGCTGCCGTTTTTGAGGATGACGCTGAAGGTGATGTTTTCGGCATCGGGGAATTCGGCGGTGTGGGGC
>Ga0209066_10000052_pt1 | contig 161367 bp, 139 predicted proteins | sample All_14_2_FD_187198 | JGI IMG/M metagenome (GOLD analysis project Ga0209066, IMG submission 187198) | Freshwater microbial communities in response to fracking from Pennsylvania, USA - Allegheny Zone_MetaG_DW_15 (SPAdes) (version 2) ...
CCCCAAACCCCCTGGTTTTGCACAGTAAGTACGGGCGAAATCGCCATGTTATTGAATAACGTATTGATTTTTATTCATAAAAATCATACCAAGGAAATGGCGACAGCCATCGTCCTACCAATGACAGAAAAGGCAACCCCTTTGGCGCAAGGTAATCGGCAGCAAGATGACCATGATCTGGTCAGACAAGCGCAGGCGGGCGACCGCCAAGCTTTTGCCGTGCTTGCAGAAAGGCATTACAGTCTGATGTTTAAGGTCGCGTGGCAGTGGTGTGGCAACCGGGAAGATGCGGAAGATATTGCGCAAGAATCCGCCATCAAACTCGCACAAAATATTCGCAGCTTTCAGTTTGAATCAGCCTTTACCACTTGGCTGTACCGTATGGTCATCAACGCTGCCAAAGATTACTTCAAGGCCAAGAACCGCCGCAATACCCGCGAAATGCCGATGTTTGAAGATATGACCTATATCTCGGCAGAGCCAACGCCCGAACAGCAATTGGCCGATAAAGACGTTTTGCACGCCATAAGTGAATTGCCCGAGATGTTGAAAGAAACCGTTTTGCTGGTCTGCTGGCAGGGCCTGAGCCACAAGGAAGCGGGCGTGGTGATGGATTGTCCCGAAGGGACCGTTTCGTGGCGCGTGTCCGAAGCCCGCAAGAAAATTGCCGAAATACTCGATTTAAAACAAAAGGTGCGTACACATGGATGAGCAACAGCTGAAGGATATGCTGTCGTCCCTGACGGCACCGGAACCTTCAAAAACATCAAAGAATCAAGCACTTGAAAACGCCATGGCGGCTTTTGACAAAAAAAATGCCCAAAGCACCCAAGGATCCAACGCGGCGCATCGTCTGACTGGTATCAATCAAACATTGAACCACATCAGGAGATGGATCATGAACAAACGTTTTATCGTATCAGGCACCACAGGTGCAGTCGCCGTCTGCGCATTGGTCGCCGTATTGGGCGGGCCGTTTTTCTATCAGCAGGTCGAGCGTATTTCGGGCGGCATGGATGATGCTGCTTCTGTGAATAAGTCTCTTATCAGTGCGGGTGCTGTCGGTAAAGTGCGTGTGACTGTGGGTACTGAAGAAGCCGATCCTGCATACGAGCAGGCAATCCGTGAAGCAAGTAAACAGAATGTAGATGAAGCGCGTACTACAAGTATGAGCGCTATTGGTATACCGCTTAATGCTCCCGATTATAATGATAATAATATTGTCCCGCCAGCGCCGCCACCGGAAGTTGCACAAGATCCGCTGCGTCAATGGCGCAATTCTTTGGACGCGACGGCAGTTCCGCAAAAAGGTGACCAAGGTCATACAGGCGGCAAGGCAGCGGCTGAAGTAGATCAAGCCATTGTCAGTAATGTGCCGGGTAGCAGAAGTGCGGATGATCTTCGCCGCCAGTTGGAATCAAAAGAAGTTTTGAAAAAGGAGCGTGCGGATAAAGATATCGGCGCAAACCGTGTCAGAGTGCAAGACCGCCTGAGCCCTGCTGAAATGGGTGCGGGTACAGGGGCTGCGGTACCGTCACCTTCGGTCATGCAAGAAGCTGAAATGGTGGCACCGCAGGTGCAGCGTGCCATTGCGGCACCCAAGCAGATGCCACAACCGATGCCGGTGCCCGCACCTGTCGATGTCATTACGCATTCCTATCAGGATGTCGGCCGCGACCAGTTCCAGAAGTTTGAAGAAAACAGCGTCAAGACGGTAAATGCCGAGCCTGTTTCAACCTTCTCGATCGATGTGGATACAGCGTCCTATGCCTTCGCCCGCAAAGCCATCAATCAGGGCTATCTGCCACAGGCCAATGCGGTGCGTATCGAAGAAATGATCAATTATTTTGATTATGATTATGCCGTGCCGGAGACAGGCGGGCATCCGTTCCAGCCCACCGTGGCGGTCTATGACAGCCCGTGGCGCAGTGGTACCAAGCTGATCCATATCGGTATCAAGGGTTATGAAGTTCAAAAAGAAGTGAAGTCAAACCTTGTGTTCCTGATCGACACATCGGGCTCCATGAACAGCCCGGACAAACTGCCCTTGCTGGTGAATTCCTTCAAGATGATGCTGGATAACCTCGCCCCCGATGATACGGTTGGTATTGTGGTTTATGCAGGTTCTGCAGGCACCGTGCTGGAGCCGACCAAAGTGGCCGACAAGCACAAAATCATGCAAGCGCTTGAGCGTTTGCAGGCAGGTGGTTCCACCGCCGGTGCTGCAGGGATTGAACAAGCCTATGCCTTGGCCGAGCGTTCTTTTATCAAAGAAGGCAATAACCGCATCATTCTGGCGACCGATGGCGACTTTAATGTGGGCATCACCAACCGGGATGAACTGAAAACCTTTGTGGAGCGCAAGCGCGATCAGGGCATTTCCCTCTCCGTGCTGGGCTTTGGCCAGGGCAATTACAACGACCATATGATGCAAACACTGGCGCAAAACGGCAACGGCAATGCGGCATATATCGACAGCCTGTCCGAAGCGCGCAAGGTTTTGGTGGAAGAAGCGTCCTCCACGCTGTTCACCATTGCCAAGGATGTGAAAATTCAGGTCGAATTCAATCCGACGCTGGTGCAGGAATATCGTCTGGTCGGGTACGAAACGCGCCATTTGAACCGCGAAGACTTTAACAACGATAAAGTCGATGCCGGTGAAGTGGGTGCGGGCCATACTGTGACCGCCATCTATGAAATTACGCCGGTGGGAATGCAGCCGATGGTGGATGACCTGCGCTATCAAAAACCTGCCACCGCACTGGAAGAAAAAGCTGTGCGCAAGCCTGCGGCCGAGGGCAATGGCGATGAATACGCTTTCCTGAAGATGCGCTACAAACGTCCGGATGAAAACACCAGCATCCTGATGACACGCCCGATCACGAAGCAGGACGAAAAATCCTTTAACGCGCTGCCCGATGATATCCGCTTTGCCAATGCGGTGGCTGGCTTTGCCCAGTTGCTGAAAGGTAGCAAGTTTGTGGGGAATTTGACCTACGAACAAGTGATCGATACGGCCAATGCGGCCCGTGGCAAGGATGAATTCGGCTATCGCACCGAATTTGTGAATCTGGTGCGGCTGGCCAAATCTGCGGCGGCTATGCAAAACCAGCGGTAATATTGTATAATAGAAAGGCCGGAGCATCCCTCCGGCCTTTCGCTTTTTTTATACCGGCGGTATTTGTTTTTCAAAAGGGGGAGCATATGTCCACAGTCAAAGAAAAAATCAAAGGCGGTTTTGATCTGGTCTTCCTATTTGGCCGCGGTATCAAGCCATTTCAGGAGGAGGGGACCAAGCAAGCTGCCCTTAAATCCTTGTGGATTCCCGCCCTGCTGTACCCAGTTGCACCACTGATGGCCTGGTTCTATCCACCGATTGGAATGCAAGACGGCAGTTATCCGTACAGTCAGATTTTTATGACGGTCACAGCGTTTTATATATTGAGCCTTGCGGTCAATTTGCTTCTGGTCTGGCTGTTTGCTTATTGGCTGAAACAGGAAGACCGTTTCTGGCTGTGTATGCAGGCCGGCAACTGGGTTTCTATTCCGATGACAATCATTACACTGCCGATTGCATTGGCGATGATTTTTGACTGGATTCCGCGGGAACAAATGGACCGCATTTCGGTGATCGTCACTTGCTACAGCTTTCTGGTTGGTGCTTGCATCACGCTGCGTTCCTTTAAAATCAACTGGGAGCTTGCCGGGTTTCTGGCTTGTATGTCCTTGTTTGCCTGCCAGCAGGTATGGAATGCGTTGTACAAGCTGCAAGGTATTGCCATTGTGTGGTAACAAGCATGAAACAAAACCCCCGCTGGTGACAGCGGGGGTTTTGTTTGTGCCGTATCGTGTTTCTTATTGTTTTTTATCTGCCTTGAAGGTGCTGCCGAAAACGGCGGCGGCACTGCTCAGGTCACTGCCGCTGCCCATGACGAAGGTGGAGGGTAGTTTCAGGTCGGTCAGAATCTGCGGTTTTTCCTTGATGGCATCCAGCACCAGTTCAATGGCGCGCAGGCGGGCCACAACATCTTGTCCCAGCACATTGGCCTGTGCTTTCTGGCCGTCGGCGACTTGAGTTAGATAGGTTTTTTCAGCCTCCCCTTCGTACTGGCGGCGGATTTTATATTGTTCTGCCACCTGCACGCCGATCTCGGCGGTTACAAGGTCTTTTTGCTGGTCGGCTGTTGCGCGTGACTTTTGCGATTTCACACGTTCATCCTGCGCCAGTTTTTCCTCGCGGAAAGCTTTGGTCAACTGTTGTGCCAGTTGTTCGCGACGGCGGGAAACCAGAAGTTCCGGCGGAATAGCCGGATCATCAATTTTGACTTCCAGGATGGTAATGCCGGCTTTGTTGCCCTCGTCTTTGATCGTGCGTTCGAAGGCGGCTTCCAGATAGGGGCGGGAATCCTGGAAATCAAGCGCGCGTGTGGGGCGCACACCGACAATAGGCTGTCCTGCTTCATCCAGCTTGATGTGGCCTGCAGAATCATAGAGCGGCGCTTCCAGCAAACCGCCGCCAATGTTGCGCACGATGGAGCGGATGGTGGGGGTGACAATCCTGTCTTCCACTTCTTTCACGCCACCGACAGATGCCACAACAAGTGCTGCATCGTCCGGGTTGATCTGCACCAGAATGCGCAGCTCCACCGGAATTTCCCAGCCTTCGACGCGCACGAAAATGGCTTCGTCTGCGGCTGTTGCATCCACGGGGATGGTTGTGCAGGTGCGGTTTTGTTCAAACTTGCCATCGTCACCAATGGTCAGGTCAATGCGGCAATCATCGTATCCGCCATGATAAGACCAGCGCTGCGCCCGTGTGGGCACCAGTGTGACTTCGTAGAGCTCTGGGTTAAAGAAATAAGCCCCCGGTTCAAAGTTATGTTTCCACACACCTTTGCAGCCCGAGGGGACCAGAACGGCTTTCAGTCGGCCTTGCTGCACTTCTTCTGCGCCGTCACGGCAATGGGTGTTCCAGCCTTCATCGAGGTTGGATTTGACAACACCCACATTCCCGGTCGGAATTTCTGTGATGGTGGTGGGTTTAAAACCGCCGCCTGTGTCACGGCGGCCGTATTGATCATAAATCGTGGTCCGGCCGGCGCGGTCTGTCACGCGAATGTTGAACAAGAACAGGTTCAAGCGGTGTACGCCGGGTTTCAGCACGGTGGATTGCAGGCCTTTGTAGCCTTTGATATTTTCGGCATCCAGAAATGTGCTGGCTTCAAAAACAGATGCATCGTTTTCAACTTTTGGCGCACCGTAAGCCAGTGATGTACCGGGCAGCGGCGGGGCAATAACGGCATCTTCGGGCAGGCTGCGGCCATCAAGGGCCGTCACTTCGCCAAAATGGCCCGGCGGAATTTCAACCACAGGCAATACATTCACTTCGCCCCAGATGCGGATGAACCACGCCAGATGCCAGCCCGGACCGTAAATATCGGCCTGCGGGCCGTTTTCGCCGTTGGCGGCGATAATTTTCCCGTTTGATAAATTGCGCCCGCCGAATTTTTTAACAACATGGCCTGTTTCATATTTATCGACGTAAAAAAGGCTGGTGGAAAGAACGGCCGAGATAAACATCAGGCCACCCAAGCAATAAATCACGGTGGCGGCAGCGGGGTTTTTGCTCAGGCGGGCGAGGCGTGAAGATGTATTGTCGCTCAGCTGCAATTTTCTAAACCAGATAAGAAAACCGAGCGATGCGAGGATCGTTAAAATAACGGTCATAAAAATCTCCTGAAAGCCGCACAAAGAAAAATAAAAGAACGGGCGAAATACCCGACTATTACTCTAGCAGGAGAGTTTTAACCGATCGTTAATATGTGGTGTTAAGGGGTGGGTTTGCGCGGCACAAAAACAATGCAGGTCATGTCCATAACGGTCTTACCGTCTTGGTTGCGTGTGGTGCTTTTGACGCGCAAAACGCCGCGCGCCGGATTGCCGCTGGAGGGGCGTATATCCAGAATCTCGCCCTCGTACGTTAATGTATCACCAGGGCGCACAGGGCGGGTCCATGTCATATTTTCCACAGTGCGCCCCACCATGCCGCCGTCCATTTTGGGCAGGGCGGCCACCAGCATTTTCATGGTCAGGGCGGCGGTGTGCCAGCCACTGGCAACATGTTCGCCAAAAACGGTGTTTTTTGCTTTTTCCGGATCGGTATGGAAATCTTGCGGGTCGAATTGCTTTGCGAAATCGATAATTTCGCGGGCACTGATGGTAATAGGCCCGCCGGTGAAGGTCTGGCCAACCTGCATATCTTCCATATATGTGTATGCATCTTGGGACATGTGACGAAAATAGGGCATTGTGTCTGCTTGTCCAGTCCTCAAAAAAACTATGATAAAAATATGCATTATGACAGGCGGGCGGTATATTCTGCGCTATATTCGTGTTATATATCAATCTCTAAAAAGAGCCCCCACCCCTCAGGAGCATTCATGCCGGTTTACAAGGCCCCCCTCGACGATATGCGTTTTGTGCTGAACGAAGTGCTGAACGTATCCGGTCTTGCCGCTTTGCCTGCGTTTTCTGCGGTGGATGATGTCACAACCAACCAGTTTCTGGCCGAAGTTGCCAAGCTGGCAGAAGATGTTTTGTTTCCCCTGAATGAAAGCGGCGACCGCGAGGGCTGCACCTATCACCGCGATACGCGCAGCGTGCAAACACCCAAGGGCTTCAAGGAAGCCTATCAGCAGTTTTGTGCCGCCGGTTTGCCAGGCTTTGCCTGTGATCCGGATTTTGGTGGCCTTGGAATGCCGGCCACCTTGAATACGGCCCTGTCTGAAATGTTCTGTTCAGCCAATATGGCCTTTGGCATGTATCCCGGTCTGTCGCACGGTGCATATCATGCTTTGCATGTATATGGGACGGATGATCAGAAACAAAAATACATCCCCAAGCTTGTCAGCGGGGAATGGACCGGCACAATGTGCCTGACCGAACCACAATGCGGCACAGACCTTGGCCTGATCAAGACCAAGGCAACTGCACAGATGGATGGCTCCTACAAGGTGACGGGCACCAAGATTTTTATCTCTGCCGGTGAGCATGACCTTGCGGAGAATATTTTGCATCTGGTGCTGGCCAAGATTGATGACCCTGAAACGCCGGCGGGCATCAAGGGGATCAGCCTGTTTCTGGTGCCGAAGTTTATTGAAGGCGAGCGCAATCCTGCCTTCTGTGGACGTATTGAAGAAAAAATGGGCATTCACGGTAACAGCACCTGCGAAATGAACTTTGAAGCGGCCACAGGCTGGCTGGTGGGCGATGTGCACAAAGGGATGCGTGCCATGTTTGTGATGATGAACGAAGCCCGTCTGGGGGTTGGGCTGCAAGGGCTGGGGCTCAGTGAAGTGTCTTATCAAAATGCCGTGCATTATGCCACGGACCGCAAGCAAGGCCAGCCCATTGACCAAAAAGCATCGGATGATTTGGTGCCGGGATCCGCATCCTCCATCATTGTGCACCCTGATGTACGGCGTGAATTATTGACCATGCGCGCACAGGTTGAAGCCGGGCGGATGCTGGCTTATTGGACGGCTTATCAACTTGACCTTTCCAATAAACATCCGGAAGAGCAAACGCGCAAACGTGCCAAGGCATTGCTCGATGTGCTGACCCCCATTGTGAAAGCACATCTGACAGATAACGCTTCTGATCATGCCAATGCCGCCGTACAGGTATATGGCGGGCATGGCTATATTCGCGAACATGGTGTTGAGCAATACGCCCGCGATGCGCGCATCACACGGATTTACGAAGGCACCAATGGTATTCAAGCGCTTGACCTGATCGGGCGCAAGGTTTTGAAAGAAAACCTGATGCCGGCTTATATCAAGGTTATTCAAGAGGACATCAAGGAAGCCCGCCACCATGAAGTGCCGGCAGAAATGTTGCGTTCCTTGGAGGGTTGCGTCTCAACCGTGAAGCGTTTGACGCGCTGGCTGCGATTTAAAATCATCCGCGAAACCGTCAAAGCCAAGCTGGGCATGGACGGGGACCCGGGGGCTGTGCTGCGCGATGCGGCGGGCATGGCCACAGATTATCTGAAGCTGACAAGCCTCATGGCACTTGGCCATATGTGGGTGAAAATGGCAATGGTTGCCAGCGAGCGTTTGGCCGAAGGCGCAGACGGCAAGGATTTCTATGAAACAAAACTGCAGACTGCCGCGTTTTACTTTAAGCGGCTGATGCCCCTTGCAAGGGCGCTTGAAATATCTGCCAAAGATGGCGCGGCAAGCCTGATGACAATAACGCCGGAAAATTTTGTGCACGGACAAACCACCATTGGTGAACATTCGCGTCCGTCCAAAAACGAAGAAGAAGAAAGGAAATCCCTGTGAAGGCCCTCAAAAAAATTCTGATAACCTGTATTGTGCTGGTGGTTCTTGTGGCGGGCGGCTTGTTCGCCGTTGCCAAATTCGCGCCGATGGAAAAAATACAAGCCCGTATTGCGGATGTTGTTAAAGAAAAAACCGGACGCGATCTGACCTTTACCTCGGCCAAAGTTATGTTCTGGCCCAGCATTGGTGTGCGTTTGCAAAACGTAGCATTCAGCAATGCCAGTTGGGCAAAAGAGAAAAACATGGCGACCTTGGGTGCGCTGGACGTCAATCTTGCATTGCGCCCGCTGCTGAGCAAACGGATCGAAGTAAAACGTTTTGTTTTGCAAGAACCTGTGATCAATCTTGAAGTCGGTGCGGATGGCAAGCGAAACTGGGAATTTCCCAAGAACGCAAAAGCAGGCGATGACAAAAAAGATGACGCTGCTGCCGAAGGTGGCGGTTCTTTGGCTGCCGGTTCCAGTTTTAAAATGGATGAATTTGAAATTCGCAAAGGCCGTTTGAGTTATGTGGATCAAAAAAGCAAATCCAGCCATGCGCTTGATAATATCAATATCACAATTTCTTTCCCTGATTTGGAAAGCGCCTTCCAGCTGGATGGTGCCTTGTCCTATCTTGAGAAGCGTGTGCAGCTTGTCGTCAGCCTTGAAAAACCGATGATGCTCGCAGATGGTGGTGCGTCACCGGGTGAACTTTTGTTGAAGTCGGATGACCTGGAGGCGAAAATCTCAGGTACTTTTGCAACTTCCGGCACCATGCTGAAGGGCGGCACGATTGATGCCACTGTACCGTCTTTGCCATTGCTTGTCAGCTGGTTGACAGCAACGCCGGTGGCGGATTTGCCCTTTCAAAAAGTTTCTTTCAAGTCGCAGGCAATCGCCAGTGCTTCAGGGCTGGATTTGAAAAACGCCAGCTTGAAGCTGGATGATATTGATGCCAGCGGTGATGTTGGGTTGGATGTTTCCGGCGCGCGTCCCAGCATTTTTGGCCGTCTGGCCTTGGGCAAGCTGGAGCTGGACCGGTTTATCGGCTCCGCTGTGGATAAAAAAGAAACAGCAGGCGGCACAGCGTCTTCCGCCGTGCCCGAGCAGGACTGGGATGCGACACCGATTGATTTCAGCGGCCTGAAAGCTGTTGATGCTGATCTGGTTTTAAAAACGCAGGGCTTCTCGTTAAAGGGTGCCAATGTCGGACCCAGTACCCTGACGGCCGTTTTGAAGAACGGTTTGTTGAAGGCGTCTTCCTCCGAAGCGTCTTTGTTTGACGGCGTTTTCAGCTCGACCCTGATGCTGGATACAACGGGTGCGCCCAAGCAAGCCTTCACCTTTGATATGAAAGGTGTGCAGGCATTGCCCGTATTGAAAACCTTTGCTGGGTTTGAAAAACTCAGCGGCGCGGCCACGGCCGATGTCTCTGTGACCTCCAGCGGCAACAGCCAGAAATCCATCATTAGCAATCTAAATGGCAATGGTGCTGTGACCTTCAAGAATGGTTCCATTACCGGGATTGATGCGGTGAACATTGCGCAGATGATTCAGCGGGGCCTGCAAGATGCGGGTGTGGGTGAAGGCAAAACCGAATTCGTCGAAATGGGGGGTACTTTTACCATTGCAAAAGGCGTTGCGCATAACGAAGATCTTAAAATGCGCGGGCCACTGGTGCAGGTCACTGGTGTCGGTGACGTAGACCTTCCAAAAAAATACGTCAAGTATCGCATCAATCCTGTTTTGACAGCGTCATCCGGTATGGACGATGCAAAGGGTATCAAAGTGCCTGTCAATATTTCAGGTCCGTTTAGCAATGTGCGGATCAAGCCTGATCTGGGCGCTGCTATCAAGGATGTTTTGAAGGACCCGGCCGCACTGAAAGAGCAAGGTAAGATCATCGAAGATAACTTCAAGGAGATTAAAAAAGATCCGGCCAAGGCGATTGGCAACCTGCTGGGCGGTGGCGGCTTGTTTGGTAAAAAGGCCGAACCTGCGCCAGCCGAGGCCGTGCCTGAAACAGCGCCGGATGCAGCGCCTGTTAATGACAGCACATTGGCTCCGCCGCCTGAAACGGGGGAAACAACCGCACCGTGACGTTTGATCTGAGCAACAGGTTTTATAACTGGGTCTGGGATTCAGAATGGCAGACGCGGCCGGTGTGGGTTTCCACACCGGTATATGTCTTGCGGCTTTTTCTGGCGGTTGGCCGTGACTTGCGCGAAGGGTATCTGGGTTTGCGTGCGACCAGTCTTGTTTATACAACCTTGCTGTCATTTGCCCCCTTGCTGGCCATTTGTTTTTCAGTTCTGAAGGGTATTGGCGCGCATAACGAGATGGAACGTTTCCTCGCCGATTTTTTGGAGCCGCTGGGCGAGCAAGGCGTAATGATCACGCAGCGCATCATCAGCTTTGTGGATAATATCCAGATCGGTGTGCTGGGGGCCGTGGGGGTGGGGTTGTTGATTTACAGCGTTATTGCCCTCATGCACAAAATTGAAACGGCTTTTAACGATATCTGGCATGTCGCCAGCACGCGCAGCATGACGCAGCGTGTGCGTGACTATCTGGGTGTATTGCTGATTGGCCCTTTATTTCTGGCGCTCTCTGTCGGCATGACAACTGCCGTACAACATGCCGCTGTGGTGCAGGACTGGCTGAACGTGGATTTTGTCGGTACCACGTTTGAAACGGTTTTTAAAATTGTACCCTATGTTTTGTTCGGCCTTGCCTTTGCGGCATTGTATATGTTTATGCCCAATACACGCGTGCGGTTGGTGCCTGCGCTTACAGCGGGGTTTGTCACAGGTGTTTTGTGGAAGGTGCTGGGCAAACTCTTCGGCGTTTTTGTGACAGGATCTGCCAGTTATGCCGCCATTTACTCAGCCTTCGCCGCGCTTATTTTGTTTATGATCTGGATTTATGTGGGCTGGCTGATTGTGCTGGCGGGGGCTGCCATTTGTTATTATTTACAAAACCCGTCAAACCAGCCTATTTCGCGCAAGGCATTGCAGCTGAGCCCGCGCGTGCGTGAAAAAGTCGCGCTGCAGGTCTGTGTTGAAATCGGCGATATGTTTTATGGACAGAACCGCGGGTTGACTCTGACACGACTGGCCGCGCGCTTGCGTGTGCCTTCTATTGTGATTGAAGAAGTTGTCATGGCTTTGGCAAGCGCCGGCGTGCTGGCGCAAACCGCATCGCGCCGACAGGTGGAGTTTATTCCGGGCCGGCCGTTTGATGAAACATCCATCAGTGAAATGATCGCGGCCCTGCGTGCGGGCGATGAAACCGGAGCCATCGGGCTGACGCGCATTCGTGCCTCCGAAGCGGTGGACCACGTTTTGCAAACGGCAGACGATGTGCTGCAAAAGCAGCTGGGCACCATAACCCTTAAACAACTGGCGACTGGGAGTGTGAACACATGATACCCCGTTTTTCGCGGCCGGAAATGACCGCTATTTGGGAACTTGAAAATAAATTCAAAACATGGCTGGAGGTTGAACTTCTGGCCTGTGAGGGGCAGGCCTCCATCGGCGCCATCCCCGCCGATGTGCCGGATAGAATCCGTACCAAGGCTGAATTCAGTATTGAGCGTATTGACGAGATTGAACGCGAAGTGCGCCACGATGTGATTGCGTTTTTATCCAGCGTTGCCGAATTTGTGGGTGATGATGCCCGCTATATTCACGTGGGCATGACATCGTCAGATATGCTGGACACGGCCTTTGCTATCCAGCTGAAACAGGCATCCGATATTATTATCGCGGATCTGGATGCTTTGCTGGCGGCATTGAAAAAACGCGCCCTGCAACACAAAAACACGCTGTGCATTGGCCGCAGCCATGGTATCCACGGGGAGCCGACAACTTTTGGTTTAAAGCTTGCCGGTCATTACGCAGCTTTTGAACGTGCCAAGGCCCGTATGATTTTGGCACGGGATGAAATATCCAGCTGTGCGCTTTCCGGTGCTGTTGGTACCTATGCCACGATTGACCCGCGGGTGGAGGCCTATGTTGCCGACAAACTGGGGATGCAGCGTGAAGCAATTTCCACACAGGTGATCCCGCGGGACCGCCACGCCATGTTTTTTGCGACATTGGGTGTGATCGCCAGTTCGATTGAAAATCTGTCGACGGAAATCCGCCATTTACAGCGGACCGAAGTGCGTGAAGCGGAGGAGTTTTTTAATCCCGGGCAGAAGGGGTCTTCTGCCATGCCGCACAAGCGTAATCCTGTGCTGACAGAAAACCTGACAGGCCTTGCACGGTTGATCCGCTCCACCGTAACACCTGCCTTGGAAGATGTGACGTTGTGGCATGAACGCGATATTTCCCACTCTGCGGTCGAGCGTGTGATTGCCCCCGATGCGACCATTCTGATGGATTTCGCGCTGCATCGTCTGACGGGGGTGATTGAAAACCTGACCGTGTACCCGGCGCGGATGCAGCAAAACATGGAAAGCCTGAAGGGGATTGTGTTCTCCCAATCCGTCTTGCTGGCACTGGTCGAAGGCGGCATGTTGCGTGATGATGCCTACCGTGTTGTGCAGGGCAATGCCATGAAGGTATGGGAAGCAGGCGGGCAGGGGCCGGACTTTAAAGCGTTGTTGCAAGAAGATGAAACGGTCACCAAAATCCTGCGTCCGGCCAAGCTGGACCAGATTTTCGACTACAGCCGGTATGCCCAAAACATTGGCGGCGTGATCGACCGGTTGTTTAAAGACAAATAACTCTGTGCTATTCTTGCCCTATGTATGAATGGCAAGACACAGGCATTATCCTCTCCGTTCGTCCGCATGGTGAAACGGGCGGCGTGGTCTCTCTCCTGACGGCAGGTCAGGGGCGGGCGGCGGGCTATGTCTATGGTGCCACATCCACTAAAACACGTGGCGTGCTGGAAATCGGCAATATCGTCAACGCCCGCTGGCAGGCCAAGGGGCCGGATCATCTGGGCACGTTTTCGCTGGAACTTGAAAAAAGCCATACCGCCGATGTGCTGGATGATCCTGTCAAACTCACGGCATTACAATCCGCCTGCGTCCTGGCAGACCGTACATTGCCCGAGCGGGAAAAGCATGAAAGTGTTTTTGCCGGCCTCAGTGCCTTGCTTGCCGCCTTTTCCAGCGATCTTTGGGCTGCGAGCTATATTTTCTGGGAGCTGGGCCTGCTGCGCGAACTGGGGTTTGGCTTGGACCTGACCAAGTGTGTATCAACCGGCCTTGTGGATAACTTGCGTTACGTCAGTCCCAAATCCGGTTGCGCGGTATCGGCAGAAGCGGGATTGCCGTATGAGGGCAAGCTTTTGCCCTTGCCGCCGTTTTTGCGCGGCGAGGCCCGGTTTGAAGATCAGGATATTTTGGATGGTTTGCGCTTAACGGGGCATTTTTTGCTGCACCGCGTATTTTCACAGGCACATGTCAATTTGCCCGATGCCAGATTACGGCTGGAAGAAAAATTTTCCCGAAAACGGGCCGTTGTTACCGTTTAGGCGTGGTTTTCACTGGTTTATTTTGCCTGTTTGGGGCCGCAAGGCCGTTGAATTTGGCGGGAAATTAGGCTAAAACGCTTACATCATGGCCAAAAAGAAATCGACAAAATCCGGTAAAAGCACCAATACCGTCGCGGTTGAAATTCAAAACCGCGAGCTTGGCGATGTCCTGAGCGAAAAATATCTCTCCTATGCGCTCTCCACCATTATGTCCCGTTCGTTGCCCGATGTGCGTGACGGTTTGAAGCCGGTGCATCGCCGTGTGCTTTATGCCATGGCACAATTGAATTTGAAGCCGGAAACACCGCCCAAAAAATCCGCGCGTATCGTCGGTGACGTCATCGGTAAATATCATCCGCATGGCGATAGCTCCATTTACGATGCTATGGTACGTCTGGCGCAAGATTTCGCCGTGCGTTACCCGCTGGTAGATGGTCAGGGTAACTTCGGTAACATTGATGGCGATAACGCCGCCGCCATGCGTTACACAGAAGCACGTCTGACCAAAGTTGCCCAGCTTCTGATGGAAGATCTGGATCAGGATACGGTTGATTTCCGCCCGACCTACGACGGCGATACAGTCGAACCTGTCGTTATGCCGGCTAACTTCCCCAATCTGTTGGCCAATGGCTCTTCCGGTATTGCGGTCGGTATGGCCACCAATATTCCGCCGCATAACGTGGCCGAGCTTTGCGATGCGATTGATCATCTCATTGAAAATAAAAATTGCGAGGTCAAAGACCTCCTGAAATTCGTCAAGGGCCCTGATTTCCCGACAGGTGGTATTTTGGCGGAAGACAAAGATGTGATCCGTCAGGCCTATGAAACGGGCCGTGGCTCTTTCCGCGTGCGCGCGGTTTGGGAAAAAGAAGACCTGAAAAAAGGCGATACCTGGCAGATTGTCATCACCGAAATTCCGTATCAGGTTGTGAAGGCGCGGTTGATCGAGAAAATCGCTGATTTGATCGTGAATAAAAAATTGCCGTTTCTGGATGATATTACGGACGAATCCGCAGAAGATGTGCGCATTGTTCTGACACCCAAGAACATGTCGATGGACCCGGCGCTGCTGATGGCGCAGCTGTATAAAAATACAGACCTTGAAACACGTTTTGCGATGAATATGAACGTGCTGGATGGCGGCATCACCCCGCGTGTGATGAGCCTGAAAGAAATTCTGCAGGCTTTTGTGAACCATCGCCAAGATGTGCTGGTGCGCCGCTCCAAGCATCGCCTGCAACAAATTGAACACCGTCTTGAGATTTTGGCCGGTTTGCTGATTGCCTATCTGAACATTGACGAAGTCATTAAGATCATCCGTGAAAAAGATGATCCGAAGGCGGAAATGATCAAGCGCTTCAAACTGACCGAAGTGCAGGCGGAAGCCATTTTGAACATGCGTCTGCGTTCTTTGCGCAAACTGGAAGAAATTGAAATCCAGAAAGAAAACAAAGCGCTGAAGGAAGAAAAAGACGGTCTCGAAAAACTGGTCGGCAGCACCACGCGCCAGATGACCATGATTCGCAAGCAAGTACGCGAAATTCACGATGCCTTCGGCCCGGCAACGGCCTTGGGCAAGCGCCGCACGCTGGCGGGCAAAGCGCCTGTGGATATTGATGTGCCGGTTGAAGCTTTGATTGAGAAAGAACCGATCACGGTCTTGTGCTCCGACAAGGGCTGGATCCGCGCGATGAAGGGCCATCTGGAGCCTGAAAAAATTGCGGCAGCAAATTATAAAGAAGGCGACAGCCAAAAATTTGCTATCCACTGCGAAACAACGGACAAGCTGATTGTTTTCGGCACCAACGGTAAATTTTATACGTTGGGTTGCGATAAATTGCCAGCGGGCCGTGGCTTTGGCGAGCCATTGCGCCTGATGATTGATTTGTCAAATGAGGCCGATATTGTCACCATGATGGTGCACGATGCTGATCGTCGTTTGCTGGTGGCGGCGGATGATGGCCGCGGGTTTGTGGTGCCGGAAAAAGATATTCTGTCACAGACCAAAAACGGCAAACAATGCCTGATGGTGAAAAACGGCGTGGAGGCACGCGTCTGTGCGCCTGTTGAGAAAAATCACGATTCTGTCGCAACCATTGGCCAGAACCGCAAACTGTTGGTATTCCCGTTGGATCAGGTGCCCGAAATGGCCAAGGGTGTCGGCGTTATTCTGCAGCGCTACAAAGATGGCGGGCTCAGCGATGCCAAAACCTTCAAGCTTAAAGAAGGTCTGACATGGTACAGCGCAGGAAAAGAACGTACCGAAACCGCGCTGAAATCATGGCGTGGCGAGCGTGCGCAGGCAGGCTGTCTGCCGCCCAATGGCTTCCCCCGCGCGAATAAATTCAGCGGAAAATGATTTCCCTTCCCAAAGTGATTGCAGTGATCGATGCGGTGAATGACCGTGTCGGTCGCGCTATTGCATGGCTGACGCTGCTGATGGTGCTAACCGCTGTTACTGTCGCCTTGCTGCGCTACGTGTTTAATATCGGTTTCGTCTGGATGCAAGAGAGCTATATCTGGATGCATGGTTTCGTGTTTATGCTGGGCGCGGGCTATGCGTTGTTGCACGGCAGCCATGTGCGGGTGGATGTTTTTTATGCCGGGTTTTCCGCGCGGCGCCGGGCGTGGGTGGATATTTTAGGCGTGCTGTTTTTGCTTTGGCCGCTGGTGGGGTTGATCGGTTATCTCGGCTGGGGCTATACGCAGGAGAGCTGGGCACGTTCCGAAACTTCTTATCAGGCAGGCGGGCTGCAGGCGATTTATGTGCTCAAGGCAGCCATCCCGCTGTTTTGTTTCTTGGTGGGGTTACAGGGGGTGTCGCTCGCGGGCAGGGCCGTTCTTGTTCTCAAAGGTGGGCACGATGGATAGTGTCTTGCTTGGTGAAATTCTGAGTATTGTCATGTTTGCCGTGGCCTGCGGTGTTTTGCTGTTGGGCTTTCCGGTCGCTTTTACCTTGGGCGGCACGGCATTGGTTTTTGCAGTCATCGGCACGGGGCTTGATGTTTTCAAGTGGAATTTACTCAGCGCTTTGCCATCGCGCTATTTTGGTGTGATGACGAATGAACTGCTGGTGGCTGTGCCTTTGTTCATTTTTATGGGTGTGGTGCTGGAACGCGCGAAGATTGCCGAGAATTTATTGCAAACCATTGGTCTTTGTTTTGGCCGCTTGCGCGGCGGGCTTGCGCTTGCGGTGATTATTGTTGGCATGATGCTGGCTGCATCCACCGGTGTTGTGGGTGCCACGGTTGTGACCATGGGGCTTCTCAGCCTGCCGGCCATGCGCAAGGCGGGGTACGACCCCAAGCTTGCCTGTGGCACGATTTGCGCAGCAGGCACACTGGGACAAATTATTCCACCGTCGATTGTGCTTATCCTGCTGGGAGATATTTTACAAGGAGCTTATACACAAGCACAAATAGACATGGGCAATTACGCGCCCGAACCTGTATCGGTGGTTGACCTGTTCGCAGGCGCTGTTGTGCCCGGCATTTTGCTGGTGGGTCTTTATATGGCCTGGATTATTTTGCTGGCATGGAAGCGCCCCCAAATGGCACCCGCGCTGGTGGCGGATATGGAAGCCATGTCGCTGGGCCTGCGGTTGATCAAGGCCATGCTGGCACCGGCCTTGCTGATTATGACGGTATTGGGCGCGATTTTTTCGGGCCTTGCCACACCGACCGAGGGCGCGGCCTTTGGGGCGCTGGGTGCCATGTTGATTGCGTTTGTCAACCGGCAGATGGATATGCCGATGTTGCGCCACGTGATGCGGGAGACGACAAAAATATCTTCCATGGTTTTCGTGATTTTGCTGGGTGCCTCTGTGTTCTCCCTCGTCTTTCGGGGGTTGGGTGGTGAAAATCTGGTGAAAGATGCGCTGCACGCGCTGCCAGGTGGTGCACTGGGTGCCATGATTGTTGTCATGCTTATGATGTTTTTGATGGGCTTCTTCCTCGATTTTATCGAGATTACTTTTATTGTTGTGCCCATCGTGGGCCCCGTTTTGCTGATGATGGGGCTGGATCCTGTCTGGCTCGGCGTGATGATTGCCATCAACCTGCAAACCAGTTTTCTCACGCCGCCTTTCGGTTTTGCGCTGTTTTATTTGCGTGGTGTGGTGCCAGCAGATATTCGCACAACAGATATATATAAAGGCGTGATTCCCTTTATTGTGATTCAGCTTTTTGTGCTGCTTTTGGTCGCAATTTTTCCAGAACTTGCAACGGCATTGCCGGCAAAAATGAAGGGATAACAATCACTTGCCTGAAAAAACTGGACTCTGCTGCGGCCTTGCTTTATTAATCGGTCCCGTTTCCGATATCGCTCCGTAACATATTTCTGATATCGGGGACTATTATAGGGTGTGTGTATTTCATGGACTTTGACAAAACAGGTTTGCCGGACAAACCGGTATTTCGCGATGCATTTCGTGCAGGCTGGGCAAGGTTTCTTGACCGCTTTGACGGCGATAGCATTACAGCCGGAAAACAGTATCAGCGCGGGCCGATTGCCATGGCGCGTCTGATCTGTGAACACGGTGGCGATTGCCGCCAGTTTGCGGCGGCTGCCTGTCTTGCGGGCCCCGCTGTTTTTTCTGCACAGCCTTCGGATACGCTAAATGCAAAGCTTGTGGAATTTTCCCGTGAAGTCCAAAACATGCGGACGACATGCGAAAAGACTTTCCTCGGGAAGGTTCCACGGCAATCCGGAGACGCACGCCTGTTCTTGCAAGCCAGCGCCATTTTGCTGATGGAAGAATTGGCAGATCCGTTGACGGGGCCGCGTTACAGCACGGCTGATGCACAGAAAATCTATACCGAAGCGCTTGAGTTGTATTCTGTCGCACGGGGCACTGTGGATGCCTATAAGCTGGATACACGCTTTGAAATTGCCGCCATGAAAGTGACAACCGTGCTGGAAAGCCGCCCGCATATCTGGACGCTGACACCCAAATCATCAGCCAGTATTAAACCACAGGCCAATATTCACGTTTAATATTTTTTATGCCTTTACAGGTCGCGCGCATCCAGCATGGCGCGCTCCGCAATATTGGTCCAGGCGGTTTGTTCTTTTTGAAAGTTACGCAAACTCGCCAGAATTTTTTTCGAAAGCGGGTCGCTGTCCGCAATGTCGCCGGTCACTTTATCCGATGTGGCTTTCAATGCCTTTAAGAGGTCATTGGGGAAGGGGCGCACATCTACTTTATATTCTTCTTTGAGTTTTTTAAGCGCTGTGCCGCTGCGCGCCATCATCTCGCTTGTCATGTTGACGGTTGCCGCCTGACAGGCCATGGTCACAATCGTTTGTAAATCTTTTGGCAGGGCGTTATAGGCCTTCAGGTTGACGAAACAGTCAAGGATGGCATTCGGCTCATGCCAGCCGGGATAGTAGTAATATTTTGCAGCCTTGTGAAAGCCAAATGCCAGATCGTTATACGGCCCCACCCATTCAAGTGCGTCGATTGTGCCGGATTGCATGGATGTGAGCAATTCACCGCCCGGGATATTCACAACCGTGGCACCGGCGGCGCGCGCCACTTCGCCGCCAAGACCGGGCATTCGCAGCTTCAGCCCTTTGAAATCTTCGGTTGATTTTAGTTCACGGTTATACCAGCCGCCCATTTGCGTGCCGCTGTTGCCGCCGGAGAAAAACTTGCAGCCCATGGTGGCATAGACGTCATCACAAAGTTCCTGCCCGCCGCCGTAATAAATCCACGCGTTTTGTTCTTGCGCAATCAGGCCGAAGGGGATGGATGAAATAAACTGGGCGGCAGGTGCCTTGCCTTTCCAGTAATAAGATGCGCCGTGCCCCATTTCGGCAGAGCCGTTGGATACAGCATCAATCGCATCAAACGCGGGCACAATTTCACCCGCACCAAATACATCCACGGTTAGTTTGCCATCCGATGCTGTTGTGATGTATTCCGCAATTTTAGCAGCGCCCGTGCCAAGGCCTGGAAAGTTTTTGGGCCAAGTGGTCGTCATGCTCCATTTCAGCAATCCTTTTGAAATGGCGGGCGCAGCAAAACCTGTGGCAGTGGCAACACCTGCGGCACCGGCGATAGCGGATTTTTTGATAAAGGTACGACGGTCCAAGGCACTCTCCTGTAATCAATCAAATGAAATGGTTTTAAAATCTGTCCATTCATTTTTTATCAGAATCTGCAGGGGCTGGAAACGGGCTTTGTAGGACATTTTCGGTGATGCTGCGATCCAATAGCCCAGATAGGTATAGGGTTTTTGTTGTGCTGCGGTATATTCCACCAGTTTCAGCACCATCCATGTGCCCAGACTGCGTTTATCCTCGTCTGTATCGAAAAAACTGTAAACAGCAGATGTACCGTCGACCATATCGTCAAACAACATGGCGCCAAGGGTGCGGTTATCTTTTATGCAACGCATCAGCCGTGCATTGCCGGGGTGGTCTTGCAGCATGTCACGGAAGGCTGTGATGTCCATATCGGCCATATTGCCGTCGCTGTGGCGGCTTAGCTGGTATTTCTGGAAGAGGTCAAAAAGGTCATCGACCTCCCGCGTATGTGTCACAGGGGTTTCAATGTCTTGATTGCGTTTTAAAATACGCCGGAAGTTTTTGTCGGGTTTGAATTGTGCCACGGGAATGCGTGCAGAGATACAGGCGGTGCAGCCCGGGCATTGCGGGCGGTAATACATGCGCTGGCTGCGGCGGAAGCCCACGGTCAGCAAGGGGGTTGCAAGTGCTGTCTGGCCTTCAGGTACAATCGTCAGGATACGTTGTTCCAGCCTGTCCGGCAGGTAAGGGCAGGGCTCCGGCGGTGTCAGGTAAAACGGCAGGCCATCGTCTTGATCCGGATCGTCTGGTGAATTTTCCATCAGGGGAAATAAATCACGCCTTCTTCGCGGCGTTTGTTGGGCGGTTTATCCGGCGTCGTTGGCTTTTTCGGCGGGGCGGTGGTCACCGGTTTTTTCGGCGTGGCCGGTGCAATAGATTGCTTCAGCAAAATAATGCTGATGCGGCGGTTGCGCGCGGATTCAGGTTCTGTCGGTACCAGATGCTCGCGGTCGGCCTTGCCCTGAACGTTGTTGATGCGCGTGGCTTCCAGATGGCTTTCCAGCATCACGCGGCGGCTGGCATTGGCGCGGTCCGATGACAATTCCCAGTTGGTATAGTTGGAGGCAAGCCCGTAAGGCTTTGAATCCGTATGGCCGCGGATGGACAGTTTATTGGGCAAATCCTTGACGACTTGTGTGACAACCTGCAACAGCTTGCGTGCCGGCGGCAAGGGGCGGGCGCTGCCGATTTCAAACATGGGTTTGCCTTCCTGGTCGACAATCTGAATGCGCAGTCCTTCAGGGGTGTTGTCGATCAACAGGTTTTGCGCCAGTTCTTTTAACTCGGGCACTTCTTCCATGGCCTGGCGCAGTTTGTCTTCTGTTTCGCGGAAGGCTTTTTGGTCACGGCGTTCCAGCTCCTGGCTGATTTCTTCATCGGTAAAGCGGCTTTTTTCACCGTTTTCGCCGTTCTCGGCGCCGGTGCCGGCCGCCGGATCATTGGGGGCGGCAACAGGCGTTTTGTCCTCTGTCATGGCACCATCTTCGGACATGGTCTGCCCGCCCATAACACCGCCAGCACCGCTGGTGGATTCAGAAATGCGCGGGTCTGCCGGCGCGAAGTAGGAGGAGATCATGTCTTTTTGTTCGTCGGTTGTGACGTTCAATAGCCAGAGCAGTAAAAAGAACGCCATCATGGCCGTCACGAAATCCGCATAGGCGACTTTCCAAGCACCACCATGGTGGCCGCCTTCCATTTTTTTGACCTTCTTGATAATGATAATAGGTCTTTTGTCGTCGTTGTTGTCTTTCGCCACGATGGGTCCTTTGTCAGGAGGCGGTGACGTTCTGCGTTGCTTCTTCCACCTCGATAAACGTCGGCTGCACGTCGTGCATCAGAATCTTGCGGCCAAATTCAATGGCCACCTGTGGTGCCGCGCCCTGCAAGAAGGCGAGGATTGATGTTTTCATGCACAGGTAATATTTAATCTCTGTATCGTTACGCTCTTTGATGGCGCTGGCAATCGGGGCCACGAAACCGTAAGACAGCCAGACACCCAAAAACGTCCCTACCAGCGCGCCGCCAATCAAACGGCCCAAAACTTCCGGCGGTTCGCTGATGGCACCCATGGTCTTGATCACACCCAGAACGGCGGCCACGATACCCAGCGCGGGCAGGCCATCGGCCATTGTTTGAATGGCATGGGATGAATGGTTGCGGCTTTCGCGTTGTGTGTCAATTTCCTGATCCATCAGGGCTTCGACTTCGTATGGTTTTTCAGCCCCCAGTGAAATCAGGCGCAGATAGTCGCACAGGAAGGTGACCGCGTGATGGTCTTCATAGAAACTGGGAAATTTTTTGAAAATGTCGCTGTCGTGCGGGTTTTCAATATGCTGTTCCAGTGCCAGCCAGCCCTTGGTGCGGGCGGTGCGGAACACCAGATAGAGCATACTGAACAGCTCCAGATATTCCTGCTTGCCGTATTTGTCTTTTTTGTAAATGGCCTTCATGTCCGTCAGACAAGATTTCAAAACGTGTTTTGAATTGGCAACGATAAACGCGGCAAGGCCCGAGCCGAAAATGATCACAAGTTCAAAAGGCTGGTTTAGAACGGCCAGATGACCGCCCATAGCCATGTAGCCACCAAGCGTGGCAATGATAACACCGAAATGGCCTATGATCTTCAGCATGTGCAGTCCTTGCACTCGTTGATATCAAGGGGCGAAACGAAGGCGCGCCCCGGAAAAGCAGGGTCCCGGAAATTCCTCTCCCGGACTTTCAGTATGGTATAGATTTCCTTAATTTTCAATTAAGTATCAGTCTTTTACGAAAGACTGCTGGACCAGGTCAAGGATGAGGCGGCCTGTGCGGCCATCCGGGTCTTTGTGCGGGTTATATTCCACAATTTCCAAGGCGCTGAATTTTTTGTGCCGGGCGATGCCTTTTAATATGGGCAATACTTCGTCAGCACTCAATCCACGATTTTCGCGGGTGGCCACACCGGGGGCATCTTCGGGGCCAAAACCATCAAGGTCAACGCTCAGCCCAAACCCTTGTGTGCCCGTGGTGGCGCGGGCAAGGGCTTCGGCAAAAACGGCGGCAAAGCCGCGGTTTTCCACTTCATCCAGCTCAAAAACGCGAATGTTATGTTTTTTGACGAAAGCAGCCTCGGCAGGTTCGAAGCTATGCGGACCAATAATGCTAATATGCGCGGGGGATAATTTGGGCGTGCTGCCGCAAATTGATGTCAGGGCAGGCAGCCCGTGCCCGGTCAAGGCTGCAATCGGCTGGCCGTGCCACCAGCCGCCCCATTTGCCCTGCACCGATGTTTCATATGTATGGGCATCCAAATGCGCATCGAGCCAGATAAGGCCGAAAGCCCCTGCCGCATCTTGCGCGCGGACAATTCCCGGCCATGTGCCCATGGCGGCCGCATGGTCCCCGCCAATGACCAGTGGAATGTGTCCATTGTCGCGTGAAGCGGTAACGCGTTGCGCCAGACGGTTTAAGCCTTCGGTCAATACGGGCAGGGTGTGCTCTTTGGTTGTCAGTTCATCGTGATTGCCAAGGTGTTTCAAGCCCAAGGGGGCGTGCCAGTTGGTTTTTACATCGCAGGCCATCAGTTTTTGAATCAGCTGATCATAGCCAAGGCGCAAAGGGCCATCTTCGCAGCCGTAATCGGCGCTGCCCCAGCCACTGTCATAGCCGATGATATCAACGGTCAGTTTGTTATCTTGCTGCATAAACTTATGTAATCGGCTGTTGTTTCGAGAGTATGCCACCATCCTGCCCGTGCCCGTTTAAAAAGTAAAGTCACAGAAAACATGACAAAGCATCGTATTTTCGTGCATAATTGCGGCTATTGTTCAGGCAAGGGGCTTTTTTTCCCATGATGATGCTGTGCTGGTTTTATTGTGTTGATTTTGCAAAATTGCTTTATTTTGCATCGGCACCTGTGCTGTTTATCGCGTCTTTGTTTGTTTTGAAACGGGGGGTGCGCGGCGCGCGGCAGGGGTTGCGCACGGCCGCTTTTATTATGATGTTTGTGGCCCTGATTAAAATTTGCATTTTCGATGTGCGGATGGTCAGTGATAATTTCCTCTGCGGCATTGGTGAACAACTCAGCATCAAAGGCTGCAACAAATCCTGGCAAAAGATGCTGGAATTGGGGGCTTTGCTGTTGCTGGTGCTGGGCAGCTTCGGGCTGTTTCAAATGCATCGTTTCTTTTTGCGCATCAAACAGCCGACAACCTTAACGCCTGATGATGTCAATTTGCGTTTTTGGGCGAACCTGTGTCTGGTTTCAACCATTGGTATGGTCGTGTGGCAATGCGCGCCCTGGGCGGGGTATTTGACGATTGGCCGCATTCCCGCCTTGTTTATTGCACTGCCGTGGCAATATCTGGCGATTTTTAATTTGGTCTTGCTGTTGTTTGTTTTCTGGAAGGCGGAAAGCTGCAACTGGAATTACGATGTGCGTAAACGCAAAGAAAAAATGGCGCATTTGAACCAGACATGGACAGCCAAAGACACGCTGTGGATGACGGTTTTTATCTACCTCATCACCATCGCCTTGTCTTATGTCGCGCATGATGTTCTGACGCAAGGCGGCAAGCTGCCACCGGTCTGACCACCGCGGTTTATTTTTTCAAAATTTTGGCAACATCACAGGCGGCATAGGTCAAAATGCCGTCGCAGCCTGCGCGTTTGAAGGCCATCATGGTTTCCATGAGGGTTTTATCGTAATCCAGCCAGCCATTTTGTGCAGCCGCTTTCAGCATCGCGTATTCACCGCTGACATGATAGGCCAGTGTCGGCATGGCGAAGGCTTCTTTGACGCGGTGGATAATATCCAGATACGGAAGACCTGGCTTGACCATGATCATGTCAGCGCCTTCTTCAATGTCCATCGCCACTTCGCGCAGCGCTTCGGCACTATTGGCCGGGTCCATCTGGTAGGTTTTTTTATCGCCTTTCAGCAACCCACCTGAATTCACGGCATCGCGGAAAGGGCCGTAGAAAGCGGAGGCGTATTTCGCGGCATAAGACATGATGCCCGTGTTCACAAACCCGTTTGCATCCAGCGTGTCGCGGATGGCGGCAATACGGTGATCCATCATGTCGGACGGGGCCACAATATCCACACCGGCTTCGGCCTGAACGAGTGCCTGTTTGCACAACACATCAACCGTTTCGTCATTGATGACATAGCCATCTGCATCCAGCAGGCCATCGTGCCCGTGGCTGGTATAGGGGTCGAGCGCCACATCGCAGATAATACCAATATCAGGCACGGCATCTTTGATTGCGCGGATGGTTTGGCAGACAAGGTTGTTGGCGTTCCAGGCTTCTGCGCCATCTGCCGATTTTTTATCGGCAGCTGTCACAGGGAAAAGGGCAATGGCGGGGATGCCCATATGGGCTGCTTGCTCAACCTCTTTCAATAAAATGTCGAGGGAGCGGCGCGTGACACCCGGCATGGACGGAATGTCTTCTTGTTTGTTTTGGCCATCCAGCACAAACACCGGCCAGACGAGGTCTTTGACGGTGATTGTATTCTCGGCCACCAGATCACGTGTCCAGCCCGCCACACGGTTGCGGCGCAGGCGTGTGCGCGATGGTGCGTCAAGGGCGCGGGTGCCGGTTTCGAGGTCTGGGCGGAGGGCTTGAATTTTGTTTGTCATATTTCACCGAGTGTTTATCTGGGGAGCAGATGTCGTTTTTTATTGGTTTTCAATATCGCTGGAGTAACTTATAAACAGTGATCCATGAAAAGAAACGGTTTTTTGAAAAATGACGCAAGACGCTGAAATCCTTTTTGAAGTCCGTGGCGGTATCGGGCTTATTACGCTGAACCGGCCGGCGGCGCTGAACGCGCTGACGCTAAATATGATTCGTGCGCTGGACCAGCGCCTCATCGCTTTTGCGAAAGAGCCGACCATTCACGCCGTTGTGATCACGGGGGCGGGCGACCGTGCCTTTTGTTCCGGCGGTGATGTCAAGGCGGTGGCGCTGGAAAGCAAGGCCGTGCGCGAGGGACATACCGGCGGCACATTGACGCGCGATTTCTTCCGCGATGAATACACACTCAACCATCGTATTTTTACGTTTCCAAAACCCTATATCTCGCTCATCAACGGTATTGTGATGGGCGGCGGCAAGGGCGTATCGGCGCATGGCTCGCACCGTGTGGTCACAGAAAATACTTTGTTTGCGATGCCGGAAACCAACATTGGCTTTTTCCCCGATGTTGGTGGCGGTTATTTTCTGCCGCGCTGCCCTGGGCAGACGGGTGCGTATCTGGCATTGACCAGCAAACGTATCAAAGCGATTGATACGGTCTATATCGGCTTTGGCACCCATTACGTGCCGCAAGAAAGCATGGCCGATTTGACGGAAGCATTTTGTACTTACCAATGGAACGATGCCAAGGATGCAAAGGAACAGGCCGACCAGCTGATTGAAAAATTCACAACACCGCCCACAGGTGAATCCGAAATTGCGCCGCATCGCGAAAAAATTGACAGCTACTTTGGCCATGACCGCGTGGAAGAGATCATTGCCGATTTGCAGCAGGATGAAACATCATGGGCCGAAGACACGCTGAAGGCGATGTATGCCATGTCGCCCACCAGCTTGAAGATTGCGCTCCGCCAAATTCGACTGGGCGCAAAAATGCCCTTCGCGCAGGTGATGACTATGGAATATCGCCTGAGCCAGGCTTTGACCAAAGGCCATGATTTTTACGAGGGGATCCGCGCGGCTTTGATTGATAAAGACCGTCAGCCCAAGTGGGAACCGCCCCGTATCAACGAAGTATCTGATCAGGATATCGAAGCCTGCTTTGACAGTCTGGGTGATAAGGACCTTGTTTTGTAAAGCTGTTTGCAGCAGCCTGTGATTTGGCCTAGAATAGCCACAGCGCATAAAAGGGGAGATCCCGCTTGTCCACCGTTTACTATGATTCAATCACGCTGATCGAAAGGCTGCACCGCCAGTTTCTGGATGTGCTGAAGGTCGAGCTGGAGCGGGCGGGAATTTTGGACATCAACAACGTCCAGAGCATGATCCTCTATAACATCGGCACCGATGAATTGACGGTGGGTGAATTGACGATGCGCGGTTTCTATCTTGGTTCCAACGTTTCCTATAACGTCAAGAAAATGGTTGAGAACGGTTACCTGCTGCAGGAACGTTCCATTCACGACAAACGCTCCGTGCGCGTGAAGCTGTCTGAAAAAGGCCGCAAGCTGAACGATGGCATGACACGTTTGTACAAACGTCACGAAGAACGTCTGAGCGATGCCGGCCTGCCGGATGAAAAGCTGGCGCAGATGAATCAGATTTTGCACGACCTTGAAGCCTTCTGGGCAGAGCAGATGGGCGCAGGCGGCCTCAGTCTTATTTCCTAAATCCTGAAATAATATTTTATTAATTTAGCGCATGGACACTGTTTGTTTACGGTGTTAAGTTTTTGCCATTCAAAAAATTACTTTATGCGCTTCAGGAGAAATAGAATGGCTTTTGGCACACCGAAGAAAAAACCTTTCAAGGACCAGAACTTCCGTGAAAAACTGGGCACCATGCGTGGCAATGCCATGCGCGCTTTTAAAAAAGCAGCAGCGGTCACATTGATCGGCGGCGCGGTTATTGGCGGTCCTGCTTATTACAATTATGGTACGGTGCAAGAACAGGAAGTGACCGTCCGGACCATGGAAAAAGATTACGTGCGCTATGATTCCGAAGAATCCAAAATCATCTACGACAATATGCGCATCGTGACCGACAAAGGCACCTTCCGCAACGAAGATGCCATGTTGCACATGAAGTTCAATGCCGAACAAATCCAAAGCACGACAGAGCGTGGCAAGGTTTACCGCATTAAATCCTACGGTCATCTGCCGTTTGGTCTTGTGGGCAGCCCCAACATCATCAGTATGCAAGAAGTGACACCGGAAGAACTGGCCGAGCGTGAACGCGAGCGTCAGGAAACGATCCGCGCGCAAGAACAAGAGCGTTTGAAAAACGCACCTGCCGTGACACCGGTTGCCGTAAATGCGAATGGTCAACCCGTCGCCGCCACAGGACAGACAGCCACAGCACTCAGCGGTGCCATGACCAAGGTTGTGATCACAGCCGAGGGCTATGACATCCAGCTGACAGTACCGACCGAGGTGGTGAACAGCATCCGCGTGGACAAAGTGACCGAAACACGTCCTGTACACATTATCCAGACACCGCGTCCGCCGGGTGGTTAAACCCGCAGAGGTTTGAAAATCAAAAAAGCCGCCTTGGTTACAGGGCGGCTTTTTTGATGTGTTTTGTGACGGGCATCACGCCATGGCAAACCCGCCGGGTGATGCAGGTCGTGCCATGGGAATAATGCTGATGTCTGCATCACGCCCTGTGCGCGGATGCGTATGTTTGAAAAGGCTTCTCAGCGCATTGCGCAATGTTTCGGACGATGCCAGTTTCTTACTGACCACGTTAAATACGCGTTCCAGAAATCCGGTTTTCACCTTCAGCGGTTGCGGGTTATCGGGGTTCAGTTTTTTGTCGATATAATTTCGGATGGCCTTGATGGCATGGTGGCTGCCTTTGGTGTTGAGCTCCAGCACAATTTTTTCTTCTGATCCATACAGGCCGATCACATCGTATTTCGATCTGATTTGGATGATCCGATCATTGGGCAGGCTGTTTTTGGGCACCAGTTTTTCAAGATAGGCACGGGTTTTCGGGCCAGGGCCGGGGCCGGCGAAGGCCCATACTTTTTTCACGGGCAATGTATGCCCCACCGTGCGGGCCAGATAGCCGCCAAGCGAATGGCCGGTGACCTCTACATCTTCAATACGAATGCCTGCGGCATCACAGGCCTTATATACAAAATCGACTGCATGGGCGTGCTGGCGTGGCAGCTTGCCCTGTGCGATGGCAAAGTTTGCTTTCAAATCATTGCCATCGGATCCGCGAAAGGCGAGGACGTATTTTTTCTCGCCCGTTTCCGGGTCTTGCTTCATATAGAGTGCGCCAAAAAAATTGCTTTTGTGGCCCAGCAGTTTGTCGGATGTTTGCACGATTTGCCAGCCTGCGGGCAGTGTTTCCTCTCCTTTGCGAAAGTAAACATGATCACAGAGTGCGGCGTTTTCGGCGGCGTGTTGAAGCATTTTTCTGTTAATGACAACTTTTGTCAGAGCGATGCCTCCTTCTGCTTGGACATCTGGATGAACCTTTGTTCATCTCTACGCTGCCGTTATTATGAAAGAGCGTGGTTAAGGAAAAGTTAATATAGCCCCTGCCACTTGCGTTTTTTTGCACAGCGCCTTGCTATCTATTTATTTTAAAAGGAAAAATTCAACGCTGTTGTGGCTGGGTTGCAGCGGGTGCCATGCGTTGTGGCTGCATTTCGGCAGCTGCTGTTTCGGCATAGCCGCTGAGTTTTTTGATGGCTGCCCGCAGCGTGGTTGAGGCGCTGATTTTGCGGCTGATGAAATTGAAGGCTTTCATGGCGGGGCTGACGCGATGATGAAAACTGTCTTCTGCCGCATGTCCCTTTTCCAGCAAGGATGTTAACCGGTGGTGTATTTGGCGCATGGAGTGGTGGTGCGATGTTGTGTCCAGCTCCATCACATTGTCTGCTTCGGCACCAAAAAGCCCGACCACATCGTGCTTGGAGCGGATATGCACGGTTTTGCCATGGGGCAAATGCCCATCCGGCAGCAGTGTTTTCAGGAAATCTGTTGTCTTGCGGCTGGGCCCCGGGCTGCTGAAAACACATATCTTGCATGAATTAACAACGGTGCCCACAGTTCGCGCCAGATAGCCGCCCAGTGAATGGCCGGTGAATTTTGCCCGCTCGGGCGGAATGCCTTCGTAATCGCACACATCGCGCACAAATTGCAGGGCATTGTTGAACTGGGCGGGAATTTTTGCAAACCCGATAGCGAAGTTGGATTTGAAATCATTCAGATCATCTGTACCACGAAAGGCAAAGGCGTAGTGATGTTCCCCCGTTGCGGGATCTTCTTTGCGGTAAAGGGCGCCAAAAAAACTGCTGCCTGCGGAATCTTGCAGGGCTTCCGAGGTATGGACCATCAGCCAGCCGGCCACGGTTTCGCTGCGGCCCCCGCGAAAGTATATATGATCGCTGAGTGCCGCCATCTCCGCGGCTTCTTGCAGTTTTTGTCTTGTGGCATCTGTTAACACGGCAAGCTCTTCCCCCGCCCGAAGGCGGGAAGGGTGATCAAACGGATATTAAAATTATGGAATAAGCATGGTTAAGAAGTCGTTAAAAACGGCTTCCGTTCCGGATCTTTGTCATCGGTCTCTTTGATAACGCGGGCTTAAAACGCAGCAATACCTGTGATGGCACGGCCCAAAATCAGGGCGTGAATATCATGCGTGCCTTCATATGTATTAACGGCTTCAAGGTTCATTACATGACGGATCACGTGGTACTCGTCCGCAATACCGTTACCGCCCAGCATGTCGCGCGCCTGTCTTGCAATGTCGAGCGACTTGCCGCAGTTGTTGCGCTTCATCAGTGATATGGCTTCGGGTGCTGCGCGGTGTTCGTCTTTCAAACGGCCCAGACGCAGGGCACCTTGCAGGCCCAGTGTAATCTCGGTTTGCATGTCGGCCAGTTTTTTCTGGATCAATTGGTTGGCAGCCAGCGGCTTGCCGAACAAGATACGGTCCAGCGTATATTGACGGGCTTGGTGCCAGCAATATTCCGCAGCACCAATGGCGCCCCACGAAATGCCATAGCGTGCATTGTTCAGGCAGGAGAAGGGGCCTGTCAGCCCTTTGACATCGGGGAACATGTTTTCTTCTGGCACAAAGACATCATCCATCACAATCTCGCCCGTGATGGAAGCGCGGAGGGAGAATTTGCCCTCAATCTTTGGCGCAGACAAACCCTTCATGCCTTTTTCCAGTACAAAGCCGCGGATATCACCTGCGTCATCTTTTCCCCAGACGACAAAGACATCGGCGATGGGTGAATTGGTGATCCACATCTTGGATCCTTTCAGCACATAACCGCCGTCAACTTTTTTCGCGCGGGTTTTCATGCCGGCGGGGTCAGATCCGGCATCCGGTTCCGTCAGGCCGAAACAGCCGACATATTCACCTGTTGCCAGTTTGGGCAGGAATTTGTCTTTGACAGCATCTGTGCCGAAAGCATAAATCGGATACATGACCAGTGAAGACTGCACGGACATGGCAGAGCGATAGCCACTGTCCACCCGTTCCACTTCACGTGCGATCAGTCCATAGGACACATAATTGGTGCCCGCGCAGCCATAGCCTTCGAGCGTGGAGCCCAAAAGGCCAAGTGCGCCCATCTCGGTCATAATCTCTCGGTGGAAGATTTCATGGCGGTTGGCTTCCAATATGCGCGGCATCAGCTTATCCTGCGCGTAATCGCGTGCGGTGTCGCGCACCATGCGTTCTTCGTCCGTTAACTGGTCTTCAAGGAGAAGGGCATCATCCCATTTAAAGGATGGTTTCAATTTGGATTTTTCCATGGATACTTTCACAGCTGCTTGAGCGTTCATCAGTTTCTTCCTATGATGGCGTTAGAGGGAAAATATGACAGAAAAGATGGAAAACCGCGAGGTCATTTTTGAATTTCGTACCGTCGGCAATATCATGCGTGTCAGCGCAATGGATACGGCCACACTGACGGAAATCACCATTCAGTGCCCTGTCACTGCGGGAGAAAAGGCCTTTAAAACAAACGCCCTGAAGCGGTTGGAATATGTGCTGCGCAAAAAGGGGATGATCACCTGACCGACGCGGCCAGAGCGGGTCTTGCGATAATTTTGTTATAAAATTAGCCGGTTTGACGGCATAAGATTTTTGGCGTATGTAAAATGGGTGCAAACAAAAGAACTGGTGCAGTCCATGTCGCAACCCGCATCACCTCAGCCACCTTCCACCGCAGATGAGCGTCTGTTGGCTGCGGCCCGCAGTGGTGATTTGCCTGCAGCCAAAGCAGCGTTGAAAGACGGCGCGCGTGCTGATGCACGTGATGCCAGTGGCAGAACAGGTTTGCACCTTGTCATCATTCAAAAAGAATACGGCGGCTATAACGACAAAAGCCGTGAAATGCTCAGCCTGTTTTTAAACCGCAAGCTGCCGATTGATGCGCCGGACAATAGTGGTGCGACCGCCTTGCATCTGGCGATGCTGGATGATGCCTATACCAGTTGCAAATATAAAATCGAAGATCTGGTCACCTTTGGCGCCGATGTGAACGCAAGGGATGACACGGGTCGTACGCCTTTGCATGTGGCGGCGCTCAGCGGCAATAAAAATGAAGGTTTGAAAACGCTTCTGACCAAGCCTGTATCCATCAATGCGCGCGCCCACGATGGTGCCACGCCGTTGCATATGGCCGCCGTGCGCGGGGACCATGAAGTTGTGAAACATCTTTTGGCAAAAGGTGCCAACGCAACCTTGCTGACAAATGACGGCAAAACCGTCGGCGATTATGCCGAAGAAAACGGGCATGAATATCTGGCGCAGGTCTTGCGTGCCGAAACCGTACGCCATGCACAAATTCTGGCAGAGCGTGAAGCGGCTGAAAAGCGTGCACAAGATCCGTGGACGCTGCTGGCGCCGGATCGGGTATCGCTTGTCTCGCACGAGAAAAAGATTGGCTACAAGCTGACGGAAGTGTTTAATTTCGGCGCGCGCACCTATACGAAAATTTCGCAAAACATCCAGACCAAGGCCGAAGCTGTTACCGTGAAGGGCTTTGACGAATTTAATGACAAGGGCCTCCTGGAAAAAGCGCATGACAACCTGGCCCGCCTTGGCGGGGTGGTCGACCGGGGCGTGATCAACCATGCCACGCTGGAAAAACCCAAAAAGCCCAACAGTGGTTTTAAGCCTAAAAATTAGTCATAATGTTTGCGCCGTGTGCGGCTGTCGGATTTGTATATAAATCTGGCACGGGCATACTATATCTGGTATAGACAGGGTCAGGATGATCCCGGCCGGAGGTTCTGATATGCCCGAAAATCGTAAGAAAATAGGCTTTTCCGCAGATCATGCGGGCTATGCTCTTAAAATGCGTCTAGTAGCCCATGTAGAGGCTCTGGGGCACGTTGTGACGGACCTTGGGCCCCACAACGAGGACCGCGTGGACTACCCCGATTACGGCTTTAAACTGGCCGAAGCGGTGACCAGCGGCGAGGTCGATTTGGGTATCGGTATTTGCGGCAGCGGCATTGGTATTTCCATAGCGCTTAACCGCTACAGTGGTGTGCGCGCAGCACTTTGCCACGATGTAACTTCCGCCAAACTGTCCCGCCAGCACAACGATGCAAATGTACTGGTGCTGGGTGCACGGCTGATCGGGCCGGATGTGGCGCCGGCTTGTGTCGATGAATTTTTAACAACCGAATTTGAAGGCGGGCGGCATGAAGGCCGCGTTGCCAAACTTGGCCAAAAGGGGTGCAGCACAACATGACGAACGCGCAAATGAAAGACACAGCCATGACCGTTTCCGGTTTTTTCGAAGACAATCTGAAAGCAGCCGATGCCGAAGTCTGGAATGCTGTGCGCGATGAATTGGGCCGCCAGCAAACCCAGATTGAACTGATTGCGTCTGAAAACATCGTCTCCCGCGCCGTGCTGCAAGCACAAGGCAGCGTTTTGACCAATAAATATGCCGAAGGCTATCCGCGCAAACGCTACTATGGTGGTTGCGAATTTGTGGATGTGACCGAACAACTGGCGATTGACCGCCTGTGCAAACTGTTTGGTGCCACCTATGCCAACGTGCAGCCACATTCAGGCGCGCAAGCCAATCAGGCTGTGATGCTGTCACTGGTGCAGCCGGGGGATACAATTCTGGGTCAGGCGCTTTCTGCGGGTGGTCACCTGACACATGGTGCCAAGCCGAACCTGTCGGGCAAATGGTTCAATGCCGTACAATATGGCGTACGCGCCGAAGACGGTTTGATTGACATGGACGAAGTCGAAAAACTGGCGCTGGAACATAAACCGAAATTGATTATTGCAGGCGCGTCTGCCTATCCGCGTGTGATTGATTTTGCCCGCTTCCGCAAAATTGCCGATGCGGTGGGGGCATATTTGATGGTGGATATGGCGCATTACGCCGGTTTGATTGCGGCGGGTGTTTATCCATCCCCCATCCCGCACGCGCATGTGACAACATCGACCACGCATAAAACCCTGCGTGGCCCGCGTGGCGGGATTATCCTGACGAATGACGAAGAGCTGATCAAAAAAATCAACTCTGCCGTTTTTCCTGGTTTGCAAGGCGGCCCGCTGGAACATGTGATCGCGGCCAAGGCCGTGGCTTTTGGTGAAGCCTTGCAGCCCTCTTTTAAAATCTATCAGCAAGCCGTGCTGGATAACGCCCGGATGCTGGCGGCGACTTTGAAAAAAGGCGGACTGGATATTGTTTCCGGCGGTACGGACTGCCATTTGATACTGGTGGATTTGCGTCCGAAAAAAGTCACAGGCCGTGTGGCAGAAGTCAGTCTTGAACATGCCCGCATGACCTGCAACAAAAACGCGATTCCGTTCGATCCGGAAAAACCGATGGTGACATCGGGTATCCGCGTTGGCACACCCGCTGCCACCACACGTGGCTTTGGCCTGAAAGAATTTGAACTGGTTGGCCAGTATATGGTTGAAGTGCTGGATGGTCTGGCCGCCAATGGTGCGGAGGGCAATGCAGCGGTTGAACAAGATGTCGCCAAACGCGTTGAAGCGTTGTGTGCACAATTTCCTATCTACGCACAGGAATAATATTTTTTGAAAACATATTTTTAAAGCGAGATCCTCATGAAGTGCCCTTTTTGTGCCGGTGACGAAACGCAGGTAAAAGATTCCCGCCCGACGGAAGATAGCGCCGCTATCCGCCGCCGCCGCGAATGCCCGCAATGCGAAGCGCGGTTTACAACGTTTGAACGGGTGCAATTGCGGGATCTGGTTGTGGTGAAATGCGATGGCAGGCGGGAGCCTTTTGCGCGGGAAAAACTGCTGCGCTCGCTCTACCTTTGTCTGCAAAAACGTCCCGTTGAAAGCGATGCGATTGAGCGCACTGCCAATGATATTGTGCGCCAGCTGGAACAATCCGGTGAATCTGATGTGCCAACCAAGGTGATTGGTGAAAAAGCCATGGCGGCTTTGTCTGGCCTTGATCCGATCGGTTATGTGCGCTATGCCTCCGTATATAAGGATTTCCGCGAAGTGAAGGACTATAGCGCCTTTTTGGCGGACCTTGAAAATGTTTGCAAGAAAGCTGGTGCCGCCTGATGGCCGACGAAGAAAAACAACCGAAGCAGAAATATAAAAACATTCATGCTTTGAAAGTCACAAAATTGCCCCCGAAAGCGCCTGAAAAGCGCGTGGCCGGTAAAAACAAAGGCTCGCCCAAGGCGCAAAAAACAGGTGCCCGTCTGGCGGCTGTGCAGGTGCTGTACCAAATGCGCCTGAACAATCAGGACGCGCAATCCGCAGTGCATGAATACATCAAGTACCGCAATGGCTTTAATCTGGACGGCGATGTTTTTGTGCCGGCGGATGAAGACATGCTGCAGGAAATCATCACGGGCGTGCAAACACGCTGGACCGACATTGACGATGTTGTGACTGCGGCGCTGGCGGCAGGCGGCAAGACCGAGGTGGAGCCTTTGCTGGATGCGATTTTACGCGCCGGCACGTTCGAGCTTCTGGCACAGGGCCAGACCGAGACAGGGATTATCATCCACGATTATCTGAACATCACCACAGGTTTTTATGATGGGTCTGAGACCAAGCTCGTTAACGCTATCCTCGACAAAATTGCAAAAACCGTCAGATAGCCGCCGACTTTGATTGGCGGGGCACTGTGTTTTTCTTAAGCCTTTTCAACCATTTTATCACTTATTCATCGTATCCGTCCCTTTGCGGATGAGCGCAGAGCTGAAAAGGACTCGGCTATGCCGGTGTTTTCGTATAAAGGGCCCTTTTTTAAATGCATCTGTGGATGAAAAGAAAAAAGCGTATAATTTAACCCATTGATAAAAAATGATTAAATACCCCCTGAGGGCGCTTTCTACGGGAGGGAAAGTTGACAGGCAAGGCAAGGGGCGTAGGATTGTCTAATCAAACGGGAGTTGAGTTATGAAATTAAAACATATACAGCAAGAAATTGAACGATATGCAGGCGCGCTTTTTAACCTGCCTGGCAATATTTTTACGGATAAAGAATGGCAAAAATCGACTGTGAAGCCCATCCTGAGTGATGACAACATATATAGAGGGTTAACGGCCAGCAAGATCGAGACTCTTTTGGATAAAGTGCAGCAGCCAGATCACCCGCCGCTGCCGCCGCAACGAAAAGAATACCTCGCTGAGCTGGCCGCGCTTTTGAGTGCAGATGCCAGACGCGAGGTGCGCCATCGTATGATGTTTGGCCAGTCACTGAATGCGGGTGACAAGGCATTGTTAAAAAACTATCCTCTCGTATCGGAGCGCCTTTTGCCGCGTTTGCTGACGTTAGGATTTAATACGGTCGTGAATGACAGCCGTCAGGATCGCTACGTTGCGCGTGACAAAGCGGCCTATCTTGCAACGGGTACCACACCTGCACTGGAAATTGCCCGCAAGCGGGAAACAGGTGAACTGTCTATGCAAGTCCGCATGAAAATGTGATGTACTTCACGCTTGCGGCGGCTTGGGAAAGCGGCGGTAGGTATAGACCAGTGTGCCAATCACAAACATGAGCAGTATGCCAAGGCTTGGGAATACCTTATCCGGCCCCAGTGTCGGCATGTCTTGTAAATTGGCGACAATCACGGACTGCATCAAGATCACGATATAAACACAGACGACAGCGCCCGTTACATGCAGCATTTTTTGCAGGCTGCGGATGCTGTTCACGCGCCGTTCTGGTGCCAGCCAGTATTTTTTATGCGGTAGGTTGATCAACCGGTCCGGCAGTTTGTGCATGACCAGTCCCATGATTGTAAAAATACCGATGATGGTAAAAAGCAAGGCTGCATAGAAACAGAAGAAGCCGTCTTGCGACATCCAGCCGTTGGGATGGCCCGAAAAGTCAAAATGCGTGGCCAGCTTGTCAGGCAATAGGGGCGCATAGTGATGCATTTGAAATGCGGCAACCGCCAATGTCAGGGCATATACAATATAGGGCATAAAAATATCTTTGTTTAAAAATGAATAATTTGAAAATCAGGCGGACAGTCGTTTCAATCCGGCATCTAAATCGGCGCGAATATCTTCTACATCTTCAAGGCCAATGTGCAGGCGCAGGGAAAACCCTGTCTCCGTCCAGCTTTCTGCCGTGCGGATGGGGCTGGGCTGTTCGGGGAACAAAAGTGACTCAAACCCGCCCCAGCTGAAGCCCAGATTGAAAATCTCCATGCCATCCAGCATCGCTTTGATTTTCTCGCGGTTTGTTTCGTGCAAAATAATGCCAAAAGTGCCCGAAGACCCTTTGTAATACTTTTTCCAGTTTTCATGCCCGGGACAAGACGGCAGTGCGGGGTGGCGCACTTCTTTGACGGCATTTTGCGTGGACAGCCATGTGGCAATGTCTAATGCGTTTTTCTGGTGTTGTTGCAGGCGTACGTTCAGTGTGCGCAAGCCGCGCAGGCCCAGATACAGTTCTTCAGACCCGCCACACAGCCCCAGCATGAGCGCGGCGCGCTTTACTTGCGGCCAGGCGGCTTCATTTGTAGAGACGACACCCAGCATTACATCTGAATGGCCGGAGACATATTTGGTGGCAGACATCACGGAAATATCAATGCCGAAATCCAGCGGCTGGAAAAACAGCGGCGTGGCCCAGCTGTTATCAATCGCTGTTTTAATACCAGCTTTTTTGGCAGCGGCTGTAATCGCACCGATGTCTTGCACTTCAAATGTCAGGGATCCGGGCGCTTCCATGAAAACCAGTTTGGTATTGGGGCGAAACAGTTTTTCAATTTCCGCGCCAATCATTGGCGGATAGTACTCAACATCCACGCCAAAGCGGCGCAGGATTTCCTCGCAGGATTTGCGGCTGGGGCCATAGCAGTTGTCCGTCATCAGGATATGGTCCCCCGATTCAGCGAAGGCAATCAGGGCCGTGACAATGGCCGACAGGCCGGAACAAGTGGCGACACTGCGGAACGCCCCTTCAATCGCGGCTATGCCTTCCTCAAAAGCAGCGGTGGAAGGCGTGCCCGCACGGCCATAGGAATAGGGCACGTTCGGCACTTTTTCAAATTCGTCATAGGTGCGAAAAACAATGGTGGACATGCGGTGCGGCGGCACGTTGACTGCGCCATGATATTCATCCGGCTTTGACCCTGCATGGGTCAAAAGTGTTTCGAAACTTTTTTTGCTCATGGCTCTTCGCCTTGTTTTTTGGGAAGGTTCGGGTTGCCGCCCCATTCCGTCCAGGAACCATCATAGATGGCAACATCCGGATAGCCTGCTTCATGCAGGGCAAGGGCCACAATGCCGGCGGTCACGCCACTGCCGCAACTGGCGGCCAGTGGTTTGTTAAGCGGCACGCGATTGGTGCCGATAATTTGTTTGATTTCGCTGACCGATTTTAAAAGCCCTGTGTTCCGGTCCAGAAAATCGGCAAAGGGAAGGTTGAGCGAATGGGGGATATGTCCTGATTCAACGCCTTCGCGCGCTTCGGGAATGTCGCCGCTGTATCGGGCGCGGTCGCGCGCATCCAGCACCACAAATTCCTGTTTGGACAGGTTGGCGAAAATATCATCCTGCGTTTTTAAAAGCTCTGGCCGGTAGGCAGGCACATAAGATGCAGGTGTATAAATTTCCGGCACATCGGGGCGTGGTTCCACCGGCAGGCCTTCATCAACCCAGCCCGGTAGCCCGCCGTTGAGGACAAGTACGCGCTGGTGGCCAAAGGCACGGAACATCCACCATGCACGGCTGGCTGCCATGTGCATACCGCTGCGATCATAGATGATAACCTGATCACTGTTGGTGATGCCAAGGGCACCAACTTTTTGCGCAAAAACATCTGCGGAGGGGAGCGTATGCGCAAGTTTTGCGTCCGGGTCGGCCACATCATCGATATCAAAATCGATCGCACCGGCGATGCGCACGGGCAACAGCGGCTGTCGGTAACTGGCATCAAGAATCTTCAGTCCCGGGCTGCCCAGCAGCGGGAGAAGTTCCGGCGACGAGATCAGCGCCGATGGGGCCGTTATTTTGTTGTCGTCAACCATTCTTGGCGAATTTTCCCGTGGTGGCGTGCAAACCAGTTCAGCAAAATGCAGGCGGCTGCATTCATAATCTTGCCTTCGTCCAGAAGTGTTATAACCTCGGATACAGGCAGAATATGTGTTTTAATCTCTTCGCCTTCATGTTCCATGCCGAAAATGCCGCTTTCGGTTTTGGCAATGCGGCCCAGGTAGAGATAAAATTCTTCGGCAAGACAGCCTGCACTGGTATAGCATTTGCTGACAAAAACCAGATCCGTGACAGCGGCACCTGTTTCTTCCAGTGCCTCGCGGCGGGCAGCGTCATCCGTGCTTTCGCCGTCGTCAACCGCACCGGCGGCAACTTCCAGCAAAAACGGGTCTTCCGCACCGGCCAGCATGGCCCCCAGACGGAATTGCTGGTTCAGCAAAATTTCATCTGTTTCGGGGATATACAAAAGTACCGCTGCCATCTTTTTGCAGAACATCACTTCGCGTGACATTTCGGTGGCCATGCCATCATGCTTCAGGCTGCGCGGCTGGCAGGTAATGCTTTCCAAACGGTGATAGCCGTCAAACTCGACCTTGCGGTCCAGAATGCGGGCATGGGGGAATTTTTCTACCGGCTTTGCTTGTGTCATGTCTTGGCGGGCTGTCCTGTTAAATTCTGTTTTATCAGAAGGATTTAACCATCAGCTTACGCTGCCTTGGGGCGGGGTGCAAGCCACCGTCCGGCCCTATTTTACCTAAGAATATCAAAAACTTGTGCTTCAGCGCAGGGTTTGGCACGTGACGTGCGTGTCAAAAGCGGTAAAAATGAATAATTGCGGCAGATAAGGGGATAGAGGCCTTGATCACAAAGAAATCATTTCTGGGCGTTGTTCTGGTGCTCTGCGCCATGGCAGGCGGATATTTTTATGTGCAATCCGAAACGGCCCGCGCCGGCCGTGACAGCGTGGGTGCACAAGAAACCGTGGTGCAGGGAACGATCGAAGAACTGGTCACGGCGCAGGGCAAGCTGGAGCCCCGCGATTATGTCGATGTCGGTGTGCAGGTCTCTGGCCAGCTGGAAAAGATTCATGTGGAGCTGGGCGATACCGTTAAGGCCGGCGACCTGATTGCCGAAATTGATCCGCAATTGTATGAGGCTCAGGTGGAGGCAGACGAGGCCCGTGTTAAAACCCTGACCGCACAAATCGCACAGCAGGAAGCCTCGATTGACCTGGCGCGCTTGCAGCATGAACGCAATGAAAAACTGGTGGCCAGCGGGGCCATCAGCCGCGATGCTTTTGACAACACAAATACCGCGCTAAAAGTCGCCGCCGCCCAGCTGGACGCGCTGCAAGCCCAGATGGAAGAAGCAAGGTCCACGCTGGAAGGCGACCGTGCCAATTTAGGTTATGCCAAAATTTATGCCCCGATGGATGGCACCGTTGTGGTCAAAGATGTGCGCGAAGGCCAAACACTGAACGCCAGCCAGACCGCGCCGACCGTGGTGCAGCTTGCCAATCTGGATGTGATGACAGTCCGCGCGCAGGTGGCCGAGGCAGATGTGATGCGTTTAAAGCCTGGTATGGATGTGTATTTCACAACACTGGGTTCGCAAGGCCGCCGCTGGAACGGCTCTGTCCGTCAGATTTTACCATCGCCTGAGGTGATTAACGAAGTGGTGCTGTACCACGTGCTGGTGGATGTGGATAACAAGGACCGTCAGTTGATGACGGGGATGAGCACACAAATGTTTTTTGTATTGGGCCGCGCAGAAAATAAGCCGCTGGTGCCAGTGGCTGCGCTGGGCAAACGCCTGACGGACCAAGACAGCGACCTTGGCGCGGCCTATCAGGTGAAAATGATGACCAAGGGCGGTATCGCTGTTGATCAAACGGTGCATATCGGCTTGATGAACCGCACACAGGCAGAAGTGCGCAACGGTTTGCAGACAGGTGATAAAATTCTGGCCAATCCGGCCTTGTTGCCAGCGTCTACTTCGCAAAAATCGGGTGGCGGCCGCGGGATGCGCGGGATGCCGCGCCTGTGAAAAAAATCCTTTAACCGAACGGCGGAACTTTGATGCAAAGCCTCATCGCGCTTGAAAATATATGCCGGTACTACCAAAGCGGGGATGTGACCGTTCGCGCGCTGGATGATGTATCTGTGCATATCGCCGCGGGCGAATTTGTGGCCATCATGGGCCAATCAGGTTCTGGCAAATCCACGCTGATGAATATTCTGGGTTGCCTGGATCAACCCACAGCGGGCAGTTACAAAATTTTGGAGCAAGAAGCTTCTCGCTTGCTGCCGGATGAACTGGCCGCGTTGCGCCGACGTACTTTCGGGTTTATTTTCCAGCGGTATAACTTGCTGGCAACCGCCACCGCAGCCGAGAATGTCGCCATTCCCGGCCTTTATGATGGCTTGTCGCGCAAAGACCGCAATGCGCGGGCCGGGGAATTGCTGGCAAGGCTGGGTCTTGGTGACCGCACAGATCACCGTCCATCGCAGCTATCGGGCGGGCAGCAGCAGCGTGTGGCCATTGCCCGTGCGCTGATGAACAACCCGCCCGTCATTTTGGCTGATGAGCCGACCGGTGCGCTGGACAGTCGCAGTGGCGAAGATGTGATGAACCTGTTAAAGCAACTGCATCAAGAAGGCCGCACGGTTATTCTCATCACACATGACAAAAACGTGGCAGCTCATGCGGAGCGTATCATACGCATCCATGACGGTAAAATTTCTGAAGATACTGGTGTCAAAAGCACAAGCAGTGCGTTGCCTGCCAAAGCGCAGGATATCACAAAAGGCGCAGGTCTTTTTGCCGATATCATGGAATCGTTGACGACGGCGCTTCGGTCTTTGCGTGTGAATATTTTCCGCACGGCTCTGACGCTTTTGGGAATTATTATCGGTGTATCTGCGGTCATCACCATGATGGCGGTGGGCAATGGCAGTAAACAAAAAGTGCTGGACCAGATCAGCGCCATGGGCACAAATGTGCTGTCCATCCGCCCTGGCATTCCGGGGTTTCGAGGGGCTGGCGATATTGCGACCATGGTGCCCGAAGATGCGCTTGCGCTGGAAACGCTTGATAATATCGAAGTGGTGGTGCCCGAGCGCAGCGGCCGGTCAACCTTGCGCTACGGCAATCTGGATTACGCAAGTTCTATATCGGGCGTGGGTGTGGGAATGCCTGTGGTGCGCGATTGGCCTTTGGCGCAGGGCACGTTTTTTAACCCGCGCGATGTATCAACAAATGCGTCTGTCATTGTCCTTGGTAAAACCATTGCCAATACGCTTTTTCCTTATGACGAAGACCCCATCGGCAAATATGTGCTGGTGGGCAATATTCCGTTCGAAGTGATCGGTGTTTTGGCTGTCAAGGGCGCGACCGCCTGGGGGACAGATCAGGATGACGCAGCCTTTGTGCCCTATACCACGGGTATTGTCCGGTTGTTCGGGCAAAATTATCTCAGCAATATCACGGTCAAGGTGGCATCGCTCGACCGTATCGAAGAAACGGAGCAGGCGATTTCCACCCTTTTGACCGCGCGGCACCGCAAAGAAGATTTTATGATCCGCAACACGGCTTCCATCATGGAAATGGCCACGGCCACGCAAAACACATTGACGGTTTTGCTGGGGGCGGTGGCGGCCATATCGCTGTTGGTGGGGGGTATTGGGGTTATGAATATCATGTTGGTCAGCGTGACAGAGCGCACGCGTGAAATTGGCATCCGCATGGCAACCGGTGCCAGACGGCAAGACATTATGCTGCAATTTAATATCGAGGCTGCGGTCGTTTGTATCATTGGCGGTATTTTGGGCATCTTGCTGGGGGTATTGGCGGGCTGGGCGATATCCTTGCTGGATGTCATGGTGGTTTTTTCACTGGCACCGGCGCTACTGGCCTTTTCCTCTGCGGTTCTGACGGGTATTCTCTTTGGATACCTGCCCGCCCGCAAGGCCGCCCGGCTGGACCCTGTTGTCGCTTTGGCATCGGAATAGAAAGAAGAAAAAAAATGAAACGTATGGCAACAATCTTTTTATGCGCAACACTTCTGGCGGGCTGTCAGTTGACGCCGGACTATGAACGTCCAACGGCTGATTTGCCGGCGACATGGCTGGCGGCGCGCGACAAAGCTAGCAGCACACAGGCAAGCGTTGAAGAAACATGGTGGAAAACTTTTAAAAGCAACGAGCTGAATACGCTTGTCACCACAGCGCTTGAAAATAATAACGATCTGCGTGCATCGCTGGAGCGTATCAATCAGGCCCGTGCCGGCTCCAAAATTGCGGGCGCGCCGTTTTTACCGTCTGTGGATGCAAATGCGGGCAGCGGCTGGTCTCAATCCGATCCGGGCAGGGGCAGCTCATCTGACCGTGGCAGTGCCAGCGGTGGCGTGAGCGTTTCATATGAAGTTGATCTTTTCGGACGTAACAATGCAGCCTTGCGCGCGGCTGAGGCAAACCTGCGCGGCAGTGTCTATGACCGCGATGCGCTGGCATTGGTCGTCAAAGGCGATGTTGCCAAAACATACTTCCAGATTTTAAATCTGCGCGAGCGTATTACCATTGCGCAAACCAATCTGGATAATTCACGCCAGGTACTGCGGATTGTTGAGGCGCGCTATAATGCGGGGACTGTGTCAGCGGTCGATGTTTCCCGCCAGAAAAGCAATTTATCCACGGCAGAAGCGTCGCTGGAATCACTGAAAAATCAGGAACAGCTGGCCGAGAATACATTGTCCATCCTGCTGGGCCGCGCGCCGCGTGATTTGGCGCTGAAATCCAAAAGCCTGCGGCAGATTACCATCCCGCGTATTCCTGTCGCACAGCCGTCCACCGTGGTGGAGCAGCGTCCGGATATTCGTGTGGTGGAAGAAAATCTGGTGGCAGCCAATGCCGATATTGGTGCGGCAAAGGCAGCCTTTTTCCCTGTGCTGAACCTGAGCGCCGGGGCAAGTTTTAGCAGGTCTCCCTTGTCGGATCCGACTTCCACAGCGCTGTCACTGGCAGCATCCGCCTTGGCACCAATTTTTAAAGGCGGCGAATTGAAAGGCGGTTTGCAACGCAGCGAATCCCGCCAGCGCGAATTGGTAGAAACCTATCGCAAGACGGTGATTGTGTCTTTGCGCGAAGTGGAAGATGCCCTTTCATCCGCGCAAGCGGCCAAAAAGCGCGAAGCAGCCCTGAATACCGCGAAGGAAGAAGCGCGCAAAGCCTATGACCTGTCGCGTGATTTATACGAAGCAGGCGCGGTTGATTTTCAGACAATGCTGGATTCAGAACGCACGCTGCTGAGCACGGAAGACAGCCACGCCAGCGTCAGGCTGGAAGTCTTGAATGCGGCGGTTGATCTGTACAAAGCTGTCGGCGGCGGCTGGCAGGCACCTGCAAAAAAGTAAACCGCCTACATACCGCGATACAAAAACCCGTAATTGCTGAGGAATGAATTCAGCGAATGCGGGTTTTGTTTTTCCATGGCGCGGAAAACCGCTTCGGTAATATTGATGTTGCAGACAGATTCGATGTCTTTGAACGAAGGGGCGCTATTGGCTTCCAGCACGCGGTAGCCGTCTTCTTCGAACAAAAGGTCAATGCCGGCAATGTCCAGCTGCAACGCTTCGGCTGTTTCTACAGCCAGTTTTTGCATGTCCTTGGGCGGGTCAAAAGGCACGAGTGTCATGGAATCTTCGATGTTGGATTTAAACAATCCGTCAGCCGAGCGACGTTCTACAGCTGCAATCACTTCGCCAAAAACAACAAGCAGGCGCACATCGCGGCCATGGCTGTGTTTGATGTATTCTTGAAAAATAAAGTCTGATCCTGTGGCGACATGATCAATCAGATGCGCAAGGTCATTAAAATTCTCGCGTGTTTGACACAGCAACACACCGCTGCCATGCCGGCCGCGCAATGTTTTGACAACGGCGGGGAAGCCGATTTCGCGCTCTACAAAATCAACATCGACCGGAAACTTGGCAAGAATGGTTTTGGGCACGGGCAGGTTCTTGGCGGCCAGAATTTGTTGTGTCAGCAATTTATCGGCAGCTGCTTCCATACCAAGAGAGCCGTTGATGATGCGAAGGCCCTGATGTTCAAGGTGGCGCAAAACCGCCAGCATGAAATAATTCGTTTCAGAGCCTGTGCGTGGAATAACAAAGTCAGGCTTTTCCAATTGCTGTCCACGGTAGAGAGCGGACCAGTTGCTCTCCCGGTCCACCACCAGGTCAAAATCTTGCGGGTTCAAGACGGCCAGTTCGATATCCATTTGCGCAGCGGTTTCAACAAATTGCCGCACAGCATAAGCACCCGGATAATCGGAATGGGGGTCGGCATGGAAAAAAAGCCAGCAGCGCATGAGAATTTCCTTTCGATGTTCCCTGTTTTATCAGGGACACGGGCGTAACAAAAGCGTCCTGTATATATAGGTCGGGATTGATCCTATTTATTTACGTAACGTGCATTATAGGGGGTAAGTTGTTGCATTTGTACCAAAGTGTCAAAAATATGACAAAAAAGTGTGATTTTCATTTGCAGGAAAGACCGAAACTTCACAATAATGGCCATCTTTTTTCAGAAATACATAACCACCGACCGCAAAGGCCGCAGCTTCATGGAACTTATCAATTATCTCGTTTCGGAAATTCAGGGGAATTCGCTTCTGGTTTTCGGCCTGTGTCTTGTCTGCGGTGTGGTGGGTGGCATGGCGGCAAACCGGCTGAGCTGGATGCCGACGATTACAGCCTTCATGTTGCTGGGGCTTTTGATCGGCCCGAACGGGCTGGGGTTGATCAGCAAGAGTTTGTTGAAAGATGCGTCTGTCTTTATCGACATTGCGCTGGGGTTGATTATCTACAAACTGGGCACGATGCTGCATCCTTATGCCATGATCCATTCGCGCCGTTTGTTGACGATTGCTGTGGCGGAAGGATTGTTCAGTTACGTGGCTGTCTTTTTCTGTGCCCGTATGTTTGGATTGGATACCCTGATTTCGGCGATGATTGCGGCCATTTCCGTGTCGTCTTCGCCGGCGGTACTGGTGCATGTGGCGGAAGAAATGCGGGCGAAGGGGCCTGTGTCTTACCGTGCGAAATCTTTGGTGGCGGTAAATAATCTGCTGGCTTTCGTGTTGTTTTCACTGTCCTTGCCGTTTGGCCTGGCATCGGAAGATACGACTTTGCTGATGATGATCGGCTTGCCCCTGTATCGTCTGGCCGGTGCCATTCTGGTGGGAATTGGCGTTGCGTGGCTTTCGGTTCAGGTTGCCAGGCGCTTGCAGGCGCAGGATGAACACTTCCGTTTCACGATTGTGATCGGGGCCATTATGCTGACGCTGGGGTTGTGCACGGCGCTGAACGCTTCCGCGCTGTTTGCACCGCTGGTGCTGGGCATTGCCATCCGCTGGTTTGAAACATCCAAACATAAAATATCGCAGGTCCATCTGGGCGATGGGGGCGATCTGTTTTTTATCGTGCTGTTCGTGATGGCAGGTGCCAAAATTGACCTGCCCAATCTGATGCATGTGGGCCTGATTGCCGTGGCCTTGGCGACTGTGCGCTGCCTGAGCAAGACGGTAGGTATTTATGCCGCCGGTGCTATTCATGGCATCGACCGTACGCATTCTGCTGCCACCAGCATGATGCTCACCCCAATGGCGGGCATGGCCATTGGCCTTGTCACCACAACGTCACATTTTGCACCACATATCGGCACGATTATTGCGACGATTGTGTTTGCCATGGTGGCCTTGCTGGAAACCGTCGGGCCATTTCTGGTTACCCACGCCCTGCGTCTGTGCGGCGAGGCCAACAAGCTGGAGCCGGATGCCGACGAATGGCAGGAAGCGTCAGGTACTTGACGCGCCTTAGCGCGTGGGAACCTATGCGCCTCAGCGCATAAGGTTTTCCCAGATCCGGCCATAGGCTTGCACGACTTCCGGCGGGCAGGCAAAGGATGTGTGTGTAGCCACGTTTGCAGGAATGTTAAATTCCGGGGCGCGTTGAATGTCACCCGGCAAGAAATTGCGCGCGGCGCGGGATGTTGGAATGTTGCCTGAAAAATTGGAATAGGCGGCCGCGTTTTTAGGCTGCATAACGAAATCGATAAACTTCACAGCCGCTTCCAGGTTCTGGGCTGCAGACGGAATGGCCAGGCTGTCCATCCACAATTCGACCCCTTCTTTCGGATAAATGTATTTAATGGCGGGGTTTTCCTGACGCGCTGTGTAAACATCCCCGCTCCAGGCCAGCTGCAGGGCAACCTCATTGGCGGCGAGGCGTTCAAAATACCCGTTGGCGCTATAGGTTTTGACGCTGGGTTTTTGGCCTTGCAGCAGGTTTTCCAGCATTTTCAGTGTGTTTTCGCTGCCATCGCAGTTTTTGCGGGCCAGGGCAATGGCACCAATTGCCATCACGGTGGATGTGTCATCCAGCATCCCAATGGAGGGTGCCTCTTTTGCGGGGCGGTTGAAAAAATCTTCCCAGCTGGTAATTTTTTCGTCTGTCATGCTGGTGTTCACTGCAATACCGGTGGTGCCGTAAAACAGGGGCAGTGCATAGCGATATTCGGGATCGTAAGCAGGGTTGCGGACGTTTTCGCTAAAATCACGGGCAAGGGCGCGCACTTCATCGGGCAGCGGTTGCAACAGGTTTTCTTCAATCAGCAAAGGCACGTAATTACCGGAGGGCGAGATGATGTCGTAACGTGCACCAGACTTCAACTTGGCCAGCAAGGCATCGTTGCTGGAATAAACTTCGGTGACCACGCGGATACCGGTTTCTTTTTCAAATTTTGCAAACAGTTCGGTATCTGCATACGTGTCCCATGTGTAGATATAAAGTTTTTCTGTACGGCTCTGCATGACAAAATAACCAATGGCACCCAGCAGGATAACAACGGCAATGGCAATTTGCGGAAATCTTGATACTTCTTTGGGCTGTGGGATCATGTTATCGGGTGCTCCGTCGGTTGAGGTAATAAGAGAGTAAAACAATAGCGACTGAAAGGGCCAGCAGCAAAGAGGCTGCCGCGTTGATTTCGGGTTTAATGCCTTTTTTAACCATATTGTAGATCTGCACCGGCAGCGTGGCCGCCCCGGGGGGAGCCACCATCTGGGTGATAATAAAATCATCCAGGGACGTAATAAAGGCCAGCAAGGCGCCCGATGTAATCCCCGGCATCAATAAGGGCAAGGTTACATGGCGAAAGGCGCGCCATGGATCGGCGTAGAGATCGGTTGCAGCCTCATGCATACTGCGCGGGATGGTGCCGAGCCGTGCGCGGATCGGGGCATAGGCAAAGGGGATGCAAAAAACAATATGCGCGATAAGTACATTGCCAAGTCCAAGCCGCAGGCCGATGATGCCGAAAAATGCCATGGTGGTGACGGCAATCACAACCTCCGGCACCAGCAGGGGCAAGGTCATTAGCGTATAGGCGGTTTGTTTTTGTAAACGGCCCATCTGTCCGCGGTGCATGGCAACAGCCGCCATGAGGGCAAGAAGGGTGGATGAAATGGTGGCCCCTGTCGCCACAATCATGGAATTGACGGCAGCGCGACGCAAGTCAGCATTGTGGAACGCATCGGCATAGGCGCTGAAGCCAAAACCTTCCCAGACGGTGACAAGGCGGCCCGTGTTAAAGGAAAAAACCAGTACAGCCAAAATAGGCAGATATAAAAAGACAATTCCCAAAAAGGCTGCCATACCAAAGCCGGGCATATGATGGTTGGTGCCTGTGTTCATCGCAGTGCATCCTTGATGCCTTGTCCGCGTTTGGCAATTAACATCAGGCCGAACAACACGGTGCCCATGACAACCACGGAAATGGCCGCGCCAAAAGGCCAGTTGCGGCTGCTGAAAAACTGGCGTTCAATCAGGTTGCCCAGCATCATCTGTTTGCTGCCGCCCAGCATATCCGCCGCCAGAAAGGAACCGATCGCCGGAATAAACACCAAGACACTGCCAGCCAGAATACCGGGCAGGCAAAGTGGCAGAATAATATGCCAGAGTGTGCGGGCCTTGTTGGCGTATAAATCTTCCGAGGCCTCAATCAAGCGCCAGTCCATACGTTCCAGCGTGGCATAGATGGGTAAAATCATAAAAGGCAGGTAACTATAGACGAGCCCCAGTGTGACGGCAAATTCGTTATAGAGCAGTTGCAGCGGTGCATCGATCAGGCCGGCCTTTCCCAAAATGGTATTGGCAAGCCCGTCGTTGCGCAAAATCAAAATCCAGGCATAGGTGCGGATCAATAAATTGGTCCAGAAGGGGATGGTGACCAGCACAATCCACAAATCTCGCTGTTTGGGCGGGCGTGTGGCCATATACCATGCGGTAGGGAAGCCGATAAAAACGCAGAGTATGGTGGTGATAACGGCAAGCTTGACTGAGCTGAAAATAATTTCCAGGTACCCTGTATCAAAAACGGGTACACCGCTAAGATCGGGCACGAAAAAGAAACGTTTGTACCCTTCCCATGAAAATTCCCAGATCACGCCGCCATAGGGGGCCGCTTTCAAAAAGGAATAAATAAGCCCAAGCCCCAGCGGTAACACAAAAAACAGCCCCATGATGATAAAGAAGGGCAAAAGAAGTTTGTGGGGCCGCGCCAGTGTCATGGCGCGCACCGGATCAGGCGGTCGGCCGGTACGCTGAAGGTAATTTCGCTATCCGGTGTCAGGTCGGGTGCGGTATGCGGGGCAAGCGTGACTTTTTCCCCGCTGCTCAGGGTGATTTGAAAATGCGTTGTGGCACCGTGATAGGTGATATGCGTCAGGCGGCCATGGGCTTGCAGGTCACCATCTTTGTGTGTGCGGTTGTTCAGCTGAGCATCTTCGGGCCGAAACCCTACGTCCTGTGTCTCGCTCAGGCCAAAAATGCCGCCGTTGACAAAATTGCATATGCCGATGAAATCTGCCACAAAACGGCTGGCTGGTTGATGGTAAATTTCCTGCGGGGTGCCCAGTTGTGCAATACGGCCTTTGTGCATCACGGCAATGCGGTCTGACATGGAGAGGGCTTCGTCCTGATCATGCGTCACAAACACAAAAGTTACGCCTGTTTCGCGTTGCAGGCGCTTGAGCTCAATCTGCATATCCTTGCGTAATTTATAATCAAGTGCGGAGAGGGATTCATCCAGCAGCAAAACGCGCGGACGATTGACCAGGGCGCGGGCCAGTGCCACACGTTGTTGCTGTCCGCCTGAAAGTTCGCCGGGTTTGCGGGTGCCCAGTTGTTCCAGCCGTATGGTTTTCAGGGCATCTGTCACGGCGGTGGCAATTTCTGTATCCGGTCGGCCCAGCATTTTCAGGCCAAAGCCGATATTTTCGGCAACCGTCATGTGCGGAAAAAGCGCGTAGTTTTGAAACACGGTATTCACAGGCCTGCGGTTGGGCGGCAGGCTGGTGATGTCATCTCCTGAAAGCAAAATGCGGCCTGTGCTTGTTTTTTCAAGCCCTGCAATCAGGCGCAGGAGCGTGGTCTTGCCGCAGCCCGAGGGGCCCAGCAGTGTAAAAAACTCGTTTTCGCGTATGTTCAGCGACAGGTCATCCACTGCCTTCACGGGCGCATCCGTGTGGGCGAAGGTTTTGGTGACAGATTCGATGACAAGACAGTCGGACATAATGACCGAGCATATTACTTTCGCGCTCCTGCTTCAACGGTGGTTTCAGTGGGGGTGGCAGTGGGTCTGTTGTTATATGATAAATATGCTCTGAGCTTTTCGCCGTTCAGTGTGGCGGTTTGGATAGCAACGGGCGCAAGGTGCAAGACGCAGCTTCTTTTTTAGGCATCTTTGTGTGAAAATTCTGCAGAACTTTAACAAAGGAGATGTTTCATGCGCGGCTTTTTATGCTTGATGGCGGTGGTTTTGTGGCAAACGGTGGCTTCGGTTCCGCAAGCCATGGCCGAGAATTCTTTGCCGCGCCGAACGATCTCAGTGGTGGGGGAGGCGGAAATCAGGGCCGTGCCGGACCAGGTGCTGATCTCCATGACAGCCGAGAACCGCAGTGCTGATCTGTTGGAAGCCAAGGCGGCGAATGATAAAGCCGTGGCAGGGTTCATGGCTTATGCGACAGATAAACTGCATGTGGAGAAAAAACATATCCAGACCGATTTTGTCAGTATCGAGCCGAAATACCGCGAATGCCGGTACGAAGATGAAATGTCCGGTAAATGCAACCCGCTGGATATTGCCTATTATATTGTACGCAAAGGCATTCAGGTACGTTTGAATGATTTGGCGCAATATGAGGCACTGGTGACGCAGGCTTTGTTGCAGGGGGTTAGCCATATCGACAATATCCAGTTTTTAACGACAGAGCTTCGCCAACACCGCGACAAGGCCCGTGCCCTGGCCGCGAAAGCTGCACAGGAAAAGGCGGGCGCCATTGCCGCCACGCTGGGCATGAAGGTCGCAAAGCCTGTGACCGTGAATGACCATATCTATTCTGCCTTTTATTGGTCCGGCAGCCAGGGCGCGCGCGGGCGCAACAACATGATGCAAAACGTGGTGCAGTCTGCCCCCGGCGGTACAGGGGGCACTGCGGATTCCTTTGCCTTGGGGCAGGTCAATATCACGGCCAATGTGCAGGCAACGTTTGAACTGGAATAATATTTCAGGCAGACGATAGAAGCTTTCAGCCTTCTGAAAACTGCAACGAAAAATTAATGAAATAGGGTGTATTGTCCTTGTTCAGGGCATCTGCGCGCCTTATAATTTAATTACATAATTGAAATCATCATCCAGAAACGAGGCATCTGCATGTCCAAGAAACCAGAAATCAACCCGCTTTTGAATCCGCCCAAGCTGCCGCATGATGCGCCGCCGCTGGATAGCGTGAAGGCCAGACATTATCTGCCGGCCCTGAAGGTGGGTATTGAAGAAGCCCGTGCCGAGCTGGAGGCCATTAAAAATAACAAAGCCCCCGCCACGTTTGAAAACACCATTGAAGCGCTGGAATTTTCCGGCAAAACAATGGGCCGTGTTCTGACGGTGTTTCACAATATTGCCGGTGCCAACAGCAGCGACAACCTGCGTGCGATTGACGAAGAGATGAACGTGACGGCCGTTAATTTCGGTAGCGAAAAAATGATGGATGCCGGTTTGTTCAAGCGTGTGAAAGAAGTCTACGATGCGCGCGACAGCCTGAACCTGACGGGCGAGAAAAAAGTATTGCTCGACGAGACCTACAAGGCTTTCGTGCGCAGTGGCGCGCTTTTGAATGATGCAGATAAACAGCGTTTGCGTGAAATCAAAGAAGCGCTCAGTAAACTGTCCACCACTTACAAAAACAACGTTTTGAAATCGACCGAAGAATCCGTGAAAGTGGTTGATAGCGAAGCCGAGTTGAAGGGCGTGCCCAAGGACGAGATTGATGATTACCGCAAGGCCGCAGAAGCGGCAGGCCTGAAGGGCAAGTTCCTCATCAAAATGTCGCCGCCGCCCATTGCCATTATGACCCACGCCGAAAACCGTGCGCTGCGTGAAGATATTTCGCGCACGCTTGGCAATGTGGCGTATAAAGGAAAATACGACAATACCAATGTGGCCATGCAAATTGCGAAAATGCGTTTTGAAGCTGCCAAAATCATGGGCTATAGCAGCCATGCAGAATTTGTTTTGTCTGACCGCATGGCCAAAGACCCCAAAACCGTACAGGACTTTTTGGATAAAAACCGCGCAGGCTATCGCCCGGCTGCGGAAGAATACGTCCAAAAGGTCAAAGACTATGCTGCGAAAACCGATGGCATCACAGACCTGAAGCCGTGGGATGTGGCGTATTATGGTCGTAAGCTGAAGGAAGAGACCTTCAACATCAACCTGCGCGAAGTGCAAGAGCATCTGGACCTTGAAAAGGTGCTGGATGGTATGCGCACACATGCCGAAAAACTTTTCGACATCAAAATGACGGAAACCAAAGACAAATACCCCGTCTACCATGAAGATGTAAAAGTATACGAGGTGACCGATAACAAAACTGGCGAAATGGTAGGGCTCTTTTATGCCGATTATTACGCACGCCCCGGTGCCAAACGTGGCGGTGCGTGGATGAGCACCTTCCGTGAACGCGGTCTGGAAGATGGTGAAAACAAATTCTCCATCGTCACGAACGTGTGCAACTTCCGCAAACCCAGTGAAGATAACCCCACACTGCTGACGCTGGACCAGCTGCGCACCGTGTTCCATGAATTCGGCCACGGTCTGCACGCGCTTTTGGCCAAGGGGGATTATCCATCCCTGACGGGCACGAACGTGAAATGGGATTTTGTGGAGCTGCCGTCACAGTTGCAGGAAAACTGGGCGAAAGAAAAAGAAGTGCTGGATACGTTTGCCGAGCATTACACCAAAAAAACCATGCTGCCGGAAGCGCTGATCAAAAAGATCAATGATCTTGAAAACTTTGATGCCGGTTATGCTGGTTTGCGCCAGACCTTCCTTGGGATGCTGGACATGAAATGGCACGCGGGTGATCCGAACACGATCAAGAGCATGGAAGATCTCGAAGACAACCTGATTAAAGATACCTGGTTGTTTGAACGCACAGCCGGGCCGATGTCGACCAGCTTTGGTCACATCTTCTCGGGTGGTTATTCGGCCGGGTATTACAGCTATAAATGGGCAGAAGTTCTCGAAGCCGATATGTTCGATGAATTCGTGCAAAAAGGCCTCTATGACCGTGAAACGGGTGATCGCCTGCGCGATACCATCTATTCGCAAGGCGGCACGCGCGACCCGATGGATATCTTTAAAGATGCCAAAGGCCGCGCACCGGACCCGAATGCGCTGTTCCGCCGTGAAGGTATTCAGCCACCGGATAACGACAATAAAACACCGGATGCAAAAGCGCCCAAAAAAGCAGGCCCTGCCGGTCCTGCCCGTTAAGCTTTGTACGTGATGATTAAAAAAAGCCGCCGGATAACACCGGCGGCTTTTTTTTAATAGGGGCCGTCTTTACGCAGCTTTTTTGGCGTAATTGTCCAGATTGTCACGCAGGCGTTTTTTGCCAGCATCATCCAGAAAGCTTGCCTCGATGCTGTTGCGCGCCAGTGTCAGAATATCTTGGCGCTCCAACCCCAGTGCATCGGCAACGGCGGTATAGTTTTCGTTCATATACCCGCCGAAATAGGCAGGGTCATCCGAATTCACTGTGGCTTTCAGGCCAAGGTCCAGCATCTTTTTCAGCGGATGCTGGTCAATGTCTTTGATGACGCAAAGTTTCAGGTTGCTCAACGGGCAAACGGTCAGGGCCATGCCTTCGGTGACCAGGCGGGAGACAAGCTTTTCATCTTCCAGTGACCGGTTGCCATGGTCGATGCGGTTGACCTTGAGCTGGTCAAGTGCTTCCCAAACATATTCGGGCGGACCTTCTTCGCCGGCGTGGGCGACAATCAAAAATCCGGCATCGCGGGCTTTTGCAAAAACGCGCGAAAATTTAGAAGGCGGATGGCCTACTTCGGAACTATCCAGCCCCACGCCCAGAATTTTATCTTTGAAGGGCAGGGCTTCTTCCAGTGTTTTGAGCGCGTCTTCTTCGCTCAGGTGGCGTAAGAAACACATGATCAGTTGCGATGTCACGCCCAGTTTTTTGCGGCCATCTTCCAGTGCATTGGTAATGCCGTTCAATACGGTGCTGAAAGCAATACCGCGCGATGTATGCCCCTGCGGATCAAAAAAGATTTCAACGTGTTGTACGTTCTGCTGGGCCACACGCTCCAGATAAGCCCATGTCAGATCATAAAAATCCTGCGCGGTTTGTAAAACATTCATGCCTTGATAATAGATGTCCAGAAAATCCTGCAGATTGCTGAAGTCATATGCCGCGCGGACTTCTTCGACGGATTGGAAGGGGATTTTGATATTGTTGCGCTGCGCCAGCGCGAACATCAATTCCGGCTCCAGGCTGCCTTCTATGTGCAGGTGCAGCTCTACCTTGGGCAGGCCTTTGATGAATTGGGTGATGTCTGACATGATATGTCCCTTTCTTCATGGTCCGAATTTTGCCGTGCCATGTTAGCACTCCGGACGGGGCCTGCAAAAGCCTGTAAATGAGAGGCTCCTTTCTTGACATATTGGTGCCGCGCCATGCATGGACAGGCGGCGGCAAAACGGCTATGATTTTTAATGTAAGCAATTGAAACAATGGAAAAAGCGTGAAGAATAGTGCCACAGACAGCATCCGTTTTATATTGAACGGAAAAGAAATCACGGTGGATGATGCCCCACCGACAATGACGCTTTTACAATATTTGCGCACATCAGCCCGTTTGACCGGCACCAAGGAAGGCTGCGCCGAGGGCGATTGTGGTGCCTGCACCGTTATGGTTGGGCAGTTGAAAGAGGGGGGCGTGCAATACCGCAGTATCAATGCCTGTATTGCGCTCTTGCCCACGCTGGATGGCCGACAGATTGTGACGGTCGAGCATTTGAAAACAATTGCAGGCGGCAAGCTGCACGCTGTGCAAGACGCTATGGTGTCATGCCATGCTTCGCAATGTGGTTTTTGCACGCCGGGCTTTGTCATGGCACTGGCCAACCTGATGCACAATAACGGCCATGCCACTGATGCCGATATTCAAGATGCGATTTCAGGCAACCTGTGCCGTTGTACGGGCTATCGTCCTATTCTGGATGCCGCGCGCAAGGCCAATGCGGCAGCGCGTGTTGACATACCATCTGATCCTGCGGCCTTGCAAAAAATACAACGTCAGGCCGTTTTTGCTTATGAAGTCGAGGGTGCAAAATTCTTTTCCCCCGTGAGTGAGAAGGAGATGGCAGATTTACTGGCTGAACATCCAGGAGTCACCTTGCTGGCGGGCGGCACAGATGTGGGCCTCTGGGTAACAAAATTCCATATGGATTTACCTGTTATTGTTTACACAGGTAATGTGACAGGCCTGCAAGAAATAAGCGAAACGGCAAACGGCTTGCGTATTGGCGCTGCCGTGACTTATGCCGATGCCTTTGCAGGCCTTGCCAGAATGGGCGCGGGGATGGAAGATTTGCTCCGCCGTTTGGGTTCCGCCCATATTCGCAATGCGGGCACTGTTGGTGGCAATATTGCGAATGGTTCCCCAATTGGGGATGGTATGCCGCCGCTGATTGCGCTGCAGGCGCGTATTGAATTGCGCTCTGCCACCGGCACGCGCGAATTGGCACTGGAAGATTACTTTCTGGCTTACAAAAAGCAGGATAAAAAACCGGGCGAGTTTTTGACGGCGGTGATTATTCCAAAGCCCCGTGTTGAAACGCTTTTTGCCACCTATAAAATTTCCAAACGGTTTGATCAGGATATTTCCGCTGTTTGTGCCGGTTTTGCCTTGGATATGGCGGAGGGCAAAATTACCGCCGCACGGTTGGCCTATGGCGGCATGGCGGCAACGCCCAAGCGTGCAGCAGCTGCCGAGAAAATCTTGATTGGCAAAGAATGGACGCAAGAAAATGTGTCCATTGCCATGCGCGCGCTGGACGAGGATTTTAAACCGCTGAGCGATATGCGCGCATCATCCGATTATCGCCAGACGGTGGCTAAAAATCTGCTGCAACGATTTTTTGTGGAAACCACTACACCAAATGCCGAAACACAGGTGTACCGTTATGCTGAATAAATCATCCCAAAAAATTGATGGTGGCATGGGTGCAGCAAAGCCGCATGACAGTGCACATTTGCACGTGGCGGGGGAGGCTGTTTATACCGATGATCTGCCAGAGGCGCAAGGGTGTCTCCATGCCTATGTTTTACAAAGCCCTCATGCTCATGCGCGTATCAGAAAAATAGACATATCCGCGTGCTATCTGCCCGGTGTCTATGCGGTGATGACGGCCAAAGATATTCCTGGTAAAAATGAAGTGGCTCCCGTTTTTGATGGTGACCCCGTTTTTGCCGAAGAATTTGTGCAATACGCAGGGCAGTCCGTTTTGGCCGTGGCCGCCGAAAGCATCGATATTGCCCGCAAGGCCGCTCACAAAGCTGTGGTGGAATACGAAGAGCTGCCAGCGATTTTAACCGTGCAAGAGGCTATCAAAGCCGAAAAATTTGTCGGCCAGACATACAAAATGCAATCCGGTGACAGTGCCAAGGCATTAAATGCTGCAAAAAACCGTTTGCAAGGCGCGCTGGATATCGGCGGGCAAGACCATTTTTATCTGGAAGGCCAGATTGCCATGGCCACCCCGCAGGAAAACGGCGAAATGCATTGCTGGTCATCGACACAGCATCCCAGTGAAGTGCAGCACCTGATTGCCAAAGTGCTGGCCATCCCCGATCATGCCGTGACAGTCGAGGTGCGCCGCATGGGAGGCGGTTTTGGCGGCAAGGAAAGTCAAGCGTCGCTCATTGCTTGCGTTGCTGCGCTGCTTGCCCGTCAAACGGGCAGGGCCGTTAAATTCCGTCTGGACCGTGATGATGATATGACCATGACCGGTAAGCGGCATGGTTTTCATGTGACGTATGATGTCGGCTTTGATGATAACGGCGTTTTGCGCGGCCTGGATATGATGCAGGCGGCAGACTGCGGCATGTCGGCGGATTTATCTAATGCCATTGCCGACCGCGCGATGTTCCATGCAGATAATACCTATTTTCTAGAAGATGCAACGGTTACCAGTTACCGCTGTTTTACCAACAAAGTCTCCAATACTGCTTTCCGTGGTTTTGGCGGGCCGCAGGGCATGTTGGTGATTGAATATATCATGGACGATATTGCAAGGCATCTGGGTATGGACGCACTGACCGTACGCCGCAACAACCTTTATGATCCGAAGGGGGCGTTGAATAAACGTTGCACCACACATTACGGCATGAAGGTAGAAGATTGCATCACGGCGGATATTTTTGACCAGCTGGAAAAATCGTCCAATTACCGCCAAAGGCAAGACGCTGTTGCGGCGTTTAACGCCAAGAACGATATTCTCAAAAAAGGCATTGCGTTGACACCTGTTAAATTCGGCATCAGTTTTACGCTGACCATGCTTAATCAGGCGGGCGCACTTGTACATGTTTATAAAGACGGCAGTGTGCAGCTCAACCATGGCGGTACCGAAATGGGGCAGGGGTTGCATACCAAGGTTTGCCAGGTGGTGGCCGATGTGTTCCAGATTGATTTTGACCGTGTTAAAATCACGGCGACCAATACATCCAAGGTACCCAATACATCGGCAACGGCAGCGTCCAGTGGCTCTGACCTGAATGGAAAAGCGGCAGAGGCCGCGGCCTTGACCATCAAGCAGCGTTTGATTGATTTTGCATCAGCGCACTTCAAGGTCGCCGCCGAAAATATCCGTTTTGATGCAGGTCACGTGCATATTGGCGCAGAGGTGTTGACTTTTGCCGCACTTGTGCAACGGGCTTACGTGAACCGTGTTTCTCTCTCTTCCACCGGTTTTTATGCAACGCCCAAGATTTTCTGGGATCGTGAAAAGGCGCAAGGCCGTCCGTTTTTCTATTTTGCCTACGGGGCCGCCGTCTCCGAAGTTATCGTGGATACGTTGACGGGAGAATATAGCCTTTTGCGTACGGATATTCTGCACGATGCCGGGCGTTCCTTGAACCCTGCCATTGATATCGGCCAGATCGAAGGCGGTTTTGTGCAAGGTGCCGGCTGGCTGACATCGGAAGAGCTGTGGTGGAATGAAAAAGGTGTTTTGAAAACACATGCACCCAGCACCTATAAAATTCCGACAGGCCGGGACGCGCCCAAAGATTTTCGTGTGGCACTTTTTGAAGGCGATAATATCGAAGATACGGTCTATCGCTCCAAAGCCGTGGGAGAGCCGCCCTTGATGCTCGGTATTTCCGTTTTTCTGGCGCTGCGCGATGCGGTCGCGGCATCCAAGCCTGACAATAAAACGTTACCGCAGCTGATGGCACCGGCCACACCAGAAGAAGTTTTAAAGGCCATCACAGCGCTGAAAGCATAAAACCATGAAAGATGACCAGATAGAACAGACCTATGATTGGCTGGCGGTATTGGCAGAACTTGCTGAAAAAAGGACGGCCTGTGTGCTGATCACGGTGACGGAAGCCAAAGGATCTACCCCGCGCGAAACCGGCACAAAAATGGTGGTAACAGCGACAGAGCAGTTTTGCACCATTGGCGGCGGCAATCTTGAATTTCAGGCGATAGAAGAAGCGCGCAAACTGCTTGCTGCGGCAAGCCGCGCCCCCGCGATGAAAGATTATCCCCTCGGCCCCAAGCTGGCGCAGTGTTGTGGCGGTGCGGTCAGTGTGATGCTGGAGCCGTTTATTCCCAATGCCCGCAGGCTTTATTTGTTTGGTGCCGGCCATGTGGGCAAAGAGGTGGTGAAGGTGCTTTCCGGCCTGCCCATTAATATTCACTGGATAGATGAACGTGCGGATGAGTTTCCGGCACATCTGCCAAAAAATTGCCAAAAAATTGTCAACGCGAATCCTGTATCTGTTCTGCGCGATATATCTTCCTGTACCTATGTGCTGGTGATGACGCATAGCCATGATTTGGATTACGATATAGTGCAAGCTGTGATGAAAAACGGGGCTTATGCTTATCTGGGGCTCATCGGTTCTGCTACCAAGCGTACACGGTTTGAAAAGCGCTTGCAGCTGGATGGCATTGCCGCCGAAGATATCGCGGCCCGCCTGACATGCCCTATCGGCCTGGCCGCCGTGAAGGGCAAGCATCCGCGTGAAATTGCCATTGGCGTGGCCGCAGAATTGCTGGCCTGTGGTTTGACGGGGCAGAAGGTGTCTGTCGCCGCATGATCAAGAAACCTGTATATCTGGATTATCATGCTACATCTCCGTGCCATCCGGCGGTGATTGCCGCGATGTTGCCTTATTTTTCTGCTGAAAAATTTGGCAACCCTGCCGCCAAGGCAAGCTTGCAGGGGCGGCGTGCAGCGGCATCTTTACAAGACGCGCTGCAAAGAATAGCAGCCCTGATCGGGGGTGCTGCAGAAGACATCACCCTGACAAGCGGAGCGACGGAGGCAAATAATCTGGCATTGTTGGGGGCGGCATCACAGGCAGACGCAGGCAGGCGCGAAATTTTGATCAGCGCAATTGAACATGACAGTATTGTCAAATCAGCGCAGGAATTGCAAAAGCGTGGGTTTGTGCTGCGCACTATACCTGTCACGGCACAAGGTTTTGTGGATATGGATGCCGCGCGTGCCATGATTACAGATCAAACATTTTTGGTCTCTGTTATGCTGGCCAACCATGAAATTGGCACCATTCAACCGCTTGCCGATATTGTGCAAATGGCCCATGCGGCGGGCGCGCTTTGCCATACCGATGCGACGCAGGCTGCGGGAAAAATGAATATCGATGTGGCACAGCTTGGCGTGGATATGTTGTCGTTTTCCGGACATAAGCTATCGGGCCCTGTGGGAATTGGTGCGCTTTATGTGCGCCCTGTGCCTGCGCCCGCCATCAGGCGGGTGGTTTTTGGTGGCAGGCAGCAGAAATTGCGCGCGGGTACAGTGCCTTTGGCGCTTGCTGTCGGACTTGCCACGGCCTGTGATAGAGCGGCTATGCATATGGATACAAATGCAGCGCATAAATCAAACCTGGCGGAGATTTTTTTACAAATACTTTCACATGAAGGTATCGCCTATACGCTGAACGGCGCGGCGGAAAACAGATTACCCGGTTCGTTGAATATCTGCTTGCCGGGGATCAACGCGGTTGATGTGTTGCTAGATCTTGCCGAAGAGATCGGTTTGTCTGCGGGGGCTGCCTGCACGGCAGAAAATGGCAAGCCTTCAGCCGTTTTGCAGGCTATTGGTTTGTCTGATGAAGATATTGCGCAAACGTTGCGCATTTGCATGGGCACTGAAACGACAGAACCGGAAGCACAGTACGCGGCACGTACTCTGGCGCAGTATGTCTTGCGTAAAAAATCAGCCGTTGCTTAATCGGCTTTTTACATGCCGCCAATCAAAATACCGGCACCCAATACCAAGGCCCCACCCAGAATAATTTGCACCATGGCGGAATGGAAAGGGGTCTCCATGTATTTCCAGCGGATCCACGAAATCGCAATCAGTTCCACCAGTACAATGGCGACAGCAACAGCCGTGGCCGTCCAGAAATCTTTGATCAGATAAGGCAGCGTGTGGCCAAGGCCGCCAACGGCGGTCATACCACCGCAGGCAAGGCCGCGTACCCAGGGGTGGCCGCGGCCGGTAATTTCGCCATCATCTGACATCGCTTCGGTCAGGCCCATGCTGATTCCGCCGCCGATGGAGGCGGCGAGCCCCACCAGAAAAGCATCACTGGAGCTATGGGTGGCAAAAGCCGCCGCAAAAATTGGTGCCAGAGTGGAGATCGAGCCATCGATCAAGCCTGTCAGGCCGGGCTGTACAATCTGCAACAGCAACAAGCGGCGGGCGACTTCTTCTTCTTCGGATTTTGCATCTTCCGGCACAGCTTTGTTTTCAATATCCTGCGCGCGCGCTTCGTGGTGCTTTTCAATCAGTGCCAAGTCACCCAGCAGTTTACGTACATCGACATCACGCGCCATCTCGGCGGCTTTTGTGTAAAACTGCGCGGCTTCAAATTCCATCAGCTCGGCTTGTTTGCGCACGGCATCAATGCGCAAATTGTCCATGAGCCACAAGGGGCGACGTTTGATAAACCCGCGCACGTCTTGTCTGGTGATATAGGGCAGATGAGAGCCAAAACGGCGGCTGTACATATCCAGCAGCATATTTTTGTGGTCTTGCTCTTCCGCGGCCATTTCTTCGAACAGCTGTGCGGTGGCGGGGTATTCGGCGCGCAGCTTTTGTGCAAAGTTCATATAAATACGGGAGTCTTCTTCCTCGTTCGAAATGGCAAGGGCAAGGACTTCTGGCTCTGTCAGTTCGGCAAGTGTTTTCACCGCGGGCGCTCCTCTTTGTATGTGCCTGTTTTTTATAAAGAAAACAGGCAGGGCCTGCAACCGATTCCTCGATGCAGGCCCTGTTGTATCAATAAATCCGTTAAAATCAGGCAGAAGCCTTGAGTTTTTGAACGGCCGCGCGCACGCCATCGCCATAGGCTTTGTCGATTTTATCAAAATGGGCGAATTGGCGTTCCAGAATAAAATCCGGCACGCCCTGCATGGCGGCAGCAATATTGCCATACAGGCGTTCGCGCTGCGCGGAATCAAACAGGTTGAACAACGCACGTGGCTGTCCGTAATCATCGTTGCCGTCGCGGTGGTTAAAGCGGTCTGCATCACCTGAAATTTTCAGCGGCGGTTCTTTGTATTCCGGTGCTTCTTTCGGCCCACCAAAGCTATTGGGTTCGTAATAGGCATCGGGGTTTGGGTTATTTGCAAAGAAGCGCATGGAACCGTCTTTGTGATAATGGTGCACAGGGCATTTTGGCGCATTGACCGGCAATGCTTCGTAATGTGTGCCCAGACGGTAGCGGTGCGCATCGGCATAGGAAAAGATACGCGCCTGCAGCATTTTATCGGGCGAGAAACCAATACCCGGCACAATGTTGGAGGGAGAGAATGCCGCCTGTTCAATCTCTGCAAAGTAATTTTCAGGATTGCGGTTCAGTTCCACCACGCCGACATCAATCAGTGGATATTCGCCATGCGGCCAGACTTTTGTCAGGTCAAACGGGTTGTAGGATGTCTTATCAGCATCCGTTTCTGGCATCACTTGCACTTGCAGCTTCCATTTGGGGAAGTCGCCTTTGTCAATCGCGCTGTAAAGATCTTCTTGTGTGGATTCACGTGTTTGGCCCACAACTGTGGCAGCTTCGGCATTGGTCCAATGTTTGTGGCCCTGTTGGGTTTTAAAATGGAATTTGACCCAGAAACGTTCGTTATCACTGTTGATAAAGGAATAGGTATGCGAGCCATAGCCATTCAGGTGACGTACATCCGTGGGCAGCCCACGGTCTGAAAACAAGATGGTGACCTGATGCAGGGATTCGGGTGATTGCGACCAGAAATCCCACATGGCGGTGGGGGAGCGCAGGTTTGTCTTGGGATGGCGTTTTTGGGTATGAATAAAATCCGGAAATTTCAGCGGATCACGCACAAAAAATACCGGCGTGTTGTTGCCGACAAGGTCCCAGTTACCTTCTTCGGTGTAAAACTTGACCGCAAAGCCACGCACATCGCGCTCGGCATCGGCGGCGCCCAGTTCACCAGCCACCGTTGAAAAACGCAGCAGCATGTCTGTTTTTTTACCAACAGCATCAAAAACTTTGGCGCGGGTATATTTGCTGATGTCGTGCGTGATGGTCAGGGTACCAAATGCGCCCCAACCTTTGGCATGGACGACACGCTCAGGGATGCGTTCGCGGTTTTGGTGGGCGAGCTTTTCAATCAATTGCCAGTCCTGCATCAAGACGGGGCCACGGGGGCCAGCTGTCCATGAATTCTGGTTGTCCGCCACGGGCGCGCCCGCGCTGGTGGTCATGACGGGGCAGGTTGGTTTTTTGCTGTCGGTCATTTTAAATCCTTTGAATATTGGAATATCTGGAAGGGTATTGAAACAATAGCGACTGCACGCTATAAACAAAAATATAAATATCCTATTTAACTGATAATAACAGCTTATGAGCCATAATCATGAATATCCGCGATCTTGAATATGTTCTGGCCGTGGCCGAAAAACGGCATTTTGGACTGGCGGCGGCGGCGTGCAATGTCAGCCAGCCCGCCCTCAGCGCGCAGATTAAAAAGCTGGAAGAGACACTGGGCCTGCGCCTGTTTGACCGCACCACACGCGATGTCGCCCCCACGCCCGAAGCTGATTTTGTCATCAGCCATGCAAGGCGTATTCTTGAAAACGTCGGCGAGATTAAGAAATATGCGCGTCTGCACCGCGAAGGTTTGCAGACAAAAATTATCAATCTGGGCGTGATCCCGACGATTGCGCCATATTATCTGTCAGAATTTTTTAACCAGATCGGCAAATGGGCAAAAGCCCATAACATCAGCTGGCAGATACATGAAGACAAGACGGACCGTTTGCTGGCACAGATGCAAGAAGGCAAACTGGACGGTGCAATTCTCAGCCTGCCTGTGCGCACAGAGGGCTTAAAATTCAAAAAACTTTTTCAGGAGCCCTTTTATCTGGCCGTGCCCGTCGGGCATAAATACGCCGCACTGAAAACGGCAGAGCCCGGAGATGTAACAGGTGCTGAATGGCTTTTGCTGGATGATGGTCATTGCCTGAAAGACCAAATGCTGGGGATCTGTGAGAAAATACGCAGCCCCGCAAGCCCTGTCTATGGCCATTCTTTCCGCGCGACCAGCCTTGAAACATTGCGACATATGGTGGCCACACATTCTGGCGTGACGCTGATGCCGGAAATGGCCAAGCGTAAAAACGACGGTATTGTTTATATCCCCTTCGGCAATGCAAAATATAGCCGGGCTATAGGATTTGTCTGGCGTACAGGCAGTTTATACGCAGCGGAGTTGCAAGAGATTGCCAATAAACTCACACGTGAAGAAACGCAAGGTTAAGCCTGAGGCGGGCGTGGTTGATGGTGTGTTTTACTGCGCTTGGCGTATGACGGGTTTTGTAAAAATTTTTCCAGCACAGCTTCGTAGTTTTTTTTCAAGGTGGTAGGATTTGCGCCCGGGCGGCGGCGGTTTTTAAACGATGCCTCTGTGTTGTGGCGTGTCAGCAAAAAATAATCCTGAACAATAGCGGCTTGTTGTTCAAAGCCATAACTTGTCAAATCCCGTTTGGGCAGCAAGGTATAGTGATAGCTGTTTGAATAATTAAATTTATGCTTCAGCGTTTCACGCACCGCTTCGCGCGGGGTGGAGAGGACATGGTTCTGGTGTTGCCAGACATGCACAAGTTCGTGAATGAAAACCGATTGCTTGTTCGGGTTTGTTTCTTTGGAAAAATCATCGCTATAGGCATCACGCGGAAACGAGATACGGTTGCCAACAGCCACTGCCTGATGTTTGCGTTGTATGCCGGGTGGTAAAATGCGTTTGCCGTGCAAGGACACGCGGGCATAGTCAATCGCATCGCCAAAGACGCTTTTGGCAAGCGTGATTTCTCCTTCTGTCAGCCGTCTTGGTTGCATTTGCGGCACCGCACAAAAATATCTTGTATAATCAGGATCATAGCAAAGCCGGCGCATTGTGACCAGTCTGGATATAGGGTATATAAATACCGCTTTTTGATTGACATAACAGATTGGAATCGGTAATTTAAGCGTACCATCACGGTCGTTTGGTGCTCACGCAGTTTGTATAACAGGAGAAAAAATGACGCAGCAAAAAAAGACAGATTCTGTTCTGGCAAAGCTTGGTTATAAAATTGTACGGAATTTCGATTTGGTATTTGCAGGTGTTTGCCTGACGCTGGCGCTCACGGCGCGGCCCTTTACAACGGGAATATATAAAGAACCGTTGGAAAATGCCAAAGCGCGCCTGAGCCTTGTACAGGAAAAGGCAGATTCTGTTTTTGTTGCGGCAGAAGGGCATAAGGCAGAAAATGATTCTACTTTGAATATGCACCTTTATAACCGCCGCACGGAAAGTACTGCGCTGCGCGATTTGTCGGATGACTTTCGAACGGCGCGCGCCGATGTGCGCCGACAGCAGTCGATTTATAATTTTGCCAGCGGCTATGGCTATGCCTGTGCAGGGGCTTTTGCGGCCATGGGTGTTTTGTCGGCAGGTATGGGAATATCGGCCCGCAGGCGGCAGAAATCAGGCGGAGGGCCTGCGCCTTAACCGTTGCTGACGTTTTGTTCTTCCAGAACGGCCAGAGCTTCAATCCACAAGGCTTCTTGCGCGGATAAATTTTCTGTCAGGCTTGCGTATTCTTTTTGCGCGGCGGTGCTGGCGGTCGCATCGTCATAAAAACCGGGGCTGGCCATTTTCTGTTCCAGCTTTTCCTTTTGCTTTTGCAGACGGGCCATCTCTTTTTCTGCTTTTTCGGCCTGTTTTTTCAGGGCAGAAAGATTGGCGGGCGCAGATTTTACTTCTGGCACAGCCGCAGGTGCTGCTGCTTTTTCCGCTTTTTCACGGCGGCGTGAATTGCGCCGCTGCTGAATCACAAAGCGGCGGTAGTCGTTCAGATCGCCATCAAAGCTTTCAACTTTGCCATCATGCACCAGCCACAAACGGTCGGCCACACGCTCCACCATACCGGGATCGTGGCTCACAATAATTACAGCACCTTCATAAGCGTTCAGCGCCTGAATAAGTGCCTGACGCGCGTCAATGTCCAAATGGTTCGTCGGCTCATCCAGCAGCAATACGTGTGGTGCATCAATGCTCATAAAAGCAAAGAGCAACCGGGCTTTTTCACCACCGCTCAGGCTGCTGATGGTGTTGTCAGCCAGATGTTTGGGAAAGTGAAAGGCCCCCAGTTTGGCGCGCACAACGGGTTCGCGCACATCGGGGTTCTTTTTGGCCATCAGGCGATAGAGTTCCTGATAGGGGGTGGACGTAACGTCCATTTCCTCTGTCTGGTGCTGGGAAAAATAGCCAATACGCAATTTGCCCGAACGTGTGACATCGCCTTCCAACGGTGCCAGTTTGCCGGCGATCAGTTTGATCAAAGTGGATTTACCGTTGCCGTTCGCGCCCATCAAGGCGATGCGGTCGTCGATATCAATATTATGGCCGATTTTGCGCAAGATCGGATTGCCCGCACTATATCCCACATCCGCATTGCGAATGGCGATCAGTGGGGATGAGAGTTTATCCGGCTGCGGGAAGCTGAATTTCAACAGGCGCGCATCAATCACCGCATCGACCATGTCCATTTTTTCAAGCGCTTTGATCCGGCTTTGCGCTTGGCGTGCTTTGCTGGCCTTGGCGCGGAAACGCTCCACAAACGCCTGCATATGCGCGCGCTGCGCTTGCTGGCGTTCAAACAGCGATTGCTGGTGCATCAGGCGCTCGGCCCGTTCACGTTCAAACGTATCGTAATTACCGGTATAGAGCGTCAGCTTTTGTTGGTCTACATGCACGATATGGTCCGCACATTTGTTGAGCAGGTCGCGGTCATGCGAAATTACCAGCAAGGTATGCGGGTAATTGGCCAGATAATCTTCCAGCCACATGATCGCTTCAAGGTCCAGGTGGTTGGTCGGTTCATCCAGCAGCAAAATATCAGGCTGCACAAAAAGCGCGCCCGCCAGTGCCACACGCATGCGCCAGCCACCGCTGAGGGATGAGAAGGGCGCTTGCAGCTGTTCGTCTTTAAAACCGAGGCCTGTCAGTAAAATAGCGGCCCGCGACGGGGCTGCATAGGCATCCAGTTCGGCCAGGCGCATGTGAATATCGCCAATTTTATAAGGGTCTTCTTCCGTTTCGCTGGCTTTTAGCAGCGTGGCCAGTTCAGTATCGGCCTGAATCACAATGTCGATGATGGGCGTGTCTGTCACAGGAATATCTTGTCGCACCATGCCAAAGCGTTGGCGTTCGTTCAGCGATATATGTCCCGCATCCACCTGAATCTCATGTGCAATCAGCTTGAACAGCGTCGATTTTCCCGCACCATTGGGGCCAACCACGCCGACTTTCCAGCCGTCCATGATATTCAGGTTGCAGTCTTCCAAAAGGGTGCGTCCGCCAATGCGGTATGTCAGGTTCGATATGCTCAGCATGATGGCTGTAGCTTATGGCATATCGTGCCGTGAAGGTAAAGGATTTCAGTCGTTTTCCAGCGTAAAACCGTCATTCCCTGTCACGACCACGCGGCCTGTGCCTTTGGTCACGTGGCCGATTCGCCAAAAAACTTCGCCTGCGGTGGTCAGTTTTTGCGTGACGGCATGGGCATCGGGCGTTGCCAGTACCATGCCGATCCCCATATTGAAGGTCTGATAAAGCTCTGCTTTTTCAAGTCCCGCACGTGTCGCCAGCGTGTGGAACACTGGGGGAATGGCATCAAACGCGGGCAGGGTATCGATGATGTAATCGAACCTGTCGTTGATGCGCGGGATATTGGCAAAGCCGCCGCCCGTGATATGCGCCATGCCATGGATATACGGCAAAATACCGCGCAGCGCCTGCCAGTAAATGCGTGTGGGCGTCAAACAGGCGCGCATAAGATCGGTTTCTGATTCCTGGACGAGCTTGCGCACAAGTGAATAACCGTTGGAATGCACACCGGATGAGGCAAGGGCAATCAGTGTATCGCCTTCGGCAAGTTTGCTGCCATCAATCAGTTTGTATTTTTCAACTTCGCCAATGCAGAAACCGGCAAGGTCATATTCCCCTGCGCCATACATCCCGGGCATTTCGGCGGTCTCTCCGCCGATCAAGGCCATGTCGGCCAGTTTACAGCCATCCACAATGCCCGTCACAATCGCTTCGGCAGTTTCAAGATCCAGCTTGCCTGTTGCGATGTAATCGAGGAAGAAAAGCGGCTTGGCTCCCGTGCAGATCACATCGTTCACGCACATGGCAACAAGGTCGATGCCGATGGTGTCGTGCCGGTTCAACATTTGAGCGAGTTTTACCTTGGTGCCCACACCGTCAGTACCTGCGGCCAGCAGTTTGTCGCCCATATCATAAAGAGCTGCAAACCCGCCAATGCCCGATACCACGCGCGCGCCATAGGTGCTTTTGACTTTGGCCTTGATGCGTTCGACAAATTCATCGCCGCGTTCAACATCGACGCCTGCATCGCGATAGGTGGTTTTTTGGGGTTGGCTGGTCATGGTGGCTCCGGTGTTTTTAATGGCGGAAATGGCGGCGACCCGTGAAGGCCATGCTGATGTCTTGCTCTTCACAGGCTTTGATCACATCTTTGTCTTTCACGCTGCCACCCGGCTGCACGATATAGCGAATGCCCGCAGCACCTGCGATCTGGATATTGTCGGAAAAAGGGAAAAATGCATCGGATACCAAAAGCGCATCATCCAATGTGTTGTGGCCATTCTCGTGGGCTTTTTCAACCGCCTGTTTCATGCTGACCAAGCGGTTGGGGTTGCCCATGCCGGCGCCAATCATGCTCATGCCGTTTGCTGTCTCTAGGAACAGGCCGATGGCATTGCTTTTAAGGTGTTTGCACGCCATGACACCGAAACGGGCCAGATGGTTTTTGGCAGGCGGGAAGGGGTTGGCGGTGACAGGGCTGAAATCGGCATCCGCACCGTTGTCTTCTTGTTGAACCACATAGCCGCCGGAAATGGAGCGGATCATCGGGCGCGGGTCCTGCCCGCCGTAATTGGCAACAGCCAGCAGGCGCAGGTTCTGCTTTTTGCCAAAAGTTTCCAAGGCGGCGGGTGTATAACCGGGGGCCACAATCACTTCGACAAATTTATCGCCAAGCCACGCGGCAACATCGATATCCACCATCTGGTTGAAGCACAAAATACCGCCAAAACTACTGACGGGGTCACCGGCCCAGGCCATTTCCAGTGCGGCCAGTGGCGTTGCCGCAGCGGCCAGGCCACAGGGGCTTAAATGTTTGATGATGGACACAACAGCAGGAAAGGTTTCCGGTGTAACGCTTGCCGCATCGCCGCAGCTGCGCCAGGCCGCATCGGCATCCAGCAGGTTGTTGTAAGAGAGCTCTTTGCCTTGCAGTGGTGCAGCCCCTGCAATACCAGTATGGAACGGGTCTGCATGGACGCGGGATGTCTGGTGGGGGTTTTCACCATAGCGCAGCGTTTTACCATCTTGCGGGGTGATGATGATGGTCCTGTCAGGGGATTGCCAGATATCTTCCAGCTTGGCGGCAATCAGGCCATCATAACGCGCAGTGTGACGAAAAGCATCAAGGCACAGTTGCTGACGTAGTTCAGCGCTCAGGCCGCCGTCATGGGTGTCCATGTCCTGCATCAGCGCAGCATATTGCGAGGGGTCTGTCACCACGGCCACGTGGCTATGGTTTTTAGCGGCAGCACGGATGAGCGTCGGCCCGCCGATATCGATGTTTTCAATCAATTCGTCAAATGCCGGATTTTTCTGTGCCACGGATTCAAAAGGGTAGAGGTTGCAAATCACAAGATCAATCGCGTGAATGCCCAGTTTGCTGGCCTCGGCAATATCGCTTTCGTTGTCGCGGCGGAACAGGATACCGCTGGCCACCTGAAAGCTGATCGTTTTCATGCGTCCACCAAAAGATTCCGGGTTGCCGGTGACGTTTTCAATGGGTGTGGCTGGAATACCGTGATCCGCCAGGTATTTAAACGTGCCGCCGGATGAAATGATTTCAACGCCGGTGTCATGCAGTTTTTTGGCCAATGTGTCCAGCCCGGCTTTATCACTGACACTGATCAGGGCGCGGGTGGGTTTAAGCGCGGCGTTTTGCATGTGAAGTCTCCTGTCCCTTGAGGTAGCGGATGATGTTTTCAAAAATTATCAAACCATCGCCCTGCGTTTGGTGGTTGGGAATGCAGTCGGTATTTGGCGATATAAAGGCTTCCGGGTGGGGCATCATGCCCAAAATCATACCTGACGGGTCTGTTAGTGCCGCAATACGGCCGGTGGAACCATTGACGTCTTCGGTATAGGTAAACGTGATTTGGCCATCGGCGCGCAGGTTTTGCAGCAGTGTATCTTCCATACCGGCTTTAAAGGTTACGCGGCCTTCACCGTGGCGCATGGGCAGGCGAATGTTGTGGCCTTCCATACCGTGTAACCAGTGGCAGATATTTTTTGGTACGGTCATATTCACCCAGCGGTCAATAAAGCGGCCCGACGTATTGGGCGCAAGAGCTGCCACGCGCACGGCATCGTCAGGATAGGGCAACAGACCCAGTTTAACGAGCACCTGAAAGCCGTTGCAAATGCCGATGATAGGTTTTTTTGCCGCAACAAAGCCTTGCAGTGCATCGCCCAGCTTATACCGCAATTTCAGGGCCATAATTTGCCCGCTGCCCAGTTCATCACCAAATGAAAAACCGCCGGGGATGGCAAGCCCGTCGCAGGTACTCAGGATTTCAGGCGCGGCCGTCAGGTCATTGACATGTATAATCTGTGCTGCACCACCTGCAGTTAAGAAAGCAGCCGCCGTCTCACGCTCACAATTGATGCCATCGCCACAAATGATCAGAAATTTGGGTGTGCCGTGCGTCATTTCAAAATCCCTTTTTCCAGGCAGCGGTGATGTCACCCAGTGCGATTGTTTCGTGGGGCAAGGAAAGCGTATTGTCATCTGTTACGTGCCCCAGTATTTTGCAGGGCGTATTTTTGAAAAAGTTTTCAAAAATATCTTGTTTGTCATGTGCGACAGTGACGATAAAGCGTCCGGCAGCTTCGTTAAACAGTTCTTCTATTTCCGTCAAATTGATGTTTGCACCCAAGTTACCACCGATCATGCTTTCGGCAATATTCACCAGCAAGCCGCCTTCGGAAATATCATGCAGGCTTTGCAGTATTTGTTGTTGCAGGGCCTGGTGGATCAGGCGATAGAGTAAGATATTTTCTACGGTATCGCACGGAGGCACATTGTTTTCGGCAATATCAAAGACATGAGAAAATGTGCTGCCCGCCCAACCCGTTTGTTGCTTGCCAAGCAGGTAAATAGCATCACCTGCTTGTTTGAAATCGCTGCCCACGGCCAGGCCGGTGCGGCTTTTGGCCATGGCGGTAACCATCAGCGTGGGCAGAACGCTGATGTCGATGTGCATACCGCGTGCGTCTTTGCCACGGAAGTCATTCTTCATGCTGTCCTTGCCGCTGACCAGTGGCGTGCCATAGGCCGTGCAAATATCATAAAGTCCTTCACAAGTGCGCACCAATTGGCCCAGTTTATAGGCACCGTCCGGATTTTTGGCAGATACCACAGGGTCCGGCCAGCAAAAATTATCCAGCAGGCAGCACATATCCGGATCGCCGCCAGCAGCCACAACATTGCGCAGGGCTTCATCCACGCTGTGTTGTGCCATTTGGTAGGGATCATGCAGTGACAGGCGCGGTGCAAGGCCACAGCCAATGGCCACAGCATTGTCTTCGCCGCCGCCATGCGGTTGCAGCCAAATGACACCGGCATCGGCAGGACCCGTTGCGTGTTTGCCGCAAAAGGGTTTGTGGTGTGTGGCGGCTTGCACTTCGTGGTCATAGGCGCGCACCCATTTTTCTTTGGACGTAATGTTGGGGTGCGCCAGAAGCGGCAGCAACATATCACGGGCTGTATGCGGCAGTTGTGCGCGGCTGTCGCGCAATGTTGTGGTGGCAGACCACGCAGGCCTTTTTTTTCCTTCCGTCCAAATGGCTGTCATTTTCAGTGGCGGCAGGGATTCGTGAATGAAGTCGAGCGCCATCAAGCCAACCGTTTGCTTGTTATATTTTATATGCAGCTGGCCATCATTGGTAAACTGGCCAATATCGCTGGCCATCACATCGCGCGCTTGGGCAAGTTTTTTAAAAGCGCCGGCATGTTCGGGGGGGACGGCGAGTGTCATGCGTTCCTGACTTTCGCTGACCATCAATTCCCACGGCGCAAGGCCTGGATATTTAACGGGACAAAGGGCAAGGTCGATTTCTGCGCCACCGCTAAAGGTCGCCATTTCACCAACGCTGGAGCTGAGGCCACCGGCACCGTTATCGGTAATGGCGCGGTAGAGGCCAAGGTCACGGGCTTCTAATAAAAAGTCCGTCATACGCTTTTGTGTCAGCGGGTCGCCAATTTGCACGGCGGTTGCAGGTGCGTTTTCATTCATCTCGAGCGAGCTGAAGGTCGCGCCATGGATGCCGTCTGCGCCAATTGCGCCACCGGTCATAAAAATACGGTCGCCCGGCTCCACAGATTTTTCGGCACTTGCGCGGCCGTCAGGCAGATGGTGTGGCATGACACCGATGGTGCCCACAAAAACCAGGGGCTTGCCGGCATAATCGCGGTCAAAAAAGAATGCGCCGTTTACAGTCGGGATGCCGCTTTTGTTGCCGCCGTCCTCAACGCCTTTGTGCACACCGTGCAACATCTGGCGCGGCGACTTTGGGCCTTGCGGCATGAAGCTTGCTTCGGCGGGCGCGGGCATGTCCGGTGGCGCAAAACAGAAAACGTCTGTATTTGCGATGGGCCGTGCGCCAAGTCCTGCACCCAGAATATCGCGGTTCACGCCCAGAATACCTGTTAAAGCCCCGCCGTAAGGGTCAAGCGCGGAGGGGCTGTTGTGGGTTTCAGCCTTGATGCAAAGATCGATGTTGTCATCAAAGCGCACAATGCCTGCGTTGTCGGTAAAGACAGAAATGAGCCAGTCAAGTCCGCGCTGTGTTTGGATATCTTTTGTGGCGCGTTTGATGAAGGTTTTATAAAGGCTTTCAATCTTGCGGTTTTTGCCGTCAGGGCCTGTGTAATCAATATGACCGGCGAATATTTTATGTTTGCAATGCTCGCTCCAGCTCTGCGCGAGTATTTCAAGTTCGACATCCGTAGCATCGGTGGGGAGGCCTGCGGACCGGCGCGCTTGTTGCACAACGGGGTTTCTGAAGTGGTCACGGATATGGTGCATTTCCGGCAAGGTCAGCGCCAGGCAACGCTCAAGGCTCAGGGTTGCCAATGCTGGATCTTCAATATCCAGCGGTATGGTGTCAAACAATGTATCAGGTGTTGAAAGTTGTACCGTGGGCAGCGTGACATCATCAAAGCGTGGTTGCCGTGCAAAGGCATCGTAGGGCCAGATGTCAATTTTCTGGATCAGTGCATTTGCCAAAAGCTCTGTGGCAACCTTGCGTGCATCGGCCTCTTGAATGTCGCCATAGAGCATGAAAAGGCTGCTGCTGGCAACGCGGGCGGGTGTACCGCAAAGATCAAGCGCTGTTTCGGCAGAGCGTGCAGGGTTGTCTGTTACACCGGGGCGAAAAGAGATTTCAGCCACAAAACGGGGCAGCACTTTCTGCGGTGTGTTTGTTGGCTGAAGGTGCAGTTTTTGTAGCACAGGGTCTGCAAAAACATCGGCAATGATATGTGCGGGGATATCGCCTTTGGTACCTGCAATTTTATAGACCTTAATTTCTTCTAACCCTGTCAGCGGTACGCCCAGAAAATCCCGTGCGGCAAGACAACGTGTGTCATTTGCAGCAATATGGCCTTGCGTTGAAATTTCAATGCGGCGGTGTTTTACGCTCATACCGTTGATGGCTCCTTGAAGCGGTGCCAGCTGCCATCCAGCAGCTGTAACATGAATTCACTATAGAGTTGATGCTCGAGCGCCTGGCCGGCGGCGCAGAATTCTTCAAAACTTTGTGTGCCGCGGGCAAAGGATTTCTGGGCAATGATGGGCCCTGTGTCCATGCCGTCGTCCACGAAATGTAATGTTACGCCCGCAGTCTCAGCGCCTGAATCGTAAGCACGGCGGTTGGCATCTTTGCCGGCAAAGGCAGGCAGAAGCGAGGGATGTACATTTACAACGCGGTTCACGCCTGTAGCGGGGTCATAAAAATGCTGTAAAAAAGAGGGGCGCAATAACCGCATATAACCCGCCAAAAAAAGCCAGCCAACATTTTCGGCTTTGATCAGGTTTAGCATTTTATCTTCTTGTGCTTGTCTTGCGTCTTTGTGGTCGGGGTAATCTTCTCGGTTGACGGGCAAAATTGCACAAGGGATGCCCAGTTTTTCCGCACGTTTGATAACGCCGGCCCCTTTGTTATCGGTGATCACAAGCGGGATGCTGATACGGTCCGGATGCTTGGCAGCATGGCGGATGATGTTTTCTGCGTTCGTGCCATTGCCAGAGGCAAGCACGGCGACACGGATCATGCCTGTACGATCAGGTGCCAATATCCGTCCTCCAATGCGCGCCATCAAAGTGAATGCGGCTGATGCTGTCATAGGCCTTTTTTCTGGCTTCTTCCAGCGTTTCGCCCAGAGCTGTTACGCCTAAAACGCGGCCGCTTGTGTTTTGCCACGCGCCTGATTTTTTTTGCGCCCCTGCAATAAACAACAGGCTGTTGTCATTTGTGCCTGTGTGCAATAAATCTTCCGGCATTTCCATTCTCTGGCCAAGCTGCATACCGGTTCCCATTGTTTCCGGGTATCCGCCCGATACCATGACAACATGCAAGGCGGTGCCCGTCTTTTGCGTTACGGGTGGCATATGGGACAGCGTGCCGTGGCTGGCGGCCAGAAAAAGCGGGTAGAGATCATTATCAATCAACGGTAATAAAATCTGCGCTTCCGGATCCCCAAAGCGGGTGTTGAATTCAATAACATGCAGTTTCTCGCCGTCCACCATCAGTCCTGCAAACAGAATGCCGGTGAAGGGGGTGCCGGCTGCGGCCATGCCATCTACCACGGGTTTGAAAACATGCAGGTTTACAAAATCACGCAAGGCAGCTGTGGGCCAGCCTTGCGGCGCATAACCACCCATGCCGCCTGTATTGGGGCCGATGTTATTGTCGCCGACGCGTTTGTAATCGCAGGCATATCCCAGTGGAATAAAATCTGTGCCATCGCAAAGGGCAAAGGCGGAGACTTCTTTGCCTGTCAGCACTTCTTCGAACAGAATTTTATCTGTCTTTACGCTGCATTGCGGGTTCTGCATAAAATCGTGCAGGGTTTTTTCAGCTTCAGCACGGTCAAGCGTGACCACAACGCCTTTGCCGGCAGACAGGCCATCGGCCTTGATGACAATGCCGTTTTCTTCAACGGGCCATGCGGTTAGGGCCGTGCGCGCGCTTTCAAAATCGTGGCAGACCGTAAAGGATGCTGTCGGAATTTTTTGCGCGGCCATAAAGTTTTTGGCAAAAATCTTGGAGCTTTCAAGCTGTGCCGCTGCCTGTGAGGGGGCGGCAACGGCAAAGCCTGCTGCGCGTAACGCGTCCGAAACCCCGGCGGCCAAAGGGGCTTCCGGACCGATGATGATCAGGTCGGGTTTTTGCGCTTGCGCCAGCGTCACCATCGCGGCAGGGTCGTTCGGGTTTGCGGCCAGACAGGTGGATTTTTCAACGCTTGCAATGCCGTCACTGCCGGGAATAACGGTGAGCGTGGTGACATCTGGCGATTGCGCCAGTTTCCATGCAAAAGCATGTTCACGCCCGCCGCTGCCCAGCAGAAAGACATGCGCCATTATGCGGCATCCTTTTTCAGCTCTTTAAAGCTGGTGACCACATCGGCGATGTCCCAGGCATCGGTAAAAGCGGTGCCGTCATCGAATTTTTGTGACAGGGCTTTGGCGATACCGGTATAAATCATCTCGGCCTGTTTGCGCACAGCGGGGGGGAGTGTGGGCGGCAGGGCGTTGAGCTCTTCCACGCAGATTTTTTTCCAGTCTTTTTCACCGCGCTCTTTGGCCAGCTTTTTTGCCGTTTCCAGCTGTGTGTACCAATTCAGCGGGCGATAAACACTGCGCAGGGCTTCTTTGGAAAGATGTACACCGTCTTGTGTTAGGCGCAATTCATCCGGCCCGATGGAATCTACCAGCGTAAAGCTGCGGTTGCCATCTTCTTGCATCTGGCCGAAGGCGAACTCAAGTTTGCCATCCCACAATTGCAGGCCAATACCCGCAAAGCAGTCTTTCAAGCGCAGGGCGAGAAGTTTTGTCAGCGTTGCAAGGTGATCAAACTCGCTGTCTGTCAGGCCAGCAATGTTTTGCGCGTCGCTATAGCCAAGGTAGCGGTCGCTGGTTTCCAGCTTTGTTGAAAATTCGATCAGTGGCAGGGCGAAGGTATCGCCAGATTTTGGCGCAGATTCCAGCCCCAGCGTTTTACAGTAGGCCATATCACCTGTGCGTTGCAGAAGAGAGCTGCCTTCGGGCACGCCAAAGCGGAAGATAACTTCCAGGGGGACCAATGTATGTTCAGGGCGTTTCGTATAGGGGGTGTAATCCCACACCAGTTGGCCATTTTCTTTTTTGCTGGCAGGCGGTACAACGCTCACGGGTTTTACGGCGATGCAGCGGGGCTGTGCATCAAGCGCACCAAAGGTATGGTGTGCTGCGCCTGTTTTCTTTAAAGCTGTCAATAACGGGTGTTGTGCAAGTGCTGCGGGTGCTGCCCAGTTTTGCCAACCGTCTGCTTTTTCAAGGTAGTTGCAGAAGAAGTTCGCCATCCAGGCAAGGGCAGCGCCTTTGTTTTCCAGCGTATCGGGCATTTGGCCCCAGTCGAAGATGGAATAGCGGTCAGAAAATTCAAAAATATACGGCGCTTGCCCTGCAACGCCCCGCACGTTTTTAACGGAGCCCTGATAAAGCAGGGGCGGCAGGGCGGCGACACCCATGTGGCCAAGGCGTTTGGCGGCGGCAGCCGCATTGCGGAAGTTGTTCACGCCCAGCCACAGACCGCCTTTTTGCATCCAGCGGACAATCTGGATATAATTTTCCGGGTTGGCGGCATCGGTTTTGTTCATAAACGGTACATGCAGGCCAAAGGCATCGGCTTTGATGTCTTCTGTTTTTGTGACGACATAAAGGTTCAAACGTTCGGTATCGGGGCTGGCAGAAACGGTGATGTCGGTATCTTTTACCTTGGCGATTTCAGCCAGCAGGTCTTTGTTGGCAGCCATCTCGGCAGTGGGGGCCACAACGTGTACACGGTCGAATGTTTTGCCTTCGGATTGCAAAAGGAATTGTACAATATCTTGGGTTTTATCGGGGCCGCAGGTGATGACAGGCACGCCGGGCGGCATTTGCGCGATGGAGGCGACGGAATCCAGCCCGCCAAATTGTGCCGCAACAGGTACGCCAAAAACGGGCAGGCGGGTCATGGCGGCAACCACACCAGGCAAGGCGGCGGCAAGGCCTGCGCCCGCAACAATGGCATCGCCCTGCCATGTCATAATTTTGTTTTGAAGTTTTTCAAGGTCGCGGTGAGCGGAAATGACCTGAAATTCGGTGTCGAAGGTTTTGGAAAGGTTTTCCACCAAGGGGTTGAAAACTTTTTCATCAGATGTGCTGCCAAAAACGACCAGAATTTTCATGTTGTATGCTCCTGTTAACCTGTTGCGCGGATGCGCTTGCGCTCCTCGGAAAATTGCGCGGCATCTTCCAGACTTGTGGGGTATTTGTTATTGATGCAAGCCATACAGAGTCCGGAAATACCGATGGCTTCTTTTAAATCAGTTTCATCAAGGTAGATAACTTTATTCACGCCAAGTGTTTCTGCAATCTGCTCGACCGTTTTGCCGTGGGCGACCAAGTCGGCGGGGTCGGGGAAGTCAATGCCGTAAAAACATGCATGGCGGTGCGGCGGGCAGGTGATGGCAAGCGTGACATCTTTTGCGCCATGGCTTTTGAGCAAATCGACAATCCGGCGTGATGTGGTGCCGCGCACAATGCTGTCATCGATTAATAGAATTCTTTTGTCTTTAATCTCACCGGGCACAGGACTGAGTTTCAACTCAACGGCCCATTCGCGTTTGTCCTGACCGCTCAGGATAAAACTGCGGGCAACGTAGCGGTTTTTAATCAATCCTTCGCGGTAGGGAAGGTTGAGGGCATCGGCCACAGAAATAGCGGCAGGACGGCTGGTATCGGGCACGGGCATCACAACATCTGGCGTGATCTCGCCGTTATCAATCGCTGCTTGGGTTTTTTTTGCCAGTTTTTCGCCCAGGCGCAGGCGTGCGGCATAGACCGGGTGATTATCAATCGTGCTTTCCGCACCGGAGAAATAAACCCATTCAAACATACAATGTGCTTTTTGTGGCTCTTTGTGGATGATTTCGCTTTGCAGCTTGCCCTGCAGGTCGATAAATAACACTTCGCCCGGGGCAACATCACGTTCGTAAGTATAGCCAAGGTATGTAACGGCAATGCTTTCGGATGCCAGACACCAGGATGTTGTGCCGTCCTGGTTTGTACGCTTGCCCAATACCAGCGGGCGGATACCTTTGGGGTCGCGGAAGGCGACAAGCCCCTGGCCCGCAATCATCGCCAGCACAGCATAACCGCCGACAAGTGTATTAAACATTTTTTGCGTGGCGGTTTTGATGTTGTCAAAACTGAACGTTTGTTCATTCGGCAGGGCCGCGTCACCCATCAGGAAGTAGGCCCAGTAGTGGATCATAACTTCAAGGTCATTGCTCGTCAGTAATTGGCGACGAAAATCGGTAGAGAGTTTTTTTGCCAGCGCAGGATAATTCAGAATATTGCCGTTATGCACCATGCCAAGGCCAAAGGGCACACCGGTCACCATCGGTTGAATATCGCGTTTGCCGTCAGTGCCCATTGTGGCATAACGCGTATGACCAATGGCCATTGGACCGCGAAGCTTTTCAATTTTTTGCTGGTCAAAAACGTTGGAAACAAGGCCCAGATCTTTTTCGGTTACAAACATGCGTGTTGCGCTGTCATAACTCAGAATACCCGCAGCATCCTGGCCGCGGTGCTGCAAGGCCAAAAGGCCGCGGAAAGCTTCAAATGCGGCAAGGCAGTCGGCAGTCACGCTCCGAGTCTCTTGAGACTCAGGACCGATAACGCCGATAACACCACACATTTAAAAGGGCTCCAGAATCGGATGCGGAAAAGTTGGTAGCCGCATTATCGGTCATTTGATTTTTTTCGCCAGTTCTTTTTTGGCGCAGTGCAGAAAAATCTGGCATGTTTCGCAAAGATTGCGCTAGGTAAGGGCATGACGCAATAAAGGGTGAATCAATAATCATGGATATACATATCATTTACGCCACGATCGGATTTATGCTGGCCGCCTATGCGGTGATCGGCAATGACTCGGTGCAGACATTGGGCACCTTTATCGCCTCTAATTCGCGTATTTTTAAATGGTACTGGTTGTGGCTGGCGGCATCTTCCGTATTGGTGCTGACGTTGTTTTATGGCTGGTATATGCACGATGGCGATATTTCTTTTGGCAGGCTTAATCGCATTCCGGAAATCGATATCGAGTGGTATCACGCAGCAGCACCCTTGGGGCTTCTGGTTTTGACACGTTTTGGCATTCCTGTTTCCACAACATTTCTTGTGTTGTCTACCTTTGCCACCGGTGTTCTGTTGCAGGATATGCTGGTCAAAAGTTTTGTGGGCTATGCCGTGGCGGCGGTGAGCGCTTATCTCATCTGGATTGTGTTGTCGCGTTTTATCAACGAAAAATTCAACACCGTAAAACGCGAACACCGTGTGCATTGGCGTACCGCACAATGGCTGGCCACAGGGTTTTTGTGGTTCACGTGGTTGTCGCATGACATGGCAAATATTGCTGTCTTTTTGCCGCGCAAAATGCCGCTGGAAATTTTGCTGGTGTGCATGGTCATACTTTGCGGCTGGCTGGCGCTGATTTTTAAAATGCAGGGTGGTAAAATCCAGAAAATTATCCTGGAGAAAACGGGTTCGCGCTTCATACGTTCCGCCACCATCATTGATGTTGTCTATGCGCTTATTCTTTTCTTTTTTAAGGAAGTGAACGATGTGCCAATGTCCACAACCTGGGTGTTTGTGGGCGTTTTGTGCGGGCGTGAATTGGCGATCGCTTCGGCCAACCCAAAGTACAAGCTGGGCTATGTTTTCCCGCTTGTGGGCAAGGATTTTTTAAAGATGATGATCGGCCTTGCCGTATCGGTTGCCATTGTATTGGCAATTCATTACGACTGGTCCAGCGTTTGGCCGGGCTGATTTAGCGCGGTTCTAGGCGGATCAGTTTTCCGTCCGGGCTGTCGGTCAGGATATAAATATAACCATCGGGGCTGCTGCGTACATCGCGGATGCGTGCCCCCAAATCTGTTAACAGCATTTCTTCTGCTGTGATTTTTTGGCCTTTGACGGTCAGGTGGCGCAGGTGCTGGCCCGCCAGTGCGCCCACAAAAATATCCCCCTGCCATTGCGGGAATTTGTCGCCGTTATAAAATGTCATGCCGCTGGGCGCGATGGAGGGAACCCAATGCACGACCGAATCTGTCATGCCCGGCTTGCTGGTCTGGTCTGAAATTTTAGGTCCCCAGTATTCACGGCCAAAGGTCACCACGGGCCAGCCGTAGTTTGCACCTGCACTCAGAATATTGACCTCGTCGCCGCCACGCGGGCCATGTTCGTGCATCCACACAATATTTGTATCCGGATTTGTATCCGGCTGCAGGGCAATACCTTGCGCATTGCGGTGCCCGTAAGAGAAAATCTCCGGCTTGGCCGCGGTATCGTGTGCAAAGGGATTGTCTGCTGGAATACTGCCATCGGCATTGATACGGATGAGCGTTCCTAGATGATCCGATGTTTTTTGTGCGTGGTCACGAAAATCGAATTTTTCGCCCAAGGTTAGAAAAACCGTGCCATCTGCGCGGGCTAAAATGCGGCCGCCGTAGTGATTGCTGCCCGCTGTCTTGGGCTCTGCTTTAAAAATAACGGTGACGCCCTCCAGCTTTTGCCTAGCAAGGTCAAGTCTGGCGCGGGCAAGTTCTGTGTTGTTGGCATCTTGGTTGCCGCCAGCGTAAGAAAAGAAAACGATATTGCTTTTTTCAAAATCAGGGGCGAGGGCGATATCGAACAACCCTCCTTGTCCATCAACATATATAGCGGGCAGGCCCTTAATCTCTTTGCGGATGTTGCCATCGCGCGTGATGTGCCACAGTTTGCCGCCGCGCTCTGTCACCAGAAATCCGCGATTTTGGGGCAGAAAAGCCAGCGACCAGGGGAAAGACAAACCTTCGGCAACCGTGACGGTTTTCAGGTCCTGCGGCTGGGCAATAAGGGCTGTATCCTGCGCCGTGCCCGTGACGAAGGTATATGTCGAAAAAACAAGGCAAAGCAGGACGGCCAGACCAAGGATAATTTTGAGGCGCTTGGCAGGCAGCGGTGTATCTGGCATATCCGTTTCCTTATAAATTTTGCGATGTTATATAATAGGCATATAGGTGATAAAGGAGAAGAAGCCATGGCCGCTGCTATTGTTTACGGTATTAAAAATTGCGATACGATGAAAAAAACATTTCAATGGCTGGATAAACATAAAGTTGAATATGTTTTTCACGATTATAAAAAATCAGGCAGCGATAAAACAGTTTTGCTACAGGCTTTTCAACAGCATGGCTGGGAAGAGGTCTTGAACCGCAAGGGCACAACATGGCGCAAATTACCAGAAGATGTACGCAATGCGATGACCGCGCCCAAAGCCTTGAAAATTGCACAGGAAAACCCCTCTGTTATTAAAAGACCTTTAATTATTAAAGGGGATGATATCTTGCTGGGGTTTGATGACGCTGTTTTCAAGAAACGATTTTTATAGGTTAAAGGTTTTTTATGCTGCGGATTTTTCTGGCGATTGTTTTTCTGGCGATCTGGCTGCCGTCATTGATGTTTGCGATGACAAATATTTCAACCGCGCCACCACTTGAAAAAACACAAAGCTGGAAGGGCCCGTATCACTGGAAGTTTCAAAAGCGTGATGTTTTTATGAACGGGCTGAGGCCGGAATTATTGCTCTACGGCAATATCGGCACCACATCCGGCCCGTATCCGGTTGTTTTGCGTGCCGATTTAATTGAATGGCTCTATGCCTCTGGCCGTCACCGTGTGAAGCTGGGGAAGGTATATGCAACGGGCCTTGAAGATTATCCGTTTGTGTCGGATTGGGACATTGAACATGATGCAGGCCTGCATTACGCGGTTGGAGATGCGCGCTTCAACGGTCTGTTTATTTTCGCGCTCTTTTTCTGTTTGATCCTGCCGGTCTTGTTTGTGTTCTGGATGTTGGCCGACGAAGTAACAATCGACAGCCCGCAAGAGCGCAAACGCAAGCAAAAAGCATTTGAAGAACTTGTGCAAGCCGTGGAACAGCGTGCAAAAGGCGATGCGCACTGGTTGCGGAAAAAGACCGTTACGCTTGCACTGCTGGGGTATTTGGTCGTGCTGGGCAGTATTTTACTGATGATCCCGGTGGGCATTGGCCTTGGTGCAGCTGTTGTTGTGCTGACAGGTGGCAATGCTGCAGCGGCGAAGCTGGCTTTTGTCTTGGCCATCGTGCCTATTGGTTTTGCATGGCATATGGCCAAATCACTTTTAAGCGGACCGTTTGATTATCACGGGGTGGAAGTCACCGCACAGGATTGCCCCGCGTTGTTTGCCTTGCTGGAAAAAATATGCACCAAAGCAAACGGGCCCATGTTCAAGCGCGTGTTTATTGATAATCAGTTGAACGCATCTGTCACCCGCAGTGGCGGTCTTTTGGGGTTTTTTGGCATGGGCCCTGTGGTGTTGACGCTGGGCTTGCCGCTCATGCAATCGCAGACACAGCAGCAATTGGCCGGTGTAATCGGGCATGAATACGGCCATGTGGCAGCAAAAGACAATGCCTGGAGCCAGTGGGTTTACCGCGTCCGTAACACTTGGTTGACGCTGGATGACCGTCTGCGTTTCGAGCATTTGTGGTATGTGCTGAAACTAAACCGTTTTTATGAATGGTTTATGGCGACCTTTAGCGCCCATAGTTTTGCCTTGTCGCGGCAGTGCGAGTATGAAGCCGATGCCTTTTCCGCCCGTGTGGCAGGCAAGAAAGCCATGGCAGAAGCCTTGTCTTCTCTAGTGGTGTATGGCGAGCGTTACGAAGATATTTTCTGGCGTGATGTATGGGCCCGCAGCGATAAGGGGGAGCCGATAGACCATGTGCGCCCCTATGCACAAACCGCCACGTTTTTTAGCACTCCTGCCGATGTGCAGGAGAATATCACCCAAGCGCTTGCCCGCAAAACGGGGTATAACAGCACGCATCCGGCCATTTCTGACCGTTTGTCAGCTTTGGGGCAGCCTTTCCAAATGCCGGAGCCGCCGGGGCCGACATCTGCGGCCGGGCTGCTGGAGCCTGCTTTGGCGAGGCTAACAGAACATTTTGATCGTGAATGGCAAGAAGCCGCACATGGACATTGGCAGCAAAGGCAAGAAGAGCGCCAGCACTGGCAAGAAAGATATGCGACGCTGAAAGAAAAGCCTTTGGCAGATGCAACCGATGATGAATTGTCCGAACTGGTATCGGCTGCCAGCCGGTTTGAAGATGATTTGTTGTTCTATCAAGCCAGTCAGGAGTTGTACAAGCGTCACCCTGAAAGCGCAGGAGCGGCGCTGAATTGTATTTGGTACCGTCTGATAATCGAGAAAGATGAAGATCAGTTCACCGAGATGGAGGCGTTTTTACAAAAACATCCATCATACGAAGGACACGTGTGTCGCTACGCCATAGACTTTCTGACCAAGGCGGGTCGGCGTGAAGCGGCGGAGGCTTATATCCAGCGTCTTGAAGACCATACATATCTTAGTCACGCCGCGGAAGAAGAGCGTAAAATTATCTTGTCATCAGATAACTACAAGCCGCACGATTTGTCAGCCGATGCCATTGACCGCCTGAAAGCGTATTTTGCCGAACATCCGGTCGTCAATCAGGTGTATATTGCACAAAAGCAGGTCAAATATATGGTGGAATCGCCGTGTTATATTGTGGCCTATACCTTAAAGCCCAAAATTTTTGCCACACAGAAAACGACAGATGAACAAACCGCCGCTTTTATCTATCAGTCCGGCCTGCCGGAGGATTTCATTTTCATTCAGGCAGACAGTGTGCAGGGTTTGACTGCAAAAATGAAAAAGCTGGATGGCGCAAACATTTATAAACGCGCATAACCCGGTTTAAATGCGTATCTGGCCATGGCCACGCACAACCCATTTATAGGTGGTGAGCGCCTCAAGGGCCATGGGCCCGCGTGCGTGCAGTTTTTGTGTGCTGATGCCAATTTCCGCGCCCATGCCAAATTGCCCGCCATCTGTGAAGGCGGTGGAGGCATTGGCGTAAACGGCAGCTGCATCCACGCGGGCGAGGAAGTCATCCGCTGTTGCGGCATCTTCGGTCACAATGGCTTCGCTGTGGCGGGAGCTATAGATTGCAATATGCGCAAGTGCCGCATCAAAACTATCCACTGTTTTGACCGACATTTTATAGTCCAAAAATTCCCGCCCGAAATCTTCTTCTTGCGCGATATGGAGCAAGGCATCGGGGTAATGGCCTTGCAATGCCGCGTGGCTTTGGGCATCTGCAAAAACATCAACATTGCTCTCGGGTAGTTGCGAGAGAAGTGCGGGCAAATCAGCAAGGCGGCTTTGGTGGATAATCAACGTATCAAGCGCATTGCAAACGCTGACGCGGCGTGTTTTGGCGTTGGTAATAATATCACGCCCTTTTTCTATGTCGCCTTTTGCATCGAAATAGGTATGCACAATGCCCGCCCCTGTTTCAATGACAGGAATTTTGGCATTGTCGCGCACGTAATCAATCAGGCCCTGACTGCCGCGCGGGATACATATATCGACAAGGCCGACGGCGTTTAACAATACCTGTGTGGCCTCACGCGGGGCGGGCAGCAGGCACGCAAGTGCCGTGGGCAGGTTATAGGCCAGCAGTGTCTGTTGTATGATGTTGGCCAGTGCGCGGTTGCTGTCGTCGGCTTCCTTGCCACCTTTTAAAACGCAGGCGTTGCCTGCTTTGAAGCACAGTGTAAAAACATCCACCGTCACATTCGGCCGGGATTCATAAATCACGCCGACCACACCCAGGGGGACGGAAATACGGGCAATGTGCAGGGCGTTGGGAAGGGTGCGACTTTCAAGGATGCGGCCCGTGGGGCTTGGCATGGCCGCTACTTTTTCAATATCGGCAGCTATTGCTGCGATGCGTTCGGCATTGAGCAGCAGCCTGTCATAGCGCGGGTCATCTGCGGGCATACGGGCAAGGTCTTGCTTGTTTGCGGCAATAATATCGGCTGTATTGTCAATCAGGCGAAGGGCCAGGTCTTGCAGTATAGCGTTGCGTGTATCGTCACTGACCTGAATGTGGCTGGCGGTGCGTGTTTCTTGCAATCGTTTTAAAATATCAGGCATGTTTTTAAGCCCCGGTATGAACGTGCAGATGATCGTAATGGATAATTTCGGGCATTCCTTTTTTACCGATATAATCACGTAGTTTTTCTGCGCCATAACGCGCAATGCCGATGCCGATTATTTTTCCATCCGGTGCCAGAATATCAATCAGGTCACCCTTTTTAAAATTGCCCGTGCAGTCTTCCAATCCGACGGGCAGAATACTCAGGATGCGGTTGTTATCGCGTAGCAGGTCTAAAAGCGGGGCGTTGATGCGGATATTGCCTGTATGCGGGTCTGCGCTGTAGGCCATCCATTTTTTGACATTGGACTTTTTACGCATGGGCAAAACGGTGGTGCCGGGTGCCGGTCCAGATAAAATATGTGCAATGGCATCTTTTTCATGGATGCCCACAATATGGGTGGTAATGCCAAGATCGGACATTTTCCGTGCGGTGCCCAGTTTGGTCATCATGCCGCCGCGCCCTTGCGTGGATTTTGTCGCAGAAACTTCGGGCCAGCCGTCTTTTTGTGGATCAATGCAGGTGATAAGTTTGGATCCTGCAAGGTCCGGCGGGCCATCAAAAACGCCGGCAACGCTTGTGAATATGATGAGTTTATCCGCGTTGATTTGTGCAGCGACAAGGCCTGCCAGCTCGTCGTTGTCGGTAAACATCAATTCTTCGACGGCGACACTGTCATTTTCGTTGATGACGGGCACAATGTTTTTTTGTCCCAGCACTTCGCGCAAGACGCGGGCGATGTTGAGGTAATGCAGGCGGGTTTGAAAGTCCTGTTTTGTTAGCAGCAGTTGTGCAACAGCCATGCCGTGCGGGCGGAACATTTGTGCATAGGCAGCCATCAATTCATGCTGGCCCATGCTGGCCATCATCTGTTTTTCGCCAATGCTGTTGCCAAAGGTACGGTTGAGCAGGGTTTTTGCAACACGCCGGCCAGCGCCGACTGCGCCCGAGCTGACAAGGGCAACCTGGTGCCCGTCTTTGTGCAACTGGCTGATGTTGCGCGTCAGTTCTTCAATAATGGCGTTCTGTGGGCTGCCGTCTGCTGCCAGAATAGCCTGTGTGCCTACCTTGATGACGATTTTCATGGGCGAAGTGCTTTCTGTTTCTGCGTTGCCATAAAAGTATTCTTTTTTCGCTACTTTTTCAAGCGCCTGGAATGTTGTTTAATGCACGTGCAGGGGAATCGAGGATGTATGCCACATGAAATTGCCATTATTGGCTGCGGCACGGCGGGGCTTGCCGCTGGGTTGTATCTGGCACGTGACGGGCACCGGGTGACATTGTTTGAAAGGTTTACAAAACCGGCACCTGTTGGTGCGGGTTTGTTGTTGCAGCCTACGGGGCTTGCTTGCCTGGCGGCTTTGGGATTGGATGCAGAAATATTGGCGGCAGGTGCGCATGTGCGGCATTTATATGGTCGCACGGCAACAGGGCGCACAATTTTTGATATCAGTTACCAAAACCTGCATCCTGCACTTTTTGGTTTGGGGATTCACAGAGGGGCCTTGTTCGGCACCCTGCACAATGAAGCGATCCGGCAAAATTTGAAAATCATCACCGGTTGCGATGTAACAGATACACGTATCGCGGGTGACCGGCGGGAGATTCTGAACAAAGCAGGCGCTGTTCAGGGCGTGTTTGATCTGGTGGTTGATGCCAGTGGGGCGCAATCAACCCTGCGGGCCGGACATGGGCAGATGAAATATAACAGGCCTTATCCGTATGGCGCTGTCTGGGGTGTTTGTCTGGACCCTGATCAGTCTTTCGGGCAGGATGTTTTGCAACAAAGATATGACGGCGCAGGGGTGATGATTGGTGCGCTGCCCATTGGCAAGCGGCCCGGTGACGGACGGGAGACTTTGGCGTTTTTCTGGAGCCTGCCTGTCGCGCACTATGGCACATGGCGGGAAGCAGGCCTTGATGTATGGCGCGATAAAGTGCTGGCCTATTGGCCGGAGATGGCATCGCTGGTAGCGCAGTTTACAAACATCGACGATTTAACTTTTGCCAGATACAACGATGTGATGATGCGCCAATGGCATGGCGACCATCTTGTATTTATTGGCGATGCTGCGCATTGCACCAGCCCGCAATTGGGTCAGGGTGCAAATTTGGGGTTGATGGATGCCATGACCCTTGCGGCGGTGTTGCGTGAACAGAAAAATATTCCCGATGCATTGGCGGCCTATGCCGCGGCCCGTAAAAGTCAGATAAAATTTTATCAGGTTGCCAGCCGTTGGCTGACACCGTTTTTTCAATCCGATAACCAAGCGGCGGCGTGGTTGCGTGATATGGCGTTCAGCACAATGTGCAAAACACCCTATGTGCGTACGCAGATGATGCGGACATTGGGCGGTATAAAAACAGGTGTTTTTACACATATGAATCCAGGGCAGATTCATAAAGATTACGATGTTCAACGGCGCAGGGCCTGATTATCTTGCGCCGCACAAAAAGACATACAGGGTGTATGTGGCTGTAAACAGGCCTTTTAAAGGCGATTTGACAGGTGGAATTCAGTTCTTGTCAGGGGTATTCATTTTCGCTAGTTTTTTAAGGCAACATAAACATAAGCGAGTGAACAATGTCGAATGTCATTCAGCTACCTGATGATAAAAAGCCTTTGGAGCAGCGGCTCAAAGCTGTCCTTGATGCCGGACATATGGCCGCGCGGGACGAAGCGCGGGCATTTATTTCCCGCCCCTCTATGGCACCGGTAGATCCGAATATTTCAAAAGATGATTATCGTGAAAAAACGATGGGCTGGGTCAGGGATATGATTGGCGCAGGTTTCACGCAGTTGCCGTATGATGTGAAGTACGGTGGCAAGGGTGAAAATCATAAATACATGAACATCGTTGAAGTCATTGCGCATCAGGACATGTCACTGGCCGTCAAACAGGGCGTACAGTTCGGTTTGTTTGGCATGAGCATGTATTCGCTGGGTACAGACAAGCACCACGCCAAATATTTGCCCGATATTATGTCCGGAAAACTTCTGGGCGGTTTCGCCATGACGGAAGTCGGCGGCGGGTCCGATGTGCAGGGCGTTGCAACCGAAGCGATTTACGATCACCAAACCCGCAGCTTTGTTTTGAGCACGCCGACCGAAGATGCCAAGAAAGCCTATATCGGCAATGCGGCTGTGCATGGCGAAATGATGGTTGTTTTTGCGCAATTGAAAATGACACCGGATGGTGAAAGCCAAGGTGTACATGCCTTTATGGTGCCTGTGCGTGATAAGCAGGGGAATGTTAAGGATGGTGTTACCATCGAAGATTGCGGGCACAAGGTAGGCTTGAACGGGGTTGATAACGGCTATATCTCCTTTAAAGATGTTAAACTGCCGTATGATTCACTGCTCGACCGTTTCGCGCAAATTGATGAATCCGGCGCGTATAAGAGCGAGATTGAAAAAAAATCCAAACGCTTTTTCAAGATGATCAGCACACTGGTCACGGGCAGAATTTTTGTATCCATGGTCTCGTTGAGTGGTGCCAAAAACGCGCTGACAACGGCGGTTGAATTTGCCGAAAACCGCAAAGTTTTTGGTGAAACGCTGATGGATAAACAGGCCACACATTCAAGGCTCTTGCCGCATTTGGCCAATGCCTATGCCCTGCATTTTGCAACGCGCCATTTAATGGATGAGTTTGATAAAGAAAACCCGTACCTCGAGACCATGGCAGCGGCCGTGAAGGCGAAGGCATCTGATTCATCGCTGGCAACTGTCGATGAAGCACGCAAGCTGACAGGCGGTGCCGGTTATATGTCTCAGGAGCGCTACGGCGCGCTGCGCAATGACATGGATATTTTCCGCACCTTTGAAGGCGATAATACGGTTTTGCGATTATTGGTGGCCAAAAACCAGCTGACGCGGCTGTCGCAGAAATTCAGCCGCGCTTCGGGCCTTGAAAAACTGTCAAAGGGACTGTCTTTGACGGTTAAGAAACGGATGGCAAAACTTTCCGCAGGCAGCGGGAAAACCGATCAGGCACATTTGCTGGACCCGTCTTTTCAACGGCAGATATTCATCAGCCGGGAACGGGCGATGATGTATAGCCTGAGTGCAAAAATGATGAAGATCAACAAAACCGAAGGGCCAGAAGCCGCCGCCAATAAAACGCAAGATGATATGCTGGCCTATGCCGATGCTTATGCGGAGCGTTTGATGCTGGAGCGTTTTACAAAAGCTGTGAACAGCCAAAAGGACCCGGAAGTCAAAGCGCTGTTGAAAGATGTTTGCGACTTATACGCTGTGCATACATTGCGCACTAATGCCTTGTGGTATGTTGAAAACGGTTTTATGAAGCCGCAAAAGACAAAAGCTTTGGCCACGCTGGAGCAGACATTGTGTGAAAAAATCCGCCCCCATGCAACAACCCTAGTGGCGGCATTTGATATTCCGGCGGCGGTTCTATCCGGGCCCAAGCCGAATAGAGGGCCTGTGCCTAAGCGCCGTGCACCCGGCGGGCCGTAAGGCAATATACTTTTGTAAAATGTCGTAATAACAAAGGTTTGTACTAAAAATACCCTGCATTTGCCGGTTGTTAAGATATTTACGTTACGCTTGGGTGTCAACGTGCCGGTGCGTTCTGTGCCGGAAATCTCAGGGGATATATGAGCAAGCGGTTTACGCATATTGTGATTCTGGCCATGCTGTATGCTGTCAGTGGCAAGCTTGGTTTTATGGTGGCGACCGATAGCGAATTTGCCACGGTGATTTGGCCACCATCGGGCATTGCCTTGGGAATTATGCTGGTATGGGGCTACCGGGTCTGGCCGGGGGTCCTGCTGGGCTCCATCCTCATTAACTTTAGCTTGACTGGCGCTGACCTTTCGATAGAAGCAATGTTTTCGGGCAAAGGCGCAACAGCGCTGGTCACGGGGCTTGGCGCTACACTGCAAGCCGTTGCGCAGACCTTTCTGATACTAAAAATTTTCGGCTTTCCGGTCCGCATTGAGCGCGGGCGCGATGCGCTTCTCTTTTTATTAATATCCGGCCCCATTTGCTGCGTTGTTTCGGCAAGCGTGGGTACCTTTGCGTATCATGTCGTTTTTCAGTCGGCGCATTCGACAGCCTGGATGACCTGGATGACATGGTGGGTCGGGGATACGTTCGGTGTTATCGCTTTTATGCCGCTGGTCATTATCGTTTTTTCCCGCTTTTTACAGGGAAACAAGGTGCAGAGCCGCGATGTGCCGCTATCGACGGCTTCTTGTATTGCTGTGGTGCTCTCGATTACCATGACCCTGGTGGCATGGAAGGTGATGACATTGTACATTACCGAGAAAAACAGGTCCACTTTTGTTGATTTGACGCATGAAACAGAAAAAGCCGTTCTGTACAGGCTTGATAGCTACGGCAACGGCCTGCTTGGCGCGGCCAGCTTTTTTGCGGGGTCGAAATATATTGATCAGCTTGAATGGGCAAATTTTGTCGATTCTATGCAGATTGAGAAAAAATATTCAGGCATGAACGGTATTGGGTTCATAAAGCCTGTTCCAGCGGACAGCATTGCCGGTTACGTCGATCGTATCAGAAGGGGCGGGGTTGAGGATTTTTCTATCAAGCCGGATATGAATGCCGAGAATTTTTTCATTATCCAGTATATCGAACCGATAAAAAACAATAGGCAAGCGCGTGGACTTAATATTGCTTTTGAGAAACGTCGTTATGAAGCTGCCGTACACGCGATTGATACAGGTCATCCTACAATTACGCGGCCTATTGTTTTGGTACAGGACGAGGAACAGAGCCCTGGGTTTTTACTGCTGCATCCGATTTATGAATCAGGCGTTCCAATCAATACGACAGAAGAACGGCGCGCAGCCTTCAAGGGCTGGATCTATGCACCGTTTATTGCGGAGGCTTTCCTGAAGTCTTTTCTTGCGGCTGATGGCACTGTTTCAGATCTCTTTTTCACAATTTATGATGGCGCGGCAGAAGATAATAATAATCTTATCTATGCGCCGCCACCGGTTGAGCGGCCCAACCCTGCGAAGTATCGTTCGGAAAAGACAGTGGATGTGCTGGAACAGAAATGGACTTTTGTCTGGGAGAGCACGCCAGCCCTAGAGGCGCGGCTGCGCAGTGGAGAGCCGTTTATTATTCTGTTCTCCGGCATGATTTTTACATCACTCCTGAGTATGTTCTTGCTGGTCATTTCGCAACGGGCAGAAACCATTCGTCGGGAAGTCGAGCGTAAAACACATCAGGTCGTGGCAAGCGAGAGCAAAATGCGAATGCTGATCCGCCACACGCCGGCGGCAGTGGCCATGTTTGATACAAACATGCGCTATATCATGACAAGCGAGCGGTGGATCAGGGACTATAATCTTTATGGCAGAGAGATTATTGGTCAAAGCCATTATGATGTTTTCCCCGAAGTAAGTGCAATTGCCGAATGGAAGGAACATCATAAACGCACCCTGGCTGGTGAAAGCCTGTCGCGTGATGAAGATGCGTGGCAGCGCGCGGATGGACGCACGGAATGGGTGCGCTGGGCCTTGCATCCGTGGCGTGATGCGGATGATAAAATCGGCGGTATTGTCATGTTCACCGAGGTGATTACAGACGCAAAAAATTCCAAGGCCGAGCTTTTGCGCTCGAATACAGCATTGGAGGAATTTGCCTATGTTGTTTCGCATGACTTGAAGGCACCATTGCGACATATTTCTATGTGTTCCAGCTTTGTCAAATCCAGCCTGGCAGGTTCGATGGATGAAGAAACAGCGAAGATGCTTAATATTATGCAAGATAGCAGCGATAAAATGCGCGGCATGATCGATAGCTTGCTGGATTATTCCCGTATTGGCAGGTCAAGCGGTGATTACAGGCTGGTTGACCTGAACAAGGTTCTTGCAGATGTTTTGGTTAATTTGACCCCGCATATTGAAGCCAGCAATGCTTTGGTACAGTCTGATCATTTACCCGTGGTGCGTGGCAGTGAATCGGAATTGGGGCGTGTGTTCCAGAATTTGATCGAGAATGCGATCAAATACCATCAAGGTGATAAAACGCCAGTTGTGCGTATCAAGGCACAAAAATCAGAGAATAGCATGTGGCAAATCTCAGTGATTGATAATGGCATTGGGATAGACGAAAAGTTTTCCGTCAAGGTTTTCCAGCTTTTCCAGCGTTTGCATGGTGAAGACAGCAAATATGTGGGCGCGGGCATTGGGCTTGCTGTGTGCCAGCGTATTATTCATTATCATGGCGGGAAAATCTGGTTGGATGAAGGAAGAAAAGAAGGTAGCTGCTTTAAATTTACATTGCCGGATGTAAAGGGTAAGGCGCCCTCTATCGCGGGAGGTGTGAATGGTGAAGTCAAGAAACAGTGAGCCTTTTATTATTCTGGTTGCGGAAGATGAGAAGACAGACAGCTTTTTTTTACAAGAAGCAAGTAAGCATATGTCTTGCGTCAATCATGTGCATGTCGTGACGGATGGCGCACAAGCTATGGATTTTTTGAAACGCCGCGGTGATTTTAGTTCTGCACCCCGGCCGGATATTTTGCTGCTGGATATAAACATGCCAGGACGAAACGGGCATGATGTTTTGCAGGATGTAAAGTCAGACCCTGAATTACAGCATTTGCCTGTGATTGTTCTGTCGGGCTCGTTTCTTGAAAAAGAGGTAAAGGCCAGTTATGCCAGTCTTGCAAATGCCTATGTCGTTAAAGCCGATAATTTTGAAGATATGTGTTTGTTGATGCGCTCTATAGAAGTTTTCTGGTTTCAGCTGGCTGTATTGCCGCGTAAATAGAAATTACGCAGAAAATTTTTCAATCGCTTCGCGAAGGCTGTTGGAATCCAGGTCATTTTTAGAAATGACTGTCTTGGCACCTGCCTTTAAGGCTTCTTCAATGGTGACGGGGGCTGCAAAACCCGTGAGCACAATGATGGGCACGCGTGGGTCTGCAACTTTGATTTGCTCAATCGAGCTGGGTCCAATTGAATCCGGCAGGTTGAGGTCAAGCAGGACACAGATAAAACGATCCGTACGCAGTTTTTCCATGGCCTCGCGCGTGGAGCGCACGACAGTCAAGTCGTTGACAGACATAAAGCGCGCAAGTTTCTTTTTGGTAATCTCTGCATCTGCAAAAGTATCTTCAACGATGAGGATTTTTGTATTGCTTATTTTATTCATCTAGCGGGAGCCTCTTCTATCTTTGAGTATATAACGCTGCAGGGTGATGGGGAAAAGATAAATGTTTTCCAGCACATATATATTTGCTTGTCATCTGGCCGCGATTGACCGCTTTTAAAGCGGTGTGCTTTACAGCGATTATATAAAAACAGGAGTGAAGATCGAGCAGATGCTTCGTGTTTCGGGAAGTGAATAACTTAGGGGGTAAAATGGCTCCCTGGGTATATTCCTTACTGCCTTACCTAACTTTTTAAGCCATTGAATTATATTGTAATTACAGATGGCTCCCAGTTTATGTACAGCAAATTGTACAGCAAATTGTACAGCGAATTCTGTCGTTTGAAATAACAGAAAAATCGTCCTGACCTCAGTGACTAGTATTTTATGACTTCGGTCTTCGCGTATAGCATAGGAAAATGCTGTCCGGCCGCAGCGACTAGCTGAGTCGAACATGGGATTGCTCATGCATTATGTTTTGTCCTAATATTGGCCCTGTCATCGAGGCGCGGCGTGATGGCCAAGGCTGGCGGGTTTTGGCTATGCACAGGACAACGCATGCCGTTTGGGATGTTTACTTATTTCATCTCGTGCCGACCATATTTTTAGCAAGCGGAGACCTTTTTTATGAAGGCTGCACCTTCTGTATATCTGAATAAGTTTAATTGCCCACGATGCGCTGCATACTCCAGGCAATCTTGGCAAAACGTATATGTAGAGAATACTAGCGACACCCCCAAACCATGGAGGTCAACTTTTGGAAAGGACAAAGCAGAGGTTGCTTTGGAAAAGATAAAAAGTATACAGGATGGCACGTTTGAAGGCGCCCCACTATACTATGAAACTGATGATGAGTTTTATGATCTTTGCATACGTGAGAAGTCTCCAATTGTTACAGATTCAATGAAGGAACACTACGTAATTGCCGTTGATAACCTCTTTATTTCTCAGTGCGACGCTTGCTCAATGTGCGCGGTTTGGGTTGGAGGCGATCTTTTAATTCCCAATTTTTCACACGACATTACCGCGCCCGATGATTTGCAAGAAAAAGCACGAGAATATTTTCTCGAGGCGGTGTCTATTAAAAGTAAATCCCCTAGAGCTGCAGCTGCAATGCTGAGGCTATGTATCGAAGAATTATGCGTAGATCTTTGCATTAAAAAAGGGCTTTTTGATCCAAATGCCAAAAAGCCAACCCTTGATGATATGATAGGCCTCCTTGAACAAGAGGGGCTAAACAGTAGGGTTATCAATGCTCTAGATATTGTTCGCGTCATTGGAAATGACGCTATTCATGGTGGAAAAATTAACCTTAATGACGATACGAATATTGTGGCATCCCTTTTTAAGATTATCGATATGATTTGCACGCAAATGATTGTTGAGCCTAGGCAAGAACAAGAACTTTATGAGATTTTGCCTGCGAGTAAGAAAGTGGGTATTGCGCAACGGAAGGCTAAGTTTAACGTTTCCCAGACTGTCGCAGAAGAAATCCGTATTCCAGACAGTCTAGATAAAAAATGCGATTGAGCAGAATTGGAACGCATTAGCGCGTCCGGAATTATAGGTCGCATTGGTAGCCGTAAAAACAAAAACAAGATGCGTGGATTAAGGTTAGAAAAAATAGTTTCAGTGCCCTGCTGCTTTGTCTTGGGTGTTGAGTAAGAAAAGGGGAGCCGAGCACTTTGCGGGAAGAGGAACAAAAAGCCCTATTTTTATTAGGTTTTAAGGGCCTGTATCACAAAATGTACAGCAAAATGTACAGCAAAATGTATAGCAAAGGAGTAATGGGAGAAAAATCTAACCAGCAAAACCGTTTAGATTCAATGGCTTATTCATTTTTTGGGTGAAGGTTTATGGCTCCCTGGGTAGGATTCGAACCTACGGCCAAGCGATTAACAGTCGCTTGCTCTACCACTGAGCTACCAGGGAACATTGGGTAGTCGTTTAAGAACTAGATACATAAAATATCCGCCCGGTGATTTCCAGTCTTTTTTGCCAATCCGGCGTAAAAAGTAGGGCCTCAGGCAAATACGGTGGTGCGGGCGATAGGCTTGTTTTTGCTAATCTGTTGAAAACTATGGTATTTTCCTGCTGTGCCGGATTGTGCTAAAAAGAGGGCAGGTCTTTTTCTCCATCTTGTGGTTAGGAAACAAGCCATGTCTAAAAATATAACCATCGCTGCTTTTGGCGCATTGAACAAAGCAAGCTACGAGGCTTTTGGGATTGGGCTTGAAAAGGCTGCCGCCGCAGCGGGTGCCTCTTTTACGTTGTATACTGCGGTGCCCTATCCCAATGCGGCGGCAGTTTCCGCCCCCGGCCGTCCGCTGCGCGGCGAAGCTTTGCAAGATGAGGAAAAAAAGCAGCAGCTCTATAATGCTGTGGCCGATGATGCGCAAGCGATTGGCGCGGCGCAGGCGGATATATGTTGTATGCCCTGCATGTCCATGATCGGTTTTCACGATGGCGTGGCCGCAGCGCTGGGCTTGCCTGTATTGCGATTGGCAGATGTTCTCGCGGCACATTATAAAGAGGTGGACCAGCTTGGCGTTATTCACATGCGGCCGGCCAAACAAAGGATCATCGAAATTTTTGGCGTACGTGCCATCACGCCGGATGAAACGCAGGCGGAAAAATTGCTGGCCGCAGAAGAGGCGGCAAAAAAATCAGGCAGCACCGCAAATGTTGAGGCCGTGATGGCAGAGATTACAGCGGCATGGCGTGACCAGGGTATCTCCCGCGTTCTCTTCGCCCGCGCCGATGCCCCCAAAGCACATATGGGAGTGGCCGGGCAGGTGCCAGATATATTGATTGAAAACTATTTTGATATTCTGGCGACCGCGGTGATGCGGCGTGCATTGGGAGATTAAAGTGAAAGATAGCTTTTTTAAATATCGACAATATGAGGATGGCATGTTCATCATTGGTATCTTATTTTTATAAAGGGGCGGCATCGTGGCACCATTGCCTGTAGTTATTCAAAAATTTATGTCCGATGAACAATCGGCAACATTTTTGTCACGCATAGAGTTGGATAAACCCCCTTATAATGAAGCGTGGCTTCAAAATTTAATCCATGAGAACCCAGAGCTTGTTCCGGCAGGTGAAATAGACGCTGCTTTTGAGGATATCATTCCGGTCGTGCGCGAATTGGCTTTGCCCTCCGGGTTCCTTGACAATCTATATTTCACGCCCAGTGGCTACCCTGTTTTGGTTGAGGTTAAATTGTGGAAGAACCAAGAAGCGCGCCGTAAGGTGATTGCGCAGATAGTGGAATATGCTAAAGATTTTTCCCAGATGACATACGAGACTCTGAACGCAGAACTTCGCAAGTTGCGTAAAAATGAGCAATGGGGGAATAATCCCCTGTATGAAATTATTAGTCGCGAGACGCCGGCCGCACATGAAGAAGCGACCTTTGTTGATCGCGTTGTGCGGAATATGCGTGAAGGACGTTTTTTACTTCTGGTTCTGGGAGATGGTGTGCGTGAGGGGATGGCGGACCTTGCCAATTATCTGATGTATCATTCATTGCGTTACGAGTTTGGGATTGTGCAGATCAGGTTATTGACTTTACCTGATGGCTCTGTACTGGCCTTACCGGACACGCTAGCAAAGGCGCAAATGATTGAACGACATGTCACGGTTGTTAATGTGGCGGATGCAAGTATGCACATAACGGAAGGTGACCGTTCAGGCTCCCTTTCGCGAGTGGTTGGAGAACGGTTGGAAAAAACTTCACTGTCACTAGAAGATTTTTTTGATACGATGTCTGAAACCTCTCCTGATAATGTGTTGTGGTTAAAGGGATTTTTGGAAGCTGTTTCTGACTTGCCGCTTGAGCTGAGAGTTGGCAAAAACGGAGATACTTTGATGTTGAAATCTTTAACGGGTATTACGCTGATGTATATCAATCCGCCGTTTGTTGCTTTTTGGGGAGTGGCTGAACGTTTTAAAAAATCGCCATCGGCGATGAAAAGCAGCAAGGAAATACTTGAGCGATTTGCCGGTATTGTTGGCGGCGCGGTAAAGGTTTTTCCCTCCGGTGGACTGGATGTAAGGGTGAACGATAAGGCGGTATCAATTTCAGCTTTACAGGGGCAGGAACAAGCACTGAAAGATGCGTTGCGGTACGCGGTGCAAGAGCTTGATCTATTACAGGCAACCGATTAAAGGCGCGCATGGGGCGTAGCGGCGTGAATGATTGCTTGTTGCTATATGTCTGATGGGAAGGCTTCCTTGGAGGCACGGGCCGGAATCGAACCGGCATTCGAGGATTTGCAGTCCTCTACATCACCATTCTGCCACCGCGCCATTTGAGGACAGGTGCTCTTTTTAACCTAAATCGGGGCGGGTCTCAAGAAATACGTTTTGCAAAAAAATACAACACGGCATGATGGCGCGTCTATTCCCTGTTCAACCTATGAAAAAGAGTATAAATATTTGTTGTGCCTGATCAAAAAAGGCTTTCAAATTTGGTCAGAAGTGTAATAATACAACCTAGGGCTGTTATCGGCCCGCAACCTTTGGGTGTAAAAACCATGCAAAACTTTGACGTTGCAAGAGAAAACATGATTCAAGGGCAATTGCGCCCCAGCGGAATCAATGCGCCAAGCCTGCTGACAGCTCTTCAGGCTGTCCCGCGGGAGCTGTTTGTGCCGCGCCATTTGCAACGCATTGCCTATGTTGATGAAGATATCGAAGTGTCCCCTGGCCGTTATCTGCCGGAGCCGGTTATTCTGGCGCGCCTTATTCAGGCGCTGGATATTCAGATGGGCGAGGTTGCCTTGGATATCGGCTGTGGTACGGGGTATTCAACTGCGCTTCTGGGGCATATGGCGGCAACGGTCGTTGCACTGGAATCTGACAAAGCCATGGTGCAGGAGGCCGACCGCCTGCTGCGCGATCTGGATATTTGTAACACGGTGGTGATTGAACAGGCTGCCTTGGCGGAGGGGTTTGCAAAGCAAGCACCCTATAGCGTTATTCTGATCAATGGTTCGGTGCCTGTGGCACCGGCCACGATTATGGCCCAGCTTGCCGATGGGGGAAGGCTGGTAACCGTTATTTCAAAAAGGGGGCATATGGGATCTGCCGTGCTGATAACCCGGACGGGCGACAGCTTTTCGACAAGGACGCTGTTTGATGCAGCGACACCGGCGATGCCCGGGTTTCAGGCGATGGAAACCTTTGTATTTTAATGACGTATAAGAAATATTTAAACTACTCTCTTATTTCAGCTATCGCATTGTTCTGGGGTGTTAACTCCGCTGCCGCCGGGGATAGGGCAGGTGTTTTGTCCACCCCGGCTGCACAACAGCCACTTGTTCTTCAAATACAGCCGCAAGCCATAACCGCCAAGCACGCCTCTCCCGTGGTGACGGGGGCTGGGCAATTGCCCGTTGTGCCGGTGCAGTCTTCTCAGGTGGCAGGTCAAAGTGGTTCTTTAGCGGGTTATGATTCAAAAGTTTTTGAACAGTCTCTGGTCGCAGCATATCTGCGCAATCCTGATTTGGAAGCCGCGCGCGCCGAATTGCGCAGCGTGGATGAAAGCTATGCGCAGGCAAAGTCAGGCTACCGCCCTAGGGTGGATGGTGTGGCGGATTATACATCGTCCCGGTTTGAGGGCGATGTGACGGATGCGCATTCCGATACCAAAACTCTGGCACTGGAATTGCGCCAGCCCCTGTATCGCGGCGGCTCTACACAAGCCAATGTGAAGTCTTCTGAAAGTAGAATCAACGCGCAACGCGCGCTTCTTCATGCAAAAGAGCAAGAAGTGTTGCTGGATGCTGTAACGGTTTATATGAATGTCGTGCGTGATATATCGTTGCTTGAGCTAAATAAAAGCAATGTCAATGTGCTGGAGCGCCAACTTGATGCATCACAGCAGCGTTTTAAGCTTGGCGATATCACCAAAACCGACGTTAGTCAGGCGGAGGCCCGTCTGGCCCGTGCGGTGGCAGGGCAGGTGACAGCAGAGGGCAATCTGCGCGCCAGTCAGGCACAGTACGAGCGGGCCATTGGCACGCCTGCGCCGATGCCTTTGGGGCGGCCAGCCTATACGGTTCATGCGCCCGTGACGCTTGATGATGCCTTAAAAATTTCGGAAAATAATAATCCGGATTTGATCTTTGCGCGCTTTGCGCAATCGGCTGCAAAAAACTCCACACGTTCCGTGTTGGGGGAATTGCTGCCACAGGTGGACCTGACGGGCAGTGTGGGCCGTACCTATGACCCGGACTTGCGGCTGGATGATGAGCTGGACGCAACCTCGATCGGTGTGCGGGCAACCATTCCGCTTTATACCGGCGGCGGCACAGATGCCCGTGTGCGCCAATCACGCCAGATTGAATCCCAGCGCCGGATGGAACTGCACCGTGCGGAGCGTCGCGTACGGCAAGGTGTGGTTGATGCCTGGACCGCGCTGACAGCGGCAGATGCCGAAATCAAATCCCGCCAGACACAAATTGATGCGGCGAAACTGGCGCTGGATGGTGTGCGGATTGAAACGGAATATGGTTCGCGCACGACACTGGATTTACTGGATGCGGAGCAGGAGTATCTGGATGCAAGGTCTAGTTATGTCATTGCCGAGCGTAACAAGATTGTTGCGCTTTATCGTGTTCTTTCATCGGTAGGGGATTTGACGGCCGCGCATTTGGGCTTGCCCGTGGAGACGTATGACCCGAAGCGCAATTTCCAGAAGGTAAAGAATCGCTGGATTGGTACTGGTATTGATGACAGATAACGCCTTGAATACAAATTACATGCATAATCAGACTGGCTTTTTTACCCCGAATGTCATAGAACTAGAAGGATATTCAATCCTTTAGGGGAAAACGGTCAATCCGATGGCAGAAGCAAAAACAGAACAGGACCCGTCGATCGAGGAAATTCTGGAATCTATCCGTCAGATTATTTCCGATGATGGTGAAACGCCGGAAAAAGCGGCAGAACCGCCAGCAAAAGCGGTAGAGCCAAAAGTGCCGACTGATACAAAAGTCTTGGCACCCGCTGCCGATGACGAAGATAAGGCTGTTAACCTTCAACCTGCAGCGGCGCCAGCAGCAGCTGATAGCAAAATATTGGACCTGACCGAAAAGGTGGATGATACCCGTGTGGATATGTCCTATGACCCGGACCCGCCCCCGATGATCGATTTGCAGGAGGCACCCGAAATGCCCGTCGTTGAAGATGATGATATTGCTCTGTTGTCAGAAAAAACAGCAGATGCTGCGGCATTGGAAATGTCCAAGCTGTTGTCTTCAAATGTGGCGGTTGAGCGTGAAGTGACAGGCCGTGTGGGCCGTGTAACGCTGGAAGATATCGCCCGCGACCTCATGCGTCCTTTGATCAAGACGTGGATGGACGAAAATCTGCCGCGCGTGATTGAAAAGGCTGTTGCCAAAGAACTGGACAAGCTTGCCCGCCGCGCGCGCGACGACGATTAACTTTTCATTTTTTGCCAGATGTTTTTTTGCGCGGTGGCTTTGGCTTGACGGGCGATAATATCTTTTTGCAAAGTGCCGCGCTGTCCTGGAACAAGCCAGCGCTTTGCCGTAGGGCCTGCGTATAGGTAATCTTTTTCTGTGTGGGGAAGAGGTGTGCCGCCAATTGTTGCTTTAGGCCGTCTGTAGCTTTTTGTGCTGAAAAAGGTAATTCTGCTGTCAGGCGCAAGAATGCCTGTGCGGCAACGGCCATATCGGCGGTCTTCTGTAAGCTCGCGGCTTCTTTCGCGCCGAGCAGCTTGGCGGTTTTAAGGGCTGCAATCGCATCTGCAAAACAGGCATGGTGCAGCCCTATATGGCTGTGCCCGTGTCTCAGGATAAGGTAGTGCAGCGCAAACATCATATCCATTACGCCGCCGGCGCGGTATTTCATCTGCCATGGATCTTTAGTGCCATATTGCTTTTGCACTTTTGCCTGCATCGCGCAAATATCCTGACAGATTTTTTCAGGATCGCGTTTAGCAGATAGAATTTTCTGTACGTTTTGCTGGAAATTTTTTGTTGTTTTCGGCGTTGCGTAAACAACCCGACTGCGGATCAGGCACATATGTTCCCATGTCCAGGCTTTGTTTTTTTGGTAATCGAAAAAAGCATCAAAGCCGATGGCAAGGGGGCCGTCATCGCCAGCAGGGCGCAGGCGGGAATCAACTTCATACAACGTACTTTCCGCCGTGGGTGCGGAAAGGGCCGTGATCAGTCTTTGCATCAGTCGGATATAATAAACACTGGGTGTCAGCGGTTTTGTGCCGTTGCTTTTAGGTTCGTTTTTATCTGTTTTATAAAGTGCGATGAGATCAAGATCGGAGTCTGTAAACATGGTGCGTGCGGCAAAACTGCCCATGCCCAACAGAATAAACTCACCTGTTTTGAAAACACCGTGCAGGCGGGCGAAATCCTGTTCGACATGCGGGGTTAGTACGGTCAGTGCGGCCTCTGCAATGTTGGATAAATAGCGTGCGCAATCACGGGCAGAGGACAGGTTTTTTAAAATATGAATGCCGGCATGAAACCGTTTTTCACGCGCGAAGCGTCGTGTCAGGTCCAGGATGTCCTGATAATCCCGCGCTGCGGCCAGAAGCTGGCTGAGCTGTTCTTTCAGATACGGCAGGTCAGGCAGGCTGCCGAAAAAATCACGGCTGAAAACGCCATCCAGCACTTGTGGGTGTGTGCCCAGCCAGTCGGCGAGTGCGGGGGCTGTGCCCATGATATCGGCAACGAGTTCCAGCTGTGCCGGGTTTTTGGCGAACATTGAAAAAATAGGAATGCCGGAGGGCAGTTTTTCAAGGAAACGGTCAAACCGGATAAATGCATCATCAGGATGCGGTGTTGTGCCCAGTGTCTTGAGAAGGTGCGGCGTGATTTCCGTCAGAATTTGCCGCGCTCTTTCACTGCGCACGGCACGGTAGCGGCCATGGTGCCAGCTGCGGATGGCTGTTGTAATGGTGGCGGGTCTGCCGAAGCCCATTTGTTGCAAGGTTTGCAGCGTTTCAGGGTCATCCTCGACACCGGTAAAAACCAAATTTCCTGCCGATGAAAGGCTTTCGGATTCAGTAAACAGGCGGCCATATAGTTTTTTGACAACGCCCATATGCCGGTCAAGGTCTTCGATCAGCGCTTGTTCTTTGTTGTAGCCCATAAAGTGTGCCGTGCGTTTGAAATCATCCGGTTGTGGGGGCAAGCTGTGGGTTTGCTGGTCATCTATCATTTGCAGGCGGTGTTCGATGCGCCTTAAAAAAAGATACGCATTGTGCAAAGCCTGATATTCAGCAGGCTTGATATGTGCTGCATTCGATAATGCGGCAAGTGCCGCAAGTGTTTGCGGCGTACGCAGCGTCATATCGCGTCCGCCAAAAATCAATTGCTGTGTTTGAGCGAAAAATTCAATTTCACGAATACCGCCATGTCCAAGCTTGATGTTGACCCCAAGGTAGGGGTTGTGCCCGGCTTTTGGTTTCCTGGCAGTATTGTGTTTTGCATTGATTTGCCGCTTGATTGAATGGATATCCTGAATGGAGGCGAAATCCAGATTGCGTCGCCAAATCCATGCTGACATCAATTGTTTGAAGTCATATCCCACGCGCGTATCGCCTGCAACAGGGCGTGCTTTAATCATCGCGGCGCGTTCCCAGTTTTGGCCGAGACTGCCGTAATAGGTTTCAGCCGTGGCAATGGATACAGCAAGCGGCATGGCCCCGGGGTCCGGGCGCAATCGCAGGTCACAGCGAAAAACATATCCATCGGCTGTCGGCAACTCCATGATTTTGGCAAGGTCACGGGTCAGGCGGATAAAAAAGTTTTGTGTCTCATCTTTATTTTTAACAGGTGATTTCTGCGGGTCAAAAATAATCATCAGGTCAATGTCGCTGGAATAATTCAGCTCGCCAGCGCCCCATTTCCCAAGTGCGATAATGCTTGCACCACAAGACTGATCTATTTTTTTTGAGGCCTGCATTCTGATGGTTTGTTGTTGCTGCGCGGCGGTGAGTAAAAACCGTAACGCAGTCGTGACGGCAAAATCTGCAAAGTCCGATAATTTTTGCATGACGGTCAGATCATCCCATGCTTGGGTCAGATCGGCATGGGCGGTGATCAAGGCAATTTTTTGCTTGGCTTGGCGCAAAACACGCATGACATCGTCTATATCAATATCGGCGTTCAGGGCCTTGGTTGCGGCCGAGAGTGCTTCTTGAAAAGCATCTTCTGCGGGTAATTCCAAAACATCTGGCAGGCGTGCGGCGAGCCCCTGCAGGTAGGGGCTTTGTGCCAGCAAAGCAGCGCCATCTGCTTTTTTAGCGGAAGCGGCTGATTTATCTTGTTTTTTCTTGTTCTTTTGTGGAAAATCGCGGCGCAAAGGGGTTACTCTTTTAATGTGGACGGGGGTATAATATCCCCGTTCAGTATCGGTGATAAATGATCAAAAAGGCAATACACCACTTCAACCGCGGGCTGATGATCGGATTCGAGATCATCGGTTTTTTAGCAATTGTTGTGGTGCTGTGCTGGGCGGGCTTGCTCTGGCGTTTATCCCAGGGCCCGCTGGATATTGGTTTTCTGGCAGACAAGCTTGAAACGGCGATGAACGAGCGGCAGACCGGCTTTCATTTTGATATCGGCCAGACATTCCTGACATGGGGTGGCAAACTTTCACCATTTGAGGTTGATATGCGTGCGGTCAAGGTTGACCGCACAGACGGCACCCCTGTGATGACGGTAGATCGCTTGGGTGTGCAACTTTCAAAACGCCATCTTGTTTTTGGCCAGCTGATGCCGCGCACGATCAAGATTTATGCACCATCTTTCCGTGTGATGCGTTGGGATGACGGGCATTTCAGTTTTAATCTGGATGCTGCCCCCCTGCCGGTTGCAGGACCACCGTTGCCGCCGGATCTTGCCGTCAAAGCTGCAGAAACTCAAGTTGAGCTGGTGCGCGGTGTCTTGGCGCAATTGCGTGACCGTACAGGCGTGGCAGCTCTTTTGGGCGGCCTGCGGGAAATTTCGGTGTCGAATGCAAAAATTTATTATGAAGATAAAGCGCTGAACGCTTCATGGTTTTCGCATGAAACAGATATTGTGATCAACCGCCGTCGCGGCGGGTTGCAAGCCGCCGTGCAGATGTCGGTGGAACTGGCCGATGATCAACATGCCTTATGGACGGCAAATGTAACCCATGTATGGGATAAGGCAGAAACCGCTGCCGTTGTTAACTTTTATGATCTTGATCTGGGAAAGCTGTCAGAGCGGAGCGAGGCATTTAAGCCAATTGCGGGACTGAAAGTCCCGTTGCGCGGAGCGGTAAAGTTTGTGCTCGACCGTGATTTCCGTCCGGATGGTTTTGAATTTGTGCTGGGTGGTGAGGCGGGCAGCTTCAGCGGCTTTGGTTTGTATGAAGACGCGCCGTTACCGCTGTCGTCGTTTTATGCCGCCGGTTCCGCGCGGCCCCGGTTGGGGCGTTTTGAAATCAGCCAGCTGAAAATCAACACAGGCGGGCCCAAACTTCAGGCGCAAGTTGTAGTGGAACGTGATGCCGCTGGTGTTTATACAGCATTATTGGACGGTGTCTTGGAAGATACCCCGATGGATGATTTACACATCTACTGGCCCGAAGCGCTGGCCACGGATGCCCGTGCATGGGTGACGCAGCATTTGTCGGCAGGCACCGCGCACCGCGCCACGATTGCGGCGGCCGCGACATATGATCCCTTGGCGGAAGGTAAAAAACTAGCCGTCAAAAAACTGGGCGGTGAAATTATGTTTGATGGCATCAAGGTGGATTATTTCCCGCCCTTAATGCCGGTATTGGGTGCGCAAGGCCGTGCTTTTTATGATGCGGATGCGTTCAATCTGGATATTTCCGGCGGCAAGCTGGGGGATATGAAGGCAACAAAGTCGACCATCCACATTACACAATTGTCCAAGCTGTCGCCGACGCAACATGCAGAGATTGATATTGCCGTGTCCTTGAAGGGCCCGTTGAAAACCGCATTATCTGTGCTGGACAGCAAGCCGTTGGAATATCCAAAAATGCTGGGCATAAATTCGGCAGATGTTGCAGGTGATGCGGATGTTGATGTGACATTCAAATTCCCGATTCATAAAAAACTGGATATTCGTGAAGTCCATGTGCGGGCAGAGGCCAAAGCACATGATGTTGTGTTGAAAAACATTGTGGCAGGCCTGACGCTTTCCGGTGGGCCTATGGATCTGGTCGTGGATAATGGTGCCGTCAATGTTAAAGGGCAGGCATTATTGACGGATGTGCCTGTCAAATTTGATTGGTCAAAAAACTTTAATACCAACGCTGCCTTCGATCAGAAAGTAACAGCAAAGCTTAATCTGAATACAGCGTTGCTGGAGCATTTTGGTTTACCGGATGTACTGGAAGCCAAGGGACAGATGGCATCCGATGTGATCTATCAGGCGGGGTTTGATGGCAAGGCAAGGCTTGATCTAAAAAGCGAATTGTCCGGCATGGCCCTGACCATTCCAATGCTTGATTTTAAAAAACAGGCGAATGCCAGCGGTACATTGTCTTTAAATCTGACGTTGTTAAAAAATAATTTACAGCGCATTGATGATTTGTCACTGGAAACCGCAGGTATTTTGCTGGCCGGAGATTTAAGTTTTAACCGTGATGCAAAAGGCGAAACGGCACTTAAAAAGGCCACGTTCTCCAATTTGATGTTTGGAGAAACACAAATTGCGGTGGAGGCAGATGATCGTGGCGCCGAGGGGCTTGCGGTCAAAGTGACGGGGAGCCAGTTTGATGCCTCCGCGTTTATGGGAGATAAAGACGCACCCGCGGCCAATAGTGATGCAGCAGCTGCCAAAATTGTAACGCCACTACAGATCAGTATGGCCGTCAAGCGCTTGCTGTTGGGCAAGGACAAGGCCTTAACAGATGTGAAAATGTTCCTGAAGCGTAATAAATGGCAACGGTTGGATCAGATGGAAGTGGATGCAACCGTTGGCGGAAAGGCTTTGTACCTGCGTTATATGCCTGAGAAAGCAGGGCATAGCTTGCGGTTTGAAGCAGACAATGCAGGGGCGGCACTGGCTGTCTTTGGCATCTCGCAATCCATTCGCGGTGGAAAGCTTGCACTATATGGCGAGCCGAACCCGAAAGGCGGTCCGCGGGATTTGACAGGAACAGTACAGATCGGCGATTTCACCTTAAAAGACACACCCGTTCTGGCCAAGTTGTTGAACGCCATGTCGTTGGTGGGGGTTCTGGATTTGCTTAATGGTTCTGGCTTGTCTTTCAAGAAAGCGCGCGCGAATTTCAGCTATACGGACCGTGGCCAGCCGGACCAGCAAAAAAATGTCAGGCTGATCAATGTCCGCGACGGCCGGACATCCGGCACATCGCTGGGCCTGACGTTCGAAGGGCAAATTGATTATTGGGCACGCCAGTTTGATTTGAACGGGACCATTATTCCGGTATCCGAAGTCAGCTCTATTATCAGCGGTATCCCGCTGGTGGGGGATATTTTGACGGCGGGAGGGGAAGGATTGCTTGCGGCTACATATACCATTCGTGGTTCTATGTCGCAGCCATCGGTGGTGGTTAATCCGCTGGCGGTGCTGGCCCCTGGTATCTTGCGCAAGATATTCTTTGAATAAAGACTTTTATTCGCCCGCCATCACAAGCGCGTGTTTCTTCTTGCCTGCGGAAAGCTTGATGACTTGCTCCGTATTCATATCTGCCAGCGAAATGATCTGTTGGTCGCTTTCAACCTTCATGTCATTCACCTTTGCGCCGCCGCCGGCAATCAAGCGGCGCGCTTCCCCGCCGGAGGCAACAAGCCCCGCATCTTTGAAAAGCACAAAAACAGGAATGCCTTCGGATAGTTTGGCACGGGGCAGGATAATGGTGGGCAATCCCTCGGCAGATGTGCCTTCTTCAAATGTTTTGCGGGCTGTTTCGGCGGCATCGGTTGCCGCTTGTTCGCCGTGGCACATTTTTGTGGCTTCGAAGGCGAGGGTTTTTTTCGCTTCGTTGATCTCGGCACCTTTCAGTACTTCCAGGCGTGCAATCTCGTCCATGGGCAGTTCTGTGAAGTATTTCAGCATCCGACCCACATCGGCATCTTCGGTATTACGCCAAAACTGGTAATAGTCATACGGGCTCAGCATATCGGCATTCAGCCAGATGGCGCCAGAGGCTGTCTTGCCCATTTTCGTTCCGGAAGATGTGGTCAGCAGCGGGGATGTAAAGCCGTAAATCTCAGCCTGATCAATGCGGCGCGCCAGGTCAATACCATTGACGATATTGCCCCATTGGTCAGAGCCGCCAAATTGAAGGCTGCAGCCGTATTTACGGTTCAGTTCCAAAAAGTCATAGGCTTGTAAAATCATGTAATTGAATTCAAGGAAGGTCAGCGGCTGTTCACGCTCCAGCCGTGTTTTGACGCTGTCAAACGTCATCATGCGGTTGATGGTGAAATGGCGGCCATAGTCGCGCAGGAATTCGATGTAGTTTAGTTTTTCCAGCCATTCGGCATTATTGACCATGAGGGCATCTGTTTTCCCCGTGCCGAAGGCCAAGTACTTTTCAAACACCTGACGAATGCCTGCGATATTGGCCGTAATGCCTGCATCATCCAGCAATTTACGGCTTTCGTCTTTACCGGAAGGATCGCCAACCTTGGTCGTACCGCCACCCATTAAGACGATCGGCTTATGTCCGCATTTTTGGAACCAGCGCATCATCATAATCGACAGCAAGCTTCCAACATGCAAGCTGGCTGCGGTTGCATCATACCCTGTGTAGCAAGTGACTGGCCCTTCGGCGAGTTTTTTGTCAAGTGCTTCTATATCAGTACATTGATGCAAGAACCCGCGTTCTTGCATGATGTGCAGAAAATCCGTATGGGGCATTTTTACCTCTGGTTGCGGACAACGCCGCGTATGATATCAAGAACAACATCCGTCGCAGTATCAATCAGCACAACATCATTGCCGACCACGTAACGGCGTGTGCCTTTTTTGGGGGGATAGAGTTTGTTTTGCAGGGTTGCGGGCAGTTCGTTTTTGGCAAGTCCTGGGGGCAGGTGGCCATTTTTCACCAGCTGCTTTTGCAGGCCAGGGGGGAGACTGTCTTTTTTCGCAAGGCCGTGCGGCAGACCTTGGTGTTTATTCTTTTTGCTTTTTTTTCCAGTATCGCTTTTATTCGTTTTAATATCGAAATATTCTTCGATCACGGCTTTTTCAGTCGCAGAGAAAACGCGTTCGAGCACGCGTTGTGTGGCATCTTTCGTGACATCGGCCATGGAAACTGTGACGCCACCTAGTGCCATCATCAGTCCAAGACTTAAAAAAGCGATTGCGTTTTTCATCGGGTACCCTTCTAAATAAGAAGATCAGAGTATAGAATATTTCATATTGTGCGGCAATATCGAATGGAAAGGCATTTAAATGCAGGTATATCGGGTTATCGGGCTGATGAGCGGCACGTCTTTGGACGGTATTGATGCAGCCCTTATTTCCACAGACGGCGAGGGCCATATTGAGCGGGAAGCTTTCTTAAGCCGTCCCTATGAAGATACTTTGCGTCAGGCCTTGCGTGCCTGCCTGAATTTACCACCAGAAAACCGTGCCAGTGCTGATGTGGCAGAGCGGAAAATGACAGAAGCCCATGCAGCTGTGATTGCCGATTTACTGGCCAGCAAAAACCTGACAGCCAAAGACATTGACCTGATCGGCTTTCATGGCCAAACCGTGGCCCATGCGCCCCAAAATAAAATGACATGCCAGTTGGGTGACGGCGCCTTGCTGGCACAATTGACAGGCATTCGGGTTGTGAATGATTTTCGCACAGCGGATGTCATGGCGGGGGGGCAGGGTGCTCCTTTGGCGCCGGTGTACCACCGCGCGCTTGCCACGCATCTGGATAAGCCTGTCGCCTTTCTGAATATTGGTGGCGTGGCAAATGTGACCTATGTGGGCGCAGATGGCAACATTCTGGCATTTGATACAGGCCCCGGTAACGCCTTGCTGGATGACTGGATACTGCAGCACACGGGCAAGAAATTTGACGCGCATGGCAACATTGCAGCCGCAGGCAAGGCGGATGAGGCTGTTTTGAAAAACCTGATGGGGCACAGCTTTTTTAACGCCGTACCGCCCAAATCGCTGGACCGGAATGATTTTGTATCACCCTTGTGGCAGCCTTTACCATTGGAGGCAGGGGCGGCCACGCTCACGGCTTTTACAGTGCAAAGCATTTTAAAATCACTGGACTTTTTACCCCAGAAACCGGCGCGCTGGATTGTCTCTGGTGGCGGACGCTTGAATGCAGAGATGATGCGTTTGCTGCGCGAAAATCTGGGCGTGCCTGTGAATGCTATTGAAGATGTCGGCTTTAACGGTGATGCGGTGGAGGCCGAGGCTTTCGCCTATATGGCCGTGCGCAGCCTGAAGGGGTTGCCTATCAGCTTCCCCACCACAACAGGTGTGCCGCAACCCATGCCAGGCGGCAAATTGAATATGCCAGAAGCTGCATAAACGATGTCCCTGATCGTTCTTCCTTCTGATGAAAATTTGCAAGATGCTGCCGCAAGGCTGCAGGCGGGCGGGCTGGTGGCTTTCCCGACGGAAACTGTCTATGGCTTGGGTGCGGATGCCACAAATGATAAAGCCGTGGCGGCTATTTTCGAAGCCAAAGGCCGCCCGACATTTAATCCGGTGATTGTGCATGTAAATGATCGTGCCGCTGCGGAACAATTGGTTGTCTTTAGTACCCGTGCCAAATTGCTGGCTGAAATTTTCTGGCCCGGCCCCTTGACGCTTATTTTGCCAAGACGGGCTGATTGCCCCGTGTCTTTGCTGTGCAGTGCCGGTTTACCAACACTTGCCGTGCGCTGCCCCGCACATCCTGTGGCACGGCAGTTGATACAAAAACTGGGAAAACCAATTGCCGCGCCCAGCGCAAATGCTTCCGGCACATTAAGCCCGACCACACCGCAACATGTGTCTGAAAGCTTGGGTGAAAATGCGGGTATGATATTGGCGGGCGGCAAATCAACCGTTGGGCTTGAATCAACTGTGGTTGATATGTCGGGCGATATACCTGTGTTGCTGCGCCCGGGCGCCATCACGCTGGATGATCTGGATATGCATATCGGTGAGGTCTTGGTGGAGATGGAAGCCGTTGGTGAAAATCCAAAATCGCCAGGTCAATTGCTTAAGCATTATGCCCCGCGCACACCGCTTCGGTTAAAAGCCGTTGATGTGAAAAAGGGTGAAGCGCTATTGGGCTTTGGGTCGTTGCGTTTTATGGGGGTTGAAGGCGGCGGCCACGCAAAAGATTTGCCGCAAAATCAGCGTATGAATTTAAGTGATACGGGCGATTTACATGAAGCCGCGGCCAATTTATTCAGCATGTTGCATCTGCTTGATGCGGGCGGGTTTTCAGGCATTGCGGTGATGAATGTGCCGGAGACAGGCTTGGGTCTTGCCATCAATGACCGTTTGCGGCGTGCCGCAGGTGCGCAAAAAGAAGCTGGCGATTAATAATCACGTTTAAAGTAGTTTTTAACTTCGAGGGGCTTTGCCTGATCTACGGGGGTGTCTGGTGCGGTTTTTTCTATTGTAGCAATTGTGTTGTTCTCGGTACCGTCAGACAGGGCCATGGCCGCAATTTTCATGGCGGGCAACAGGTTGCCGGATTTCTCAAGAATCTCCCGAATAATCGGCGCATCAGGTGCTGTAAAATTTTCCATCAATTCATTGTAATCAAGTGCGCCTGATTTATTCTGGTCGTATTGCGTGAAAAGTTTATCGGCAATGCTGTCGCTTTCCAGTTTGGCACGGTCAATGGCTTTGCGCCCGTCTTCCACAGACAATGTGCCGCTTTGTGAAAGTTCGGCAAAAAGCATCATGCTGACCAGAGATGTTTTAATTTCAGTGCGCGTAATTTTCTGGTTGCTGTCATCATCGGCAAATTTGAACATGACGCGGGCGCAATCGTTCGTGATGCTCATGGTGCATTGGTCGCGCACGCGGTCAATGTAGCGCATCAAGCGTAACATGCTTTGCGGGATCAGACTGGGCGGCTCCGTACAGGCCGTATATTCAACCGTCTGGTCAATGGGCAGTTTTTCCCATTTGGTGGGCCAGTTGCGTACACGGCGCGCGGGCGGCTCGCTTAGGACGGCCATCGTCAGGATGCCGTCGTTTTCCAGCTGCACAGGCGCTTTTTGGTCTTTGAGGGACAGAATCGTGTAATCGCCGGAATCACGTTCCATGCCAGCCGGCAGCAGGGTTTGGGTGTCTTTGGTCGATCTTAGGTAAAAATAACGGCTGAAAACCAGCGCTTCGTCATAAATGCCACAGTCCGGCAGGGCCCAGTTGCCCTGAATCTTGGCCGGAAGCGCGTCCAGCTCTTGAGCTTTGGCCGTATTCCAGCTAAAACTGAGCACAATTAGGAAAAACAATAGGGCGGTTGGCAAACGTTGCGTCATCGTCGAACCCGGTTAAAAATAAAAATTATGACAGATCAAAAACACATCCGGAACTTCTCGATTATTGCCCATATCGACCATGGTAAGTCAACACTTGCCGATAGAATTATTCAGCTCTGTGGCGGCCTGACCGCGCGCGAGATGAAAGAACAGATTCTGGACAGCATGGAACTGGAACGTGAACGCGGGATCACCATCAAGGCCCAGACGGTCCGTTTGCAGTATAAAGCCAAAAACGGCGAAGATTATATTTTTAATATCATGGACACACCGGGCCACGTGGATTTTGCCTATGAGGTCAGCCGTTCGCTGGCCGCTTGTGAAGGGGCTTTGCTGGTCGTCGATGCCTCGCAAGGCGTGGAGGCACAAACGCTGGCCAACGTGTATCAGGCGCTGGATAACAATCTGGAGATTATTCCTGTCATTAACAAGGTTGACCTGCCTGCGGCTGATACGGAGCGTGTGCGCAGCCAGATTGAAGATGTGATCGGGATTGATGCATCTGATGCCGTGCTGACATCGGCCAAAACAGGTATCGGCATTGAAGATTTGTTGGAAGCGGTTGTGCACCGCTTGCCCTCTCCCAAGGGGGATCCGGATGCAAAGCTGCAGGCCCTGCTGGTGGATAGTTGGTACGATGCCTATCTGGGCGTTGTTATTCTGGTCCGCGTGGTGCAGGGCACTGTAAAAGTAAAAGACAAGATGCGCTTTATGAGCACGGGTGCTGCCTATGAAGCAGACCGTGTCGGTATTTTTACGCCCAAGCATGTTTTGACGGGGGAATTGAAGCCTGGTGAGATGGGCTTTATCACCTGTGGTATCAAAAGCATCCACGAAACCAAAATCGGCGATACTATTACGCTGGACCGCAACCCGTGCGATGCGCGCTTGCCTGGCTTTAAGCCTTCTGTGCCGATGGTTTTTTGCTCCATCTTCCCGCTGGATTCCAGTGAATTTGAAAAACTGCGCGATTCTCTTGGCAAACTTGCCCTGAACGATGCCAGTCTGCATTACGAAGCTGAAAGCTCTAATGCTTTGGGCATGGGCTTCCGCTGTGGATTTTTGGGGTTGTTGCACCTGGAAATTATTCAAGAACGTCTCGACCGTGAATATAATCTGGACCTGATCCCGACCGCGCCTTCGGTTATTTACAAACTGCATCTGACCAATGGCGAGAAGATGGATTTGTATAACCCTGCCGATATGCCGGATGTGGTGCGGATTGAGAAAATTGAAGAACCTTGGATCAAGGCCACCATCTTTGTGCCAGATGAATATCTGGGTGGTATTTTGCAACTCTGTCAGGAGCGCCGCGGTGTGCAGGCTGAGCTGACATGGGTGGGGGCCCGTGCGATGGCGGTGTACCGTTTGCCGCTGAACGAAGTCGTGTTTGACTTCTATGATCGTTTAAAATCAATTAGCCGCGGCTATGCCAGTATGGATTACCAGCTGGATGGTTTTGAAGAAGGCGATTTGGTGCGCATGAATATTTTGGTGAATACCGAACCGCTGGATGCCTTGTCCATGATTGTTCACCGTTCACAAGCGGAGCGCCGTGGCCGCCAGCTGTGTGAACGCCTGAAAGATTTGATCCCGCGTCAGTTGTTCAAAGTGGCCATTCAGGCATCTATCGGCGGAAAAATTATTGCCCGTGAAGATGTTTCTGCCATGCGCAAGGATGTGACTGCCAAATGTTATGGCGGCGATATTTCGCGCAAACGCAAATTGCTGGACAAACAAAAAGAAGGCAAAAAGAAGATGCGCCAGTACGGCAACGTGGAAATTCCACAGTCTGCGTTCATTTCAGCCCTGCGTATGAGTGACGATAAATAAGATTTAAACGAAGGGGGTTTCTGCGCCCTTTTGCACCAAAAACCGATACGATGCCGCAATCGAGCGGGCATCATGTAGAGCGTTATGTTCTTGAATGCCGGTCATTTCCGCCCCCAGCGTTGCCGCCAGTTTGCCCGAATTGATTTTGGGTGTAATGCCATAGGGCGCACCCTTGTCATGGAACCACAGGCCGATGTTCAGGCTGTCGAAGTCCTCTTCGCTGTCGTTCATGCCGTTGAAGCCCAGATTTTCACGCATCACGCGGGCATCCCAGCCATAACAGGCGGTAGGATCACCTTGCACAAAGGCGATGAAAGCATGGAAGGCATCGGGGAAGGGCACACCGTTTAGCGCAACCTGGTCATGTGTAATGCCGGTCAATTCACAAAAGAAATCTGACAGAACCGGATTTCTGACCGGCTTGATCAGAATTTCGAATTCGTCAATTTCTTGCAAGGTATCAATATCAAAGCGTACCGCGCCGATCTGGACCAGCTCACGATACTGCCCGGGGCCGGACCAGTCGTTCTCCATGGCCCCTTCCCATGTGGTGAATTCGGTATCGTAGAAAACGACGGTCTTGCTCATGGTTTGAACTTTCGTTTGATAAAATCAACAACCTTGCCATCTGGTTTGGCGGCGGCTTTTTGTGACAGTTCTGTTTTATACGCTTCCTGATCCACCGGTCCAATTGCTTTTTCGATAAAACCGAAGGTTTCGGCCCAGTCCTGAATAATCTTCTGGATGGATTTACCGGCGCCGTGCCCAGCATCTTTTTCAACGCGCAGGAGGGTTTTATTCTCCGGTGCAGATTTGGCTTGTAACGTGGCTGCCAGTTTAAAGGAATGCCACGGTACCACGCGGTCGTCATGGTCCGCCGTTTTGATCAGGTGCGGCGGGTACTTGGCCCCCGGTTTGACATTGTGCAGCGGAGAATATTTCGCCGCGATATTGAAATCTTTTTTCACGCCCGGATCACCGTAATCGGATTTCCAAGCTGCGCCGTAGGTGGCCAGATGGAAGCGGAACATGTCTGTGACAGGGACTTCGGTAATAACAGCGCCAAACAATTCCGGCCGCTGTAACATGGTGGCCGATGTCAAAAGCCCGCCGTTGCTGCCGCCGCGAATGACGAGGCGTTCGCTGGATGTATAGTTTTCTTTGACCAGATGCTCGGCACAGGCGATGAAGTCATTAAAGACGTTCTGCTTGCTTTCTTTGCGGCCTTGATTGTACCAGTCTTCGCCAAATTCGCCGCCACCGCGTAAATTGGCCTGCACATAAATGCCGCCGGATTTGACGAAGTGGATCATGCTGTTGCCAATACCCGGCGTCAGCGGCACGTTAAAACCGCCATAACCGTAGAGAATAGTGGCCGCAGAGCCATCCATTTTTGTATCCGGATGGCGAATGACCGTCATGGGTACTTTCGTGCCGTCTTTGGATGTGGCGTGAACGCGCTCGACAATGCAATCGCTCAGGTCATATTTGGCAGGGCCTTTTTTGACGAAAGACAATTCATTTCTTTCGATGTCATAGGTATAGACATCGCCCGATGACTGGAAGCCGGAGATTTTCATGGTGAAAGTATCATCTTCCGGATGGATACGCGCATAGCCTGCAACCGTTTGCACGGGCAAGGGCATATCATGCAAGTGCTTGCCTTCGGGGGTGAACACGCGCACGGCATCTGCTGTGTCATGCGTATAAAAGGCAAACATTTTGCCTTTGTGCAGTTTGACGCTGTCCAGAATATCTTCGTCGTGCTGTTCAATCACGGTTGTCCAGTTTTCCGGCCCTGCTTTTTTCGGGTCGAATTTTACCAGTTTGCCGCGCGGGGCATCTTTGTTGGTGACAGCGAGGACGGTGCCATCTGCCAACTCGGCCACCGGGGCCAGTGTATAGGTGCGGGGGGCAACCAGCTGTGTAAAATCATCCGTGCTGCCATAGGGGCGGTAGGACAGGCCGCTGTTTTTATCGGTGCCGATGCTCTGCCAGACCCATTCATATTTGCCCGTGCCAAGGCGGGAAGGCGAGAGAAAAGAATCTTCTTCCGCCACTTCATAGACTTTTTTGTCTTTGGCAATATCGTCACCAATGGTGTGGTGCTTGATCATCGTGCGGCGGGTGCCGTCGTGTGACGGATAGGTGTATTGAAAGCTATTGTGGCTTGCTTTGTCCCACAGCACGCTGGTAAAGCGGCAGTTCTCAATCACATCGGGCAGGTCTTTGCCGGTTTCGACATCGCGAATTTTTAGTGTTTGTGCATCGCTTCCCGCTTCGGACACCATATAGGCCACGCGTTTGCCATCGGGGCTGGGTACCCAGCCGGACAGGGCAACGGTGCCATCTTTGCTCAGGGTGTTCGGGTCAATGAACGTGGTCCAAGGGCCGTCTGCGCTATCGGCAGTTTCAATAACGCTTTGCGCGGCCAGCGATTTGTGGAAGGTGCGGAAATGCTTTTTGCCGTAGCGTGCGGGCAGGCTGGCGCTGTCGTAATCCAGTGCATCGGTCAGGAACGTTTCTGCGCGTTGCATCCCTTCTTCGCTGCCGACAATAAAGCTTTCGAATGTCTTGTTCTGACCGGCCACCCATTTGGCGGTTTCCGGCGCATCCAGATTTTCCAGCGGGCGGAAAGGGTCGGAGACAGGGATGCCGTGCAGCACATCCACCTGATTGTTATCCACGGGCGGGTTACCGGCGCGGGTCAATTCTTCGGGGCTGACGGTGAAGCGCATGTCCGGGCGGCGGTTCTGGTTGGCAGCTTCAGGGGTGCCAAAAACTTTGTTAGCAAGATTGCGCAGGGAACGGCCAAAAGCCATGAAAGCCTCCTTAAAGGGGGTTTACGAAATATAATAATCAGGATCAGGGGTAATTTTGCAAAATTATTGCGTAAATGGCAATGGTCTTATAATTTTCATAAATTTCAAATAAATAGCTGATCCTGCAGCCTTTGCGGGCTGCCTGTCATGTGCCAGTGTTGTCAAATTAACGTTGCTGGCGGATATGCTGGATCAGGCCCAAGGTGGAGGCATCATGCGTGCCAGCCTCTTGTGTGCCGGCAATTTCAGGTTCCAGATTTTTGGCCAGTACCTTGCCAAGCTCCACGCCCCATTGGTCAAAGCTGTTGATCTGCCACAACACGCCTTGCACAAAGACTTTATGTTCGTAAAGTGCCAGCAACATGCCCAAGGTGTGCGGGGTCAGGGCATCCAGCAGCAAAGTGGTGGAGGGACGGTTGCCAGGGAAGTGCCTGTGCGGTTCCGCTGGATTGTCCCGCCCTGTCATCAGCGCGGCGCTTTGTGCCAGACAATTGGCGAGCAGCATGTCTTGCTGCGTCTGGTTGCCATAGGGTGTTTTGGCAACGGCAATGAAATCAACCGGTACAATATCTGTACCTTGATGCAGCCATTGAAAAAAGCTGTGCTGTGCATCTGTGCCGGGCTCGCCGAAAATCATCGGGCCTGTGGGGGCGGGTACGGTATTGCCGTTGTGGTCCACACGTTTGCCGTTGCTCTCCATATCCAGCTGCTGCAAGAAGGCGGGCAGGCGGCCAAGGGCTGCATGATAGGGAATAACAGCCAGTGCGGGGTAGCCGCAGATATTGCGGTGCCAAAGGCCGATAAGGCCCAAAAGCACCGGTAGATTTCCTTCAAGCGGGGCGGTTTTGAAGTGCTGGTCCATATCCCGCGCGCCCGCCAGCAGGGCATGGAAGTTATCCGGCCCGACCATCAACATGCAAGAAAGCCCGATGGCAGACCATAGGCTATACCGCCCGCCGACCCAGTCGTTGAACGGAAACATATTGGCAGGCGCAATGCCAAAGCCTGCAACTGCTTCGGCATTGGTGGATGCCGCCACAAAATGTTTGGCAACCGCGGTCTTGTCATCTTTGTAATGTGCCAGCAACCAGTTGCGCGCAATTTGCGCATTTTGCATGGTTTCTGCCGTTGTAAATGTTTTGGATGCCACAATAAACAGCGTTGTTTCCGGATTGACGCGGGCAAGTGTATGCGCCAGATCAGAGGCTTCGACATTCGCAACGTAATGCGCTTTAAGTCTGGGGTGGTGGTAATATTCAAGTGCCTGCGTGACCAGTTGCGGGCCAAGACTGGACCCGCCGATGCCGATATTCACAATGTCTGTCATTTCGCGGCCACTGTGGCCTTTCCATCTGCCTGTGCGCACGGCTTCGGCAAAGCTGGACATACGAGACAGCGTGTCTTGCACTTCCGGCACAACATTCTGGCCATCAATATTAAATACATCTGCTTTGCCGGCGCGCAGGGCCATGTGGGCTACCGCACGGTTTTCTGTTGTATTGATTTTCTCTCCGTTGAAAAAACGGCTGCGTGCGTTCTCCAGCCCTGTTTCATGTGCAAGCGTTGTCAGGAGGCGCAGTGTTTCTTCCGTGATCATGTTCTTGGAAAAATCTGCCAGCATTCCGGGCAAGGGGAGGGAGAATTTCTTAAAACGTTCCGGATCTTGTGTAAATAAATCGCGCAGTTGCAGCGGCACCAATTGCGCATGATGCGCCACAAGAGATTGCCATGCGTTCAATTTGGTAATGTCTGTCATGTCTTGATCCTGAAGGGGTACTTATTTTGCAGCGGGCAAAGCCATGCCCGGTGGTTGGTCCAGTAGAATATCGACCTTGATATTCTCTGGTTTGCCGACCAGAACGGTCGTTAAATCAGCAGCTTTGAAAAGCCTCTTGGCGATGCGTTTGATGTCATTCAGCGTAACGGCATTCAACATATCGTTACGGCGATTGATGTAGTCGGCATCCATGCCATCGCGCTGCAAACCGTTGAGCACTTGCGCAATATCTCCGGTCGACGTCAGCTCCAGCATCAAGGATCCGGTCAGATAGGCCTTTGCATTTTTCAATTCCTGTTCGGAAGGTCCCTTGTCGGCCATTTTTTTCCACTGTTCGCGGATGATGGAGAGGACTTGTTCAACATTCTCGTTGCTGCTGGACAGGCTGACTTGTAACAGTGCCGCATGTTTCATGCTTTGCAGGCTGCTGTAAACGCCATAGGTCAGTCCGCGCTTTTCGCGAATTTCGTGCATCAGCCATGCGTCAAAATCCCCGCCGCCCATGATGAAATTCATAACAACGGCGCTATGCCAGTCTTTGTCATCGCGACGGATACCGGGCGCGCCAACGGCAATGTAGGTTTGTGGCGTATCCAGCGGCAGCAAAATGGTTTTGCCGGGATATTGCAGCGTTGCATCAACCGTTTCAAGCTTGGTCGCTTTTTCAGGCAGGCTGGCAAACGTTTTATCAATCAGGGCCGAAGCTTCTGCTTGCGTCACATCACCGGCGATGGAAACTTTTAAAACATCGCGGCCAAATTGTGCCTGTGTAAAGGCCAGAAGGTCTTTGCGTGTGATGCTGGCCATGCTGGCCAGATGCCCGTATCCGGGTTGGCTGTAGCCATGGCCTTCAAACAACATGCCGTTGAAGGTGCGGGCAGAAAGCCATGAAGGGTCGCCCTGATCGCGTTGGATTTGGGCAACGTTTGCATTTTTCATGCGCTCAATTGCATCGGCATCAAAGCGGGGCGAGGCAAGCGCCATGCGCAACAAGTCAAAAGCCAGGTCACGGTTATCGCGCAAGGTGCGCAATTCGCCGAAAAACGCATCCCGCCCAGCGGTGAAACCAAGGGATATGGCGTTGTTGGACAGTTTTTCCTGAAAATCCTGACTGCCGAGGTTTTCAGCACCTTCATCCAGCAGGATTGAAACCAGCCGTGCCACGCCCGGTTTGTCTGCAGGGTCATAGGCCAGGCCGCCTTCAAAAGAGAAGTTGAGCGAAACAACAGGCACACTGTGATCTTCAACCAGCCAGACGGTAATGCCCGCCGGTGTCTGGAATGTTTTAATGTCGAGCACTTTCTGTGCCGCCATGGCAGGGGCGGTCATCATAAATATAAAGGCGCAGGTGAACAGGGTGCGGATCATTTCTTTTCTCCCTTGCCTTCGGCCGGCTTTTCTTGCGGCAGCAAAAGCCCCGCAACCGGCATATCTTCGCTCTGGAAGATGGTGGCTGCTGCGTGGCTGATATCATCAATCGTCAGGCGTTCAATGCGGGCCGGGCGGTTTTCAACGTAATCCACGCTGAAGCCGCTGCCAAGCGCGCGACCAAACAAGATGGCGGGGCCTTGCAGGCTGTCCAGATAATACGTCATGCTGGCACTTATGCGTCCCTTGGCACTGTTAAGTTCTTCTAATGTCACACCTTGTGCCATCACATTGACAATTTCCTGGCCAAGGGCGGCTTCAAGTGCGCTGGGGCTGGTGCCTGGGGTGGGAGTGGCATAGATGGTGAAAGTTGTGTCGTTCAAACTCAACGGGTCATAGCTGGCACCAACGGACACGGCGAGTTTCTTGTTTACAACCAGACTTTTATAAAAGCGCGATGTGGATGTGCCACCCAGAATTTCTGCCAGTATCTGCATGGCATCGCTGCCGCGCGGCACGCGCCAGACTTTCATAATAACCGGCTGGCCAATGCGCGGGTCTTCCAGCATCAGGCGTTGGGATGCCACAATGGGTGCGGGGCGTGTGCGTGTGCGGTCCGGCAATGTTTGTGCGGGGATCGGGCCGTAATATTTTTCGGCCAGCGGTTTGAGCGTTGCGGCTGTTACATCGCCGGAGACAATCAAAATGGCGTTATTGGGCGCGTACCATTCGTTATAATAGTCAAAGGCATCTTCGCGTGTCAGCGTGCGCATTTCGTGCAGCCAGCCGATCACCGGCAGGCCATATGGGTGGTTGACGTAGAGCGCACTCATCAACTGTTCCTGAAATTTAGCCTGGGGTTGGTTGTCAATGCGCTGGCGGCGTTCTTCAATGATGACCTGACGTTCCGATGCGACTTCTTCTTCGCGCAGGGTCAGGTTTTTCATCCGGTCCGCTTCCATGCGGATGACGGTTTCCAATTGCGCACGCGGCACGTTTTGGTAATACGTTGTATAATCTTGTGTGGTGAAGGCATTGTCATTACCGCCAAGGCGCTTGACGATGCGGGAGAATTGTCCATCCGGCACGCTCGGCGTACCTTTGAACATGAGGTGCTCCAGAAAATGTGCCACGCCGGATTTCCCGGGTTGTTCATCCGCGGCGCCAAATTTGTACCACATCATATGGGTGACAACAGGTGCGCGGTGATTGGGGATGACAATGACCTTCAATCCGTTACCGAGGGTAAAAGTTTCGGCATTGAACATTTTCTCCGATGCGGCAAAAGCCGGGGAGAGGGTCATAAAAAAAGCCAGCAGGGACAGGTATCCGATAAAACGCATAGCAACCTTTATTCTTCTCATGTGGGCGCGAGTATTGTATTGATTATGCGTGTCATTATTTAACAGAGATTGAAGATGAAGAAAAGAACTGCCCCCAAAAACCTGCCTGCAGACAAGCATTTACTCGCCGCAGATGTCCTGAAAAAGCACCGTAAACGCATTGACCAGCTGGATGCCCAGATTTTAAAGCTCCTCGGTGCCCGATTTGATGTGGTGCGCGATGTGGCCAAGGTCAAGATAAAGCACGATATTCCGGCTTTTTTGGGGGGGCGTGTGAATGAAGTGCGCAACAACGCCGTCGAGTTGGGTAAGAAATATGGAATTGATCCGGATTTCATGCGCACAGTTTACACAATGTTGATTTTTCAATCCTGTGCGGAGGAAGAAATCCTTAAACATGCCGCCCAGCAGGCAAAAGCTGCGAAACCGGCGGCAAAAACCAAAAGGGCGAAAAAGTGACAAGTGATGCCGCACAACGGGACGCTGTGTCCGATGGACTGGCGGCGCGTCAGGTTGCTTTTGCTGTCTTGAACGATGTGTTTTTTCGCAAACGCTCGCTTGATGAAGCCTATGTGCGCGCTGAAGGGTTTGAGAAACTGGAGAGCCGTGACCGTGGCTTTGTGCGCCTGCTGGTCTCTGTTGTTTTAAAGCGTGCGCCGCAGCTGGATGCCGCCCTTGCCGCCTTGTTACATGAACCGCTGGACCAGCTCAAGCCACAGCAACTGATCAACGTGTTTCGTTTGGGTGTGGCGCAAATCGTTTTTTTACAAACACCGCCCCATGCGGCTGTGAATACAACAGTGGATCTGGCAGCGGTTGAAAACATGGCGCACCAAAAACCACTGGTTAATGCCATCATGCGCCGTGTGGCACAAGAAGGTATTCTGCAAGTAGAGCCGCGCGATGCGGGCCGCATGAATACACCCGAATGGCTGTGGACGCAGTGGATGCAAGATTACGGCGTGGAAACTGCACTGGATATTGCGGCTGCGCATTTTACAGAGGCACCTGTTGATTTTACAGTGAGGGAAAACCCATCCGTTTGGGCAGATCGTCTGGCGGCGGATGTATTGCCAAGCGGTTCTTTGCGTTTATCAAGTGCGGGGTTTGTGCCCGGCCTTGCCGGATTTGAAGATGGTGCGTGGTGGGTGCAAAATGCTGCTGCGGCGCTGCCTGTGAAATTCATGGGTGATCTGCGTGGAAAAACGGTTGTGGATTTATGCGCGGCTCCCGGCGGTAAAACGGCGCAGTTGGCGGTGGCGGGTGCGCAGGTGATTGCGCTCGACCGTTCTGCCCAGCGGGTGCACCGCTTGCAGGAAAATATCACGCGCTTGGGGCTTGATGTTGAAACGGTTGTGGCCGATGGTGCCGTCTGGCAGCCCGTTGAAAAGGTGGATGCTGTTTTGCTGGATGCACCCTGCACGGCGACGGGCACAATCCGCCACCAGCCGGATGTTCTGTGGCTCAAAGATATGCGTGATCAGGAAAAACTGGTGGCTCTTCAACAGCGTTTGTTCAAAAACGCCGTCGAGATGTTGAAATCAGGGGGCGTACTGGTGTATTGCACGTGCTCTTTGCAAAAAGCCGAAGGCGAAGCCTTGGTCGATTGGGCCGTTGCCGAGAGGTTGTCTGTGACGCTTGCCCCCATTCGTCCGGGCGAAATTGCGGGGATCAACCCCATGCTGACAAGTCGCGGCGAATTGCGCGCGTTGCCGCACCATTGGGCGGATTTGGGTGGAATTGACGGCTTCTATGCGGCCCGCTTTATCAAAAATTGAATCTTTGATTCCATATTTCCGAACTTTTTTACCAGAGTCTGCATTTCCAAGTTGCCCGATTCGCAGGCAGTTGGTATAAAAGATTTATGAGTCAACGGGTTCGCATAGCTCCTTCCATTCTTTCCGCAGATTTCTCGAAACTGGGCGCTGAAGTTCAGGCTATCGATGAAGCTGGGGCAGATTACATACATCTTGATGTAATGGATGGACATTTTGTGCCAAATATCACATTTGGCCCTGCCATCGTTGACTCTATCCGCAAAGTTACGAAAAAGCCTTTTGATGTGCATCTGATGATTGCACCGGTTGATCCGTATATCGAAGGTTTTGCCAAAGCGGGGGCCGATATTATTACCTTCCATCCGGAAGCGGGTGCGCATCCGCACCGCACAATCCAGCTGATCAAGTCTTACGGTAAAAAAGCGGGCATTTCTTTGAACCCGTCAACGCCCGTATCTATTCTGGATCATCTGATTGACGACCTCGACCTTATTCTGGTTATGACGGTCAATCCCGGGTTTGGGGGACAGAAATTCATTCCGCTGCTCGACAAGATTGCCGAGATCCGCAAGCGCATTGACGCAACCGGACGCTCGATCGATCTGGAAATCGACGGTGGTGTCAATGCCGAAACTGCGAAGCAAGTCATTGCAGCGGGCGCAGATGTGCTTGTGGCGGGGACGGCGGTTTTCAAAGAAAAAGACTACAAGGAGGCTATCGCGCGCTTGCGCGGCTAGACCTCCGGTGTGTCGGTGGTAAGAGATTTGGGGGCGTGTACGCCGAAGGGGTTCGGCGTCACAGGGGAATTGATTCATGTTGTTAACAGAGCAGAGTCTCATCTATCGCGGAATCCGCCCGTTGCAAAAACTGGGCGAGCTGACGCGCATCAATCCCTTTGCGGGATTGGCGATGTCACAGCGCGTACCGGACCGATTGCGGGTTGTACCGCCCGATCCCTGGGCCGGTGATGCACAACGTGGCCGCGACATGATCGCAGGCACCTTCCGCTTTGCGGGACAAAGTATCGAACGGGATCAGCTTTCATGGCAGCCCGCAGGTGCGAAACCGGAATGGCTGGCAGAATTACACGGGTTTGAATGGTTGCGTGATTTACGCTCCGTCGGTGGTGACCGTGCGCGCCGCATGGCCCGCGAAATGGTGACGTACTGGATGGAGCATCACGAAAAGCGCCCCGGTGGACAACCGTGGCAGGCAGATGTGACAGGCGTGCGCCTGTCCGCCTGGATTTCATTCCATGATTTCTTTTGTGCTTCCGCCGATGATGATTTCCGGCATATGTGGTTTACCAGTCTTCTGAAGCAATCCAAACATCTGGCGCGTGCCTTGCCGGGCCATTTATCGGGTATTCCGTTGATGCGCGCGCTCAAAGGCCTTGCCTATTCCGGCCTTGCGCTGGAAGAGGGGGAAGAGCGGCTGGAACAGGCTTTTCGTCTCATCCTGCGTGAAATTAAAGTGCAGGTGTTGGCCGATGGCGGCCACGTATCCCGCAGCCCGCAGGCCACGTTTGAATTTTTGCAGTGTCTGGTAGATTTGCGCACCGCTTTGTCTGCCGCGCGTCTGGATATGCCGGAAGAATTGCAACACGCAATTGACCGTCTGGCCCCCGCCGTTAAATTTTTTCGCCACAGTGACGGTGCTTTTTGTCAGTTCAATGGCGGACAGGAAGGCAACCCGAATATTTGCGATGCCACCTTGATGCATTCCGGTGCACGGGGCCGTGCCATGAAATCGCTGCCGTATTGTGGTTACGAGAAAATCCAGCAAGGCCGTGCGGCTTTGTTGATGGATGTCGGTTTGCCGGGGCTTCCCAAATACAGTGACCGCGCCCATGCAGGGTTGTTAAGTTTTGAATATGGTTTTGGCAAAGACCGTGTGATTGTAAATTGCGGTACATCGGCCATTGCTGGCCGCTGGCGCGACCTGTTGCGGGCGACAGCTGCGCATTCCACACTTGTGGTGGATAACCGCAACGTGATGCAGTTTGATGATGCCGGACAATTGACAACACGTCCGGAAGTGACTGTGCAGCATCACGAAGATGATGATATTTGTATGATTGATGCGGCGCATACAGGGTATGTGCCACGCTATGGGCTCACACACCGTCGCACTGTACGTTTGCTGGACAACGGCGAAATTCTGGCGGGTGAAGATTATCTGGGTGGCAAATCCGGTGTGCATTTTGGTGTGCGCTTTCACTTACATCCTTTTATTCAGGCATCATTGATTAAAGACGGGGAAGAGGTTCTTCTGCGCGCCCGCAGTGGCATCGGCTGGCGTTTCAGCGCGGAAGGCGCTGTCTTGTCCATCGAAGACAGTGTCTATGCAGGCGAGGGGGAAATCCCGCGCCGTGCTTTGCAGATCGTTTTAACGGGCGTGACCACAGGCCCGCAAACGCCGGTTCTGTGGCGCATGACACGCGAGAAAATTTAAGCCTTTTCGCGCTAAAACCACAAAAATAAAGCCTATTTAGTCAGATAATAGCCGGAAAATACGCATCCGGATCGTATGATTTGTGTATAATGCGCAAAAGAATATCTCTCTGCGGCATACAAGATAAATGGCAAAAAGAAGATGACTGGTAAAAAACCTCCCAAGCCTCCCGGCACATCCGGTAACCCGCGCGGGTTACAAAAAAAAGTACGCGTAAAAACACGTGCCAAGCGCAGCATTTCTTCGGCGCGCTGGCTGGAACGTCAGTTGAATGATCCGTATGTCGCTGCCGCAAAAACCGAAGGCTATCACAGCCGCGCGGCTTTCAAACTGCTGGAGATGAATGACGAGCTGGATATTTTCAAAGCTGGCATGAAGGTGGTTGATTTGGGGGCTGCCCCAGGCGGGTGGACGCAGGTTGTGTGCAATATTGTCAAACCAGGCGCCAATGGTGGCAAGGTGGTGGCGATTGATTATCTTGAAATGAAGCCTGTGGCCGAAGCCGAATTTTTCCAGATGGATTTTACCGATGATGATGCACCGGAGATTTTGAAGAATGCCATTGGTGGCAAAGCGCATGTGGTGATGAGCGATATGGCCCCGCCAACCATGGGGCATAAGCAGACGGACCATATCCGCATTATGGCATTGGCTGAGATGGCATATGATTTCGCCAAAGATATTTTGCTGCCCGAGGGCGTGTTTCTGGCCAAGGTTTTCCAAGGCGGGACAGAGCAGGATTTCCTTAACCAGTTAAAACGCGACTTCGTGAAGGTCAAACACATCAAACCACCGGCAAGCCGTGCCGATTCATCTGAAATGTATGTTGTGGCAATAGGTTTCCGCGGCTAAAATCTTGATCTGGACGGTTTTTATACAGGGGGTAAGTTTATGAAAAGAAACGCCGTGATCCGCGAGGCACTCAATTTTGCTGATGTGCTGCTGGTGCCTGCCGAAAGTCATGTGAAGCCGAACGAGGTGCAAACCCGCACACGTTTGACGCGCGAGATTGAAATTAACATCCCCCTGATTTCTGCAGGGCTTGATTACGTCACCGAAAGCAAAATGGCCATCACGCTGGCGCAGTTGGGTGGTATTGGTGTCATCCACGGTAACATGCCCTTGGGCAAGCAGGTAGAAGAGGTGCGCCGCGTGAAACGCGCGGAGGGAAATATGGTGATGAGCCCGATTACCATCTCTCCTGAATCAAGTGTGGCCGAAGCGCTGGATTTGATGACGACCTATCGTATTTCCGGCTTGCCTGTGATCGAACATCCTTCCAAAAAAGTCATTGGCATTATCACGCACCGCGATATTCGCTTCTTTGAAGATTACGCCAAACCTGTCAGCGAATTGATGACAACAAAGGTGGTCACCGTACAAGAAGGCATTGATCAGGCTGCCGCCAAGAAAATGCTGCATGAAAACCGCATTGAAAAGCTTGTGGTTGTGGATGCGCAAGGCCAATGCACGGGCTTGATTACCGTGAAAGACATTGAAAAACTCAGCCGCTATTCAAATGCGGCGCGTGACCAGCATGGTCGTTTGCGCGTGGGGGCTGCGGTGGGGCTTGGTAAAGAAGCGTTGGACCGTGCTTCTGCCATGGTGGATGCCGGCCTGGATGTTGTTTTTGTCGATGTGGCGCATGGCCATACGCGTGATGCCCTGCAAACGGTCAGCATGATCCGCCAGCAGCGCAGCAGCGCGGTGCAGGTGGTGGCCGGCAATGTGGTCACAGCCGATGCTGCGCGCAGCTTGATTGATGCCGGCGCGGATGCGATCAAGGTGGGCATAGGCTCCACCTGTTGTGCAGCAACACGCAGCCTGGCAGGTGTGGGAATGCCACAGTTGACAGCCGTTTTGGATGTGGTGGAACAATGTGATATGCAGGGCGTGCCGGTGATTGTGGATGGCGGCGTTTTCCGTCCGGCGGATTTTGCCAAGGCCTTGGCCGCAGGTGCAGAAAGTGTGATGATTGCAGATATTTTTGCAGGCACAGACGAAGCGCCCGGCGAAGTTGTGTATCAAGACGCGCAAGCGTATAAAGTCGTCAACCCGCAAGCCAAGTCGCAGCACCGCCCGTTGACCTCGACCGTCACGCCGGACCCGTTGCGTTTGGATGAAGATTCCGTAGATACTTCGGTGCCCTATCGCGGCTCCGTTGTGCATATGGTCAACCAGCTTGTGACAGGCTTGAAAACGGCGATGGCTTACACAGGCAACAAAGATGTAACGGCCTTGCGTGAAAACGCTGAACTGGTCCGTACGAAATAATTTTTTATAGATGGGATGTGAAACATGACACCGGCCGCACGCATACAGGCGGTGATAGACCTTTTGGCTGAAGTAATGCAGACCCCGCGCCCTGCAGATACATTGGCCAGCCTTTACTTCAGGTCCCGCCGCTATATTGGCTCCAAAGACCGTACCGCGGTCAGCGCACGCTTTTACCGTGTGATGCGTGAATATTTCCGTCTGGGCTGGTGGGTTGAACAATCCGGTCATAAAATTACGGCACGCAATCTGGTGATTGCGGCCTTGCTGTTTGATAAAGAACATAGTGCGGCTTCTATCGAAGCTTCTTTCTCCGGCGATAAATATGCGCCGGAGCCCTTGACCGAAGATGAAATGCAAATGGTCGAAGCGTTGGACGGGCAACAGCTGGATCATCCGGATATGCCCTTGCGCGAACGTATGGAATGCCCCGAATGGGCCTTTGCTCCTTTGCAAAAAAATCTTGGTCCGCGGTTTGAAGATGAGATGACCGTCATGCTGGGCACTGCCCCGCTGGATTTACGCGTAAACCTGATCAAGGCCGGGCGTGATGATGTGATGGAGCAATTGAAGGCGGATGGTTTTGAAGCCGAACTGGGTAAGAACTCTCCGTTGTGTATCCGTATGCATGGCCGTCCTTCCATCACACAGCATCCGCTATACACCGAAGGCCTGATTGAAATTCAGGATGAAGGTTCGCAAATGGTGGCGCTTGTCGCCGATGCGAAACCGGGTGAACAGGTTGTTGATTTTTGTGCCGGGGCTGGCGGTAAAACGCTGGCATTGGGTGCGGCCATGAACAACAAGGGCCGTATTATCGCGATGGATGTGCTGGAGGGCCGCTTGTCACGCGCGAAAGAACGCTTCCGCCGTGCCGGTCTACACAACATCGAAACCCGTGCCTTGACGAGCGAGCGTGACAAGTACGTGAAACGCCATCCGGGTAAGTTTGATCTGGTCTTGGTCGATGCGCCTTGCACGGGCGTGGGGACCTGGCGGCGTGATCCCGATAAACGCTGGCGCCAACTGGGCCCGGGCTTGTCTGCCTTGGTGCCGTTGCAAAAAAGCATTCTGGACAGTGCCTGCCGCATGGTTCGCCCCGGTGGTCGGTTGGTCTATGCCACTTGTTCTTTGTTGCCGGAAGAAAACGAATTGCAGATCGAAGAATTTTTGAAAGAACATCCGCAGTTCTCCGTGCGCCCTGTGCAGGATTTCCTGAAAGTGAAGGGGGCTGGCCGCTTTTTGCAAATGACACCGGCGCAGCATAACACGGATGGTTTTTTTGCCGCCGTGCTGGTGCGTAAAGTGGATGATCTGGTGCCTGCTGCAAAAGAAGAGGCCCCTGACGCCGGAGATGAAGATGAACCGGCATGACAGTGACAATCTGGCAACCGCCGCACGGCTGGCGGGAAATGTGCCGGGTTTGTTACTGGCTGCAGAGAAAATAGCCCATACCGTTATGCGCGGCACCCATGGCCGCCGTCGTGTGGGGCAGGGGGAAACCTTCTGGCAATTCCGCGATTATCAACAGGGCGATTCAAGCCGCGATATAGATTGGCGGCAAACCGCCAAGCGAGATGCGCCCTTTGTACGTCAGCTGGAATGGGAAGCATCGCAAACGGTATGGCTTTACCGCGACGCGACGGAATCCATGAAATACCGTTCCAGCCAGAAGCTGCCGTATAAAAAAGATTATGCCGAGATACTGCTGCTGGCACTGGCTATGATTATTTTGGATGGCGGGGAGCAGGTCAGTCTCTTGGGCACAGATTTATCACCGCAGGCCCATGCCGGCGCGGCCGAGCGTTTGTATCAATATTTGCCGGAGCAAAAAGATTTTAACCAGACGGGTCGCCCTGTCGCTGCACGGTCCGATATGATTTTGTTGAGCGATTTTTATATGCCGGTCGATGACATCCGCGATTTTTGCGCGCAGTATGCCACACGCGATGTCCGCGGCATTTTGCTGCAGGTCACAGATCCTGCCGAAGAAAATCTGCCGTTTAAAGGGCGGATGAAGTTTTACGACATTGAAGACATGGCCGCATCCCCCCTGACGGTACCGCAAGTGGAAGCGCTGCGCGAAGCTTATCAACAGAAATTTGCCGCGCACCGTCAGGCATTGGTAGAAACAGCCGAGAGTTTTGGCTGGCATTTCTTTTCTGTCTCTACAGATGAAAAGCCCGAAACGGTATTGACACGCCTTTATCACCTTTTGTCGGCAAAGGGATAAGGCATGTTTTCTCTGGCGGGCATCACGTTTCTGTTTCCATTCTTGCTGGGGGCGCTGGTGTCCATCCCCGTGTTGTGGTGGCTCTTGCGTGTGATGCCGCCCAAGCCGCGTGCGGTAAAGTTTCCTGCCTTTTTTCTTCTCAAGGATTTAAAAACCGATATTAAAACAGCAGCGCGCACACCGTGGTGGCTGTTGTTGTTACGTTCCTTGATTGTCTTGTGCATGATTTTGGCGCTGGCCGAGCCTGTGTTGCGGTTGACAGATGGTTTGCCGGGCCGCTATGGCTCTGTTTTGGTGGTGATTGATAATGGCTGGGCATCTGCCGCGCATTGGGATGAGCGTATGGCAAAGCTTAAGGAATACCTGCCGCAAATAAAGCGCAGCCAGCGCAGCATTGTTTTTCTGCCCACCGCCGCGAGTGTGCAAGACGGTAAGGTCAAAAGCCACGGGCCAATGGATATTACAGATGCAGAAAAATGGCTGACACAACTAAAACCACAGCCTTGGAAAACCGACCATGTGGCGGCCACAAAACGGGTGTTGGAATTACAAGATAAACATGCATTCAGCCGCACTGTGTTTTTAAGTGACGGCACGGCCACATCCCCCAAAGACAGTGATGTGATGATTGGCAATCTGATGCGCGGCGGTGGCCTGACCTTGTTGCGCGATGACGAGGTCAATACGCCCTATGTTTTGCGCCGTGAAGAAGGTGCACTTGGCAGCCTTACGTTCACGCTGGAACGTCTGGTCCCGCGCGGCATGGAAGAAAAGCTGACATTGGTCGCTTATGGCACGGATGGCAATGTGCTGGATGAACTTGCTGTTTCTTTCCCGGGTGGCGATAAAAAAATGTCCATCACCTGGGATGTGCTGAGCGCTCTGCGCAACCGTGTGGCGCGGGTGGCCTTGCGGCAATTGCCGATGGCCTCTACCGTTTTTATGACGGATTCACAGTGGCAGCAGCACCCCGTGGGCATTGTTGCAGACTCGGCCAAGAAAAACCAAGAAGGTTTTTTGAATGAAATTTATTATCTGAAACGTGCGCTGGAGGCTGGTGGCATCCCCTCGATCGATACCGTGGAAAATTTGACGGCTGAGCCACTCTCCGCCATTGTCTGGCCGGATAGCGTGGCTTTGACGGCTGTCGAGCGTGTCACTCTTTTGGAATGGGTGAAGGCGGGCGGCTTTTTGATTCGTTTCGCCGGGCCTAATCTTGCAGGCAATCCGGATGATCCGCTTCTGCCCGTGCCGCTCCGTTATGGCCAGCGTGCCATGCAGGGGGCCATGACGTGGGAAAAGCCGGTTGGTCTGGGTGACATTGCTGATCACAGCCCCCTTTTAGGACTGGATGTGCCGGATGATGTCACGGTGACAAGGCAGGTGCTTGCCAGCCCGACACCGGAAGTTTTTGAAAAAACATGGCTGCAATTATCGGACGGCACACCGCTTTTGACAGGAAGCCGGCTGGAGTTGGGCAGCGTTGTGCTGGTGCATACAACGGCAGGTCCTGACTGGTCCAATTTTTGTTATTCCGGCTTGTATGTGGAAGCTTTGCAGCGGTTGATCTCGCTCAGCACAGGTGCTGCGGATTATAAGGGTGAAAATATTCTGGCCCCCATGATGGTGCTGGATGGTTTTGGTCGCCCTTATCCGCCGGATAACCGTGGCTTGGTGCGCCCCATTGACCCGCGCCAGAAATTTATACCCTCGCCCGAAACGCCGCCTGGATTATATGGTGTTGAAAGCCAGTATAAGGTTTTCAATTTGGGCAATGCGTTGCCTGCCATGCAAAAGCTTGGGAATGTACCGCTGCAAGTAGATGAAGAAACCTATGCACAAGCAGGGGAGCGCAGCATGAAGCCGGAATTTTTCAAATGGGCTTTGTGGCTTTTGCTGGTGGATACCATTGTTACTCTTTTCCTGCGCGGTGTTCTGGCACTGCCGTCACGCTCAACCGTGGCTGTCCTTTTTTGTGCTGTATTGTTGATGTCCACAGCACCTGTACACGCAGAGACACCCGAAGAAGCTGATTTGATGACGGGAATTTATCTGGCCTATATCGAGACAGGTGATCAGGATACGGACCGTATCAGCTTCAACGGACTGAACGGTTTGAAAGAGACGGTGAATGCCCGCACCAATATCAATATCAAAGGGGTGCGCGGTGTGGACCCCTCGCGTGACAATCTTTATTTTTATCCGTTTTTGTACTGGCCAATGACAGATGCACAAACTGCATTGCCGGCCAGCGCAGCGCGCAATTTGCAAAGTTATATGGCCGAAGGCGGCATGATTGTGATTGATACGCGTGACCAGCAATTCGCACCTGCGGGGGGCACGACAGCCTCTATCTCCACCATCGGCACCAGACAGCTGCGCAAATTGACCGAAAATATGCGTATTGCCGAGCTGATGCCCGTGGAAAGCGGACATATTCTGGGCAAAAGCTTTTATCTGCTGGATGAATTTCCGGGCAAGTACACCGGCGGCAAGCTCTGGGTAGAAAAAGAACCCAGCCCCAGCCATGATGGCGTGACAGCAGTGGTGATTGGCGGGAACGACTGGGCGGCGGCGTGGTCATCTGATGCGGGTGATAAAGCACGGTTTAATCAAACTTCCAACGGTCCGCGCCAGCGTGAAATGGCGTTGCGCTTTGGTGTGAACCTGATCATGACAGCCCTTGCGGGGAATTATAAAGCAGATCAGATCCACGTGCCGTATATCCTGCAAAGGATTAACCGATGATGACATCATTCCAGTGGTACCCGTTTCTGGCGGATTTTTATTATATCGCCCTTGCTGTGCTGGCTGTGCTGACGATTGCTTTGGCGTTTTGGAAAAAAATGCCGGATACCGCATGGCGTGGGGCTTTTCTGCTGCTGTTGGTTTTTCTGCTGCTAAACCCCGTTTTCATGGAAGAAGAACGCAGCGCGCTGCCCGATAAGCTGGTGATTGTGGTGGATGAATCGGCAAGCCAGCGCATTGGCGGGCGTGACCGCGTGGCAGAACAGGTTGTGGAAAGCCTGAAACTGAAAGCAGAAAAAATTCCAGGCCTTGAAACAATTGTGATGCGTGCCAGCGCGGCAGGCCGTGCGGGCAAAGGAGAAGGTACTTATCTTTTTTCCTATCTGCGTGACAATATGATGGGGCTTCCCCTGTCACAGATCGCCGGCACGGTGCTGGTGACAGATGGGCAGGTACATGATGTACCGGCAGATGCGGGCGCGCTTGCACGACTGGCCCCCTTCCATGCCGTACTGACCGGTAAAAAAGATGAATTTGACCGCAAAGTTACAATCGTTTCTGCACCGAAATACGGCGTACTGGATGAAGATATCCGCATCAGTGTGCGTGTGGATGAATTTGGCCGTGCTGATCGTGGCATGATCTCTCTTGGCATTTATCAGGATGGTAAACTGCAAGAAACAGTGCCTGTACTGGCTGGTGAGACGCGCGATTTCGGATTTAAAGTTAAACATCCGGGCCAGAATATTTTTGAATTTAAAATTCCGGAAGATAAAGACGAGCTGACCGTCAATAACAACAATGCCCCTGTGATTGTAAACGGTATTCGTGACCGTTTGCGTGTGTTGCTGGTATCTGATGCACCGCATATGGGGGAGCGTGCGTGGCGCAACCTTTTGAAGTCCGATCCCGCAATTGATCTTGTGCATTTCACGATTTTGCGCCCGCCCACGGCGGTGGATCCAACGCCGCCACATGAAATGTCGCTGATTGCCTTTCCGGTCGAAGAACTGTTTAACCGCCGTTTGCGCGATTTTGACTTGATTATTTTTGACCGCTATCAGCAATACGGTCTTTTGCTGCCGCATTATTTTTCAAACATTGCATCCTTTATCCAAGACGGCGGTGCTTTTTTAATGGCGATGGGCACAGATGAAAATGACATGACCCTGTTCCGAAGCCCCTTGGGCAAGCTGCTGCCCACCCAGCCGCGCGGGCAGACACAGGCAAATGTCATTAAAAAGGCATTTTCGCCCAGCTTGACCGAAGCGGGTACAAAACACCCTGTGACGGCGGATTTACTGAAGCAGCAGAAAAAAGCGCCGTGGGGCGAATGGTTTACGTCTGTGGATGTTGATAAAGAACGTGGCACAATGTTGATGACGGCGGCTGACAATCATCCCCTGCTGGTGCTGGATGAAGTGGGCGAGGGCCGTGTGGCGGTATTGTCGAGCGATAATATCTGGCTTTGGGCCAAGGGCCAAAAAACGGCGGGGCCTTATAATGAATTGCTGCGCAACTTGGCGCATTGGCTGATGAAAGAGCCGGAGTTGGAAGAAGATTATATCAAGGCCGAAGCATCGGGCTATACCATCACTGTCAGCCAGCGTGATATTGGTCCTGAGGCAAAGATTGTGCAGATGACAACACCTGCCGGTGAGACATCGGACGTTGCCCTGACGACAGAGGCAGATGGCTGGATGACCGCAACACGTACGGTTGAGCAAAACGGTATTTATCGTTTCAGCAACAGCAAGCGCGAAGCCTTTGTGGTGGTGGGGGCCGCGCAGAACGAAGAATTTACCGATGTGCATACCACCGAAGACAAGCTGCTGCCGCTGGTGGCACAGACGGGTGGCAGCATGATCTGGTTTGCAGAAACGCCTGATATCGACCTGCGTATGGTCAGCCGCAATGCCAGTCGGTCCGGTGGCAAAGACTGGATCGGGGTCAGCCGCAATGATGCCTACACGGTCGACAGCGTCAGCAGCGCGGCATTATTGCCCAACTGGTTGTTTTTACTGATTCTCCTGGCGGGAATGATCGGTGTCTGGTGGCGCGAAAGCGGTATAAAATAGTTTAATATCAATGACTTATAAATCATTCAAGAAAAGCCGTTTGACTTCGGTGCCGCCACCTTACTACAATGACGAACAACGTCACACAAACTGACTTGCGGGGAATATAAGATTATGAGTATGAAAGCGAAACTCGGTCAACAATCCAAGACTCCTTTCGTTCCAGGTGCGCCCGCAAAACAACCTGCTGCGCCGTCAGGCCCTGCGGCCCCGACCAAGTAATCGGCAGCGTTTTTTTCTGATCACTTCAAGCTTGCTGCTTTGCTTTGTGTAAACAGGGCAGATGCTTCTTGTACATCATGGCAATAGGTTACCATTCCGCCATTGAACCCCACCATCTGCAAGACGGATGACGGCTGTCCTTTTGCCGCGGCGAAGACAATGCGGCCATTATTTTTATGGGCTTGTTTGAGCAGGCTGACAAAAAGCCCCACGCCATGGCTGTCCAAAAAGCCAACTTCGCGCAAATCAACCACAATATTGCGAACATCATCCGCCAATTGCTGCTGCAAGACGGGCCGGATTTGTGCAACAGTTGATGCATCGATAAACCCGTAAAATCGCACCAGCGTATAGGGGCCTTGCGCTTGTACTTCAAAAAGGCTGCGGGGGTTGGTCATGGCGTACCTCCAAATTCTATCATCACAAGTGTGGCATCATCCGCAGGGTGCGCATGACTGCTGCTTTTGTTTTCAAATATCCGCCATAGGTCTTTGGCTGCGGCGGCCAGGGGGCGTTGGGGGCGCGATTGCAATGTTTTGATCAAATCCGCCCGCCGGTATCCTTCGGGGTCAAAAACGTCAAAAAAACCGTCTGTTGCAAAAATAATTCGGTCACCTTGTTTTGCTTCCAGCGTCAGTTGTTGGTAGCCGTACATGCCCGCCATCCCGGGCAGCGGGCCTGCGACATCCAGCATGTTGATACGGCCTTCGGCGCTGATAAAAATCGGAGGCGGGTGACCGGCGCTGGCAATGTCCACACGGCCGTCTTGAAACAGCCGGAAACTTTGGCAGGTGACAAGCGTCCCATCGAGAAAGTCATCATCGGTGACAGCATCGGACAGGCTGCATAGAAAATCACCGGCATCCGTGGCTTGCTTGGCGCTCATGCGGAAAAGACTGCGTAAATAACCGGCATAGGCATAGGCAAAAAATTTTGCACTGGCACCATGCCCCATCACATCGGCCAGCACGGCGAGGAGATGGTCTTTGGCCAGATGATGTAGCGTAAAATCTCCCCCGCCTGCATCGGCCATGCGGTTGAGCGTGACAATCTGCCAACCTGCGGCTTTGTCGGGCAGGGCAGGGCGCAGCAGGCTTGTCAGGTCTTGGTGAAACCGTCCTTCTATAGCGCGTTGTACCTGTCTGCGCCGTGTCAAAAGCCGCCCGACACTTGCCAGCAGCTGTGCAGCGCTCACGGGTTTGGTCATGAAATCATCAATGCCGATGTGGCTGATGTAAGGGCTTGTGGCACCGGATGTCACAGCGCTTAAAAAAACAAAAGGCACCGTATCGCCATTGTTCAATGTCAACAAGGCCTGACGAAGGCCAATGCCGTTCATGCCCGGCATGTGCAAGTCGGAGATAATCAGATCAGGCCGTTGTTCTTTGTACAGCGCCAGAGCATCCGTGGCCGAAGAGAATGCCAATACATCGTAATGTGCAGATAAAATGCGTTGCTGGCTTTTTAGAGCAATGGGGTCGTCATCTACCAGAAAAATGACAGGTTTTTCTGCTTGTATGGGGGCTGGCCCACGCACGGCTTCGATGCTTTGCGTATCGTCTTCGATGACAAAACGGTTCAGCGTACGTGCAGCACTGCCGGCAGGATAGTAGAATACGCGGCTATGCTGCGATAAAATACAGCCCAGCCCGTATCCAGATTCATTCAAAGTTTCTGCCGAGTGTAGATTGGACAGTGCATCCTTGCATTTTGCATCGAATGACGCAAAAGGCGAGCCGTCATCTGCAACATCCAGGATCATCCCTTCTGACGTTAAGGTGATGTGTGCATTAACGTTGTGCGGTTTGCGCAGGGGATGTTTGATCAGGTTGGTCAGGATCTCGCTCAGGCTCAGCGCCAGCCTATCCACGTATGCTTGTGGTAAGGCATGACTGTGCAGGAAATCAGTCATTTCAGACCGGACATCCGGAATATGGTCGTATGTCGGTTCTTGTATACGGCGTGACCAGTGGCTGCTTTCTGGCAGGCTGGTTTTTGGTGCCTGTTCATCCGCTGTGTGCAGCATTTTGTGTGTCCCCCCACATGAAGCCTTCGGAAGAAACACGCAAAATTCATGCCATTTGTCAGGGGCGGCTTTTATCCAGCACGGTGCGCGGCGCTTCATCGAAGCGCAGGCGATACATATAGTATGACTCCATGACGCGCTGCACATAGTTGCGCGTCTCGTAAATCGGTATATGTTCCAGCCAATCGATCAGATCCATATCCCCCTTGCGCGGGTCGCCGAATTCGCGGATCCATTCATCTACCCGCCCGGGGCCTGCGTTATAGGCCGCGATGGCCATGGGGTAGAAACCATCATAGCGCGCCAGCATTTGGCCCAGATAGGTTGAGCCCAGCAAGACATTATAGCGTGCATCAAGTATCAGTTTATCCGCGCTATATCCCACGCCGATTTTGCGTGAAAGATCTTTGGCTGTGCCCGGCATCAACTGCATCAAGCCGCGCGCGCCTGCATGGCTCATGGCTTTTGGGTTGAACATGCTTTCACGGTAGATGATGGAATGGACCAAGGCTTTTTCGGGCGATTGCAGTGGTAAGGGCGGCAAAACGGGGTAGCCTTCACCGGGCAAAAACATGCCGGTTTTCATTTGAATATCTTTATTGGTTTGCACGGCGTAATAATATCGCTCCGTCTCCCGCGCCAATCTGGCGGACAGCGCATAGTCTGTCCGCGTTTGCGCATCGGCCGTGAGACGCGCCAGAAAAGGGTCAATAAATTGTGTCATGCCTGCTTTGTGCAGCAAACGTACGGCGCGCACGGTTTCTTTTTTCTCAAATGCCTGTAAGGTTTCTGTGGACAGAACCGGGTCTTGGAACGTGCCCGGGCGGGCAGCGCCATAGATTTTGGCATAGCTGAGCTGGCCGTAGAAAGTAGATGTATAGGTGGCTGCTTTTTTATGCCATTCGGCAGCAATAATCTGGTCTGGTAAAGCTTCTGCCGCACGGCCCGCCCAATAAGCCGCGCGGGATTTGCTGATGCTGGCATTGACTTTATCGAACAATTTTACAAACCGGCCATGGGCAAGGCTTGGTTGTTTTAAGAACCGCAGCTCGAGCCATCCCAACAGCCATTCTGCTTGTGCATAGCCGCTGCCCTCGGTCATTTTGTGACGTTTGATGATGTCATAGGCGGCTTTGTAATCGCGGTTTTCAATCATCCGGCGAGACAGGATATTCATCTCTCCCCACCAGGCATCCGGTTCTTTCGGTGTTGCCGGTTTTTGGTCCAGAATTTCAAGCGCGCCTGAATCAAGGTTCATGCGGCGGCGCCAGCGCAGACGTTCAAACATCACGCCTTCGTTTTTCAATTGCATCGGGTTCAGTGCTTGCACGGCTGCATTGGCATCGCGCGACATGCGGGCAAGGGCGATGCGTGCGCGGCCTGTGGCACGGGCATCGGGCCCTGCAAAAGCGATCAAGGCTTCGGCTTCGCTGTAGCGCCCATCCCAGATCATACGGTCCAGCCGCTGTGCGTGGTCTTGTGCATCCAGAAATCTTTTGTAGAGCCCGACCAGCAGGGCGGTTTCTTTTTGACTGAGGGCCGATTTCTGCCAGAACGTTTTAATGGCGTGGCGGGCGCGGTCTGTCTGCCCGGTTGTGAGCAGGGCCTGCATATAGGCTTTGATGCCGGCCACCGTTTCCGGAGGGTTTTCGTTGAACCATGTGATTGTTTCAGCGGTAGATACGCTACCCGCTATATTTTCTTCGATTTTCAGGCGAATAACATGTTGGCGCGGCCAGGTTTTGTTGTTGTGCGTAAAGGCAATCAGGTCGGGCGCGTGAATGGGCAGATTGCTTTCTGTTGCATAGAGCCAGACAAGCAGTTTGCGCGCGACAGGATCTTGTCGCTGGGAGAGAAGGCTGAGCGTTTTTTGCAAATCTTCGCTGGCCGTTGCAATTGTGGCGGCTTGTGCTGGTGTGGTAGAAAGCGGATTCGCCAGCATCAGGAGTGATAAAACTGCCAACATGGGGCTAAAAAGCGTGTTTTTGCAGGACTTGGGTGCCTTGACCTGCTTGCCTGACACGCTGGAGGCGGCTACAGTGGGGGGCATTTGCCAAGGAGAATAAAAATGGCTAAGAAAAAATTTCACGGTTCCTGCGTGGCCCTCGTCACCCCTTTTAAAAAGGGCCGGGTGGATATTGATGCGTTTCAGCAGCTTGTCGAGTGGCATATTGCCAGCGGGACTCATGGGCTTATTCCTTGCGGTACAACAGGTGAAACGCCAACGCTTTCCGATAGCGAGCACAAGTCCCTGATCGTGGCCTGCGTGGAAGCGGCGCGTGGCCGTGTGCCCGTGATTGCAGGTGCCGGATCCAATGCCACTGAAAAAGCGGTGGAACTTGCGCGCTTTGCCGAAAAAAGCGGCGCTGACGGTATTCTAGTCGTAACGCCCTATTATAACAAGCCCAGCCAGGAAGGCATGTACCAGCATTACAAGGCTGTGAACGATCAGCAAGGCTTGCCGATCATTCTGTATAACGTCCCGGGCCGTACGGGCGTGGATCTGGCTGTGGAAACAATTATCCGTCTGGCGGCGCTAAAACGTGTTGTGGCGATCAAGGATGCATCAGTTGACCTGTCACGTCCCTTGCAAATCCGCCATGCGCTGGGGGATGATTTTATCCAGCTGTCCGGTGAAGATGCAACGGTTGCTGCCTATCTGGCACAAGGCGGGCATGGCTGCATTTCTGTGACAGCCAACGTGGCCCCTAAATTGTGTTCGCAGTTGCACACGGCATGGCAAAAACAGGATTTTAAAACCTTTGCCAAAGTCCGCGATACATTGCTGCCGCTGCATAAATATCTGTTTGCTGAAACCAACCCGGCGCCGGCCAAATATTGCCTGTCCAAAATGGGTAAAATTAGTGAAGAATTGCGTCTGCCGTTGATTCCTGTGACGGCCCCGACGCGCAAATTGCTGGATGGCGCGCTGCAGGCGGCGGGCATCTTGAAGGGTGGCAAAGCCAAAAAGTAAGACAATGGCGGGAAAAAACAAAAACAGTGACAAGTCGAAAGACCCCAACAACAAGACCGTTGCCCAGAACCGCCGGGCGCGGTTCGATTACTTTATCGAAGATGTGCTGGAAGCCGGTATTATGCTGACAGGCACAGAAGTTAAATCTCTGCGCGCGGGACAGGCCAGCGTGAACGAAAGCTATGCCAGTGTAGACGGTGGCGCGCTTTATCTGGTGAATGCCTATATCCCTGAATACAACAAAGCGCATGTAAAGCTGCAACACGAAGTGCGGCGCCCGCGTAAATTACTGCTGCACAAAAACCAGTTGAGCAAATTGATTGGTGCCGTGCAACGCAAGGGCACCACGTTGATTCCGCTGTCGATTTATTTCAACAAGCGCGGCATTGCCAAAGTTGAGCTGGGTATTGCCACAGGCAAAAAGAAGCACGATAAACGCGAAACCGTTAAAACGCGTGACTGGCAGCGTGAAAAATCACGCCTGATGCGCGAAAAAGGCTAACTGCTGCTGTGCAGCGGGCTTTAATGTTTCAAAAAATATCAATAAAAGATGCGCAATCCATAGGGGCGCGATGGCGTGCTTTTTGTTTCCGCCCGATGCCGGTGTTCTTCTTGTTTTGCTGAACCCGTAATGCGTTTTTGCACATCGCTAAAGCTTTTTTTGAAGCCGGATTGCGCTGCAGGTATCCAGAGCGGGTCTGTGGGGATTGGCGGGGTTGCCGGCATGGCCTGACTGTACTTTTTTTGCATCAGAATATAATCGTCTTCTGGTTTATATCTTGTGATTGTTTCTTGTAGATACGCTGTGTATTCCTGCAAGCGCTGTGCTTGTTTTACGCGGCGCTTTTTTCTTTGTTTGGAAGAATAGGAACGGTACATCTTGCGCGCGCCTTGCTTAATTGAAAATGATCGAGCCGGATTTACCATTGGGCAGGCGTTGATAGCGTGCTTTGGTATAATTGTTCCGCGGCTCGTTTAATATTTTAGCGGCGCAGGCTTCCATTTCCTGCTGTGTTTGCAAGTGCTCGCGAAAGTTTTCACGTGTGATCACTGGGCTGTCCTGGGTGACCCAGAAGGGGTCTTTTTCCGCCACAGGCATTGCGGTATGTTTTTCGTCAGGGCGCACGCGGCTGTTGAAAAGGATCATCATCATTTGCTGGGAACCTGTCTGTTTTAACGACACGGATTGCTGGTGATGCGGCCGCATTGCTTGCACGCCCGTGTGGCCGGTGTGGCGGGGGCGGCTTTTGGTTTGGGCTGTTCGTCCTGCCATTTGCCTTTGATTGTTTTTTCAACATGCTCAAAGGTTTCAGTACTTTTGGCGCCAGCCGTCCAGAAGGCGTCTTTCATATCGTGCGTCCGTGTGTCATTTCGGTGGGTAAATGCGAGGGATGATATTAGCCATAATGGCTGCACCCTGTCAAGGGCGCATCTGGGGCTCCGTTTACGTCAAGCGCGCGCGGCGGGAGGCACAGGCTTCCATTTCCTGCTGTGTTTGCAAGTGCTCGCGAAAGTTTTCACGTGTGATTACCGGGCTGTCTTGGGTGACCCAGAGGGGGGGCTTTTTCCGCATCAGGCATTGTGCGGTATGTTTTTTGTCAGGCGCACGCGGCTGTTGAAAAGGATCATCATCACTGACGTGGAATCCTGTCTGTTCAAAGCCATGGAATGCTTATGATACGGCCGTAGTGTATACGTTCAGATGTATTGGGGTCGGTTTTGGGTCTGAGCTGCTCGTCTTGCCATTTTTCCGTGATTGTTTTTTTAACATGCTCAAAAGTTTGAGTTTTTTTGGCGCTAGCTGCCCAGAAAATGTTTTTCATATTTGTCTACTCGGGTGCTGTTTTGGATTGTGAATCTAAATATTTAACCATAATACCTGGGTGCTGTCAAGGGATGGATATGGGGATGGGCCGTTTGGCGCTTTAGATAAAGATATATAGCCATCGTTGACCGGCATGAAAAAAGAGCCGGTCAGGGAAGGGACCGGCTCTTTCTTTGGGTACGAAGAGAAGGGGGTGTCAGGGGTTAGTCGGAGGAGTCGTCCTTCTCTTTACGCGATTTGGAAGTTGTCTTTGCAGCAGGGGCGCTGTCATCGTCATCGGATGATGGATTGTCATCATTCGCGTCATCTGGGCCACCCAGCAGGGCATTGGCAACAAGACCGGCATTTTCAAAGATTTTCTTTTCAATCTCGGCTGCAATCTGCGGATTGTCTTTGAGATATTTGCGCGCGTTCTCGCGGCCCTGGCCGATGCGTTCGCCATTGAAAGAGAACCAGGCACCGGATTTATCGACAATGTTTGCATTCACGCCGTGATCCAGCAGTTCACCCGTGCGGGAGATACCTTCGCCGTACATGATATCGAATTCGACCTGACGGAAGGGTGGGGCCAGTTTGTTTTTCACAACTTTCACCCGCGTGTGGTTGCCCACAATAACGTCCTTGTCTTTCAAGGCACCGATGCGGCGAATGTCAAGACGCACGGAGGCATAAAACTTCAGTGCGTTACCGCCTGTTGTTGTTTCGGGGTTGCCGAACATAACGCCGATTTTCATACGGATCTGGTTAATGAAAATAACAACGGTGCGGGATTTGGAAATGGAGCCTGTCAGTTTGCGCAGTGCCTGGCTCATCAAACGGGCTTGCAGGCCCATGTGGCTGTCGCCCATTTCGCCTTCCAGCTCTGCCTTGGGGACCAGTGCGGCCACGGAGTCAATGACCAGAACATCCAGCGCGCCGGAGCGCACGAGTGTATCGGCAATTTCCAGTGCCTGTTCACCAGCATCGGGCTGGGAGATCATAAGGTTTTCAACGTCGCAGCCAAGTTTGCCGGCATAGCTGGGGTCCAGCGCGTGTTCCGCATCGATAATCGCGCAGAGACCGCCTGTTTTTTGAGCCGAGGCAATAACCTGCAGCGCGAGCGTGGTTTTACCCGAGCTTTCGGGGCCATAGATTTCAACAATCCGGCCACGTGGCAGACCACCGATCCCGAGAGCGAGATCGAGGCCGAGGGAGCCTGTGGAGATAGATTCAATTTCTTGCTTGGCATCGCTGCCGAGCTTCATAATAGAGCCCTTGCCAAAGGCGCGTTCGATTTGGCCAAGTGCTGCATCCAGCGCTTTTTGTTTTTCAGCTGCGTTCATTTCTGTACCCTGACGGAGTGGTGTGACTGACATGTGATGATTTCCCTGTTGTTGTCTCATGCTGTGGAATGAATATCAATTCCGAATCTCTGTTCTCATTGTACGTGTTTTGTTCCGGAGCGCAAGAACAAAACGGACAAAAAGAGAACATTTTTATAAATAATTGAAAAATAACGATATTTATTTTTGACCGCTGCCGTGCCTGTTGCTTTGTGCAGGAAAGGTCGCTAGCGTAGGGGCATTCAAAAACAAGAAGAGCGTTCAAGCGCCGCGTACCAGAGGGTCTTTTAGTAACACCGTTTCACGGAGGCACTGCGCGATGGCCATTCAATATAAAGGCAAATCCCCGAATAAACTTTGGTATGGGTACCAAAACACCAAGGCCTTCTTTAAGGCCTTTGGCGATTACACAACAAAAAAAGACGCACAAAACGGCGCCAAGAACACGGGCATTTCTGTGGGCACGTTGTTTGTGGCGCATATGATTGTGATCCCGGCGATTGCCGCCGTGCCGTTTATTCCGTTGGTGGTGTCTTTGGCATCGTCGGTTGCGGCCATTCACTTTGCCTTCAAGGCTTTTCGTGATTTCAAGGAAGTGGGCCAGAGCCGCTTTCTGGCCAACGAAGTCAGCGCGGCAGAAGACCGCTGGGCCGACAACAAGGCGCGTCCCGGTTTGTTGAAGCGTATGTTTGCCAAGAAGCCTGAGCAAAAACAGCAACAGCCCGATACACGCCCGCGCACCACAGGGCCGATCAGCAAGGGCGTTGTTTTTGAAGCAGAAGGAAAATCTTTCGACTTCAATGAAAATGCAGATAAACCAACACCGCCCGCCAACGGCAATACACCGCCGGCCGCCGCCCCTAAAAAGAAAAATGGCACAGGGCCCAAGCCTAAATAATTCGGGCTTGAGAAACGTATAAAAAAAACGCTGCCTTTGTAGGGCAGCGTTTTTTATGCGTCGTTGTCGATGACTTCTTTGACCTTGGTGGCCAATTGTTTGAGCGTGAAAGGCTTGGGCAGGAACCAGACATCGGCCCCCAGATGTTCTTTGAAGCGGTCTTCCGCATAGCCGGAGATAAAGATGATTTTGACCTGCGGATATTTTTCTTTCACTTGCTTGGCAAGCGTGGTGCCATCCATTTCCGGCATCATGACATCTGTGACCAGAATTTCGGGTACAATTTTTCCGTCTTCCAATAGTTTCAGCGCGGCGGCACCACCTGGCGCATCCATCACCTGATAGCCCTTGTTGGAAAGGGCGCGGGCGCTGAAGGTGCGCACGGCATCTTCATCTTCCACCAGCAAAATACGGGCAGAGCCTGTGAGGTCACTGGTGGCTTGTTTTTCTTCGACCACTTCCACTTTGGCATCGCTGGCTGTTTCTGTATGGCGTGGCAGATAAATTGTGAAGGTCGTCCCTTTGCCGGCCACGCTGGCCACGGAAATAAAGCCGCCGGTCTGGTGAATAATTCCGTGCACGGTGGCAAGGCCAAGCCCGGTGCCGGCACCCACATCTTTGGTGGAAAAGAACGGCTCGAAAATACGGGGCAGAATATCGGCAGGGATACCCGTGCCCGTATCGTCCACTGTAATGCATACCCAGTCGCCGGAGGGCAGGGTATCATCATTCGAAAGCTTGATGCCTTGTGTGTTGCTGAGGTTTTGCGTGCGGATGGATACTTTGCCCCCCTGTGGCATGGCATCGCGTGCATTCACGACAAGGTTGATGAGAACCTGGTCCATCTGGCCCTGATCGGCCTTGATCAACCCAAGTTCGCTGCCATGCGACAGGGCCAGCTCGATGTTGGCACCAATCAGGCGGCGCAGCAGGTGTGAAAGCTCGCTCAGGACATCTGTCATATCCAATACGCGCGGCTGTAGCGTTTGCTGGCGGGAGAAGGCCAGCAATTGCCGCACAAGGTTTGCAGCGCGGTTGGCGTTTTGTTTGATTTGCATGATGTCGGCAAAAGACGGATCGCCCGGTTTGTGGCGCAACAACAGCAAATCACAAAAGCCGATCATGGCGGTCAGCAGGTTGTTAAAGTCATGCGCAATACCGCCGGCCAGCTGGCCGACGGCCTGCATTTTCTGGGACTGGGTGAATTGCTTCTCCAGATTTTTCTGTTCGGTCAGGTCAATGAAGTGCAAAACAAAATTATCACCGGATTTGAATTTGCGCGCATAAAGCTGGGCAATGATATCGACGGAGCCTTTCAAGGGGACTTCGATAAAAGATTCCATGCGGGTGCCGCGCGACAGCTGTTTTAGCCATTCTTCAACGCGCACCTGCGTATCTGCCGCCACAAAATGCAACAAGGGCTTGCCGTTGATGGCATTGGCGGGCAGTTTCATCATGGCCGCCAGTGTCTGGTTGGTATCGCTGATGAAACCTTCGGCATTCAGCATACAAATACCCACGGGGGCTTCTTCAAACAGCCTTTCGAAACGGTCTTCGGATTCACGCAGGGCTTGCTGCATTTTTTGTTCGGTCGTCAGGTCATAGACGATGGAGCGGGAAATGATATTGCCATCATCTGTCTTGGTGATGGAATGCGTGATGGCGGCTTTGAACACGCGGCCGCCGGCCCCTTTCATCAGCAATTCGCCATGCTGGTGAAAGCCGCCTTCGTCGAAACAGTCATAGGCGCGGCCCTTGGCGGGTGGCGTGACCAGAAAATCATGCAGCTTTAATTTTCCCACCAACGTGTGCTGGTCGGTGCCAAACAAACGCAGCAAAGTATCATTCGCGAAACGGAACTTGCCATCTTCGTCCACGGTAAAAAAACCAACGGGCGCGTTGTCGGTGAAATCGCGCAGTTTTTCACGTTCTTCGCGGATAGCGGATTCCATCATATGGCGGTGGGTAATGTCGTCAAAGCGCCAATGCACATAGCCTGGCCAGCCGATGATAAACTGGCAGGTGACCTGAAACCATGTGGCACGGCCCCGAATGCGGGTTTGAATTTCTGTGGTGGCAGAACCTGCGGGCGCTGCTTTGCCTTGCAGGTCTTGTAGTGTTTTTTCTATTTTTCCTGTGTGTTCAAACAATCGGGTGAAAGCGTGCAGGGTGGGCAGCCCCAGACCTTCGACCAGTTTGTTGAAACGGTCATTTGAATAGACGGTTTCATTGGCGGCACCAGTGATGATGCGGGCCTCCGCGCTTTTTTCAAGCACTTCGGTTAAAATCTGGCGGCTGCGGTCGGTATTGGTGTAAACCTTGTTGACCAGAAACAGCCCCAGGCCGCCGATCAATCCGTAAATGTAAATGGCAAACATCGACATGCCGACGGTGCCATACATTTGGACGTAGAGGATAAAGAGCAGAATAAAGCCGTAAGCTGCGCTGCATAAAAACAGCAAAACTTTGCGTAAGGTAGATGATCCGGATTTAACAGCCGGTGCTGCCTTTTTCTCCAGAAAGAAACCGCTGTGGTCTGGCTGTGGTGTGGTCACGTTTTTTATATCCCTTTCAAGATAGGGATAGTCTACCCTCTGGCGCTTGAAAAATCCATGATGTCAGTTGGATAAAGGCCATTTTATGAGGGGTTATCGACGTAGCTCTAAAAGAGCGTTGTCATTTTTATCTATTTTACGGCTGTCCCAGACAAGACGCTGCCCGTCATCTGACCAAAGCTCCAGCGCGGTGATATCAGCCATCAGCGGTTTATAGGTCTGGGGGCCAATCTGGACGGGTTTTCTGTCTGCCGTCAGGGGTTTCATATGCAAACGCATTTTGACACGGTGCTGCGCATCGCTTTCCTTTAACAAAATCGCCGCCAGTGTTTCGTTCATGTGCAGCCATTGGTATTGCATGATTTTATGCGGCACCAAGGCATAGTTCTCGCCCATATATACATAATTGAAAAAAGTCAGCGGGGTGAACATGGGCACCATAAAGCCTTTTTTCAGGCGGCTATAGGCGGTCAGCTCTATTTGCGCTTCCAGCATGATCGGCTCGTTCGGCATCAGCATGTTGTAGGTTTCTTGCATTTCATCCAGGCGCGATTTGACCATCTCGGCACGGTCATACATATCGGCGGCGATGTAATCGGAGGATTGCTCGATCCATTCCCGAAAATCTGGACGCTGGCGGGTCAATTTTTGGTACAGCATGGCAATCTGCACGGGTTTTGTGGCAACCGGCTTTTGCGGCAGGTATTGTGCCTGCACCGTAAGGGCCGGCAGGGCCAGCAGGCAAAGAAGCAAGGTCAATGCAAACAGAGTGTGTCGTTGTCTCAAGAGCGTTTCCCTTTCAGCTTGAAGACATAGGAAATGACTTCGGCGACAGCTTTGAAATGTTCCGGCGGAATCATCTGGTCCAGTTCCATAGAATCAAACAAGGCACGGGCCAGCGGCGGATTTTCAACCAGTGGCACTTTGTTTTCCTTGGCCAGATCACGGATACGCAAGGCGACCTGGTCGGCCCCTTTGGCCACCAGTACCGGTGCGTCCATTTCCAATGAATTGTACTTCAGCGCAATGGCATAGTGGGTCGGGTTGGTAATGACGACATCAGCGGTGGGCACGGCTTGCATCATACGCTGGCGGGCTTTTTGTTCACGCAATTGGCGCAGCTTACCCTTGACGTGCGGATCCCCTTCGGTTTGTTTGAATTCGTCTTTGATTTCCTGTTTGCTCATGCGCATTTTTTGCATGAAGTCATAGCGTTGATAAACGTAATCGGCAATAGCCAGAACGAACAACACCACCAGGGCGGCGACCATCATTTTTAAAAACAGGGCGTTCAGGTCAGCCAGTGCGGCATGAAAATCCTGTCCGACAAAATGCTCCACACCATCGAAATAAGGATAGAGTGCCAGAAAACAGGCGGCAGACACCACGCCCAGTTTTACAATGCCTTTCAGAAACTCAACAATCGAGCGCATGGAAAACAGGCGGCCAAAACCCTTGATGGGGGATATTTTGGACAGGTCCGGCTTCATCGGCTCGGCCGTAAACAGCGGGCCTGTTTGCACAAAGCCGGACATGAAGGCCACAAAAACCAGCACCAGCATCGGCAGGGCCATCAGCGCGCCCACATCCAAAAATAATTCGCTCATAATCTGCTTCAGGCCATAGGCATCCATGCGAAAGGTATGGGCCTGCGCGATGTATTTTTTGAGCATAAATTGCAGTTCCAGCATAATGCCGGGCCCCGCCATGCCCACAATCAGGGTGCCTGTAAACAGCATCAGCCAGGTGGAAACTTCTTTGCTGTTGATGACCTGCCCGCGTTTTCGCGCTTCTTCCAGCTTTCGGGCGGTAGGTTCTTCGGTCTTCTGACTCTTGTCTGTGCTGTCATCACCTTCGGCCATGCAATCCCTTCCTTAATATCCGAGAAGGCTGGACACGTTGCCAGCATAGCTGTTGAGGAAATAGATCATACATGCCGAGAAGACGATCGAGAGGATCAAAAGGCTCATCAGAATTTGAACCGGCAAGGCCAGGAAGAAAATCTGTACCTGCGGCATCAGGCGACCCAAAAGGCCAAAGCCGATGTGCACCAAAAGGCCAACCACAATAAAGGGCAGGGCCATTTGCACCCCGGTGCGAAAGGCAACCGAGACGGCGCGTGTGATGATTTCCGATACGGAGCCCATATCCGGCATCCCGCCATTGGCAGGGAAAAGTGTATAGCTGTCAACAACAGCAGCCAGCAGAAAGTGGTGCAAATTGGCCACCAGCAACAGCGTCACACCTGTCATGGAATAGAGTGCGCCGATAAGAGAGCCCTGCGTGGCGGTGGAAGGGTTGAAGACCAGCGCGTTGGCAAAGCCGGCCTGGATGGAAATGGTGGAACCTGCTGTATCCAGCATCGACATCATAATGCGCATGACCGTGCCGATAAAAATGCCGATAAAACCTTCGGCCAGCAACAGCAGGATAAGCCCTGGCGTGGTGGACGGCATGGGGGGCAGGCTGCCAGCCAGCACAGGGGTCAGGATAAAACAAAAAGACAGCGCAAACATCAGCCGCACTTGCGGGTTGACAAAGCTGTCACCCAGACCCGGCATCAGCATCAGGGCTGTACCAAAGCGCATGAAGATCAGCAGGAAGGCAAAAACATTGCCAAGCACGATATCTTGCAAAAGGGGCTGCATCCGGCTCCCCTTTCGCTAGCTCATGCCGACGATTTTATCGGCAATTTTTTCCATGAAGGTGATCATGATTTGCGCAAACATCGGCAACATCAGGAAAATTGCCACAAAAATGGTGATGATTTTAGGAACGAATGCCAGTGTCATTTCCTGAATTTGTGTCAGGGCCTGAATAAGCGCGATGATCAACCCCGTGACCAGCCCCACCAGCATGACGGGCGCGGAGATTTTGATCGTGAGCACGATCGCCTCGCGAGTAAAATCCATGATTTCGGCTTCGGTCATATCGACGCCATATCCCCAAATACGGTTTCTGTGGCGGACATGGGCGCGAGGGGGTTGTCAGGCAATGGTCATAACAACCGTCAGATCGGTGTCCGCATAATTTCCTGATAAGCTTGCACCACTCTGTCGCGGACCGCAAGAACTGTATTTAGCGCCATTTCGGCATCGTTCACGGCCTGCAAGACATCTGTCATGTCGGCATTGCCAAGCAAGGAGGCCGCGGCCACTTGTTCGCTCTTGTGTTGTGCGTCAATCGCGGCCTGCCCGGATTGTTTCAGAATTTCGCCAAAGGAGGGCATTCCCGACGCAGCATCGTTTGCTTTGGTCGGATTGGAAAGCGCATCGCCTTGCAATTGCTTGACGGTATTCATGTAAGCGCTGGTGGCGTCTGTAATATTTGCCATATTTTAAGCTCCTGTCTTCAATTAACCGCGCAGCAGGTCAACCATGCGTGTCAGCATGGAGCGCGCCATTTCAATCACACCAAGATTGGCCTCGTAAGAGCGCTGTGCCTCGCGCATATCCATCATTTCGATCAGCGAGTTCACGTTGGGGGTGCGGATGTAGCCTTGCTCGTCGGCCGCCGGATGGTGCGGGTCGTACTTCACCAGAAAATCGCTCTTGTCCGGCTTGATGTCGCCCACTTCAACGTATTTCAGTTGATCCGCGCGGTTGACTTCGTTTTTGAAAGTCACAACCTGACGGCGGTACGGGTCTTCTTCTTTGGTTGTGGGGGTGGTCTCTGCATTGGCCAGGTTCTCGGAAATAACACGCATACGCACGCCTTGCGCTTTCATGCCCTTTGCTGCGAGTGCCATTGCCTTGACGAGATCCATTTTATCCTCCCTCTACCTGTGTCCGCGCTTATTGTGACCGGATCGCCATTTTCATCATATCGATGTTTTTTTGATACAAATTGGTGATGAAGCGATGATCGGTGTAGTTTTCGCTCATCTTCAAAAGCTGCTCTTCCAGCACCACGGCATTTCCTGCCGGGGCAACTTCGTATGTATTCTTCTGTTGTTTTTCCTGGGCATTGGTCGTTTTTGCTGCGCTGCCCCCCAAATTCATGTGCTGGCCATTGGTGGTGGCAAGGCCCGGTGTGGCAGGTGACATGACCCCGGTTCCCAGTGACAATTTGCTCGTGGAATTACCCAGTAAGGTTTTGAAATCTAAAGGTGTTAAGTCGTGCGGTTGGTAGTCGGGCGTATCCGCATTGGCGATGTTTTGCGCAATGATTTTCTGGCGCTCTTCGACCCAGTCCATTTTCTGGACCATCGCATTCATCAGTGTCAAACCTTCAGTCATTTTTTCCTCCCCGCGCACGGTGTTGACAGAAGCCTTGCAAGCTTCGTGCCATAAACCCAGTATTGTCCCCGCGGTTAATATACCATACCTGAAGAAATTCAGGTGCCGAATTTCTAGTGTCGCATTATTGCCGTTAATAACTTGTTAATTTTTGCTACAATGCGGCATTGTTATGGGCGGCATTATTATGGGATGTCGCGAGGGCGGGGTATCCGTGAATTGGGCTAAATTTCTGGCACGCAGCCAAAGGGTTCTGGATTACGTCTTTATCGCGGGCTGGTGGCTTCAGGCGATATATTACGCCGTGGGCTTTATAATCCTGCACTTCATGTGGCAGGTGTCTTATGTCGTTAAATATCTGATGGCAGATATATCTATATTGGAGCTCGTTAGCCTGCACATGGGGGCGGCACTTTTTGTCGCTTCGCTGATCGGCAAGGCGTTACGTTGTGACAGTTATAAAAAACTGCACACCTTTGGTGCACTTTGCGGTGTTGCGATTGTGGCGGGTATGTTTTTAGTATCATTCCGCTCTGTTCTTTCTGCACAGGCTGATTTTTCGGGCGCATGGCTTCTTTTCTGCCTATTGCTGCTGGTGATGTTTTTCATGTTGATGCTGCTGAACGTTTCTTTTTGCAGTGGTGCGGGGATTGGAAAAAAATATGACCCTGCGCAAACAAATGCACATTTAGTATCACCTGTATTTAATCGCATGTTTGGTGCCGGATATGTAGCAACGGCAGCTGTTGCCGCTGGGATCTTGCTGTGCTTGCATGTGACGGATGCGGGGCGGAATGTGGTTTTCTACAAAATGGCCAGCGCTATAGAACGCGTTGCGGCGCAGACCGATTTTGAACTTGTGCGAAAGAGTTTTAATCAAGATGGCCGGATAGGCGATTTACCAAGCGTCGGTTCTAAGGATCGGGTATCTCTTTTTCCAAGCTTTGATGGGCACGCCAGTATTTTTTATGAGTATGTTTATATTTTTCCACAGCGTTTAGAGGATGGCACTGTGGTCTATAAAGCTATCACGCTATCTCCGGGTGTTTCTGTTGATCGGCGCATTGCAAAAATAAGTGAAGTCTCTTTTGACTTCGCCGCGTGTGAGGATTTTTCCGTCTATTGGGAACAGTTTTTGCAGGCCGGAGAAGAACCCTATGGCTTTATGCTGCGCGGCGTGATGGAGGGGCCCTATTACGAACCGATATACTTTTACGAACAGTACTTCGCTTTTTTTAAACAGTCGACAGATGCGGGTGATGTTATTGTACTTTTCAAAGTGTATAGTAAAAATATGCGCGGTAAATTTGCAGACATCAGTCGGTTTCGTTGCCGATAGTGGCTTGTATATTTCTTCTTCAGTGCAGCGCAGGTGAGGGCAACAGTGTATTTAGCTAAGTTTCTGGCGCGCAGCCAAAGAGTTTTGGATTATATCGCCATCGCTGGATGGTGGTTTTTAGCCATATATTTTTGTACAGGTTTTTTAATTCTGCATTCTATGTGGCAGGTATCTTATGTCGTCAAATATTTGATCGTTGTGGGAGAGGCGTCTGTTTCCGCCGCCGCAATATCTATTTACATGGCGTCACTTGTTGGTTCTTTGGTGAGTTACGCATTACGTTGTGATCGGCGTCATAAGTTCCATATTTTTTTAGCTATGTCCGGCATCGCCCTTTTTGTGGGGTTTTATGCACTGCTCTTTTATACCATTTATGATGATGACTATGTCGACTATCTATTCTTTATTTTTATAGCATTGCACTTTTTACGACTTCCTTCCGTTTGTCTGGCTATGTGGCGCAATAAAAACTATGACATTGCAAAAACGCAAACGCATTTAATATCTCCTGTGTTTAGCCGTATGTTTGATGTCAAGTATGTCGGGATAGCGGCTGTCATTTCGGGAATTGTGATCGGTTTGCATGTGACGGATGCGGGGCGTCGCACAGCCTTTTACGATATGGCGATGGCGGCAGAGCACGTTAGATCGCAAACCGATTTTAAATCTATGCGTGAGGATTTTGACCGGAATGGCGTGAACGGATATTTGCCGGATGTTATGCCGCAAAAGCGGATGTATAATGTGCCGTATCGATACAGCTATGAAACGACTTATATTTTTCCAAAGCACGTTGAAGAGGGTGCTGTGGCATATAGGGCGGTTGTTGCGGGTAGAGAAGGATTTCTTTTCAAAAATCGTACAAAAAATAGGGGCGTTGAGTTTGATTTTGCAGCGTGCAAAAGTTTTGCAGGGTACTGGCAGCAGTTCTTACAGGCCAATAAAAAGCCTTATGGCTTTCTGCTACGTGGCGTAACAGCGGGGTCATATTACGAAGAACATATAGTCTTTTTTAAGCAGCCGACAGCCGCGGGAGATGTTATTGTTCTATTGAGGGTTTATAGCCCGAATATGCGGAGTAATTCTTCAGCCCTCGGCCCGCGGCATTGCCGATAGTGGCTTGTATATTTCTTTTTCAATGCAGCGCAGGTGAGTGCAACAGTGTATTTAGCTAAATTTCTAGCGCGCAGCCAAAGGGTGCTGCATTATATCTTTATCGCGGGCTGGTGGATTTTAGTTTCATATGTCTGCGCTAAATTGCTCATCCAGCACTTTCTGTGGCAGGTGTCTTATGTCGTCAAGTATCTGATGGCGGGGCAGCTTTTCATTTCTGACGTTGTTATGTTTGTTTTTAGTGTGCTTTTTGCCTCCTCGTTGATCAGCAGGGCATTGCGCAGTGACCGCTATCAGGGCGTACAGGAGTTTATTGCTCTATGTGGCCTTGTGTTGGTGACCTTTATTTTTGCAAATGCCGTGCGTTTTTCTTTTTCAACGCAGGGTAGTTTGGACCTTGGCCATGGTCTTTTTATAATCTTGCTTCTCGTGAGCTTCTTTTCTTTTAGCCGTGGCGATGGATTTGGAAAAAATTATGACCCTGCGAAAACAAACGCACACTTGGTGTCGCCTGTGTTTGTCCGTTTGTTTGATATTAAATATATTTCGGCAGCCGCTGTTGCGGTCGTTCTTTTGCTGGGGCTGCATGTTGTCGATGTAGGGCGTGCGTCAGCTTTTGGCCATATGGCGCGTACGGTGGAGAAATTTTCGGCGCAAGTGGATTTGGAGAGTATGCGGGAGCGTTTTGACCAAGACGCAGTCATGGCGGATTTGTTCGGCGGTCTTGCGAACGGTGGAGAGGCTATACTCTCCGGTCAATACAAAGTTGTTTATATATTTCCACAGCCTTCGGCGGATAAGGTTACCAGTTACAAGGCTGTTTTTGCCAATGGCGGCATGCCTTCCATGCGCGGGCTGAAATCAGAGGAAATTCAACAGATGCATGTCAGTGAGCATGCCCTTGACCTTTCTGTCGCCTGCGGTGATTTTTGCGAATATTGGGAAGAGTTTCAGCAAGCCGGACAAAGTCCCTATGGTTTTTTATTGCGTGGTATTGCCGCGCGGTCATTTTACGAAGAATACGTTATGTTTTTTAAGCAGCAGACAGCAGCAGGGGATGTTATTGTATTGTTAAAAATGAAGAAGCCGCCGCGCGAGTTTATGTGTAGATAGTCAGTCAGGACCATGGATATTCTGGATAACAACGATGAGGAAGCCCCCAAGGGCAAGCGCGATGCGCCGGAGGAAAGCCGCCGGCGTGCCGCTGTGGCGCTTGGGAAATATGGTATTGATGAAAAGTCATTGCCCAAGATTGTGGCGGCGGGCTATGGCAAGCTGGCGGAACAGATTGTCGAGCTTGCTTTCCAGAATGGCGTCAAGGTGCGGGAGGACAAAGACCTCGCCCAGATGCTGGCTGCCATCGAGCTGGACAGCGATATTCCGTCCGAGGCCCTGATCGCGGTTGCTGAAATCCTCGCCTATGTTTACAAAACGAACGGAACGTATCAATCTAGACCAGCGACACCAAGTCCGAAGACGCCACAACACGGGGAAACCCCGGGGGAGCCCAAAGATGACCCAGCCGACAGATAACGCCGCCGCCGACAGCCAGACCGTAGGCCAGCGCCTGAAAAGCGTTGCCGATTACGTGAAGGATTGTGACCGCCGCGTGAACCGTGGCGAAATCATGGACCTGCAAGGGCTGGATGGCACGGTCATGGAAATATGCGACCTGATGGCAGAACTGCCCGAAGATGAAGCGCAAAAATTTGAAAGCGCGATGACAGCCTTGATCAAGGATCTGGAAGTGCTGGCCAAATCCATGAAAGCGCAGCAGGAAAAAATTGATGCCGAAGAAGGCAATGCCTGATGACAGACGGCGAAACACTTTTTAAATTTTTCTTTGCCTTCATGTTTGTGATGGGCCTGATGTTTTTGCTGGCTTATGTGCTGAAACGCGCGGGGCTTGCGGGGCATTCCCTGTTGCCAGGCGGCAAACGCCGTTTGAAGGTGATTGAACAGCTGCCAATTGACCACCGCCGCCGCCTGTTGCTGGTGCGCCGCGATGACCGTGAACATTTGCTGATTTTAAGTCCCACAGGCGAGACGGTGGTCGAAACGAATATTCCCGCCGCTATCGATGCCGTGGTGGACTTGACCGATGCTGAAAAGGAGCAAAAACATGCTTAAATCCCGCCGCTTCTGGGGCGTTGCTTTGGCGCTTTTTGCTGTGTTGTTTTTATTGCCCGCAGATGTATTTGCGCAAAGCCTGACGCTGGATATGGGCGGTGCTGCGGGTGGCGAAGGGGGCGGTGGTTCAGTTGCCACCCGTATTGTGCAGATGGTGATGCTTTTGACCATCTTGTCTTTGGCGCCATCTATTTTGATGATGATGACATCCTTCACGCGTATTGTGGTGGTCCTGTCATTTTTGCGCACCGCCATGGGGACGCAGCAAACACCGCCGAACACGGTCCTGATCAGCCTGGCCATGTTCCTGACACTGTTCATTATGATGCCGACGTTTGAAGCTTCCTATCAACAGGGCATCAAGCCGATGATGGAAGAACAGGTGGCAGAGATGGAAGGGATCGAACGCGCGGTCAAGCCATTCAAAGAATTTATGCTGAAGCACACGCGCGAAAAAGACCTTGTGCTGTTTATGAATCTGAGCAAAACCGAACCGGTGGAAGACCCGATGGCAACGCCACTGCAGGTGGTTATTCCGTCCTTTATGATTTCGGAGCTGCGGCGCGCCTTTGAAATCGGCTTTTTGATTTTTCTGCCGTTTTTGATTATCGACATGGTGACGGCATCTATCTTGATGTCCATGGGTATGATGATGCTGCCCCCCATTATGATTGCCCTGCCGTTCAAAATCGTATTCTTCGTATTGGTTGACGGCTGGTACCTGATTGCAGGATCGCTTGTGCAAAGTTATGGGCCTGGAGGCTAGCGTTAGATGCGCGAGAATTGGAAAATTGTCTGGATTGATTTTCCAAGGCATTTTGCGCGCTTGATTGTGGCATCTTTTTTGGCGGTCAATTTGTCTTTCTGGTTGTATTTGTGGGGATCAAATGCTGTGGCGTGTTTGTCGCGGCAAGATTCCATTTGGTATGAATGTTTTAATTTTAACGAAACATCAAGCTTCGCGGGCGCTCTTGCGTTCGGCCTTTTTGTAGCCTTTGTCGGGTATTGTCTTTCGCCACTGCTGTTTTTTGTGTACTTGCCGTTAACGTTTCGTATGTGGCGTAAGGGAAAGCGGGTTTTATTGCCGTATTTGTTGACCGCCGTGGTTCTTGCACTTTGCAATGCGATGGTTGTGCTCTTTGTGTTTAATGGCAAGGGACAGTCAGCATCATTCTGGCTTTGTATGTACGGTATGTCAGGTTTTTTTACGGGTTTATTTTTATGGATGTTCATAAACAGTAAAAAAGATAAAGAGATCTTGCAATATCAACTCGCAGACGACAGCGCCATAAAACGCCCCGAGGATAAAAATCCATGACCCCACCTGATTACGATGATGTCGGGCAAGAAGACAGCGTTGACTTTTTTCATCGCGTAAAGCCGCATTTGGAAAAAATGGAAGCTTTGCGGATGGAGAAATACGATTCTTTTGTTTTTCGGCGCAAGGTGGGGACCTGGGTGGGGTCGGTTTTGACCCCCTTTACGGCATGGGTGGATTATCATCTCTTGTTTACCTGGGCAAAATCATCTTCCGATGATGGCGGGGCAGGGCTTACGTTTTTAATGCTGGGCGCGATTTATGGCTGGGTGACGGCCCCCAAGCGCGCCTATGCCAAGGCATATAAGCGCGAGATTATGCCCTCCATCGCCAAGCTATTTGGCCTGACGTTTAATGTGGACGGCAAAATTCCCATGCCCGATATGCAGTCGACAAAAATTGTGCCGTCGCATGACCGCTATAATTCCGAAGATTATTTCGAAGGCAAACACAAAGGCGCGCGTATCCGTTTTTCCGAGATTGATCTGCAACAGCGCAGGCGATCCAAAAACCGCACCTATTATGTTTCCGTCTTCAAAGGGCTTGCGATTTTGATCGATATGCCCAAGCGCAAATTTTATGGGCATACGATTGTAACAGCTGACAGCAACAGTGCGGCGGAATGGATGAAGCAAAAATCACTCGGCCTGCAACGGGCTGATCTTGTGGATCCGGTCTTTGAGGAGAAATATTCTGTTTTCACGAACGATCAGGTGGAAGCACGTTATTTGATTGACCCTGCGATGATCGAGCGGATCAACAGGTTGGAACATTCGCATGTCTCCAAACATATTGCGGCATCCTACAAAGACAACCGCATTCTGATTTTGATCGAGACCAAGAAAAACCATTTCGAACCTGCCGATATTACCATTCCGGCAACAGATGCGGAGGCGTTGAACGGCCTGCGGCACGAAGTCTCCGAAACGCTTTCACTGGTGGATTATTTTGAATTTTATAAGCCGCTGGATAATCCCGCAGGCCCTGACAGCCTGTCGGAGACAGCGTTTTCGCCCAGCATGAAAACAATTCTGCCGCCAGGGCAGGAACCCTGACGGCAAAATCGTTGCGGCCTTTGTTTTAAGCCGGAGCCTTGATCCGTGCCGCACGGTAGCGTCTTCGCAAACACCACAGTGCCAAACAAACCCCTGCCACCGACAGCCATCCCGCCATTGCGGCCAACATGGCCGTGACGCTATAGCTGTCTGCCACATGGCCCATCCCCGCACTCAAGGGGATGAAGACCAGAGAGGTGATCAGGCTCTGCGTGGACAAAACCGTTGCGCGGCGTTCGGAGCCGACGTTGCGGTTGATCGCCTCGCTCACACGCGGGGCGGCCAGTCCATACAGGCAGGTGCCTGCCAGCATCAACAGGCCCACACCGGACCAGCCCACGGCGATGCTGGCGCCTAAGCAACAGCAAACAGCCAGAGCCCAGACCACCATCAGCGCCCGCATACTGGATACTTTGCCATCCAGCAAATGGGCATAGTGGCTGGACGCACCACCCAGCACGAAACCTGCGGCCATTAACAGGCCATAGGCTTCCTCGCGTACGCCCAAAGCCATGTAGTAGGGCTGCTGTGCCCACATGATGACTTTGGTGGCCGAGAACATCACAGCAGCAAACAGGATAATCAATCCCACTTCCGCATGGCCCGACAAGGCATAGCGCGCCGTATCGGCCATATCTGCCAGCGGATGCTTTTCTGCCGCACGTTTATGCCGCACAGGTTCTGCCATCATCAGGCAGACAACAACCGCCGCACACAAGGCCGCGATGGTCAGCCATACCGGCAGCCGGGCATCCAGCCCGTAAGTCAGGCCGCCGATGATACTGGCACCGGCGACGCTGTAGAGGCCCAGTCCCATCCGCCGTCCTTCATGGCGGCGGAATTCAGCCTCGCGCCCCTCTGCCAGCAAGCTGTCATAGAGCAGCGCCGTGTTGGTGCCGGACAACAAGCTGATCCCGATACCGATCACGGATTGCGATGCCATGGCCAGCCACAGGTTGTCTGCGATCAACATCAGGGCAAAGCCCAGAATCTCGAACAGGACACCCGCCAGCAGCACGTTTTTGCGCCGCCAGACATCGGACAGCCAGCCGCTGGGCACTTCCAGCAGCACGACAGTTGCCGCAAAAACGGCTTCCCCGAGCAAGAAGTCGTCAAAGCCCAGGCCCATCCGGTCCCGGTAATAAGGGACGATGACAGGCACCACGAAGCACATGTTCATGCAGATGGCATGGGCTTCCAGCAATTTTATGTTTCGATCGGCACGCATGATATTTCGCCTGTAATAAAAAGTTTTAAAAACAGGCGGACAGAAAAAGGCCGTATAAAAAAACAAACGGGTTTTCTGAAAGATGCGTCAGGAAATTTTAAGGGGAATTGTCCTGTCAGCCTGTGGTGGCTGACAGATGGAGAATACTACATCATCAACCGATGGTCGGTCCGGTGGTTTCCGGCGCAAAAAGGGACGCCGTACCCGCCATGCCAGTTTGTTTGGCAATGGTGGATGCAATCGGGCCGTTCCAATTCACGGTGATGTTGTGCTGATAGGCACGCATGGTTGTTCTCCTTGATGTTTATTACATCATGGAACTTTATTATTTTCAATAAAAATTTGCGGCTATGCACAAAACAGCTGAAGCAAAGGTGCGCTCAGGCCTTTTTCTTGCGGGCAAAAAGGCGGATGCCAGGCTTCAGGTTAAAGGCATATTTTTCCACCGTCAGGCCATGTTTTTCAAACAGCTTTGTCATGCCCCGGCGGCTGAAATAGTTGATATGCTCGGGCGGGATTACCTGTTCCCATTTGTGGAACGGCTTGGGCACGCGCCAGTGGCCGGAATCCGGTGTCGTCAGGTAAATGATGCCATCGTCGTTGAGGATTTTGGCAAGGCTTGCCACGAAGCTGTCGGGATTGTGAACGTGCTCGACCACTTCGCTGGTGTAAATGATGTCGGCTTTCTTGCCAGCGGCTGCGTAATCTTCCACAGGGATGGTATAGAAATACTTATCCCCGAAAGATTTCTTGCTCTGTGTGACAGCCGTGTCATCAATATCAATGCCTGTGGCATCAAGACCCAGATCAAGGGCTGCCTTGATGGTAAAGCCATAGTTACAGCCAACATCCAGAAACGTGTTGCCCCTGGCCATGCCCTTCAGGCGCGCAATGCGTTTTTTGGCGCGCGCGATTTTTTTATCGGCTTTTTTCTGATAATCCACCGTGCCTTCGTAGGATTGATAAAACTCAATCAACTCCGCAATGCTGGGGAAGGGGGAAATAGTGGCCGTGCCGCAGCCTGTGCATTTTAAAAGGTCATACCCGTTTTTGTGGCCGATTTTGTCGGTCGCAGGGTTGATGGCGGTATCGCAGGCTTTGCAATGCGTGGCGGCTTCGGTCATGGGTTTTTCTCGTTTCTGTCAGTGTCATAAAATACGATAGCAATACCTATAGGGCCGCTGCGGTTTCGTCAAACCGATTGTGGCGTTAATATAGGTTAAAATTCTTCCAAAGTCACACGGGCGATGGTCAGCACAAAAACCTGTGCCGCGCCGGCTTTTTTCAAAACCCGGGCGCATTCGTTCAATGTTGCGCCACTGGTATAAACATCATCCACAATCATCACTGTTTTTCGGCTTAAATGTGCCGCATGGCGTGGCGCGACGGCAAAGGCGTTTTTAACATTCTCGTGCCGTTCTTTCCGGCTCAGGCCTTTTTGTGGCAGGGTATGGCGTTTGCGCATCATGCCTTCGGGCAGATAGGTTGTGTGTTTATTGTGCCGCGCCAGGCTTTGTGCCAACAGCGCGGATTGATTAAACCGCCGTTGCCATAGCCGCTTTGCGTGCAGGGGCACGGGCACAATTATATCTGTTTGTGCCAGCATGTCAGTGCCGGCGCGTTGCAGCCACGGCAAGAATGTATCTACGGCATGTAAACGGTCACCGTATTTGAAATCCAAAATCATCTGGCGGCTGATGTCGTTGTAAAGAACACAGGCGCGTGCTTTGTCGAATTGCGGCTCATCATCCAGGCAGGCTGCGCAGAGCATGTCTGGCGTGGCCCCGAATGAAAAGGGCAGGCCACAACAGTTGCAATAGGGCGTATCGATAAAATCGAGCTGAGACCAGCAAGCGGGGGTCATCATGCCTTGTGAATCGACAATCTCCCCCGTGCCCAAACAGCGCGGCGGAAGCAGTAAATCGACCGCTTGAAGACAGAATCTGCCGAAAGCACTGGAACGGACAGAGAATCCGATTTTTTCTGGTTTTTTATTTGCCAAAGATTGCATGGCCTGACTCTGCCTATAAAACTGTTTAAAATCAATACGAAAACAAAGTTTTTACATCTATTGATTTT